>Ga0209192_10000007_pt1 | contig 366379 bp, 357 predicted proteins | sample ArcticOcean_MG_C_11_FD_187433 | JGI IMG/M metagenome (GOLD analysis project Ga0209192, IMG submission 187433) | Marine microbial communities from western Arctic Ocean - ArcticOcean_MG_CB2_154 (SPAdes) (version 2) | ecosystem: Environmental > Aquatic > Marine > Oceanic | place: Arctic Ocean... | reverse complement strand
GGGGGGGGGGGGGGGGGGGGGGGGGGGGGGGGGGGGGGGGGGCGGCGGCGGCGGCGAGGCGGAAATCGTTGCGTTTGCTTCAAGAAGACGTCGCGCGTTGGTTCCATTGGACGGCGGCGGCGGCGGCGGCGGCCCCTCTGTGTCCACTCCGTGCGCCCGTCCCGACCCGGCATCTTCGTCGTCCCTGAAGATCGTCCACGGCTCGTCGTGAAGCGTCCGCCAGAAGCTCTCCACGAGCGCGCCCGCGCCGCCGTCCGGGTCCACCGGGAAGTTCACCTCCACGTCTATGGACAGGGCGTCCGGAACCGTGTACGTACCTCTGGCTACGACGACGCACAGCACGAGGAGAAAAATCCCGAAAACGATCCCCGCGAAGTTAGCCCCGGCGCCCACGCGCTTAAGGGTGTACTTCAAGCCCATCACAGCGCCGCTCGCGAGGAGGGCGAAGGCGAGGAAAACGGCGGTTGATATCAGGATCCCATTCGCATCCGTGAACCACTGTTTCGCGACATGCTTGGTGTGCGCTTCGGAGTAGTTCACCAGGTTCGTGTCTCCAACAGAAGACATGTCCAGCCGCGCCCAGTACGCCGCGACCGTCGCGTCGACTTCGTTTCTGTATATCCGTGTCATCTCCGCGGCGTAAATCACCCCCGTGATTAGGAAAAGACAGAACGTGTGGTACGCGAACAGGGTCTTTTTGTTTCCCGTCAGCGCGCCCGCGATGCCTTGCAGTGACGTTACCACGACGAACGCCCCGACCACGGCCATGGCGTAGTCCGGTTCCTGGAAAGCGGCGAACGAGAACCCATCTTTGGCGTAGATGTTCCGCACCAACCCCGCGGTTCCTTCTTTGTTCGACCCCATCACCGCGAGCGCCACGCCGAGGCCGAACAACGCCACGTTCAGCACGAGCAGCGACAAACGCGCGAACAGCGCTTTCGCGCCGCCACCGGTGGTGGCCGCCATCGCGGAGATCGACGCGAGGGACGCGTGCGACACGACCGACGCGACAGGCGGAATGGGCAGATCCGAAACTCGCCAATTTGGCGAGAAGTTTCTTGGCCTTTCTTTTTTCGCCTCTCGCAGTCTCCCAGGCGCGCGTGAGAGACCTCGTGACGCCGCGATGGGTGCCGCTGTGTCCGCGCTGAATAATGTCGGGTACAGCACCCAGAAGCAGGTGGTGATCAAATCATGGAGTTTAAGTACGTGGTGTCCCCTTTCCACGTCCCTGGCAGTCTCATCTCCCCACATCCCCGCACGTCTCGCTTCCAACACCCTTTTCCTGCTCCGAATCTGACCCGCTGCTCCCTCGTTTTCCGCACAGGCTTGCTGTACTACAGCATCCTCGCCGTGGTTTTCGCGTACGTCGTGGGGTTCACGCTTGTGGTGAAGAAAGGGTACCAAGCCACGGTCCCCGCGGTGGGCAGCGTCGCGTTGAAGGTGAAGGGCATCGCGTCCCGCGCGATTTCGGCGGGTGATGTGCAGCTGTGGGACGCGTCCGATTTGACAATTTACGACGCCACGTCCGTGTTCGTGGCGACGAACATCATGCGCACGGAACAAGCCCGGGGGACGTGTTTAGGGATGAACGAGGACGAGGCGTGTGAGCTTAAAACCAACTCCGGGTGCGAGGAGGGTTTTTTTTCCAGGTCGGGGCGGCAAACCGGGCGGTGCGTGGCGCCGTCGGACGTCGGGGTCGACGAAAATACAGGAGAAGAAGGAGAAGAAGTAGAAGATAATAGCGACACTGATACCAAAAATGCCACTTCCAAAGGAGGCCGGTGTCAAGTCACGGGCTGGTGCCCTGCGGAGCCTGAGGACGACATTGCGGAGCCTCTTGAAAACGTGGGGAACTTTACAATCTTTTTGCGAACGGACGTGCGTTTTCCTGGGATGAGGGATAAGCACGGCCGCACCTTCGACGTTACCAACGCCAACGGCACCGTGCCTACCCCGGGGTGGAACCTGTTCACGCTCGATGAGATCTTACAAATGGGCGACGTGGAGTACGACGACATCGCGCTATCAGGTGCGGATATCCAGATGACTATCTACTACGACTGCGACTTGGACCAAGAGCTGGAGGCGTGTCAGCCCCGGGTGCCGTTCGAAGTCATAAGAATAGACACCGCGGACAGGTAAGGGCCTTTCCCACCCACCACACACCGCCTCTGCGATTGCCCATACACGACTGACACTTTCGGTTATTCTTCTCAGCGAGCTTTCGCACGGGTACAACACGCGGTGGCTCAGCGCGGTGAGCGGGGACTTGCCGGTTGCGCCGGACGTAACGTACGAGAAAAACCCGGACACGCGCGCGCTCGTGAAAGCCGTGGGGCCGCGCATCCGCGTGCAAATCACGGGGCAAGGGCGACGGTTCGACTTGGAGCAAACCACTACGGTGGTCGGCGCGGGCGTCGCGCTGATGGGCATCGCTACCGTCGTCGTGGACGTGTTGCTGCTGTACGTCCTGCCGCGCCGCACGCAGTACTTCGGCTTGAAGTACACCGTGTACGGCTCGGACGAGGGCGAGTGCGCGGGCGAGGCGGAACAACCGAGGCGAAGCGAATCGGAGGAACCGTTACTCGCGTGACCAGGAATCGCGCGCGTCGGGTCGCGGACACCAAGAGCTTTCAACAGACGTGTCGGCTGCTATGATAGCACCCAAACTACTCATGTATTGATATTGACCAACACTAAAGCTATGATCGTATCTATGCTACGTGTACCTCACTCTAGTAGTACCTCACTCACTCCATGTATCACCCATGACTGTATTACCAAAGTACCCTCGCGCCGTGGCCCGAGTTTGCGACAAGCACTTTCGCGTCGCCCGCGAGTTCCGGGTGAACGCGTTTGTACTCACCCGCAATCGCGCTCGCCGCCGCGTCCGCACCACTCGTTTCCACTAAACCCACCACGCACCCTCGGAACCCGGCGCCGCTGAAGCGCGCGCCGTACACCCCGGTAGTGGCGCACACGATTGTAAGCAAAGCGTTCATTGGTACGCACCCGCACTCGTAGTTCGTTATGGATGATGTTCCGGACTCGGTCATCAGCGCGCCGAAGGCGTCCAGGTCGCCGGCGCGCCAGGCGGTTTTTCCCGCCGAAACTCTTCGCGCTTCGCCGAAGAAATGATCAGCCCGCCTGCGAAGTGACAAAGGAAGCGCGTCGCGGTTGACAACGTACGTCTCGTAAGGGACGTCACTTAGTTTTGAGGTGGCGGGGGTATCCCCGGGGTTATCCCCGGAAGTATCCCCGGTGCTACGTAAAGTCGCAGTATCCCCGGTGGTACTATCCCACGTCATACCCCGTAACGTACTACCCCCAGTACTGTTTCGTAACAAAAACGCGGCCGCTTCGTGGCACTCCTCGACGCGTCCGTTATACCCGGTCGACGTCAGCGCTTGGCGCAGACCCGAAAACGCGAGCAGGATTTTAAACGCAGGAACGGTTTCGTCGACAGTTTCGGTACTCCTCGCTTTGCAACCGGTACCCTCTTGACTCGCGTTAGCAGTACCCCGCCCACCGAACAGCACGTGCTCGTGCGTTTCCAAAGCGCAGTCAACCACCACAAGCGCCGATTGTCTCGATAAGCAAATCGTGGCTTGGTCCAAGATGCCGCACTTTACGTGTAAGAAGTCGTTCTCCACGCGCCGCGCGCTTCGAGCGACGCGCCATTTCGTGGAATCGGATTCGTCTGTGCGTTTTCGTGACGCCGCTGACGGAGGCTCGTTCGATTCCTCGTTCATACTTTCCTCATTCGAACCACCCAAACCGTTCACGCTCCTCATCGCCAGGAGCAAACCCACCGTGATCGCGGCGGAGGAACTGACGCCTCCGCCGTCCATGCGGACGCCGATTGGGAACGAACGCGCAACGCCGATACACCCGAGCGCGAGTTTTCGTTTTCGTTTTTCGTTTTTGTCGTTCTCACATTCGTCGTTGAGAACCGCCGCCGCGCCTCGAGCCAGCGCTCCCCAGTTACGGTCGGTGGTGTCACCTTCATCCGTTACTGTGCCGAACGGGTCTCGTACGTCGAAACGCACGTCCCCCGCGAACGCGTCCGAGCGGAGCAGGACTTTCGTGGGGCCCACGGATTCGTTTCGGTCGGCACCGACCGAATCCGAATTCGGCGACGGGACGAAACCAAAAAGCACGCCGCAGTCCAGCGCCATGCCCGCCACGCACCCGCCTTGGTGGTCCACGTGCGCGCCGAGAGGACATACGCGATACGGCGCGACTGCGACGCGCACGTCCTTCGGGTCCACGGGAACGCCGTGAGATTTCGCGAACGCGGAAACGTCGGCACGAAGATTTGCCAAATCTGATTCAGACGGCCATGACGACTCCGCTCGCGGATTCGTCATGACGAGCGCCGCAGTGTCCTCCGGCATGGCGGACCTGCGAATATCGCCGCGTGCACCGTCGAGCCCGCCGCGCGAGATGAAGCCTCCGCCTCTCCGACCGTGTGCCTCGTTGTGCGAACCGGAAAACTAGATGGAAAACAAAGAGGATTTTATTATCGGAAACTTCGTCAGGTCCGACCGATCAGGTCTCGCGCGACCGCCACTTCGGCCCACGCATCACCCGCTCGACGTGCCTCCGGCTCTCTTCCAGCTAAGGCCCGTCACGATGTCGACCGCGCCTACCCTGCAGGCGATCCGCTACACCCGCGGGTCGCTGCAGCTGCTGGACCAGCTGAAGCTTCCCGGCGAGACTGTTTTCATGGACGTCAAGGACTGCGACGCGTGCTGGACGATGATCAGGGACATGAACGTTCGCGGCGCCCCCGCGATCGCGATCGCGGCCGCGCTGGCGCTGGCCGTGGAGCTCGACGCCGTGCGCGTTTCCCTGGAAACCGCAGGCGCGGTTGCCGAGTTCGTCGCGACGAAGCTGGACCACCTGTTCACCAGCCGCCCCACGGCTGTGAATCTCGGGGAAGCGGTGCACCGGCTGAAAGCGTCAGCGAGTGCGTGCGCGGCGGCCGGCGTGCCTGGCGCAGACGCCGCCGAGAAAATCATCACCGAGTGCGAAGCCATGCTCGCGGACGACGTCGCGGCGAACCGCGCGATCGGAAAGTTCGGCGCGGACGCGCTGTGCGCCGCGGTGGGCAAGCCGAGCGGAACCCCGCTGCGCGTGCTGACGCATTGCAACACCGGGTCGCTCGCGACCGCCGGGTACGGCACCGCGCTCGGGGTGGTGCGGGCGTTGCGCGATGGTAATTTGTTGGAGCACATCTACTGCAACGAAACCAGGCCGTACAACCAAGGCGCGAGGCTCACGGCGTACGAAATCGCGTTCGAAAAGATGCCCGGCACGCTCATCTGCGACAGCGCCGCGGCGAGTTTGATGAAACAAGGAAAGGTGGACGCGGTGGTGGTGGGCGCGGACCGGGTGGCGGACAACGGCGACACCGCGAACAAAATCGGAACGTACAACCTAGCCGTGTCATGTGCGTACCACGGCGTTCCGTTCTTCGTCGCCGCGCCCGTGTCCACCCTAGACCCGTCCACAAAACACGGCGACGACATCGAAATCGAGGTAAGTATTTCCCATTTACCACATTCCGCCGACTGATTGCCCATACAAGACTGACATTTATTTTATTTCAACAGGACCGTCCCGCCACGGAAATCACGCACGTCCGCGGCGTCCGGGTCGCCGCGGACGGCATCGACGTGTGGAACCCCTCGTTCGACGTGACTCCCGGTTCGCTGATTTCCGGGATCATCACTGAAAAAGGGGTCGTGCAAAAGACCTCGTGTGGGTCGTTCGAGGTTGGGAAGTTTGTGGCGTCGCACTCCGCGGGAACAGTTCTAAAAACCGATACGGTTCCAAAAACCAACGGTATGAAAGTCCCAAACGGTTTCTACGCCATGGACACCACCTCCGTGCTTGGGTACTGCGCCTCCAAGCCTTCCATCGCGCACGCGCTCGGGGGCAAGGAAGGCCACAAACACTGGTCCGCCAAGGAAGTCGGGGACGGGAACATCAACTTCGTGTACATCGTGTCGTGCTCTAACTCGGGAAAAAGCGTCGTGGTGAAGCAGGGCTTGCCGTTTGTGCGCGTGGTCGGCGAGAGCTGGCCTTTGAGTCAGGAGCGGGTTCGGTATGAAGCGACCGCGCTGCAACTCGCGTTCGGTTACTGTCCGAAACACGTCCCGGAGGTGTTTCTGTTCGACCAACAGATGTCCGTCATCGCCATGCGGTTCCTGGAGCCGCCGCACATCATCCTCAGAGGCGGGATAATGGCCGGCGCTACGTACCCGCTTCTCGCCGCGCACGTCGGCGAGTATCTGGCGACGACTTTGTTCGGCTCGAGCGCGATCGCGGTCGGGTGCGACGCCAGCCGGAGTGCGCGACAGGCGTTCGGCGCGAACGAAGCCATGTGCGGCTTGTCGGAACAGGTAATTTTCACCGAACCCTACGCCGTCGCCGCGAACAACAAGTGGTAAGTATTTCCCATTTACCACATTCCGCCGACTGATTGCCCATACAGACTGACATTTATTTTTTACTATCTCAGGACGTCGCCGCAGCTGGACTTCGACGCGGCCGCGCTTCGCGGGGACGATTCGTTGAAAGCCGCGGTTGCGCTTTTGAAAAATAAATTCGTAACCGACACCGCTTCGCTGTTGCACGGCGATTTGCACACCGGGAGCATCATGTGCACGAGAACCAGCACGTTCGTGATTGACCACGAGTTTGCGTTTTACGGCCCGATGGGGTTCGACGTCGGCGCGTTCCTGGCGAACCTGCTGCTGGCGTATTTTTCCCAGGACGGGCTGGAAAAGCGCAGCCCCGGGGGCGGGGACCGGAGTTCCAACCGAGCGTGGCTTTTAGGGTGCGTCGTCACGATGTGGCGCGTGTTCGAAAAACGGTTCACCGAGCTGTGGGACGCGCGCGGCGTGGGGGAGGGCGACGCGGGCGTGACGCCCGGTTCGGTGTACGCCGGCGAAAACAACAAAGAAGCGCTGCGCGCGGCGCAGAAGCGGTACGTATTGGGCCTTTCCTAAATCCAAACACTGTTTGATGCCCAATATGGAGTGCAGTTACACAGCACTACCCACTACCCGACCTTTGCCAATCCCACGGCCTGACTGTTTCGCGGATTGCATGCCAGACAAGTGCACTGTTTGCCCATACAGTACACCCACACTCGCCGACTCAAGACCGACACTTTTCTTTTACAATCACAGGTACTTAGCAAACATCCTCGTTGACTCGCTCGGGTACGCGGGCGCCAAGATGACCCGGCGCGTGGTGGGCATCGCGCACGTCGCAGATCTCGAAGCCATTACGGACCCGGACGTCAAAGCCGTGTGCGAACGCGCGGCGCTGCGGTGCGCGCGGCGGCTCGTACTGGAGGCGGACAAACTCACGTCCATCGAGGACGTGACCGCGGTCGCGGAGAGTTCACGGGCGTTTGTTTAGACGCTCTGTTCGCGTTTTTGGTAATAAGCATCGCGTACGACGTACCCTACTCGTAGTACTTGTTCTTACCCATCATACATACAGCTACTACGTGTGCTGGTAACATGGGGTAGGTCTGAGCTTTGAAGAAGTCAGCATCTGTCGTCAAAACGCTTTTCTCATTTCAATCCCAGTTTCAACCGACACTTTCAACACTCGATTGATGCTGCAACCAGACATCGGGATTCACCGGCGGCTTCCGATCAACGAATGATGCTGATTTTTCGCTTTTTCTTTCGTTTTCCGGCTGCCGACTCTCATCAAGACGCTCGTCGAGGCGGCGGATGGCACTGTCTCCCGTGCGACGCACATCCGGGATGAAGACCAAGTCGGGAGGAGGTGCTTCCGGGGGAGGCGGCGCGAAGAAGCCCGTTGGTGGGGTCAAGAAGAAACCCGGCTCGCGGCGTGACGACGCCAACGTCAACGTCGATAAACGATTCGGCGGCGGCGGCGGCAAGAAGAAGATTGTCAACAAGAAGAAGAAGCCATTGCGGCGTGACGACTTCGAGGATGAGGACGATGATGATGATGACGGCGGCGACGACGACGTCAAGGCGCCTATTTTGTCCGGCATGACCACCGTATCAGGCGAGGTGGACTTCGGTTTCGAGCGCACCGAGGCGCTGACCGGCCGCAGGCGCAAAGCGGAAAAGACAAAATCCAAGGGTGGCGGTTTCGAATCCATGGATCTGCTTCCCGAGGTGTTCCGGGCGGTGAAACGGAAGGGGTACCGCATTCCCACTCCAATTCAACGGAAGGCCATCCCCATCGCCATGGCGGGCGCGGATATCGTTGCCATGGCAAGAACCGGCTCAGGGAAAACAGCCGCGTTCCTCATCCCGGTGCTGCACAAATTAAGACAGCACTCGCTGAAAGCGGGCGCGCGCGCGATTGTTTTGTCTCCCACCAGGGAGCTCGCGCTGCAGACGTTTAAGTTCGCCATGGAGCTTCAGAAGTTCACGGATTTGCGGTCCGCGTGTGTGGTTGGGGGGGATTCGATGGAGGCGCAGTTTTCGGATTTGGCGCAGAACCCCGACCTCATCGTCGCGACGCCCGGGCGTTTGCTTCACATGGTGGACGAAGTCGAGGGGTTCACGATTCGCAGCGTCACCATGGTGACCCTGGACGAAGCGGACCGTCTGCTGGAAATGGGATTCAGCGACCAGCTGCGTGATATTTTAAAGCAAGTCGCGGAGATGAGGCAGACGTTGTTGTTCTCCGCAACGATGCCAACCGCCCTGGCGGAGTTCGTCCGAGTGGGCCTAAGGGAACCGCAGGTCATTCGTCTCGACGCGGAGATGAAAGTGTCGCCGGATTTGAAACTTTCCTTCACCGTGGTGCGGATCGACGAGAAAATCGGGGCCCTGCTTTACCTGCTACGCGAGGTCGTGCCTCCGAAACAGCAAACCGTGGTGTTCGCCGCAACGAGGCACCACGTCGAACTTTTAGTAACCGTACTGGAGCACGAGGTAAGTGTTGTATTTCCCAAATACCAACACCTTGTTCCCATGCAAGACTGACACTTTCTTTTATTTATCGTAAGGGGTTTTCGTGTTCCTCCGTGTACGGAACAATGGACTTCGCGGCGCGCAAGTTGAACATCGGGAAGTTCCGGTTACGGAAAACGAACGTTTTGGTGGTGACGGACGTCGCCGCGCGCGGTATCGACATCCCGCTTCTGGACAACGTGATAAACTTCGACTTCCCGCCGAGGCCGAAGCTGTTCGTGCACAGAGTGGGCAGAGTCGCGCGCGCCGGGCGCAACGGCGTGGCGCACTCGATTCTGGTAAAGGAAGAGATGGGGTTTCTAGTAGACCTGCATTTGTTTCTGGGCCGGCCGTTGCGGCCGGCGAGCACCACGCCGCCTTCGTCGCGCGAAGAGGCTCGCACGATTGCCGACGAAGCGGACGAGGCGCAGCAAAGCGTGGTCGGCGCGCCGCCGCCCACGTCCCTCGATTTGGTCGCCGACCGAGTGCGGGACCTTTTCGAAGCGCGCACCGAGATGGACGGCCTACGAAGGGCCTGCGACAACGCGTACAAGCTGTATCAACGCACCAGGGGAAGCGCCGGGAACGAAAGCGTTGCGCGTGGGGCGGAGATCATCGCCGAGATGGGCCCGTCCCCCACCCTGTGCGCGTCCCTGCGAGACGAGAGCCAGATGGAAGGTACGTGTTGGGCCTTTCCCAAATCCCGCCGACTGTGTTCCCATACAAGACTGACACTTTCTTTTATTGGTATCAGCCGTGGGTCTCGCGGATATCGCGCGGCAAATCCGGGCGTACCGACCGGCGGCGACGGTTTTCGAAGCTGAAATCGCGCACGCGGCGAAAGGCCAGGGCTTGCTAGCCGCCGCGGCGAGGAAGTCATCCGCGATGCAGGCGAAAAGGGCGGCGCATGACAAGCACATTGACAAGGCGAAGGAAACCGGGCACGGGATCGCGGCGCGGCGGCGACGACGGCCAACGAACGACGCGGGCGGGGATGGCCTGGGGGGGGACGGCGAGGAGGACGACGGCTCAGAGGACGGCGAGGATCACGGCCCGGGGGGCGACGAGTACGGCGAGGAGTTGTCGGATGACGAGGAAACGGCTGTTGCTGTGAAAACGAGAAAGAAACCGAACTCGAAACCGAAACCGGGTGGAACAAACGTGGACGCCTTCAACGTGGGAAAGTTTCGCGACGACGACTTTTTCCTGGACGTCACCCCAAGAGGCGTGAACCACACCGAGCTTGGTTTGTCCACCATGGAGGACAACCAGGGCCGGCCGATGCAGGACCACCTATCTCTGGAGGGCGCGCTTGCGGATGCCACGATGGACATCGTGGAGGAGGACGGCAAGGGTATTAACCAGCAGCGGCGCGTCCGGATTTGGGACAAAAAAAAACGCAACTACGTCCAGGTCAACGCCAGCGAGGTCGGGGCGAGTGGGAAGCGGATCAAAACCGAAAGCGGCGCCGTGGTGAAGAAAGACGCCAAGGCGGCGGGTGAGGTGTACAAGAAGTGGCAGCTGCGAACGCACCGGTCTATCAGCGCTACGGGGTCACAAGAGGACCCGCTTTCCAACGGCGGCCGCGGGAAAGGGGGCGCGCGGTTCAAGTACAGGCACACGAAGGGGGGGGAGGACGACGCCAGCCGCGGGAAAGGCGGCGGCGGCGGCGGCGGCGGCGAGAAGGGCGGCGGCTGGGGCGCGGACGACATGGGCGAGCTCAAAACCAGGGACGAAGTCGCGAAAGCCAGGAAGGAGGCGAAGAGTAAAGCGGGCAGGGGAGGTGGCGGCGGCGGTGGCAGAGGCGGTGGCAGGAGTGGGGACGACGGCGGCGGAGGCGGTGCACGCGGAGGCGGACGAGGCGGCGGCCGCGGCGCCGGCGGAAGAGGAGCGGGTGGTGGTCGCGGTCGCGGAGGCGCGGGTCGCGGCGGCGGCGGCGGCCGCGGTGGAGGCGGCGGCGAATCAGGCCGCGGCGGCGGCAGAGGCGGCGGTAGAGGTGGTGGTAGAGGAGGCGGACGAGGCGGAGGACGAGGCGGAGGACGAGGTGGAGGAAGGGGACGCGGTTAGTCGGGGAGGCCGAGGCGACATGTTTCGCTTTGTAACATCGATGATCCACTTTTCCATCGTCGCCGGTGTCGCGCTTCACGAATCTACCGCGCGTGCTACGGTGACTCACTCGTCAAAACACACGTATCAATTCGTCCAGCACGGACCCGCCGCTTGCGTTTGCGCCCCCCGGACCACCTGTGCGGAACGAGGACGGTCGTCCCCTAACCCGGGTCGGTCGTCGTTCGATTTGTCGGCGGCGGCGTCGACGTCGTCTGCCAAAAGCCCGGTTTCGGTGGCGTCAGAAGTGAGGCCAGCAGCAGCCTCTTTCTCTTTGTTTCTCTGTTCCCTCGCGTCACCGAACCACACCGCATACGAGGTTTCGAATCCCGTTAAACCCTTGGTGGTGACGACCTCGCCCTCGCTTTCAGGGGTGTTCCACCCAACGGAGTTAGTCACCGCGAACGCCAGGACTCGTCTGGGGAAGTGCGGGGGCGTGGTTTGTCCCCCTCGGAACGCGCTTTCGGAACGTTTCCCAAACGAACGGTGCTCGCAGACGCCGTAACAAACCAGTATCCCCACCATCACCGCCATGACGAGCACGTCCGTGTAGTCACGCACAATTCGCCGAGGCCGAGGCGCGCGTTCGGGCCAAGAAGCCCTGGGGTGGTTGAGCGTCGACATGCTGCCTGCGCGGTGCGAAGTGGGGGCAAGGGTAAAAGTATCCTCGTGTGTCTCGGAAGCGCCAAGGAAAACGTTTCGGCAGTTTCGAGAAACGTTGTGTTTGTTTTGGTTTGTCACAATCACGCTAACGCCTCCCCGCCCCCCTCGCCTCCCCCAGTCGCCGCACACCGCTCGTCCACGATCCCCACCGCGTTTTCGTCTAGTCTCCACAGCATCCCTCCTCCGCACTCCCAAACCCGGGTCGGCATTCGCGTCTCTATTTCGGGAACGCACCCCTTGCTTATTACCCAGTTCAGACCCACCTGCGTTGGCGACCGCTGAACCCCGCCCCCCACCATCGCGCCGAGGAAGGATAGGAGCTGCACCTGTCCCACGTCGTGCTCCGGGTGCGTCGCGTCCGTGACGCACGCGCCGTTGCCTAGTGGGTCGCACGCCACGACCCCCACGTCGAGTCGCTTACAAGTTTCCAAAACCGCCAACGCGACGGCGTTGTTCGCGAGTGAAAACGCGACTCGGTTGAACGCGACGCGCGCGTCGGGAACGTTTCTGTTCAGCGTCGTGACCAGGTGTTCCAAGTCGACACTGGCGTACCCGTCCACGGCGATTACGGCAGGACACGCGCCTAGTTCAATCGCGGTGGCGACGGATTGGGCGACCGCGCTGAGGTCGGCGCCCTTCGCCGGGCGCAGGCACGCCACGTCCGGCGTCGCGCCGCCCGCCGCTATTGAGTGCGCCTGATTGAAGCAAAAGAAAAAGTGTCAGTCTCGTATGGCCAATCAGTCTGCGGAATGTGGTAAATGGGAAATACTTACCTGCATGGATTCCGCCACGGAAGGCCCGTCGGGGACGCCCACCTCGATGACCGCGTACACCACGGGGGGGCGCACCCCGGGCAGCGAAGAGGCGTCGGACAAACTCCAGTAGTGTCCGTACTCGCGCGCGAGCGCCAGCTCGGACGGCGCGTGTACGCCGAGAAGCGTGAACCCCCGATCGACCGCGGCGACGTACGTGTTGGCTTCGTCGCTACCCCCAACCCACCCGCGAAGGCTCAGCGCCATCGCGGAGACCTCCAGCGAACCGAGCTGCACGATGTCGTAATCAGGAAGCTCGGGGACGTCGTCGTCCACCGCCGAAGCCGCGGCGGTGGCGCGGCCAAGAGGAGCCGACGCCATTTGTTTTCTATGCGCGCCCACGAAAATTGAATTCTCGTTCCACCGACGCGCGGCGCCGAGAGACCCTCTTCGGGAAACGCGCGGCGAAGGCACGCCGAACGCGGTGTGGTTCGCTGCGTGAACGACACCGGCGGCCATCGCGCGCTCGCGACTGGGAGGACAGAGAGAAGCAACAACCCTACAAGTAAACCCCGAAACGATGAAAAAGTTTCCTCAGGATTTTACTCGCTCGGCACTTGTTCTCACCAGTTACGATGCGCGCGGCAGCACGCGCGGTGCTTTTGGTGGTGGTTTTATCCGCGCGGTGGTGTGCGGTGGTGGCGGAAACGGCGTGGAGCGCGAGTGAGATGTTAGCTCTGTGCGACGGGACAGATTTCGGTTTACCGTGTGAGAAGCTCGTGGACCCGAGACAGTACTTGGCGTGTAAAGATGCTCGTTGTCACAAGCCTGGGGAAGAGTTCGGGAGCAGTAACGCGTGCGGGCGAGCGCGGCCCGGAAGGAATGAGATACCCATCAAGCAGTGGACAGAGGCGAGTTTAGAGAGGTTCCGGGTGCGAGGGAAACAAAAAAAGGGAGCGAGAGCCACGCACGGGGAGTTGTAGTACGAGCTTAGCAGGCATCAGTCTCATCTGCACACAGCTCATCAGTCAAAACGCGAGCCGCGGTTGTATTCGTTTGACGCTTTGACCCGAATCAGTCGTTCTCTCATCAACGCGAAGACGCCCGTGACTTCGCGTGGCACGCGTGCACGCCTCGCCGCCACCGCGGAGGGTTCGCACGCGCGAGTGGAATGAGCGCCGTCGCGGGCGACGAGTCCGTGGAGGAGTACGAGGAGGTGGATGCCCTGGACGACTCCGACGACGACTTCGCGTACGAAGAAGTGGACATTGAGGATTTAGAGGACGATGAGCAGTTCGGCGCGGGGGACGACGAGGACCTGGAAACCGCGCTGCGGTCGTTGCAAGGCCTCGGGGTGCCTTTTAACGTCGGCGGGAGCACCACCATGAAACCCACGATGCACGCGGGAGAGGTGTCCAAGCGACCGGAGGTGCGTTCGGGTGCACCACGAGGGCATATCACGCGTCCGGACGCTTTGTTCCCAATTTAGACACGCGCGCGTGTGTGTGCTCGGACCGCGTTCGGTACCCTTCCCCGAACCCGCTGAAACCCAATCGGAAACCCAATCGGACCACACGTTTGCCGTGTCACTCAACCCCAAAAACACCGCGCCGCACGCGTGACTCGACTCGGGCGCACACGCACGCACCACACACGTACCCACCCTCCTGTACATCATCCCTCGTTTGGGCTCTGACACCCCTCGTCCCCAAAACCAAAAAAAAAAACGCAGGTGATGGATGATTTCGTGCGCAACTTCTTCGTGCGCATGGGCTTGCAAGGCACGCTTGAGAAGTTCGAAACGGAGTGGTACGAGATGGAGGCGTGCGGTACGCTGAACAAGGAAGACATGGGCGTGGTGCCTGACGTTTACAACTACAACCAGGAGTTGAACGATCAGTGTTTCGCGCTGCGTTTGGAAATCGACGCGCAAAAGAGCGTGGTGCAGAAAGCGTCGTCGACGTGGGACAAGTTCCGGAAGGAACGGGATGTGCACCGCATGCACCACAAACGCATCGGGCAGGAGAAAAATAAACTTTTAGGGGATATCAAGACGTTAAGGAAACACTACGCGCAGTACGAGCCCACGATAAAAGAACTGAAACGCAAGTACGAGCTCGCGATGAAGGAAAAGATGCTGGTGCGGATCGAGCGCGACCGTTTGCTGCAACGGCTGGAAGCGGTTGAGTTGGAGAGCGCGAGGAAAGCCAAGGAAGACGCGAAGAAAGAAAAGGCGCGCAAAGCCGTGGCTGAGAAACTCGCGGTCGCGGAGAGTAAGCGCGAGGAAGCGGCGCAGGCGGCGCTGGACGCCGCGCGCGCCGCGGCGGCGGAGCAGAGCGAGCGAGTGAGCCGAGCGAGCGCGGCGGCTTCCGACGACGTTTCCCGGGAAAGAGCGCCCTCCGCGGCGCACCAACCTTTGTCGAGGCAACCGCCTTCCTTTCCTTTAAAATCCGACGCCTGCGGGAGGCATAACACACGCGTGGACGATGACGTACCCCCCGAGCCCGTCCCCGTGGAGAACTTCAAGCTCTCCAAAACCTTCAAGGGACACTTGATGTCCGTTTCCAACATCGCGCTGCACCCTAAAAAGGTGCGGGGCTTTCCCAATCACCACGCTCTGTCTCCCTGATCGGCCCGATTACTCTTCCCTGTTTACGCATACTATGGAGTACAGTATACCCTTTCCAATCCCTCATACACATTACACGAGACTGACACTTTTCTTTTCGCATCAAAGGCCATCCTCGCAACCGCGAGCGACGACGCGACTTGGAAGATGTGGGATTTGCCCGGCGGCAATTTGATCATGTCCGGGGACGGGCACAAGGACTGGGTCGCGGGTGTTGCGTTCCACCCCGCGGGGACGCACCTGGCGTCCGCGAGTGGGGACTGCACGGTGAAGATCTGGGACTTCGCGCAGAAGCGGTGCACGGTGACGTTGACGGAACACACGGCGGCGGTTTGGAACGCGGCGTTTCACAGCACGGGCGACTACCTCGCGTCCTGTTCCCTGGACCACTCCGTGCGTTTGTGGGACCTGCACACCTCGCGGTGCCGCCTCGCGTTCCGGGGGCACGTGGATTCTGTCAACGAAGTGGTGTGGCAGCCGCACACGAACAACTTCGCAACAGGGAGCAGCGACAAAACCGTGTCGCTTTGGGACATGCGCACCGGGTTGTGCGCGCAGACGCTTTACGGGCACCTCAACTCGGGTAAGGAACTTTCCCCCTCTGCCCTGACTGTTTGTCCATACATCGCGATATACGATACTGACACTTTCGGCTTTTATCGTACCAGTGAACCACCTTTGCTTCAACTCTCAAGGCGATGTCATCGTGAGCGCTGATGCGGACGGAGTAGTGAAGCTGTGGGACGTGCGCATGGTCGCTGAGGCGTTGTCCGTGGACTGCGGGCCGCACCCGGCGAACAAAGTGAGCTTTGACAAAGCCGGCGAAACCGTCGCGGTGGCGAGCGACGACGGCACGGTGAAGTGCTTCGCGTCGCACGACGGCGAGCTGTTGGCGGAACTCAGGGGACACGAAGACGCGGTACAAGGTGTGCTGTTCGACCCGAACGGCGAGTTCCTGGTGTCCTGCTCCTCGGATCACACGTTCAGACTGTGGAGGTGATGAGAGGGATGATTTATACCACGAGTGTGTTTTATTTCAAGGAATCGAATCAAAACCCATAGCGCTCCTCTCTCGCTTCATCATCACTTTTTCCCCTCGACTTCCTCCTTGGCGCTTTCCGGGCCTTCCTTCCCCTCCTTTTTCGGGCGCAACGCCTCAAGCAGCTTCACGTCCATTTCCTTTTCCTTTTCCTTGTTGGATTGTTTGTTCGCAATCAGCGCGTGCAGCGCCACGACGCTTCTTATTAACGACGCGAGGTACATCACGAGCATCATGTCGTTGGTTTTCACCGCGAACGCCTTGACGTACTGCTCCAGGTTCAGGTTAGGGAGGAGGTTGAACACGTCTTGGAGGTGCCCAAGGATCTCGTGGTTCAGGGGCAAAACACCATCAACCACGAGTTCCATGTATTTTTTAACCTCCTTTAACCTTTTTTCCAAACCCTTCAGGGACTGCATTTTTTCCCCCACCCGTGTGGCCAAAGTGGACACCGTGTTGTCCTTCACATCCCTCAACAAGTGCTCCACGCCAATCTCTTCCGCTTCGAAAGCCTCGATTGAGGAAGGGAGGTGCACGAAAGTCTTCGTGTCCTTCGCGGTGCCGTCCGCGGACGTCTCGTTTTCGCAAAGGTACGCGCTCGTGGGGATCCCGACCTGATCGGGGCGCACGTCTATGATGCAAAACACGGGCGCCGCGCAGTACTCGGCGAACAAAGCGTGGATGTCAAGATCCGCGGTGTGGATCTTGGGGCCGGTGCTGTACCACCCCACGATCTTTTCTTTGGCTGGAGGGGTGGAAGGGGGACGTAACGGGTGAGAAGGACATACAGTACGGTGAGAATGCGCGGCGGAGGTGGTACGAGGGCGTCGGATGAGCGTACGCGAGAATCCAAAAATGAGAAAAATCGGGCCACAAACAGCTGTCGTTTTGTCGTGACAACCTCGGTTTGAAACGGACCAAGGTCGGGTCACGACCGTGATCGATCGGCAGCCCGTCACGGTCGCGTCGCCGCAAGCGTGCGTACGTACCGTTGATCCTGCGGAACATCCCGCCCATTTTCTCCAAGTAGCTGTGATCCAGGAACCAGATGGAAGGGTCGTTCTCGTCCTCCTCGAAGGGCACTGCGGTTGGTGGGGAGATCTGGGTCAGCCGAGCGCGACAGATTGGGACGGAAAAGGGATTTCCACTTCTCAGATCTGGCGAAACGTCTTCCCGTGTCTGGATGCGGCAAGTAACTGCTGGGTTTCAGGGAACCTAGAAATTCGGAACGAGGACTTACCCGCGAACGAGCTGGTCACGTCTAGGCGGCCCTTGCGGTGCTCGCCCAGGAGCACGCCCAGGACGCGCTTGTCCTCGGAGTCATCCTGTTTTTTTTCGCGAACAGGAAAGGGAAAGGAAAGAGGCGACGTCAGGATCTGGGGACCGTCGTCGTATGGGTGGTCGTGCGTGGATGGAAAATTGCGGGTGTGGGGCGCGAGGTAGGGCGCCGCTGCTAGGACTGTTCGCGCATTTTAACACACACGCACCTCCTCAACGCGTCGGTAGTGGTCCACCACGGACAGCAGCACCAGCGGGTGCACCACGACTTCTTGGTACGGTGATTTGGCCACGGTGGGCGCGGGCTTCGCGGTTTCCGCCATCGGGCACGATCTCGTTGCCGAGTCTAGCCGCGAACCTTGTTACGCACGCGCACGTCGCCTTCGGTGGCGTCCCTGCCGTCCCGATGAACACACTGCCTGCACTCAAACCGCGCGTCGCGTTGTGGCATCTGCAGAGGCCATCGAGATCGAGTGACGTGACGCTAAACGGGAAGAATTGGCATTTTGCGAAAGGCACGTTGACCGACGAACCAGTCAACGTGTAGGGTCAACCAACTCGTTTGACCCACTTTTGGCTTACACCTGTCTAGCAAAGAGACTGCTTTTTCCAGTGCGTCGTCGGCGGCGCCCATGAAACGTGAATCGGGCACTCGCCTTCCGCGCAGTCGTCGCACCCGGAACCGCCCGCACCACAAGACCCTGTGACCCGTGCTGCCGGTGGTTCAGACCCCACCTCCACGTTCCCGCGATGGGTGTTCCCGCGTTTTACCGCTGGCTCTCGGAGAAGTACCCGCTCATCATCAAAGACGTGGTGGAGGATGAGGTGTTCGATCTGGACGGCACGCCGTGTCCGATTGACACCAGCGCCCCGAACCCGAACGGCCAGGAGTTCGACAACCTGTACCTGGACATGAACGGCATCATCCACCCGTGCTTCCACCCGGAAGACAGGGTAAGTAGGAGCTACGGTTTGTCAACGCAACGGCGGAGACGATGACGACGCGATCCAATCGTCCGCCGCCTATGTTTCTTTTTTTAAGCATCGCACCGACGCTGACGTCTCGTCTCCCCTCTCTTGTTCTCAAACCCCTCAAAAAACCACAGCCCGCGCCTACCACGGAGGAGGAGGTTTTCCAGTGTATTTTCGACTACATCGACCGCCTTTTCGCGATGGTCCGGCCGCGGAAGGTTCTGTACATGGCCATCGACGGCGTGGCGCCGCGGGCGAAGATGAACCAACAAAGGAGCCGGCGCTTCCGGGCCGCGCAGGAAGCGCAGGAGAAGGACGAGGAGGAAGCCAAGCTGAGGGACACGCTCAGGAAGGAGGGCATCGCTGTGCCGGATAAGGTGCAATCCGAGGCGTTCGATTCAAACGTCATCACACCTGGCACGCCGTTCATGGGCCGGCTAAGCGCGGCGCTGCAGTACTACGTGCATCTGCGCCTGAACACGGATCCGGGGTGGCGCGGGGTGAAGGTTGTGATGAGCGACGCATCGGTGCCAGGCGAGGGGGAACACAAAGCCATGCACTACATTCGACAGCAGCGAGGCAAAAACGGGTTCGACCCGAACACAAGGCACGTGGTGTACGGCCTGGATGCCGATTTGATCATGCTGGCGCTCGCGACGCACGAGCCGAACTTTTGGATCCTGAGGGAAGGTACGTACTTCCCATTGAACACACACCGCCTCCCTGATTACTGCTCTGTATGGAGTACAGTCGGAAAGTACGGACCCCACTCCGGAAGGACCCCTTTCCAATCCCGTAATACACGTCACGAGAGACTGACGCTTTCGGCGTTAATCGTATCAGTCGTGTTTCAAAAAAACGCACCCGAGCCCGACCTGCCATCCGCGCGCGACGCGATCTTGGGAGGCGCTGCCGTTCAAAAACCGTCAATCGCGAGGAAGCCGTACCAGTTGTTGTCCGTTGCCGTGCTGCGGGAGTACCTGGCGCTTGATTTGCAGCCCGTTTCCGTGGGCGGACACCGCGTGGAGCTTCCGTTTCCCCTGGATTACGAACGCTTGTACGACGACTTCGTGTTTTGCTGTTTCTTCGTGGGGAACGATTTCCTGCCGCACTCGCCAACGTTGGAAATTCGGGAAGGGGCTATCGATTTAATCATGACCATCTACAGGCAAGAGCTGCCTAATCTTGGCGGGTACATCTGCGGCGACGGCAAGCCGCATTTAGGACGGGTGGAAAAATTCGTCAAGGCGTGCGCCTCACACGAGGAGGCTATTTTCCAGAAACGCGCGCGCACGGAACAGCGCCAGCGGCAACGGCGGGTGAGGGACAAAACCATGGGAAAGCAGCCTTGCCGCGACTTCACGTTAGGCAGGTGCACCCGTGGGGAGGGGTGTCGCTTTTCGCACGAAACGAACGCGGGGAAGCGGATGGGCGGCTCAATCAACGCCTCGGACCGCGCGCCCGGCGCGGCGCCCGAGTTACTCGCGGGGCTGCGACCCGTGGGCCGAGGTGTGTTGCCGCCCGCGCCGCCGCAATCCAAGCCTCCAGGTACCGCGCTCGCCGCGGACAAAGCCGCGAACCAAAGCGCGGCTGATTTGCTGCGCGCCAAGCTTCTGGGGAAGAGCGGTGGCAGTGCGAAACGTTCGGCGGAACCCGTGCCCGTTTTGATGGTGTCGAAAAAAGCAAAAACCGACAACCCGGTCCCCGCGGAAAACGCGAGCGATTTCTGGAACCAGCTCGCGGCGACCCCACCGAGTGCCGAGGAAATCGCCGCAGCAGACGCCAAGGCTAAGGAAGTGACCCTTAAACCCGCATCAGAAACCAACATTGCCCCCGACGAGTTCAAAAAGAAACTCGAAACGCTTTTGAAAGACAAGGGCGACCGGATCGACGAGATGGACGCGGATCCGGTGCGGCTCGGCGAACAGGGCTGGAAGGGCCGGTACTACGCCTCGAAAATGGGCGCCACGAACGAAAACGGCGATGCCGTGGTACGAGGCATGGTCGAGGAGTACGTCCGAGGCTTGATTTGGGTCTGCAGGTACTACTACGAAGGGTGCGTGTCGTGGAACTGGTATTACCCGTACCACTACGCGCCGTTCGCGACGGACTTGGTTAATTTGGAGGATATTAACCAGGAGTTCGACGAAGGCGAGCCGTTCCGGCCGTTCGAACAACTGATGGGCGTCTTACCCGCCGCGTCATCGCACGCCCTGCCCCCCGCGTTCCACCCCCTGATGTCCAACCCGGATTCGCCGATAATAGACTTCTACCCCGAAAAGTTCGACCTCGACATGAACGGCAAGCGGTTCACGTGGCAAGCCGTGGCGCTGTTACCCTGGATCGACGAAAAGCGGTTGTTGCGTGAAACAAGGGGGCTGGACAACACCCTGACCAAGGAAGAGAAACGGCGAAACGCGATTAACTTGGAAACCCTGTTGGTGCACGTCTCGCACCCGCTGTCGCGTGAAATCTACGCCCTGGAGGATGAGGTTGGCGATGACCAACGGCAGTCCAAATCGAAGTTCATGACCGCGGCGGCCAGTGGGAGCATGAACGGCGAGATGATTCTGGTCAACGGCGAGACGTGCCCTGCGAAGATGCCCACTCCGATGAAATCAATGCCCGATATCGACAACAACCAAGTCCTCGCGGTGTGCTACAAGCTCCCCAAGCCCTTGGAGCGGTTCGTCCCGCCCACGCTGATGCCAGGCGCGCGATGCCCCGACCCGGTGGTCAGCGAGCGCGACCTGCCCCCCGCGCCCAAGCTGTGGCACGTGGACCAGCCAAGAGGGCCGCACGGCGCGAGGGAAATGGTGCACCCGTCGCGCGGGCAGGCGTTTCCCATGGGCGTCCCGCGTGCGAACGGCGCCCCGCCAGGCGCGCACTCGCTGCTGCAGCAAAGCGTCCAGGCCGGCGGCCGCGGCGGCGTGATGAGCTACGGACCACCTCCGGGAAGCCAGTACCTGCCCCCGCCGCAGCACCCGGCGCAATACCAAGGCAATCAGTACCCGCCGCATCCGGGCGCGCCCATGATGATGGGAGGATTTGGTGTGCCCATGCCCATGCCGGGAGGGTACCCGCCTCCTCCAGGAGGCCGGGGAATGCCCGGGCCGCCGGGAGGCCGAGGCCGAGGCGGGAACAGCTTCGCGGCGCTTAACAACCTGCCCCCGGCGAGACCGAGACAAGGACCTCCGTGAGTGTTTCGGGTTGAATTGTATTAACACATCTACGTTGTTCAAGCACCACAACGCGTGACGAACTTCTTGTCTTCTTGGTTTGTTTGATTCAAACTTACTAACACCTTCCCGCCCTATTACTACTCTTCCTTCCCGTCGCAACCTTCTCCGGTCACCACCCCGGTCGTCGCTGTTACCTCCGTCGGTTGCTTCTGCTCGCGGTGACCAGCTCCGCGAGGAGTTTCACCCTTTCCGCTCTGCACACGCTCACGATGTCCACCAAATCCACCACCCTTTGATTTGCTTTCCGCCGCGCGTGTTCCACCGCGACCCCCGTGTTTTCCGCACCCCGCGTTCCAACATCCCTCTCCCCCGCGATTAAAATGCTATCAATAAGTTCCCGGGTGTCCGTGTTGAACGCGGGGGGCATTTGCGCCAGCAGTGCAAGCACGTTGGTATCGCCGTCCCGCGCCACCTGCTCGGTGAGGCTCTCCAGGAGCTCGAAATCCTCACTCGCCTGCGCCTCGGTCGCGTCCAAAACGCTCTGCACCATGCGCGTGCACTCGGCGAAGCTCACGGTGTCACCCTTGGCTAAACACGCGGTGATCGTGGCTTTGATTTCTTGCGAATCGTTCGGACCGCGAAACGAAGCCCCGCGCGGGGTCAAGCTCCGCGCCGCCTGCATCTGGGCGACGAGGAGGAGCAGTCCAGCAAGTGAGGAGGATTAAAAATATGGAGTTTGAAGAGACTGTGTTTGGGGACGACCTCTGCCTTTCCTTTCAAACCCGGCCGCGCGCGGGTGATCGGACTCGACCATGGCGGCGGTCGCGGCTGCTCCCGTGGCGCTGACCTCTGGTGTTCCGTCTGCGTTGCTCGCGCCCGCTCCTGTGGAGGATACGCGGTTTTACGCCTCCCTCGCGCCTACTCAGTGCCTGCCTTTGCTCGCGGTGTCCGGGGTGACGGGCAAGGCTTTCTGGATCGGCAGTTTACCGCAGCCTCCTGAGGAGGAGGAGGAGACGGACGACGAGAGCGACAGGGAGTTGAGCGACGGGGAAGACGACGCGCTAGACGCGGACGCGGCCGCGGTGAAGGTACGTAGTAGAGACGCACGTGCCGCGTCTCATGGACACGGCCGGCCACACAGCCAGACGGACCGAGACGCGAAAAACCCAGGTGGCAGATCTGACAAAGTCGCGTGTTGGGAACTTGTTGATGCTGCCATCCTGTTTTTCGCGGTAGTCTCCATTGGGACGCGGCCACGCTCCGACGTACCGACACGCTCCAAAGGCGTTTTCTTTTCCTTTCCCTGACCCGTAAACCCTAAACCCTACGCCCCAAACCCTAAACACAGTCGTTCAACATCACGAAGATTCGGGAAGAGAGACGGGAGGAGTCGCACCAGATGCTGAAACTTTGGCGAACCGACCCGGCGCGGTGGTTGCTTGCGTCGAAAATCAAGTGGTCCACGCGGCACGAGTCGAAGCGCGCGCCCGCTCGTAGTGCGGTGCCCAACCTGGCGAAGCAGATCGCCATGGCGGGCTCGGCGGGGCAGGTGGGCCGGGGCGGAAACAGCGGATCGGGAAGGAGCTCGAACAACTCGCGACGCGCGGGTGGGTCTTCCGGGAAGGGAACTGGAACTGCCGGGTCTGGCGCGGGGATGGGAAGCAGGGCGACGGTTTCGCTGAAACAGCTCGTCGCGGCGGGTTTCCTGGAAACAGGCCCGGAGGCACTTTGGATTTCGTACCTGAATCAAACCTGGCACGGGAGCCTTGATGGTAATGGGGTGATTGCCTTCGCGAACCAGCACTTCCACTCCCCATCCGCGTGGGCGATTCACTGCAAGCGCATCGCGAACCCGGGGAAAAAGGCGGACGACGGGTGGAAATCCGTGCGGGCGGGCGAACACGACGGACCCGCGCTGCACGACGTGAAGATGAAGTTCCTGGCGCAAAGGGAGGAAACAACCAATAGCACTGGAGGCGAGTCAAAGGGAGGGACCCCGGGAAGCGACCGGGGAAAACGAAAAACGGGGCTGGTGCGCTTGGACGGACAAACGGACGGAGACGGGGACGGCGCGACGCCGACTGTATCGTCTCGGAAACGTTTGCGCGGCGCGAACGCCGACGCCGACGCCGACGCCAACCGTGGCGAGCTGACCGCGAAATCGCCCAAACTCACCGCATCTGGTCCGGCGGTGGACATGTCCTGGCTCGACCGGTTTTGCGACCCCGCAGAGGCGGAAGGGTCGCTGGAGTACGACCTTAGGGGCGTCCCGGTCGCGCCGGGCGGCGACCACGCTTCGCTGGTTGGCAAAACCGTGCAGGTGTTTTGGCCGGCGGAAAATATGTGGCACGCGGGGCGCGTGCTACAGTACGACGCGAAGTCGGGGACCGCGGGCGTGTTGTACGCCACGGGGGACGTGGAACAAGGCGTAGAGCTGGAGCAACTCGCGAAAAGTCAAAGCCTGGTCATCCTCGGGTAGTTTTGTGAGTGCGCGGTGTAAAACGTTTCAGCACTCGATGTCTTCCGAGGTGCCGTCGAGCCGTGTCCGTGGTTGCCACGTAGACACTGGCGGACTGGAGACTGGCAGACTGGAATCACGAAATCCAGACTATTTGCTCACACGAATGAAATCGTCCACCAATCACAAAGGGGACCCTTTTATTGTCGTCAAATGTCGTCAAATGAGGTAAATGTCCGATTACTCATCACTCGCGCCACAGCCCGGCGCACCCCCCACGCCCGCATCACGCGCTTCCGCGATGCCGACCGTACGCCGTACGCTCGCCATCGCTCTCCTCGCCGGTTTCGCGACCGGCGCGTTGGGCGAAGACTCCACTGCTTGCGATGCGCAGTGCCAAGCGGATGCGCTTCTTGACAAAGGCTCACTGGCGCTTTGCCCCGCCAAGTGCGGCACCTACCGCGCGGGCGCGGACGCCACGAACCTCATGGTGTGCCAGTACTTCGGCAACGGAAGAGGGTCGTTCTCGCAACGCGCCAGCGATGGCGCGACGTGCATGCCCGCGTATAACTGCCGGGACGACTGGAACTTGTGCGTGCAGTGGAACAACAAGTACGTGTTTCCCATTTACCACGTTCCGCCGATTACCCTGACTGTTTGCTCATACACATTACGAGAGACTGACATTTTCTTGTGAATCTCGCAGCATCGCGAGAGCGACGGTTAACGACCAAGCCGGTTTAGCCGCCTCCGCGCCTATGGCAAACCTGGACGACGCTGCTGTTATTCGCACCGCGTGCGGTGAAATCACCAGCCTGACCACGGTTCAAACCACGGGGTCCGCCACACCCCCAACCGAAGGGTGGCTGCCCACCAGTCTGGGATGGCACATGGGCGGGGGCAACATCGGATGCGGGTACGGCAGCACGTACCAGCACGGCGACGGTCTGCTGCTTGCGGATTTCGGCCGCGTCGAGATCACCGGCGTCACGGACGTCGTTGATTGTTGCGTCAAAGCAATGGAGTACGAAGGCGCGACGATGGCGCAAGGCGGCAAAGCGGTGCGGTTCGACGTGTTGGGCGGCAAGTGCCGCATCGACCGCGAGATGATGATGAAGGGAAACCTTGACGCTAGTACGGGGAAATCAATGGCCTACGTTGCGCCTTGCGGCTTAACCAACGAGCGGTATTATTGGCGCCACGCCGCGGGTGGCGCGGACGGTGCGTCCCTTGCAAGCGCGGGGTCGTGCGCGGGTCGGTTCAACTTCACCAAAGTAACCTCGGTTGATTCGTTCACGCCGATGGGACGGCTTCCCGAGGTTGGCATCGAGGTGCCCAACCACGTCGAGATGTGATCCGATTCGGCGCACGCCGAGTACGACGTGAGCAAATGCCAAGGCGGCGTGGTGTACAACTCAATCACCGACCCTGAAGCGTGCTGCGAGGCGTGTGTAGGGTTGACGTCGTTGAACGCGAGTACGCACGCTGACGACACCGCGTGCGCGGCGTTTCAAATCCGCAACGGCCGGTGTCAGATTCTGCGCGAGCACTTCGTGACCTCGCAGTTCGGGTCTGCCGGCTTGGCGGCGGCGCGGCCGACTGCCGGCGGCAACATCGCGCTTTCCATCACGGAAACCGTGGAGGCTTGCGTTTCGGGGAACGAGGCGTGCCTCCGGGACAACAACGAACACGGGCACTGGACCAGCTGTTCCGAAACATCCCCCCCTTCCGTGGCGGACATGTGCGAGTACTACTCCTTCCTTTACTTCCGCGACCGGCTCCCGGGAACGAGCGCGTTCCCTGTGGAAAACGCGACGCGCACGAAACCGTCGTACGTCTCGTTCGACGTGTTCGACCCCGCTGAACTGGCGGGTGGTATGAACATCACGATCAACGCCACGCTTGTTGCGTCCCGAACGGGGAAGAACCTCACGAAAGCGCCCATCAGCGACGCGTCGGCGAGCAGCGGGTACAACCTGACGGTTGGTGACGCGGCGTCCAGCGCGGGGTACAACGCCACGAACCCGGCGTGCGTTAAAATTGTTTTGTACGAATCCGACCCTACCACAGGGACTGGTTTCCTGCAATCCGTCGGGACGGACGGGACGTACAGCATGGACCCGGAAAACACAACCGTGGCGCGAACCGTGGTGGCGGAATCCGAGCTGTGCTGCCCCACCGCGGACGGCGGCGGGTGTCCGCTGACGCTTTCGTTCACGGAGGAACAAGCCGCGGACGCGACTACGGGGATAGGTCGGAAGCTACTGGCCGCGGCGAGCACGGGAAGGGCACTCGTCGTCTCGTACGAGTGCCAAGGAACGGGAGGGGACGTGTGCGACATGCAGCGATTGGCGTACGACGTGCCCAACATCGGTGCGTCGCCGCCGCCGGCCGCCGCCGCCGACGACACCGTCTCTGCTGCCGCGCCCACCACCGCCTCAGCGCTGGTATTCGCCGCCGTCGCGGGTATCGCGGCGCTCGCCGTCCACGCGTGAGAACACATCCACGCGCTTTTCAGTTATGCATACCAGGGTAGTCGCGCACAAGAGGGACAGTCCCTCTCGTGCGCGATACCATCCAAGTACATAATTTATTTAAGCATTTTCAGTTCTCTCTTTTTTTAATATCACCAGAGTAGATCCTTACTTGCTTGACTTTGCATGCGCGGGGCGGCGATGGCGTCGTCGACGGCGCCCGAGTGTGATGCTCCCGGTACTCTCGACGCGCTTGATTCCGGGACGCTGGCCATAGTGTACGCCCACCTCGATCCGCGCGACGTCGTGCGCGTCTCCGCGGCGAGCAAGTTTCTTTCACGTGCTGCGGACGATGCGGTGTACCGAGGGCTCTTCGCACGGGCGTGGGACGAACCGGCTTGGCCCGTGGCGTCACACAAAGCCCTTTTCCTCGCCAGACATCGCGCCACGGTCGCGGCGAGCGCGGTGGACCTGGCGCCGATGATAGCCTCCGTGGAGAGCCTCGCCGCGCTGAAGCGCGGGGACGCGAACGCGAAAACATCCGCCTTGGCGATATTGCTCGCGGACGAAAAGAGGTGGCGCGTCGTGGCGCAGCACGCCGAGACGCTGGCTGGCGCCATCGACGCATCGAAGAAAATCCACCGCACCGACCGCACGATCGCCTCCGCGAACGTGGTCCGCGGGTTACACCGGTGGCTCATCGAGCTCACCACGATGGCACACGCGCGACGACGGTGTGTTACGGGTGACGCCGCGTGGTGGCCGTCCTCGGGAAACCGAGCGCTGCTCAGCGTCGCCCGAGCGCTCTCCGCGTGTCTCACACGGTTGCCATCGGTACGCGAATCCCTGGCCCACGAGGTCGCCGGAAACGTGCAGCAAAGAAGAACCGAGATGTTCGCCGACGTCCCGGAACACCCGCCCCTGCGCGAGCTCCTGCGTCTGTGCGTCGCCAAAGCGCCCGACGGCGGCGCCGCGCTTGGGTGCGGCGGTTTCGAAAGCGTTTCCCCGTTCGCGGACGCAGACGCAAACGCAAACGACGACGAGTACGGCGGCGTGGAACACGACCACGGCGCCGTGGACGACGCGACGCTCGCGGCGGCGATGGGGGGCACGCCGGTTGGGACGCGGGTTTGGCCACCCGCGAAGTCACTACCTCCGAGGATAGACCAGTGCCTGGCGCTCGTGATGGCGCCGGCGTGTTTGCTTTCCGCGCCGAACACGGATTCGCCGACACACGAAACAGCGGAGATTTCGTACGGAAACCTCCGTCTCGGTTTGTTCGACCTGGTGCCAAAGCCCGCGAGCATCCCCTCCAGAGGGCCTTGGCCCCGGGGAGGAAGGCCGCCGCACGGCCAGCGCGTGCGTCTCGAAAAAACAGGCGCGGCGTCGACGGTCGCCGCGATGAGCGGCGCGTGGCAGGGTACGTTTTTTATTCTTCTTTTTTCTTTTTGGAGCCGACTAATTGCGCGTACCGTCGTCCGCCGTTTCTGGCCACCCGACCAGCCTCGAACCGGCGTCATCCGCGTCGTGGGGCTAGGTGGTTAACCACCTTATGACTGACTTCTTACCGCCTCTGACTAAATACCCATACCCTTTTTATTTATTCGAAAAGGCGCGCGCTTCGGGTTCCCCGCCGTCGGGGACGGGCTCGCGTTGGACGCCGTGTTCCGCGTCGGCCTCACCGCGCTTCACGACGGGTCCCTGACCGGGTGGATCCAGGACACCCTGGGTGAGCTCACGGTTCGCGGCAACGCGTGTGTTGATGGAACACGGAGTCAAAATCAAAATCAAACACAAACACAAGGCGCCGTGACCATCGAGGCCAAGTTTGTGACGTGTGGCGATTTGCCAGCCGCGGCGTTGACGAGCTGGCGGCACGGCCGGCCGCGCATGCGTTTACGGGGCTGGACCTCCTCACATTCAATCGCGGGGGAGTGGACGCAGTGGAGCGGGGGGGCGATTACCAGGGGGGTGTTTCTGATGTGGCCGGATGACAATGCCAGGGGAGGGAGTAGCCGGGGGAGTAGCAGAGAGGGGGGAGGGTAGGCACTTTTATTTTCGAATAATGTCTAGGTATCAGTCGAGCTGTCCGAGACTCGAGAGCACTGACTGACGTCGTCACTCAACACACAGACGTGCTGCTTGCGAAGCGAACCCGGCTTCGGCATATCGGTGGACACGCGCACGCGCGCGGTGTCGCGCGTCTCGTTCGTCGGACCGACCTCCGCACGCATCGAGGTCGGCCGTTGACTCGCGAGGACCGCGCGCGCGCTCCCGCGGGTCTCTCGTGGCGCGCGAATCGCGGGTCGCCTGGCGCATAATTCGACCCCCCATTTCCGGAATCGTCCGACGACCGCGCGGGGAAAATGTGGTGCATATGCGGGCCCAAGCGGGTGACGGGCGACGAAAAAACAGAAGAGGATCGCTTCATCGTGCGTGCCCTTGCAACCCCGCGCGTTTCTCCGCGTTCCCACGCGCGGCGTCGTTTCACCGCGCGTCTACCGCGTACGCGCGTCAGCGACGATCCGATTACATTTCTTGGACGGCAATTTTGGTTCGTGCCGACGCGCGCTGACCAGCTCCACCGCCTCTCCCTTCTTTTCCTGGACCCGCAGAGGATGGGACACTCCCAGCGATCGCTCGCGTTGAATGACAACAGGCTAATCGTGTACGGTGCGTGCATGATACCCCCCCGTCGCGCGCTCGCGTAACCTCCGCACTCCAGCCGATTCCGCCTAAGGTCTCCACCACCGTGCCGTCGAAATTTCTCCGAGCCGCGGCCCCCAAACGCGCGCCCAGCCTCGCTGACCTAATGCCCGCGCTCCTCGTGTTTTTCTTTTTCCTCCCGCGCAGGCATTCTGGGACGCGCGGACGTGCGTAATCGCAACGGCCGGGTGTATCCCAAAACCTTGTTAACAAGGGAGGCGAGTAGTTTCTACGAAAGGCACGTGCGCGCGAACCGTGCGCTTGGCGAGCTTGATCACCCCCCGCCCACGAGCGAGACGTTCCGTTGTCTCAACGACGCGAACGTTAGTCACCACGTGCTTGAGTACTTCTGGAAAGGCAACGACTTGATGGGTTACGTGGAGGTTCTAGGGACGCCCGCGGGGAACATGTTGAGAGACCTGTACCAACACGGGTTCCAGCTCGGCATGAGCAGCCGGGGGTGGGCGACCTTAAAAGAGCACGACGGGTTCATCATCATTCAAAACGACTTCGAGCTGATTACGTTCGATTTCGTGTCCGACCCTTCCACGGAAGGGGCGTACTTAAGGCCGCTGCAGCGCCGGTACGAACACGCCAAACCGCCCATTGACGTGCAGGAGACGTATTTAAACTTCATGAAACACACCACGGCGGGGGTTGCGTTTTTGAAGCTGAGGGAGAAAAAAGAAAAAAGGAAAGGGAGCGGGTTTCTGGACGCGCCGGCGACCAGCGCAGATCACACGCACCTCTCCACCCCTACCCACTCCCCAGACGGCCTCGATTCGGAGCCGATTCGGATGTTCGCCGCGCGCGTGGCGAGCGTTTCGGGGCCGTCGCCGCGGGTCACGGAAACGGTGGTGAACGAAAACAGCAAACGAAAAGGCCGTGACCCTCGCGTGGGTGACGTGTCGGGCGAGACGGGCGGCTGGGTGCAACCTGTGAAGTCTCCCGCGGGGTCGCCGGACGCAAGTCACTCCAAAAACTCGTGCCCCACGGGGTCGCCCACTGCTCAAAAAACGCTTTTGTCGCGAAAACTGACCGCCGGCCGAAGCAACAAAGTCGCGCCCGCCGAAACAAGACCGCCCACGCCGCTGAGTCTCCGAGACAGCTGGAACAAGCTGAACGTCGGGGGGGGACTGGGAGACGCGTCGTGACGTACGAACGGTGCGAACGACCGGACACGGATCGAGACGTATTATTGCCTGTAAAACGAATAAATTAATAATCGCTTTTCGTTTTTCATAAGTATTAATACAACCATCCGTTACAGGAAGGTACATCACGGTCGGTCACCACGGACTCGGGTACGGACCCGCGGTACCAAGGGCTATTTATACCTTCGAAGGTAGTTTTTTAAGCTCGACGGGCACCAAGGGCTATACTAGTGTGTCCCTTAAGTCCCTTGACGGTACCGCTCACAGTAGTTATAGCTTCGCGTAGGTTGGTTTCCGGTTTCCGAACTTCGCGGCCATGGCTTCGTCAAGGTCTGCGCTTTGTAGGCGCGCAGAGTTGAGGTGCGCGACGAAAACCAACCCGTCCTCCACGGAGTGGTCCCGCGAGTGCAGCGCCGCGGTTTTCGTGCCTTGCGTGGCTAACGGGGACTTTTGTGCGATGTTTTGAGCGAGTTCAGTAGCCACAGCAAGCAGCTCCTGACTCGGCACGACTTTCGTGACCAAACCAGCCGCAAGCGCTTCTTCAGCGTCCACCACCCTCGCCGTGAGCGCCCATTCAAGCGCAATGCCGTGGCCCACCAACAACGGCAGCCGCTGCAACGTCCCAATATCAGCCACGATAGCCAGGTCGACTTCCTTGACGCAAAACTTCGTGTCGTCAGCGCACACGCGTATGTCGCACGCCACCGCGAGGTCAACGCCGCCGCCGAAACACGCGCCTTGCATCGCGCAGATAACAGGCGCGCGACACTTTTCAACGGCGGTGAACGCATCTGGTTTCGTAAAAAGTGTCAGTCTTATATGCGCAAACAGTCATGGGATTTGGGAAAGGCCCAATACGTACCTTGTAATCTGCGCACGTGTCGAAACATGGACTCCGCTTTGCGTCCGGCGCAGTCCACGGAGTGGGTTTGTTGCCCGAGCTGTTCCCCGAGAACCTCGGGGGACGAGACGTCTATCCCAGCGCAGAAGTTCTTCCCAGCACCGCACAGCACCACGCACCGCACGTCTGTGTTGTTGTCCAGCCACTGCAGCGCGGCTGGGATGTCAACCCACATCTGGGGATCCAAGGCGTTGGACTTGTTTGGGCGGTTCAAGCGCAGGGTACCCACGTGCGTCCGCAGGTCCACGTCCACCACGACCGTGGCGAACAAAGGCGGGCGGGACACCATCGCGACGGGCCGCGCGCCTGGCGAGTGTGTGGAAGGTCCCAAAACAAGGGAAAGTTGGCAGTGTCAACAACCGCAAAAGCATGTACAGTGACGAGCAGCGCGCCACAGTCCGGCCACGTGGCCGTCGAGCGTCGACGTACGTCGAGCCTCTCGGCACTCTCGGTCGCGCTTCCTCACGTGTCACGCGGATGGCGACCCAAACGACGATGGCGTTTTCGTCGCTCGGCGCGTCGCCCTTTGTGGCACCGGGCGCGCGCGGTTTGCGTCGCAGCCGCGCCCCCCCCCACCGGACCGCCGCGCCTCAAACGCAAACGCCTCGCGCCATGTTCAGCAACTTCGACGGCACCGCGGTGACCGCGGTGAAGGATGGGATGGGGGAGGCGAAGAAGCTGCGTAGTGGCGAGCTCAAAACCGAGCACCTGTTGTTGGCGCTTTCCAAGGTGCGCGACGACACGTCCTCCGCGATGCACAAAGCGGGCGCCACGGAAGACGCGCTGCGCAAGGCGATTGCGAAACGCGGTGGGATCAGCGAGCTGGAGCTTTTCAACCCGTTTTCCAACACGAAAGTAGCGGACGGGTTGATTCCCCTGGGGGCTGATGTGAAGCGGCTTTTCGAGAGGGTCGCGTTGACCGCGGAAAACGCGTTGGGCGATACCCTGGTGGGGTCCAAGGAACTGGTGCTCGACATGCTGAACGACACAACCTGCGGCGCGCGCGCCGTTTTGGTTGAGGATTTAGAAATAGATCTGAGCGATTTGAGAGATCGCATAAACGGCATGGAAAAGAAAGAACTCGTGGGGGCTGGTAAGAAGCTGGGGAAGAAAAATAAAGGCTCCGCGCTTCAGGAGTGCGGCATAGACTTGTGCGCGGAGGCGAGGGCGGGGAAGCTGGACCCGGTTTTGGGACGGGACGCCGAGGTTGACCGGATTTTACGCATCCTGGTAAGTATTTCCCATTTCCCAAATCCCTCTGACTGTTTTCCCATACAATACTGACGCGTTTCTGGCAAAACTCAAAGGTGCGCCGACGCAAAAGCAACCCGTGTTTAGTCGGGGACCCGGGGGTTGGCAAAACCGCGATTGCGGAAGGGCTGGCGCTTCTTATTGTCGCCGGGGAGGTACCTGAGCGCTTAAAAAACAAAAGAGTCGTGAGTTTACAGCTCGGTATGCTGTTAGCCAACACGAAGTACCGCGGCGAGTTTGAGGAACGCCTCAAGGTACGTCATTGGGCCTTTCCAAAATCCCGGACGACTATTTGCCCATACAGGACTGACACTTTTCTTTTACAACGAAGAACGTCATCGAAGAGGTGAAAACCGCGGGGGATATTATTTTGTTCATCGACGAGATCCACATGCTCGTCGGGGCTGGTGGGACCGGGGAGGACGGCGGGATGGACGCTGGCAACTTAATGAAACCCGCGCTCGCGCGAGGCGAGCTACAGTGCATCGGCGCCACCACGATCGAGGAGTACCGGAAACACATCGAAAAAGACGCCGCCCTTGAGCGCCGGTTCCAGCCCGTGCGCATCGGCGAACCTTCCCCCGAGGACTCGCTTGTTATTCTTGAAGGGTTGAAAAAGACGTACGAGGAACACCACGGCGTGACGTACGCCCCCGACGCCCTGCCCGCAGCGCTCAAGCTCGCCACGCGGTACATCACCGACCGGTTCCTCCCGGACAAAGCAATCGACGTCATCGACGAAGCGGGCGCCATGGTGCAGCTCGCCTCTGCGAAAGACAAGACCGTGAGCACCGTGGTGGACGCGTCGCACGTCGCGGACGTCGTGGCGCAGTGGACGGGTGTACCGGTTGGGCAGCTCAGCGAGGACGACAGCTCGGCGCTTTTGAACATCGAGCACGAAATCGCGGAGCGCGTTGTTGGGCAAACAGAAGCGGTGACTGCTATTTCGCGCGCGGTGCGGCGGGCGCGGTCGGGCTTGGCGGACGGCACGCGGCCGGTAGCCTCCATGATCTTCGCCGGCCCGACGGGGGTTGGGAAAACCGAGCTCGCCAAAGCTGTGGCGCAGTCGTACTACGGCGCGGAGAAAAAGATGGTCCGGATCGACATGAGCGAGTATATGGAATCGTTCTCCGTGTCCCGTTTAGTGGGGCCGCCCCCCGGGTACGTCGGGTACTCCGAAGGCGGCCAGCTCACGGAGGCGGTGAGGCGGGACCCGCACACGCTGATTTTGCTTGACGAAATCGAAAAAGCGCACCCGGACGTGTTTAACATCTTGCTGCAGGTCCTGGAGGACGGGCGGTTGACGGACTCGAAAGGCCGAACGGTGGATTTCACAAACGCGATGTTGATCATGACCAGCAATGTGGGTAGTAAGGCAATTCTGGCGTCCATGAGTAACGGGAGCGCCGACGGCAGCGCGGCGGAGTACGCGCGGGTACAGCAAGACGTGCGGCGCGAGCTTTCCCTCACCTACCGCCCCGAGTTCCTGAACCGGCTGGACGAAATCATCGTGTTCCGGCCGCTCACGAAGCCGGAGGTCGGGTCAATCGCCGAGCTCATGTTGCGCAGCGTGCAAAAGCGGGCGGCGGCGAAGGGAGTTACGGTTTCAGTGGACGACTCGTTCCGGGTGGCGCTTTTGAAACAGGGCTTCTCCCCGAAGTTCGGCGCGCGGCCCATGCGACGCGCGGTGCAGCGCGTGCTGGAAAACCCACTCGCAGAGTGCTTGCTGGACGGAAGCGCGTGCGAGGGCGACTCCCTGTTTGTGTCAGCGGACGAAAGAGGTTCGTATGTCAGGCTTTCCCAAATCCGACACACCGCCCGTTTTACCTCTAACGCTGGTGACTGTTCGGACCGATTACGGTGACTGTTGTCCATACATCGTCCAACACACCCCAACACATGGCTGACACTTTTCGTTCACAAAAACAGGCGACGTGTTCGTGCGGAACGGCCGCGGGGAAACCAAGACGTTCCAACACGAAAGCCTGGGGAGCGACGGGGGGGGGATCGAAGCGGGGGAGGTCGAGTTTGCCAAACAAGAGAAGAAAAATGGCAACGTGCCCCTGCCGTTGCCGGGGTTCGCCGCCGCCGCGGGGGAATAGGAAAGTGTTTTAACGTCCCTGTACAAGTATTTCGTAATTTTGTAAAAATCCGTTTTTGATGACAAGACGCCAGGCTTTTTCCTTTTCCAAGCTTAACCGATGTCAATCGACATTCCTCTTACTCCTCGGCGCCCCCGTCGGACTGCACTTTTCCATCTCTACGTCGCTGCCGCCCTCACACGGTTATTCGTATGCTCACCACTCCCCTCGCCTTGAAGAGTGCGGCTTTCGTTCCGAACCGCTCCGCGAAACGCGTCTCGTCGCGACAAATGTCGACGAGTCGGCCAATCGCGGCGGCTGCGCGCCGAGCATCTGCGCTCGTGCGCGGCGTCTTCGCCGGCGAGACCCGATGTGGTGTGCACATCGGGGCTACGCGTGCCTCTGCGTTGGCGTGCACCGCGTTCGCGGCGCCATCGTCGGGCGCGAGGTTCTCCCCGCGCGCGCGCACTGCGAGCGTGAGCTTCGCGCGCCGGGGCCTGGCGGCGGTGGCGCTTCCTTCCCAGCGTCGCGATGGCGATGGCGCGAACAAAACCGTGTTCGCGGCGGTGGGCAACGGCGCGACTGACGTTTCGTTCGCGGACCTGGATTTGTGCCCTGAGTTACTACGGGCGCTGACTGAAGTCAAGGGCTTCGAACGGAGCACCGCGGTGCAAGGCCAGACGTTGCCTTTCATTTTGGGCGGCGCCGACGTGCTGGCGCGGGCGAAGACAGGCAGCGGGAAAACAATTGCGTTTCTGTTGCCGGCGCTAGAGAAGCTCAACGCGGGGCAAATCGACCAAAGAGGCGACAAAATCAGCGTCCTTATTTTGTCCCCAACTCGCGAGCTCGCGACGCAGATTTTGGACGAAACCAACGTGCTTCTGACGTTCATGAAAAACGTGGGCGCGCAGGTTGTTTACGGCGGGACGAACGTCAAGGCTGACGCGCGAAACTTGCGGGACAAGCGGTGCGACGTTTTGGTCGCGACGCCCGGGCGGTTAATAGACCACCTGGAGAACGGGGACATGGCCAGACGGTTGGAGGGGTGCCACACCCTGGTTCTGGACGAAGCCGATCGCTTGCTTGATATGGGGTTCAAGCCGTCGGTGGAGAAAATTCTGAAGTACGTCCCAACAAAAGGACGGCAAACGCTTCTGTTCAGCGCCACCGTGAGTAAAGACATCCAGGACGTGGCGCGCGCGTCGTTGCGACCCGGGCACCAGTTTGTTGATTGCGTCGGCGAAGAAGCCAGTGGGACTACGAACACACAGGTAACCCAAGCCATGATAATCGCGCCTCTTGAGGACCACTTCGCGCAACTCAAACGGGTCATCGATGCGCACGTTTTGGAGAACAACGGGAAGCACAAGATCATGGTGTTCTGGACCACGGCGCGCGGCACCGCGCTCGCGGCTGAGCTTTTCGGGAACATGCGAAACGACGTGATTGAGATTCACAGCAAGCTGAGCCAGTCAAGACGCACGAAAGCGACGGATCAGTTCCGCACGGTGAAATCGGGAATCATGATGACCTCGGACGTGACCGCGCGAGGCGTGGATTTCGACGACGTCACGCTGGTGGTACAAATGGGCGTGCCTTCGAACCGGGAACAGTACATCCATCGTTTAGGACGGACCGGCCGCGCCGGGAAAACAGGCCAGGGTCTGCTTGTTTTGACGCCCCAGGAGAGTTTCTTCGCGCAAAAGGATATCAACGACCTGCCTGTGAAGCTTTTGAAAGACGGAATCGACGACCAGCTAGTCACCGACGTCAACACCGCCATGTCCCTGGTGAAGGAGAAAACGAAGGCGCAGACGTACAGCGCGTGGCTCGGGTTTTACAAGCCGTTCGCGCGGAAGATGAACCTTACACCAGCGGAGCTGGTGCGCATGGCGAACTTCCTCGCGGTGGACGTGTTGGGGTGCCCCGAGGTTCCCGGGCTGTTAAGGAAGACGGTCGGGATGATGGGCCTGAAAGACGTCCCAGGCCTGAACATCGTCAACGTGTTGCCCGAGTACGGGAACTCTTCAGGGAGCTCTTCGGGCCAAGGGCGGCCGGTGTCGCGGCCCAAGGACCGGGACCCGAGGTCCGCGGGCGCGCCGGGCGGAAGAGGAGGCCGCAGAGGAGCAGGCGGGGGACGAGGCGATGCTCGAGGCGACTACGGAGGAGGCAGGGGTGCGCGTGTCGATCGAGGTGAGCCTCGGGGGGAGTACGGGTCGTACGGCGGCATGGGCGAGGGCAGAGCCGGAAGGGGAGGTGGGAGAGGCGAACGCGCTCGAGGCTACGCGAGCGAAAGCTCGGGCGAGTCCAGAGGCGAGTACCGCCCCGCCGGTCGCGGCGGCGGCAGAGGCGCGGGCCGAGGGGAAGAAGGACGAGGACGAGGCACAGGGCGGGGAGCGGGGCAAGGCCGCGAGCAGAGGGACCGGGACTTCCAGGGATCAGAGGCGGGGTACGGACGTTACTAGATACATAGTGCTTGAACAATCATATTCTTTTTACGCAGGTCTGTTGTCATCGTTTTTCGGTTGCCGTCGGCCAGGGTTTTTTTCTTTCGTGGGGCTTCTTCGATCATGTCGGACCCCCCGCGCTCGCCTGTGGCCACAGTTATCCGCGCGCGGTTCTCGACTACTCACCAACTCGCTCAAAATGGGTCGCCGTGGTGGCGGTGGTGGCGGCGGACGCAGGCCTGGTACGCACGCGGCGGACCGCGCTCGACGAACCCCCTTTCCACCGCGTCGCGAGAGATCCAAACACGCATCTGCTGTGACACGTCCCGCTTCTGCCAAACCTTCTCTGACCCTTCCTCCCTCTCCCTTTCTCGTGGCTTTTCCCGCAGCGCCTCGTCCTCGCGCCCCCCCCCCTCGCACCGCGGGCGGCGCCCCCCCTCCCGCGACGCAGCAGCAGTCCGGCATGGGCGGCATGGGCGGTGGACTCATGGGAATGGTTGCGCAAGGCATGGCGTGGGGCACCGGGACTTCTATCGCGCGCGCAGCTGTGGGCTCAATGATGGGTGGCGGCGGCGGCGGGTACGCCGAGCCCGCCGCCGCGGGTGCCCCCGTGTCTGCCTCAGAGACCCCGTGCTCCAACCAGATGAAGGCTTTCTCAGCCTGCATCGACCAGAACCAGGGAGAAATCTCCAAGTGCCAAGTTTATGTCGACATGCTCAGCGCGTGCAAGCGGGGAGACTTGGCGTGATGAGGATGTTTATGATCTAACTCGACGGTAGGGTAGTGAAGCGTTGTAAGCGAGTCATAATTTGCGTTTAAACGCGTTCTCTTACATGGTGTTAAACACCTACTGCTCGCCCGCGTCTCTCGAATTACTTCACGACGCCGCCCACCGGAATCACCTCCGTGATCACGGGGGGCGAGGGTTTCCCAGCCACGAACTTGGAGGTTTTCATGTAAACCGCCTCCCTCGCCTTGGCTTTTGAAAAGAAAGGCTCCTTCAGCGAAGCCCGGACGACTTCGCCGCACATGTTGCTGTACTTGAGGTACGACATACCGGCGATGCGCCAGTACGCCTGATGAGTTATAAAATGAATGGAGGATATTTTGGTCAGCCTCGATGAACCTTGGGGAGATTAGGGTGGTGCCAGGTCCGTAAGGTCACGTTGGATCGATTCCGGGACGATGCCCATGACCTTGGGTTCTTCGTCGCGGTCGATCGGGGGGCGGCGTGCCACGCGAACGCGCGTCACCGGAGAAACCCCGTGAGGTTTGGAGCGCGCGGTCCGCCGCTGTGTCTCGATCTAGAGAGCTTGGGGAACGCAACCCAGTCGTTCCCGTCGCAGATAGATTAGGGCTGGTGGCGACGCGCGCGTTGCGCGGACGCGACACGCGACGTCGTTCGTCGCGTCTGTTTCGCGAAAAGGAACACGCACCGAGGAGTTAGCAGCCGCGGACATGTTGAACCGGTGGACGCGGTCCGAGCGCGGGTCGATGTGCCGCGCGAAAGGGAAGACATCAAGAGTACGGTTTCGATGGTTGTGAACTGGGTCTATAGGCAAATAGTCTCAAGAAAGCGTTTAGTAATAATGTAAGACTGGCGGTGCATACGAAACTTTGGTACAGACATTCTTTTTTGCTTTTTCTTCGACTTTCGCTTTTGGTGTTGAAACACAACACCCTTCCCGTTTGCACATCGCCGGGCGCGCTTGCCTTCTCGGCGAGCATGGACACGTCCCGAGGCGTGCGTCACCCTGACCTGCAAGATGGCGACATGGGCTGGCTCAGAGAGGCTACCGTGACCGCGCTCGGCACGGACGCTTCCGACGGCGGCGCGTTCAACGGCGTCCCCGCGAGTTTCTTAGCGGTGTTCATCACCGAGATTGGGGACAAGACGTTCTTCCTCGCCATGTTGCTCGCGGTGCGTCACGGCAGGCTCGCGGTTTTCGTCGCCACACTCAGTGCGATGTTCTTCATGACCCTGGGAAGCACGTTCGCCGGGTACCTCGTCTCCACGAGCACGGCAAAGTTGGAGGACTCGATCACGGTGATGGATATCGTCGCCTCCGTGATGTTCGGCGCGTTCGCGGTTTCGCTGTTGCGAGATGCGTGGAAGTTACACGTCAAGGACCGGAACGATGGGGAGGTGAGGGCGTTGCTGGGCGGTGAGAAAGACACACACGACACCACGCACGGCGAGTTGCTAGACGCGGAAGCGACCCTGGATAAAGCAGAGCAGAAAGACGGCGAGGTGAAAACGTGGTGGGGGGGGGTGTATCAAACGTTTTGTTTGATGTTCGTAGCGGAGTGGGGAGACAAATCAATGTTCGCCACCATGGCGTTGGCGACGCACAACGCCCCGCTGGGGGTTGTTTTAGGCGCCATGGGGGCGCACGCCACCGCCAACGCAATCGCGGTCATCGGGGGCGGGATGCTGGGCAAGGCGATTAGCGAAAAGTACATGGCGCTTTGCGGCGGAATTGTGTTTTTAGCCTTCGCTTGTGCAACTGCGTACGAAGGCATCACGCGCAACGACGTACCGTTCTTGTGACGCATGATCGCGTGTTGTTATTAATGCTAGCTATACCTTTATATAGTAATCGTCCTGGTAGTTACATGTCCGCTATCGTCCCTATCATAGTTCCGTTTTTTTTATGCTCAACCCTTCCCATTCCTTACCTATTCGCTCCACGTGATTCATCACGATTCGCGCCACGATCTCCGGCGCGAAGGCTTTTCGAACATCCCGGGCAGCGACTTTTCCCTTCGCCCGTGCTTTTTCTGGGTTCTCAAACACCTCGCGCATCAACTGCTGTAGATGCGTGACTTTCGGCTGTGCCCACTTGTGCGTTGCCCAGTGACTATCCTGGGGCGGCGCTACTAAATCTTTCTCGATCGAAACCGGAAACGAGTTTTCCTCCGTCATAAACGCCGTTGGGCCGCTCCAGTTCGTGGCAATCACGGGAACACCAAGACTCATCGCCTCGCAATGCGGCCGGCCCCACCCCTCGCCCCTGCTCGGAAGCACGAAAGCGCTCGCGGCGTGGTACAGGGAGGGCATTTCGTGTTCGGGAACTCTCGGCAACACGAACACGGGCGGCGCCGCGTTTTCAAAGCCGGCCGTTTTATTGTTATTTTTTTGTCTCGCCCACCTTGCGGCGCCTCGGTTCTTCGCGTCCCTCGCGAAGGCTTTGATTCGTGCCACGACCAGGTCGCCTTTTTCGTGGTACAAGTCACTCCTGATGAACAGCCCTACGTCGTCGTCCGCGGTGAACTCGTCCAAATACGCGGCGAGAAGAACCTCCGGGGCCTTCCGCGTTTCCCACTTGAACACCGAGAGAAATTTTGTCCCCAACTCTGTCCCTCTGTCACCGGGCGGTCCGAGGACTTGTGTCGCCCTGGCTTCTAGGTCGAACCTCGGCAACGACGCGACCACCTCCGCGTCGAATCGATGGACGTCCACTGCTTCCGGGACGACTTTTATTTTCTCAGGGAAAACCCCCGACGCCGCGAAAACGTCCGCGCCCCAACGCGTCGGGACCCACACCTCGTGCATTTTGTTACACCTCTTCACGTGCTTTGGGTCCAGACGGTCGGTTTCGAACATCGTCCTTCCTACCGCCACGGCAGTGCCAGGGGGCGGACACCGCGGGGTTTCGTACATCGCGGGGAACCACGCCCCAGGCTCGGAGTGGCACACCACCACCGCGTGTTCCGCGGATGGGACGGGAGAGCGCAGCGTTGCTTCGAGTGCCTCCCTTTGGTCAGACGGAAGGCCCACGAAATGCGCGTAGTCCACCACGTCGCCGTGGTGCGTTGCTCGTACCGCGAGGGTCGGGGGATACGAGCGCGCGCTGTGCAAACCGAGGAGCAGCGCCACGGCTTCGCTGCCGTACCCGCCCCCGGACAAAACGGGGGCGAACCACCATAGCCCGAGGGGCGAACCCATGCCGCGCTCTTCCGAAAATGGCTACCGCTTAGTGAGTCGTCCGACGACGAAATCCTGGCACCGCCACGCGTCACCTGCGGGTCTTAAGTTCAAACCGCTTGGAGCTGGAGACGCCCCGTCAGACCGACACGCAGCAAGGGCCCCCCGACCGAGCGGACGGGTAGACCTAGACCGTGGATGATACCGTGTTGCGTGTCGATAACCGCGACGATACGCGCGTGGATGGCGTCGGCGCTGTGAGAACGAGTAGAGCGTGCCCCGATTGCTAGTTCGAAAACCGGCGTGCGCGCAGGGAAGCCACGACGCGATGCCGTTCGAGCTGGAGGATGACTTCGGCGACGACGACGCGCTATTGAACTTTGACGTCGACGCGATGGCCGCAGCGCGTAGAGCGGGACCTGCGGCGGGACCGCGACCTGGTATGGGTCCGCGTGATGCGCGCGTCGCAGCTCCCGCGAACGCCGCGCGTCACCCCCCGACGAATCCTCGTGAGCTTTCTGGATCTGGTTTCAGCGGGCACGTCCGTCGCAACGGCGGGTACAGCAGGGTTGGCGGGTCGTGGCACAACGCACACGCCAAGCCGGTCTCGCCGCCGCGGTGGCGCTCGGGGCACGACGCGGTGGACCGGGCTGCAGCTTCTGGGGCGGTTCGCGGAAACGGAGGCGGCGTTGATTCGAACCAGCGAACCGTGCATCAGTTGTTTGCGAAAAAACCTGCAGCTGCGGACAAAAACGCGGGGCAACGTACTTTGGATGGTATGTTCGGCGGTGACAAAACGAACGTCTCTCCCTCTCGCGCGCGAGTCGCGGTGAACGTCGCTCTTAGCATGCAATCCACCCGGCCGGTCGAGAGTGAGAATGGCGGCGCGAACGACCACGCGCGGGCGGAGAACCAAACGCGGCCTCGACCTCCGCCTCGAACAAATAGCAGCAATCAGAACGTGGACCGCAATCGTCCGTCTAACGGCTTCGGGGGTTCCGGCGGCACACAGGCAGGTCACACCCCGGGAGGTGGCCAGCCAGTGCGCCCGGAGTCAATGGGCACCCCTGACACGAACGGGCTGGTCGCGGTGTTGCGCCAAACCCAAGGCATGCGCTTGGACCCGCAAACCGCGCAGACGTACGTGTACCCCGGGCAGTTAGTGCGGCGCGAGTACCAGGTACGTATTGGGCGTTTCACCAAATCCCGCCGACTGTTTACTGCCCCTATGAGACTACAATAGTCACTACAAGGAGGTATACTACATACATCACACGTAGACTGTTCACCCAGACAGTACACCCATACTCGAGACTGAAGACTGACACTTTTTCTTTACAATCACAGTTCGACATGACGCGCGCGGCGCTCACCACGAACTCGCTGGTGTGCCTTCCCACCGGCCTTGGGAAAACCCTTATTGCGGCGGTGGTGATGAAGAACTTCCACCGCTGGTTCCCGCAAGGCAAGGTTGTGTTCCTAGCCCCGACGCGGCCGCTGGTGGAACAACAGAAAGCCGCGTGCAGGGACATCTGCGGCATGCCCGAAGCGGATACGTGCACGTTAATGGGCAGCACGAAACGTGATTTGGACGGCACGCGAAGGTCGAACTGGAGGGACAAACGGTTGTTCTTCTGTACCCCGCAGACCATGGAGAACGATTTGAGGGACGGCGTGTGCCCTGCGTCGGACGTGGTGTGCCTCGTGATCGACGAAGCGCACAGGGCGAAGGGCAACCACGCGTATTGCATGGTAGCGAAGCAGCTGTGGGAGCGGAACGTCGAGTTTCGTTTACTGGCGCTCACCGCGACTCCGGGGCACGACGTTTCCGAGGTACAGCAAGTCGTCCGGTCGCTCGCGATCGGGAGAATCGACTTCCGGAGCGACCAGGACGCGGACGTCAAGAAGCACACGCACAAGCGAAGCGTCAAGCTGGAAACCGTGACCTCCACGAAGGCTGATTTACAGGTTGTCGATTTGTTACGCGACGCGTTGCGGCCGCTCGTGAAGAAACTGCTCGGTTTGAACGCCTTCGCAGACGGCGGCGTGTTCGTCACCCGGTTCGCGGACGGCTCGAGCAACAACATGGTCAAGCCGTACACGTTACTGAAAGGTACGTATTGGGGCTTTCACCAAACTCCGCCGACGCGGCTGTTTTCCCATACTCGTCCTGCGAAGAGAGCATTACCTCTGACTGTTTACTCATACACATTACGAGAGACTGACACTTTTTCTTTTGTTTTACAACAGCCCAAAACGAGATGCGCGCCCCGGGTTCGCGGTGTCAAAACCAAGGCCTCGCGTTCACGATATTCCAGAAAGCACACTTCATCGCCAAGGTTTGCGAGCTGCTCACCACGCACACCCCGCGAGTTGCGGTGGATTATGTGGGCAAGGAAGACCAGAAGGCGTACGTGGGCAACCTGTTCCGCGAGTTTCCCGCCATGCGGGAAGCGCTGGATATGCTGAAATCCATGGCGGGCAAAGGCGCGCACCACTCGCCGAAAATGGGAAAGCTGCAGCACATCATGCGCAAGCACTTCTCCAAGAACGGCGAGTTCTCCAGGGTCATGATCTTCACCTCGTTCAGGGACTCCGTGCACGACATCGTCAGGGCGTGCCGGGAGATGGGGGACGAGACGCAACTTGACGGCGCGGCGGGCGACGACCCTCGCCGCGGATCCGTGGATCCAATCCCAGGCCAGGGTACCATCACTACTTTGTTCGCGGGCGCCACTGGCGCCGGTGCGAACACAGTGGACCGTAAGGATTCCAAATCCTCCAGCGCAACTGGCAATGACCACCGCGTGAAGGTCGCGGCGTTCATCGGCCAGGGGGACACGTCAAAGGGCGGCGCGGACGGCGCCGGCGCGGCGCGAGGTACGAAGGGTCAGTCGCAGAAGGAACAGAAAGCGGTCCTCGACGCGTTTCGCCACGGCTCGCTAAACACGGTCGTCGCGACGAGCATTGGCGAAGAAGGGTTAGACATCCCCGCCGTGGACTTGATTGTGTTTTTCGACGTCGTGGACATTATCCGCACCATTCAAAGGATGGGACGCACCGGGCGCGCGCGCGACGGGAACGTCGTGGTGTTGGCCACCGAAGGGAAGGAAGCGCAAAAGTTCAAAACCGAGTACGACAAGTACGAGTACATGTTGAAGAGCTTGGGTGATCCGGGGCGAGTTTTTGACTTTTGCAACGACTGCCCGCGGATGCTACCGCCCGGACACGACCCCGTGGTTGAGTTTTTGAAACTCGGCCCCACCCCCGAGGAGCTTTCGAAAATCAGAGCGCAAACGCTGAAGAGCGCGGAGAAGGCGCAGTCGGGCGGGCCGGGCGGTCGATCGGGGGTGGGCGGCAAAAAGGACCCGTTCGCGTTTCAAACCAGGGCCTGGGACGCCCCGTTGACGATCGTTGAGACGTCCCTGTTAGCCGCGTACGCGCACCCGAACGGTGCGTCCAACGAACTCGACCTGGACAGGAGCGCGCCGTTCCAAAGGCGCGCCACGCCGGTGTACAACGTAGGGCACGGCCGTCTCGCCGTGGCGCTGATGCGCGGCGTATCGGCCGCGCAAGGGCTGCCGCCGCCGAAGGACGTGGCTGGGAAGGTGATCGAGGGCGGCGCTATTGCGAGAGCCAGGGACGCTGCGCGACAAAAAGAAGAAGAAACTGCTGCTGCTTTCGCCGAGGAAAATCACCCGTCACAACACTTCGCGCCTCCCGTGGAATGGGACGGCGACGAATGGGAGCGCCCCGCGGCGGCGGAGGAACAAAACCACGCGTGGTCCGATGAGGACGACGCGTGGGAGCCTCCCTTTGAGGATTCGAGGGAGTACGTCGCGCCTCCTTACGAGACGGATTCGCCGGGTGAAGCTGCGGGGGTGGACCGGGTGGCCCCGGTGGACCTGGGCGCCATGGAGACTGATCCGCGCATCGCGGATGAAATCGCGGCCGAAAACTTTGACGACGATAGAAGCGCGCGCGCGCCCACGGGGGCGACGCAGCGCTTGGACTTTTCCACGCAGCCGGCGACGACACAGGGCGCAAATGAACCCGAAACTGTGCGCGCGCCCCTTGCCCACATCGCGCTGGTATCGTCGCAGCTCACTCCGCGCGTCCCCGTGGGGAGCAAATCCCCCACCGCCGCCGAGTCGGCGCGACGCCGGCTTGCGGAGCGCGCGTCGCAGCAGTCGCAGCAGCTGCAGCGCTCGAGTGAAATCGAGGTTCGGGACGATACACACGACGATGACGACCTCGATGACGACGAAACAGTGGGTGACATGGCGTTTCACATCGAACAGCGGCGACTCGCGGCGCTTGCGAAGCGACGAAGTGTGAGCGCCGCTCGCTCGGCGGAGAAGCGCGGAGGCGCGAAGAGCGCGGAGAAAGTAACACCGAACGCGAAGAAGTCTTGTGATGAACACCAAGCGCGCGTGTCGATGCCTCCGCCGCCGCCGCGCGCGTCGCCGGCAGTCGCGGTTTCGCCGGCGACCACTGTCGGCGGTGGGTGGGGCGGCCAGGACGGCGCGACGCCAGTGCGCGAGGACGACACCAGCGGATGGGGCGTCTGTTCCGACTTGTCCGGTGAGAAACGAACGCGCGAGGAACGCGATAACGAAGGCGACGTCTCGGGGTGGGGCGCCGCGACGCACCCGTCCCCCGCGGCGTCGTGTGGCGGATCACAGGGATGGGGCAACACGAGTCCCGTTGATACCGAGGGCCTCGCCGCGCCTGACACTGCCGGCGGCGGCTGGGGCGCGCCGGCGCACACGTCCCAGGACGGCTTCGGGGGCGAGTGGGGAGTGGAGGCGGACGGCGACGATGCAGACGCGGACGACTGGGGCGTGTGGGGAAGCGCCCGACGTACTCCCAAAGAAACTTTCCAAAGAACCACCGGAGCGCTACCCGTACCCGGTCATGTCGCCCCCACTCCTGATTCGGAGGACTTGCGATTAGTGAAGAGGCGCAAACGCGCAAATTCGGAGAAAGTCCAAAACGACGACGACGACGAAGACGAAACGCAGCCGAGTTTGAACCCGCGCCGGCGCGGGAATCGGGAAACCGAACCCGAACCCGCCGTGAAAGAAAGGTCGCCGTCGCGCCGCGCCGCGACGGCGGCTTCGCGTCGTTTGAAACGCACGGACGCCACGAAAGCCGCGGTGAGAAGGTTCGTGGATGACGAAGCGGCTGGCGACGACGACGACGCGGATGGCTCCGGGGACGACGGCTGGTGCACGGAGGATGACGAGTTCATCGCGGCGACGCAGGAGGGCGACGAGGACGGAAACGGCGACGGAAACGGAAACCGGTTCGCGTACCAAGCCGCGGCGAACGCGACGCCGGGAACCGGCACGAGCGGCGGCGTCTCGCGCGTGATTTCTAAATTCGGCCCGTGGAGTCGGCTGGACGTGAGGGACACGCCGTCGCCGACGCAGGCCCCCGGGCACACGCCGATTGCGTCGTCGCAATACGGCGGCTCCTTCATCGACGACGAGGTAGAGGACGAGGACGACGGCGTCGGGAGGGTACTATCGGGGGGGGGATGATTGCTTTTGAGAAGATTTTAGATAGAAGTAGGAGACGTTCGCGAGAGACGTTACGAGAGACTCGTTTGTAGACGAACATACGATGTACGATTCACAACATCCCCGAACTCCCCCTCGCGCCGTCCACGTTTTCCTTGGGTCCCCACAGATCCGTTCGTCCCGCGATTTTCATAAAGTGCTTCGCGTTCGCGGCGAGATCCGGGGAGTGCCCCATCAAGCTCCCCCCGATGAGTAACATCAGGTCCTCGCCGTACGCCTGGTTCATCGAGGCGACTCTTTCTAGGGTCATGCCTCCTCCCGGCGATGGAAAAATGGGCGGGAACGTTCCCATCGGCCGCGAAGCACCGTTTTGTAAACTCAAACACTCCTCCATCGTGAACCCGAACCGCCCGCCGAAGGATGGAAAAATCGTCGCGTCCGCGCCCGCCAGCCTGGGTAACACCCCGAGAAGCACTTCGTGCGAGAACCCGCCTACACGTTGCTTGCTCCCCCCACCCAGCATCGCGCCCAGCAACGCGGGGTGGCAAATGATAGGCAGCCCGAAGGTCTCGTCCGCGGCTAGCTCGCGCATCGTATCAAGGCCCGTGATTCCGGGAATCATCAGCACCGCGCCGGCGCCCGCGTCCCGCGCAAAGTGCGCTCTTTGCATCACCAGGTGCGCCGGGGCGTTGATACAGGGGGCGTAGATGCAGCGTCGTCCCGTTTCCGCGTTCGCCCGGGCAACCGCGGCGGTACACGCGCGAACGCGCTGGTCATACGGTGCCCACGGCTGGTCCGCCAGGCCGTGGTCATCTTTGATGATGTCGATGCCGCCTTTCGCGAACTGGTACGCCATCTTCGCCAAATCAGCGACGGACGACCCCATCGGTTTCAGCGCCGTCATGATCATCGGCCCAAACGGCACGTTCACGAGTTTCCGTAACCCCTCGACTCCGAACTTCGGACCGGGGTACTCGCTCAACACGCAGTCCGGCATTTTCAAATCAGCAACCATCACGCCCTCCTTCATTGAGGTGTTCCCAAAAACCACGTTTATGAGCTGCGTGATTTCGCCGCCCGTCGTGTCGGTGTGGTACGAAATCTCGCACCGCCAGCTCCCGTTCAGTCCGGCGCCGGGTGTCAACTTCTCCAGCCGCCCAACGACGTGTTCCCGGATCCACATGCCTTCCGGCACGAGGGCTTCGGGGAGCTCCACGGTCTGCTCTAAGCAAATCGCGAGGATCTTGGCGCGCGCGTCCTTCTCGTTATCCGCCACGACGTCGTACACCACGGTGAACCGCCCGCTGTTGGCGTCCATGGGTTGGTGCGACATCGACGTCGTCGCCTTCGCGGCACCAAAAGACTGACCGTAGGACACGCCCGGGACGTTCGAGGAAGCAGCCCTCATTTTGCTCAAGTTCGCGGGAGACGCGCTGAACATGTCGTCGAACCGGTGCGGGTCCGCCGCTATGGGCGACGCGTCGTGGTCGCCGGAGCGCGCGAACGGCGACGCGTAAGGCGACCCTTGCTCGGCGCGCATTTTGTTCAAGTGCGCGGGTGACGCGGCGAACATGGCGTCGAACCGGTTCGGGTCCGCGGGCTGTACCAGCGGCGAGGAGGGGGCGTATCCGTTGCTGTTGCCGTACCCGTTGCTTGTTGTTTCCAAGCGCGTCGCGCGCATCGCGGCGAGATCCGCGGGCGATCCGCTAAACATCTCCGCGAACGCGGCTTGCGGGACGGGAGACACCGGCGAGCCCATCGCGGTGGACCTCTGGTGAGGGCTTTGAGTCGCCGCGGAGGCGTCAGAACTCGCGCGCATCTTCGCCAGGTTCGCGGGGGAGGCGGACATCATCTCCGCGAACACAGGCGCCAGGGAGGCGGCGTCCTGCCCGGGACTGGCGCGCAACGCAGGAGGGGTCTGGAGGAACGGCGAGGTGTCCAGTGCGAGGTCGGCACGCGCGGAGCGCATTTTCGCCAGCGCCGCGGGCGTGGCGCTGAACATGTCGTTCACCGGCGACTTAGACATCGTCTCCGATCGGGGGCCGAGGTCAAGCTCAAGGGAGAGTGAGGAGGTGGCTCTTGCGATCACGAACATCACGAGGCGCTCCAAGAAACAGGAGTTTGCGATAAACGTCGGCGGCACGAAATCTCGCTAGAAAAGAGCGGCGGTCACGAGCGGTCCACCATTTGTCGCCGCGCTTTTCGGCGGACGCGCACGTCACGTCGCCGCGTTCGACACACCGTTCGGAGCTGGGCGAATAGCATGCCCCCGAAGAAACAAAAGCTGGCGCACGCCGGCGACGACACCGGCGCCGTCGAAGTGAAGTCGTCGCCAGATTTGTCCATCCTCGATCCTTCCGTGTTCGGTTCTGATTCCGTGTGTTCCGCGTCCACTGCGTACGCCCGCGCGAGCCCGTTCCCGCACGGCGTCGTGACCCCGCTGTGCGACGACATTTCTTTGAGAGCGGTCCAGCTCGAGATGCGTTCGCACCTCACCGCGACGTTCAAGGAGACTGATTTGTTCAAGGTTTTGCAGACTGGGGATTTGGTTTCCATGGACAGGACGAATCCCGAAATCATCCCGAAGATCCCAAACCTCCTGAAACTGCGCGCCGCGATTTACTCCCCCGAGTTCCGGGAAATGGTCCAGAAAATGACCGGGTGCGCCCCCCTGACAGACCGCATTGATTGCAGCGCGAACGTGTACCCCCGAAGCGGGCACTTGCTTTGCCACGACGACGTGATCGGCACGCGGTGCATTTCGTACATAATCTACCTCACGGATCCGGACGAGGCGTGGGTCGCGGAGGACGGCGGGGCGCTCGAGCTTTACCCGGTTGAAACCGCAGGCACCCCGGGCGTGGTGCCGACCACCAGCCTGCTACCAAAGTGGAACTCCATGGCGTTCTTCACCGTCGCCCCGGGAAAGAGCTTCCACGCCGTGCAGGAGGTTTTCGTGAAGGTAAGGGCCTTGGGCGTTTCCCAAATCCCGCGCCCCTGTTTTATCTCTAACGCTGGAGACTGCTGACCAGGCCATCGCGATATACTCGTCCTGCGAAGGGACGGTTATTACCTCTGCCCATACAAGACTATTTGCCCATACAAGACTGACACTTTTCGTTCGCAATAAAGGACAAGCCGCGGCTTTCCATCAGCGGGTGGTACCACGCCGCTTGCGCGCCCGTTGGAAGCGAAAACGCGACGCTGACGCAACTGAAAAAGCGAAACACGCGCGAAACCGGGGAAACGACCGACGACGCCGTCGCGCAGTTCACGCCGTTCCCGTCCGCGGTCGCCGCGGTGGTCGCCGCGGCGTCTCTGGCGTCCAGAAACGCCGCCGGCGACGACGACGACGAGGATACCGAAACCTCCGACGACGAGCCCCTCGGCCCGGACGCCGGCGACCTTTCCTTCCTGTCAAGGTGGATAAACCCCGCGTACCTTGACCCCGCGAACGTGTCTCTGCTGCGGGAAAAAATGGAACAGGACAGCAGCGTGCAGTTGCGGGAGTTTCTGAAACCGGAAATCGCGCGCTGCATTCGCGTCGCTACGCGTAGAGAGGATGCACACGACCAACTGGGCAACGGGAACGTGCCGTCGCACGGCGCGGGCGTCCATCGCGGGTGGCGCGCCGTGGGCCCGACGCACAAGCAGAAGGTGATGGTGTTTGGGGGCGACGACGACGACGGTGGCGCTACGAAACTCTTGAATGACTTGAATCAACGCGCGGACGCCGATTCTTTGTCTAAAAAAACAGGGAACAAGGGTAAGGCTGCCGAAACCGATTGGCCCGCGTTCTGGCAGGCGCAGCACGGCCAAACCGCGGGCGGCCTCCTACAACTGGTGAGCGAAGATTTGTTCCGCTCCGAACAATTCGCCAGGCTGCTCACCTCGCTCACCGGGTTAAGGCCCACCGCGCACGCGTGCAACGTACGGCGGTTCCGCCCCGGCCTGGACTATACCGTGGCGCACCACGGAATTTTAACCACGGACCCGAGGTTGGACGCCACGTTCTGCGTGGTGAACGACGAAGGCGACTTGAATGCGAGCGCGTGGGACTTCGGCGAGGTTGGCGGGTTCGAGTGCTACATCGCCGCGGACGAAGACGGCGACGTCGCGACGGACGAGGTGTACAACGCGAACGCGGAGGAAGACGAAGACGAGCTCCTCAGCGTTAGCGCATCGTTCAACACCCTGTCTCTGGTGCACCGGGACGAGGGGCTGATGCGGTTCGTGAAATACGTCTCGCACCTAGCGCCGTCCAGCAGGTGGGACATCGCGGCGCAGTACACCGTGGAGGGCGTCGCGGACAGCGACGAAGACGAAGACGACGAGGAAGACGAGGAAGAAGCGGACGGTCTGTAATAGTGTTTTGGCCAAATTTGTTCGATAATAGTGTTATTACCTAGTCAGGTATTACCTTTGTTGGTATGATCATAAAATCTTTGCTCAAACCCGGTCTCAAAGCGTGCTCAGCACGCTCTGGCACTTTGACGCGAGTACTTTGATCGCTTCCTTGACCAGCACGTCCGGCGGGAGCTGTCCGGTGCTTTCCACGGTGAATATGAAGTGGTCTTTCTTTTTCCGAAGCGCGATCTTTTCCCCCCACCCGGGCTCGCCGCTGAGTTCACGCACGCGCTCCACACACATTGCGCACCCGCGTTTGTGCACCACCTTGACTGTTTTCTTCGCGCCTGTTCCGCTCACGGCGTAGCACGCGTGGTTCGCGACCGGGTCGACGCACTTCTGGGCAAACACCTCGGCATCTTCGCCGGTAAGGTTGCCTTGTAGAAAGTCAACCGAGGGGACCATGCGGTACCACGTCGTGCCCACTGGGGAGAACTTCGCGTGGTCCTTACCAAGCCCTTTCACGCAGTGCGCTTCCAACTCGATCTCCTGCCCGGCGACCATCTTGGCGAGCAAAATGTCGTCGTGCACCGTGCTTATCGTGGTTATGTCACCCGCCCCCGTCCCAGAGTCCGGCCGCAGTTCCTTCGTTTCCGCGTTGAGCTGGGTGAGGTAGTCTCCTTGCGACTGCGTGAATGACGTGAACTTGGTTTCCTCGTCAGGCGGGAGCTCCGACCCGGTCGGTAGCCACTTCAGGGAATCGCTGTACACCATCTCGTTCACCAGCGCGCCTTTAGCGCCGTCGGTGCCAGGCTTGCCCCGAAAGCACTTGACGTGCATTTTGAACACAAGCGTGTTCCGCTCGTTCGGGGGCTCGCTTTCGGTTCGGTACTCGAACAACCTCGGGTCCGCTCTGATTGGCACCAAACCTAGGCGGTGCGCGAAAACCTCGTCTTGAATGATGGAAGTGTTGTTCACCACGAAGACTTTTTCGATCGCCATGGTGGGCACTTCCGCGATGAGAATCCGGCGGAACGCGTTGGCGATCGCGGGCGAGATGCCGCTCATCTCGAACTCCACCTTCTCGGCGTCCAGCGTGGTGACCAAAAGGTTGAACTTTTCCCGGAACGACGCCATGGAAAACGTGTTATCGACGCCCACGGAGGCGTACGCGCCGGAAAAAGCGTACTCGCTGGTGTGTTTGTTCTCGTCCGCGCCGCAGGTCACGAACGATCTTTGGCGCTCCAGCTCGGCCTTGACCGATGCCATGTCAGGCGCGTTGGAGGTTTCTTTTTTCTTCGAGCCCGCCATGGTGTGCGCAGCACGTCGGGAACGCGACTCCCACGACGCAATCGATTCGCAACGACGCAACCGCCGCCGTGTGACTTTTCAACCGCCGCCGATGTTCCAACTCAAGGAGTCGCTTCTTCGGGTGCGATGTGAACGCCCGCGCCGCGGCAAAAGTGGCGGGTCGTGCTGACGCGTCGAGCGCGGAAGGAGCGGGGCCCGAACCTGGGTGCGATGCGCCTGGCGGTGTGCGGGGGGGCGAGCAATCCAGGGAGGAAAAGAGCCTAGATTCTGGCCCATATCCAGCGGGATTTGCCAAAAAAAATCGGAAAGTCGAAAATTCGCGCGAACCGGGGCAAGAGCCCTTGGGTCAGCCGACGACACTCATAGCACGCGCGCGGCTGTGCTTCCCGAGTTTCCGGACGCACATGACGCGTCCGCGACGTGACGCTATGTCGGACGAGGTTGGTGTTTCTGCGAGGTGCGTTGTGGCCGTTTCCCACGCAACACGCCATCCTGTGTCCCCTCGTTTCTTTTTTATCATATCTTTACGTGGGTTCTTCATGCGAAAAGCTGACGGCGAGACGCCTTGGCCCGCGGCCGCGGACCCCTGGCCTGACACGCCACCCCCTTTCTCGACGTGTCGTGTGTTTCCGTGTAGCGCCCGTTCGGTCGGTGACACGCCGCGCGTGTCGAAGCGCAAGAGCCGCGGGACCTCTTTGTCGGTCCCGGCTTCTCCCAAAAACGGAGGAGGTGACGAGGCCGAGGCACCCGCGGGTTCGGCCAAAAAAGGCCCTAACGCCTTGCCATTGTTCGACGCGACGGACGGCGCGGTTGGTTTGTCGTTTGGCGCGGCGGCGAGGAGTATAACTCAGCCTCCTCCCGCGAAGCGCCAAAAACAACAAAGCGCCCCCGCAAGCAGCGTGGACGACGAGGCTTTCGCTCGAGCGCTTCAGGAAGAAGAGAACGCGCGGTACGAACTGGAGAGAACCGAGTCGCGGCGCCGAGGCGAGGAGTGGCGACGGCAACACGAAGAGATGATGTTCGCCGCGGACGACTTGGACGAGCTACTTGACGAGGATGATGAGGAGGATTTGGAGTCACAGGATATGGCCACCGCTGAGGAGGATGGTGAGACAGAGGTGGTGGCAGACGGCCAACTGAGCGCGGATTCGGCGGCGGCGGCGCACCGCGCCGCGCGTCGCGAAGCGGCGCAAAGAGCGCGCGCGCGAGTCGGACAGGTACGGCCTTGCGGGGCTTTCCCGAATCCAGGCACCTACGTTGTTTGATGCCACGTATGGAGTGCAGTCAGCAAGTACTACCACTACAACAAGTGCACCAGATTCCGCCGACTGTTGCGCACTGTACGATTCGCCCATTGCGAGACTGACCTTTTTCTTTTCCAAACCCAGATGCACCGCTTTTTCGGCCAGATGCACGCGCACATCCACGCCGCCGGCGCGACGCCTGGCGAACGCGGCGACCTCGCCGCGCTGTGTTTCAGCGACCGCGACTTCACGGATGCGGATTACGAGCGGCTGCTTACGTTGGACAACACCAGCGTCAGGAGGGGTTTGTCCGAAACGGAGATGCGGGGTATACCCACGAAAACGTGGGTTGGTACTGGGAAACGGAAAACGAAAAAGAACCAGGCAAAAGACACGCAAGACGGCGAAGACCGAGACCGAGACGCGGGCGAATTCCGGTGCGCGGTGTGCCTCGACTCCTTCGTCGCCGGCGACGCCGTTTCCACGTTGCGGTGCACGCACCAGTACCACGAAACGTGCATCGCGAAGTGGCTCGGTTGCCACGTGGAGTGCCCGGTGTGCCGCGTGGATTTGACCTCGGGGGACGCCGCGAATACCAAAAACGGCGCCAAGGAGCGCGACGGGCTGTTCCGGCCGCCAAAGGCGTAGGCCTATTTGTACAGCACTTTGTACAGCCGCGCGCGAGCGTGCGCGGAATGTAGAGACGTTGAGATACGCACGCGAGACCGAGTCTTGCGAAATTGTAATTTTGTGTTTTGTGAAGATGTGTTTTGTGTGTTCTTACTCTTTTCTTCCGTTACGTCTGCGCCCCCGTGGTCGACAAAAAAGTCACGCCCCGTCGTCGCTCACGCCGGCTTCACCGCCGCCGCGCCCGCGCTCGCGAGGATGATCCCCACGATCAAACCGTACAGCGCCAGGGCTTCGGAGAAGATGAAGATGAGCAAGATCCCGGTGAACAGCTTGGGCTGCTGCGCGTTCGCGCGCACGCCCGCGTCGCCTGTGATGCCGATGGCCATCCCAGCCGCGAGGCCGGAAAGACCGCACGCCAGGCCGGAGGAGAGGTGCGCGTACCCCTGGAACAGGGTGTACCCCTCGGGGTGAACTTTTGGGGTGGGGGATGGGAAGGGAAACGAGGGTTAGGTGATGGCACTACATTCATTTTTTTGGGTTTTCAAAGCGATTGAACGACCCATAGGTGAGACTGAGTCGCAGCAGAGAGTAGTGACGACGCAGAGGTGTCCACACCAGACGTGGCCGTTCTTCGGTGGTGTCGTGTGCGTGACGCGTGCGTGCGTGACTACCGACGCGGAGGTGGACGACGACGCGTCTGCGCGTCTGCACTCGATCGGCGGTAAACCTGGGTTGCGGATTTTCGTGGCGCACGACGTACTGTTCGTGGAGATTATGACCGCGATGATGAGTCCGTAGATCCCCAGCACCCCGGCCATCACGACCGGGACGATCGACTTCATCACGAGCTCGGGGCGCATCACGCCCATGGAGGCGATGCCCACCCCCGACTTCGCGGTGCCGTACGCCGCGCCCATGCACGAGAACACCAGGGCGGACATGGCCCCCATGAACCCGAAAAAAGGCGCAACCTGATCGCCGTCGGAGGCGTGCGCGCCCGTGGCCATGACGGCGACGACGGCCAGGAACAGCCCTAAACTGGTGTTGGCGCGCGAACCCATACCGAAACTGTGGACGAAGAAACGCGGCGTCTGATGATGTGACGCGAGCACGCGACGGAACGCGAGCTTTCAAAAACGAGATCTCGTCAGGAATATTGGCCGACCGCCACGAAACAAAACTCAAACACAGGAGCTGGAAAAATAAATCATTTACAATCAGCGCCGCGTCGTCATCCTCTATGCTTACCACTTCTTCGCGCCTCCTCCTCTGCCGCCTCCTCTGCCGCCTCCTCTGCCGCTGCCGCGGCCGCCGCCGCCGCCGCGGCCACCTCCCCAGGATTTTTTCGGGTACCCGCCGCCGCCGCCTGACAGCGCGAGTTGGTTCAGCGCCGCGGGCACTTGCTGGTTGGCGTCGGACAGGATCTGCACCATCTCCTTGGCGTACCGCCCGTCCTGCTTGGTGAACAGGGTGTGCGCGATGCCTGACGCCCCGGCTCGGCCGGTGCGGCCGATGCGGTGGATGTAGTCGTCCGCGGCGTCTCTGGGGAAGTCGTAGTTGATCACCGCTTCCACGCCCGTCACGTCGATGCCCCGCGCCGCGACGTCCGTGCACACCACCATGGTGGTGGTGCCTTTCCTGAACGCCGCAATCACGGCCTCGCGTTCGCGCTGCGACCGGTCACCACTCACGGTGTCCGCGCTGTACCCCTCGTTCCACAGGTGCTGCCCGATACCGTTCACGTCCTTCTTCGTGTTGCAGAAAATCATCACGCGCTTGCCAAACAAAGGCGCGCCTTCTTTGTACTCCGCCATCAGCGCCAGGAGCTCGGTCCACTTGTCTCGCTGTTCGATGACCTTCACGTTTTGGGTGACGGCTTTGTTTGCGGTGAGCTTGTCCCCGCCGTTGCCCACGGTGATCTTCACCCGGTCGCTTTTCAAAAGGTCAGCCGCGATCCTCTGCACGCTTTTGGGCCACGTCGCGGTGAACAGCATGGTTTGCCGCTCCGCGGAGGCTCCCATGCACTGCACGATCTGCCGGATGTCCTTTTCGAAGCCCATGTCCAGCATGCGGTCGGCTTCGTCCAGAATCAGAATGCGGCACAACGCCAGGTTTGTAATGGCGTTGCCGCCCTTGTTGTGCATATCGAGCATGTCCAGCATTCGCCCGGGCGTCGCGATGATTATCTCGCACCCGCGCTGCAGCTGCGAGGCTTGGCCCCACTTGGGAGCGCCGCCGTACACGGCGACGGAGCGGCACCCCAGGGGCTGGCCGAACTTCTGCGCCTCGGCGTTGATTTGCAGCGCAAGCTCGCGGGTGGGGGACATGCACAGCGCAAGCGGCGAGCCTTTCGAGGCGTGCTTGTGCTCCGCGGCGAGGGACAGGGCGGGGAGGAGGTACCCGAGCGTTTTGCCGGAACCCGTTTTCGCAATCGCGAGCACGTCCGTGCCCCTCATCGCGACCGGCCACGCCGCGCCTTGCACCGCGGAGGGGGAGGGGAAGCCTTGCTTGCTTAGGAGCGTCAGGAGGGTCTTGGGGAAGGGCGCGGAGGCGAAATCCAGCGAAATCGTGACCGCCACGGAACTGTCGTGGACCTTCACCTCGTTTTCCAAAAGCCACCTCTCGGTCGCGTCGCCGTCGGAGGCGTCCGCCCCGGGTGCGTCGTCGTGTGACTTGGACTGCTTCTTCGCCTCCTTGGCGTTCTCCTTTAGCTTCGCAAGAGCAGCGAGGTCGTCCACGCTGAAGTTCTTGGTGGGGGTAAGCGGGCGGACCGGGACATCCGAGTTCGAGACATCCGGTTCCGACGATTGTAAGGCGGCGGCTGCGGCGGCTGCCTTTTTGGAAGCCTTCTTCGCCTTCTTCGCCGCTTTCTCGTCGTCCGCGCCGCCGTCGTTACTCGGCGAAAGCGCGCGCTTCTTATCCTTCTTCTCCTTCTTGGCCTTCATGGTTTTCATTTCCGTCACGCTCGCCATGGTGATGGTGTGTGGTGGTGTGAGGAGACAATCGTCGCGTGTCGGGAGAGTTTTTAACAATTGATGAAACGGAAGGCTGAAAGCGTCCGAGCGTTTTCGTGTCGGTTTTCGTTTTCCGGTTTTTAGACCAATTGCCCATACAAAACGCGATCGAAGGCAAAAAAATTTAGTCACATTGCTCCTTCACGCGTTCTCGGAAGAGACGACACGTGTCGCGTCACATCGCAATGCGCGTCGCTCTCTTCGCGCTCGCGCTCCTGGCGGCCTCGGGCGCCGAGGGCGCTCGCGGGCTTCTGCGCCCCCCCGACCCGAACCCTTCGCGCCGAGTTCCCACGCCGATTGTGATGTGGCACGGCATGGGTGATAACTGCTGCGACCCGGTTTCCATGGGGCATCTGAAGGGTATCATGGAGGCGAGCACGCCTGGTTTGTTCGTGAAGAATGTCATGACCGGCCCCAACCCTTGGTTGGACACCGTGCAGGGTTTCTTCGGTGATGTGAACCACCAAGTCAAGGAGACGTGCGAGCGCTTACTCAATGAACCGCGGCTCGCGAACGGGTTCTTCGCCGTGGGTTTCTCGCAAGGCGGGCAGTTCATGCGGGCGGTGGTGCAGCGGTGCGGAGGCGGTGTTGTTCCCGGGGACGGAAAGCTTATCGTGAAAAGGCTGGTCACGTTGGGGGGACAACACGCCGGCGTGAGTGCCTTGCCCGGGTGCGGCGTGTACGACAACAACGCGACGCTTAGCGCGTTTTGCCGAGCAGCATCCGAGGCGGTGGAACACGCGGCGTATAGTTTCCTGACCCGAACAACGGTGGTGCAGGCGCAGTATTACTACGACCCCATGGACTACGAAACGTACTTAGCCAAGAACCAGTTTCTGCCCGACGTAAACAACGAGCGCCACGATTCACCCACCAATGAAATGTACAAGGAAAACCTTTTAGCGTTGGAGCGCCTGGTGCTGATTCGATTCAGCGAAGACACGGTCGTGGTGCCGAAGGACAGCGCATGGTTCGGACGGTACCGCGCGGGCACGACGATCGCGGACGACAATTTAGTGCAGCTTCGCGAAAGCGACTGGTACAAAAACGACGACGCGCTCGGGTTGCGCACTCTGGACGAATCAGGTACGGCCTTGGGCGTTTCCCAAATCCGACACACACGACACTGCCGATTGCCCGCCCGTATTTACGCAACACACGCGGCCTTACAACACTGACCCTTTCCTTTCACAAACACAGGCCGCCTGGTGATGTTCGACTGCCCAGGACAGCACATGGCGTTCGGGGATAATTGGTTCATGGAGAATGTCATGAAAACGCACTTGCTGGACGATTTGGAAGACGAGACGGTTGTGGGACGGGGCGGTGGGGATGAAAGAGAACGAGGCGGCGTCGCGACGGCGTAGATTGATACATAAAATCTGTCCACTTTCTAACAACGCACCTCCTCCGGTTTACTCCTCCGCCTCGATCAAGTCGCACCCGTTGGTCATGGTGTTCGCCCCCCCTAAGCTGCACCCAGATACGTTTTTGAACAAAGCATCCGGTCCGGTATCGGAAAGGCGCAACACAGAAACTGTGTACGTCAAAACCGAGTCGCCCGGCACGGTTGCGTACGGCGAGCGCACAGGGCTCGGTCCGAACCCGAGCTCGGGAGGGATTTGCAGCACTCTTGTTCCGCCCACACGCATGCCCTCTATCCCTTGCTTCAGCCCTTTTGGGATCCCAGGAACGGGATCGACCCCGTTCACTTTGACAATAACAGGCCGTCCAGCCGCGGGCTGCACGGATTGCTGATCGCCGTTTGTGAAAAACTTGCTGCCCCCCAGCGTCGTGTCCACCATCGTCCCATCCGCCAACGTCGCGACGTAGTTCACCAAAAGCAAGTCACCCGTTTTCGCCGTATTCCCCCCGAAACCGGGCGTGTCCTTCACCACCGTCGACTCCGCGGCGCGCGCGGGAGACGCAAGCGCGACCGCGAGCGTCACGGAGAATGTCAACGCGGTACTCGCCAGTGCGGTTCGTCGTCCCAAGCCGACGGTGTCGTCGCACGGAGCGTTCGCGTTGGAGGGACCGGGGGAAGCGGCCGCGCGAACGGGACGAGACGCGGAGGCGGCGCGACCACGGCGCACGGCGCACGGCGCGATCGCGCCGATGGCGAGGGTGCTCATACAGGCGGACATGTTGCTGGTGGGCGCGATGAGAACTGGCGTAGATTGAAAGGTGTCCTGTTTTTTACCGTCAAGAAATTGGGCAGATACCGCAGTGTGCCGCTCGCCGCGCCCCGTTCGTCATGACGCGGCGCGCGATGAACGTAGTTCGTCGTGCGGTGGACTACCTCCGGCGTGACCTGCGCGAGATTGTGTGGCCGAGACCGATGGACGACCCCCCGGGAACGACGTACATCAAAGACATGTCCGTGCAGGAGCACGCGCGTGCGTTCCGCGAGTCTCTGCGCATGTACGCCGACGGCTGGCGGTGGTACAACGGCGAGCCTGAGCGGGAGCGGCGGGAGAGGGTCGCGGCGGAGCGCGCGGCGAGCGGCGTGGGCGCGAGCGCGGAGGACGGGGAACACGGCGACGTAGTGGACCACTGGAAGCCTGACCCTGAAGACGACACCACGATGAGGGATGAGCTCGGGCGGATGTACGGCGCGGGGTCGCGCGTGGGCGCGGACGGGTGGCGGCGTGAGCTCCGGCGGTTCTACGAAACACGCGGAGTGGCTTATATGGACGCGATGAAACAGTTCGTGGCGGGGTACAAGGAAGGTGTGGCGATTGCCAACGAGCCTCTGTCCGAGTTGGAGCGGCGGAGCGTTTCCTCGGGGGCGGAGACTTTGCGAGACCTTCGGGAAGAGGGACCACCGGGAGGGAACGAGGCTCCGCGCCGCGACAATTGGGAAAAGCACTTGTAGTAGACGATATATATATAGATAGCACGCACTTCAGGGAACGCTTGAGACGTACCAACCCGCGTTTCCATCCCAATACGGCCAAACGAGTGGAGAACTCCGATTGGTTTTCTTCAATTAGCCTCCCCACTTTGCAATCGCGTTCACTCGCCGCCGCCCCCGCCCCCCCTCCGGGCTGCGCCTCGGTTTTCGCCATGACCGAGCGCACCAGCTTCGTGGGCAACCTCGCCGCGAGCGCGTTCAGCGCTTCCTTCGCGGAGGTGTGCACTATTCCCATGGACACCGCGAAGGTGCGTTTGCAGCTCCAGGGCGCGGCGTCTTCGGCGGGCGGCGCGGCCAAGCCACGGTACGCCGGCATGGTCGGTACCATGGTAACGGTGGCCAAGGAAGAGGGCGTCGGGGCGTTGTGGAAGGGCATCACCCCTGGGATTCACCGCCAGGTGTTGTTCGGTGGGTTGCGAATCGGTCTGTACGAGCCGATTAAGACGCTTTACGTGGGGAAGGACCACGTCGGGGAGGTGCCTTTGCATTTGAAAATCGCGGCGGGGATGACCACGGGCGCGCTGGGGATAGCGGTGGCGTCGCCCACGGATTTAGTGAAGGTCCGCATGCAAGCCGAGGGCAAGCTCCCGGCCGGGGTTGCGAAGCGGTACCCCAGCGCACTCGGTGCGTACGGCATCATCGCCAAGCAGGAAGGCATCCTCGCGCTGTGGACCGGCCTGACGCCGAACGTCGCGCGCAACGCCGTGATCAACGCCGCGGAGCTGGCGAGTTACGACCAGGTCAAGTCTTATTTAATGGCGAACGGTATGGAGGATGGCATTCCTACGCACTTACTATCAGGCCTCGGCGCAGGGTTCGTGGCGTGCTGCGTCGGGTCACCGGTGGATGTGATTAAGTCGCGGGTCATGGGCGATAGCACCGGGAAGTACGCCGGGTTCGTGGATTGCGTGGTGAAGACGGTTCGCGCGGAAGGGCCCCTCGCGTTTTACAAAGGCTTCATTCCAAACTTCGGCCGCCTCGGGTCGTGGAACGTAGTGATGTTCCTCACCCTGGAACAGGTCAAGAAAGCGATGCGGGAGAGGGACTTGTGATGGGTGGGGTTTATTTATGAGGAGGTAGACACATTATTTAATGCCACCATCGTCCGAAGTCAGTCCCAACTCAACGTAAATTCGACGAAAGAACAAATCGTTTTGGATGCTTCAGCACCCCTCTCTTTTTGGTTGAATCAGATGGAATCCATTACACCTGACACGCTATGACACACCCGCGAACGCCATCGATACGCCCACCAACGCGTTCGCCAAAAACATGACCAGCGCGTTCCTTTTACTCGGCGGCGGCGCGCTTCTTGGAAACCGCTTCCGAACCTGTTTGATTGAAAATGAAAGATTGGGGGTGGGCGGGGTCAGCGGGGTTGGAAACGCGGGGGCGTTTACTGCTTTGTGTACGCGTTGTGTCGGAATCGCACGCCGTGTCGTCGTATCTGCGTCTGTCTGCAGCAGGGAAAGGACTCGGCGAGGACACCGCGCGTGCCCGTACGCGTCGCGCGAATCGATCACACCCATCCGTCGCGCCGATGCTAGGGTCTCGCGCTTGGAAAAAACGTCCACAACACGCGCTGCTCGTCGGGACACGGTACTCACCCTCACGGAAGCCGTTCTTGAAGCGGCGGGGCAGGGTCTTGAGGTACCTCATGCGACCGGTGCCCGTGGTGCGACGACCGATGGCCTTGACGGACCAGTTGTCTGTGGAAAAAAAAACGCGAGGAGCGGAAGGTCAGTGGCCGCCTGGAGGTGACGCAGTGGGCGCGCGCGAACGGCTGGCCGTGGGACAAATACACGTGCTCGGACGCGGCGAACGGCGGACACCTCGAGGTGACGCAGTGGGCGCGCGCGAACGGCTGCGCGTGAAATGCCACGCGCAAGACGGCGGCGCGGCGCGGGTTCGGCATTTCGCGGAAAGAAAAAACTCGCGGGCGCTTCGCGAGAGAGAGATTTGTCGTTGCCGTGCCGCGTTGCGGGTCGAGATACTCACAGTTTCGCTTGCGGGCGCTGGGGTAGCCGCACGCGCCACAGGTGGCCTTTTGGATGTGGTAGGATCGGCGTCCACACCTGTTGGGTTGGGAGGTCGACGGGAGGGGGGATGGCGGTCAGACGGAGGTCGAGGGACATGAAATTTACGCGCTCTCGAGGAAACCCTAGGAACGATCGCGGAATTTGTGAACGACGACGGCGTCTTGCGCGGACTCTTACCTGCGGCACAGCGTGTGCGACTTGTTGTGCCGTTTACCGAAGCTCCCGGTCCCTTTTCCGATTTTCCCCATGGCTAAAGTCGAACAGGAGAGATGCGCGACGTATAAAGGGATAGAGGTGGGCGATGGCGTTGAAGAGTTAGTTGTCCATCCCGCGAAGAAAAAAAAAAGGGTAACTGGAAAAAATTGAGCTGCACTGGCAACTGCGGCCGTGCCACGCGCGCCAACTCTGCAATCGCTCTTGTTCGCTTAACGTCGATTTCACGAGCGTAAGTACGAAAACGAGGAGCGAAAAGTGGATTGGCGCTGCGCGGGGTGTAACACGTGCCAGTACGGAATGACGTTTCCGTGCAGAAATTGCACGCCAGCCATGTACGCGATACGCGAAAGCTGGGGCTGACGTTACTGTAACATGAGGCAGGCTGTACCTTAAAGGTACGATGTATTAATACTTGAAGGTACCCTGGTAAAAAAACATTCCGCGTCGCGGAATCACTAAAAGCTAAGTCTACTAAAGGTAGGCGCTGATGCGCTTCACAACTCCTCCCCCCCCACCCCTCCCTTTCCTTCCGCGCGTAGATAGAACCCGTTGAAATCAAGCCTGCTCCGCAGCTCGTGAAGTTCGGGAAAGGCGCCGATTTTCAGCTTGCTGTCCACGACCCGCAGGATGTACGACCGCGCTCGGCGGAACCTCTTTGCGATTTCCTCCGCTTCGTGTTCGGGAACGGACGCGCACGGCGTGTTTTCGAAAGACGTGGCATACGCCAGGCGGTCCGCCCTCGCGCCCAACGAGGCGAGGTCGCACGCCGCCACCAAAGCGGCCATGGCCTGTCCCTTCAGAAGCGTCCACGTGGGGTCGGGAGACACGAGGCACTGCCGGCAGGTCGCGTCCAGGAAAACCGCGTGCGCGTCTCGCGCCGCGTCCAAGGTCTCCGCTCTGCCAAGCTCTTTTTGAAACGAAACCCAGCTCGTCTCGAGGACTCTGCACAAAACGTGCTCGTGCATGGCGGCGACGAAGTGCCTGGTTTCGAGGGCGAGCTGCCGGGCGACGACCCCTCCGCCGCCGCCGCCGAAATCGCGACGCGTGGCAGAGGTCCACGCGCGCGTCGCGTGCGTTTCTGTCGCGGCGCGCGCGCGGCGCAGCTGCGCCAGAAACGCGTGGCAGGCGCCGTAGCCCTCGGCGGCGCGCGCTGGGACGACCAGGGCTAGGGGCCAGGGCGCCTGTACTCTGAGGCGCACGCGCGCTAAGGCATCCAGTTGTGCGTACGGTGAGTTGGTGGTTTCTTTTGCGTTTGCGCTTCGTTCGTCTCTTTTGCGTTCGTCGGGAGCGGGGAGGATCTCCAGGGACACGGCGGACGGGTCGGGAAGCGTCTGCGATTGGTCCGCCGCCGCCGCCTCGCAAAACGCGGCTTCCAGCTCGGCGCGGTCCAGGGCCGACTCGAGACTGGAAAGTCTCACGTCGGTCTCATCACCAACGTCGTCGACACCATCAGCAGCGCGCGCCTCCGCGGCGTCCAGACGCGCGTGGACAACCCTCGAAAACGTCGCCGTCGCCTCGCCGGCGCCGCCGAGGTACGCCGCCCGCAGCGCGCGCACGTGCGCGCCGAGACCCCAGGCGCCTCTCAGGCGGGCCATGAGCGCTCTTGACAGGTCTTTCGCGCGGTCGCGCGCGGGGTCCACCGCAGCCGCTACGCAAACCGCGGCAAAGGGAGCCGTCGCGAGCGACCGTGGGGTTGGCGAATCTCGGAGCCAACTGTCCAACGCCGCCGCTGACGATGACGTCGGTGTCGACGTCGACGCCGCGCCGGCGTCGCCGACGAACGCGACCAGCCGCGTGGTCGCCGCCGCTTCCAAAAGGAGTGCCCCTCGGGTTGAGCTCGTTGCGAACACCGTGTCGCCGCCGGTGGTTTCGTCGCCGCCGATGACGCGCGCGATGGGCGCGAGCGGAGCTACGAGGGAACCCCGGTCGGCGACGGCGACGACGACGACGGCGCGCGACGGCGTCGCCGTCGTCTCCGTCGAGAACTCCTCGGAAATCGCCGTGGACGCCTCGAGCGCGGCGCGGACGCGGACGCAAAACGTCACACCGAGGTGTTCGAGGGAAGTCGGCGGTGTGTTCGTCGTCTCCCCTGCCTTCCCCCGCCCCCGCCGCCCCGAAAAAGCGGGCGGGCCTCGCGCGCGGAGCAACCCCGCGGTTTTCCCCGCAACGAGCAGTTCCTCCGCTCTTCCCCTGAGAAACTCAGGACACTCGGGCTCGCCTAGCCTCCCTCGCCGCACGACGTACCCGCTCTGCCAGTGCGCTTCCGTGCCCGGAAGCTCGCGTACCCCTGGGCCTTCGCACACAAAAAACTCCCCAGAGGGGTCTTCCAAAACCCCAAAGGCCACCCAGCGGTGCAGCGCGGCGAGGTACGGCTGCGCCACCGCACAGAACAACCGCGCGGCGTCCACGAAACCCTGCCCGTCGTCGCTCGCGCTGGTTTGTCGACTCGCCGCCGCGCGTCGCAGGGTGTCCAGGCAGTGTGACGCCGCGCGCGCGCCAGACGAACTGAAACCAACCGGCGATGACAGAAAAGTCAGCACCGCGTCCGCGAGCGCGCGCAACCCAAGCGCGCGCGCCGCGAGTAGACGCGCTGAGGTTCGTAGTTCCAGAAGCGTCGGGGCGCCGCGCGTTGAGGCGGCGCGTAACCCCGCGGCGCGAAGCACCAGGGGCGCGAGCTGGTCTCGGATGTCACGTTCGATTCTTGCCACCGCGGCTGCGGCGGCGCGAAGCGTGGGGCCGGAAGAGGAATTGGGATCCAGCGTCGCCCGCGCTAACCGCCGCGTCGCGTCCAACGCGGTCGCCGCTTCCTGCGCGCCCGCTAGCGCGCCTGCGAGCGCGGCGGGCGAGAGGTGGGGAACTGACACAGGGCCGGATGTTCCGTCCACGGGAGCCACGCCGTGCATCGCGTGCAACACGGTACCCACCACATACGCCTCAGTGCGCCGCTGTCTGGAGGACACAGCGCCGAGGGAGGCGAGCATCCCGGAAGCGGAAGCGGAAGCGGAAGCGCCATGTCCCGCCGACGCGGCGAGGACATTCAAGGCGAGGTCATCGCCGCGCGCCGCGATGAGCGCGGGAAACAGCCTGCTCGCGTCCGTAACCACGGTTTCGCCAGCGCCGTTGCGCCGCGGAGGGGGGGGGGCGGAGGATACGAACCGTCCGGAGGTTTCGCAGTGGCCGTTTTCCTGGCGGGCGGGTAAATTTGTACCCGCCCCCGCCTCCGCCTCCGCGGCGTCCAAAGAGTTTCCCAGCGTACGCCAACTGAACCCTCCCGTATCAGGCGGTGTGTCCTTCTCCGTATTCATCATTTTCGTACCCAGCAAACCCGCCGGGCGGTGGTGGTCGGTACCGCTCGCATCTCTTTGTTTCGCTTGTTTCGCCCTCGCCGCGGCGGCCGCGGTGGCGGAGCGCAGGGTCTCCGCCCTACGCGCCGCCGCGTCTTCGTCGTCCGACCAGTCGCTCAGGGTGGATTCCGACGTTCCCACGCTTTTCGCATCCTCGTCCTCGTCGTCGCTTTCGTCGTCGCTTTCGTTGTCGCTTTCGTCGCGCGCGCCTTTCGATGTCGTCGCGCCTGCCATGCCCTCGGCGTCGTCTGCATTTGTCCGCCTCAAACCCACCCCACCCACCACCCTCGCCGCGTCCATCTGCGTGTACCTCGTCTGCAGCGGGTTCCCGCTGAGTCGCATGAGAAGCAGGAGGACGGCGGATTTGACATCAGGCACGTCGTCGTTCTTCCCGGGCGTTTGCATCAAGCGACCCACCAGCATATCCAGCCCTCGCTGCTTTTCCAGCTGCGCGTGTATGCCGAGGCGCTCGCGCAACGCGTCCACCTCGCGACGCACCAAAACGGGATCTGGGTCAGGGAAGGAATGGTGCCTGGTGTGATACAGGCAATAGTTGTGCGCAATTCCGAGGTTCTCCGGACCCGCCGCGACCCCAATGAGCCGCTCCACTATCTCCGTGAACAAGGACTCGACGTTCTCCAAACGCCGCGCGGCGAACGACGACGTCATGGCGCACGGCGCCGACGGAAGCGCGCGCCCGACGGTGTGCCAGAATTAGAATTTGAACTGGTGTGCCCACTTTTCTTGGGAGGTACGATTTTTATTCCAGTCGAACGCCACGTAGCCCGAATCTCCTTGTCATCTCGTCCTCCTCCGCACTGTTGACACTGTCGCCGCACCGCGCGTGCGCGATGGACGCGTTCGAGTGCAGCATATGCAGCGACTTGTTCCTTGAGCCGGTGACGGCGCCGTGCGGGCACTCGTTTTGCCGCAGGTGTCTGGCGCGTTGCCTGGATCACAAATCCGAGTGTCCGCTGTGCCGTAACATAATGCTTGGCGTTCCAGTTGGGGTAACCGTGGCGCTCACGTCGCTGATGGCGATACACGTTCCCACGGAGTTACTCGCCGCGAGGGCGGCGAGGGCGGAAACGGCTGGCGCTGCGTCCCACCCGGGTGACGGCAACACAACCCCGATGCCCATGTTCGTCATGCAAGCGGTGCTTCCGGAACCCAAGGTACGTGTTGCGTTTACCAAATCCCGCGCCCCTGTTTTGTCTGGGCGTACACTTTGCACAGCTGGTGTCTTTTGAGAGTGTTTGACAAGTCTTTCTGAGTAATCACTGCTTCTCACACAACACTGACACGTTCGTTCCCCCCATCGCAGTGCGGTATGGGTTTGTTCATCTTCGAGCCGCGGTACCGGTTGTTGGTGCGGCGCGCGATGGAGGGTTCGCGGCGGTTCGGCATGATGGCGGGCGGTCGGTCCACGGACCGGGCCACGGAGGTTACGATCGTGGACTGCAGCACCACCCCCGACGGCCGGTTCCACATCGGGATAGTTCCCACGGGTAAGGTGGTGCGGTGCGTTTCGAGGAGCATGGACGACAGCGGGTACGTGGTGGGGCACGTCGAGGACGTGCACGACGTTCCCGACGACGAAGCCGTGCGTGTGAATCTCGACCGCTGGAGGGTAGACACGCACAGAGTGGTTCGGGCGCGGGGGTTGTGCGAATCGCACCCGACGTGGCCGTACCCGACAACAAGAAAACACCTCGAGCACTTGCCCGAGTTCCTGCCAAACCAACGCCAGTGGGTGTACGCGTGTGACCTACACATAGACGTGCTCGTGAAAGAGCTTCACGCGTGCGTGTTGGAAGTCATCGAGCACCACACTGTTGTTGCGAACGCGATGCGTGATCACTACGGACCTTCTGTTCCATTGAGGGAAATCGTGAGGCGTCTCGAGTTGTTTCAAGACATCGCTGCGCCGGACGACACTACTAAATTCTCGTGGTCCTTGTGCGACGCTGTTTCGCGCATGTCGCGCGAGGGCGAACGAGACGACCCGATGTGGGAAAACGGATATAACAATGCCCGAGACGTGGAGCTGTGGCACGATTTCGTCGTGCAAAGTGTCAACTCGAACAGCGTGCGCGAGCGGCTTATGCTGTGCGCGGCGCCGATCAACCACTTGCGCGGGGCGGCGGAACGGTGGATAGGTACGCAAAAACTCTCGCCGTGCGGCGTGTTTGGTCGCGTCGATAATTTCGATACCGAAGACGTCGAATCGGACGTCGATGTCGACGATGACGAGGACAGGGATGACGATGACGATGACGATGACGACGAGGACGATGAAGAAGTCGAACCGGAAGTCGAAGTCGACGACGAGGACGAGGACGAGGACGACGATGACGGCGACGACGATGCTATGTGAGATATTTTTAATCACAACAGATACTCACGATAGATACCAGGTATTACCAGTAATACCAACCAAAACGACTCGCGGTCCGACGTCCCGCGCGCTGCGAAAAGTAAGTTCAAAACTCACAGTTCGTACCCGAACGTCCGCGCGGCGCCTTCCAGGGTGTTTTGCAGAAGAATCGCGATGGTCATCGGCCCTACGCCCCCCGGCACGGGGGTGATGTGCCCTGCCACCTTGACGCACTCGTCGAAATCGACGTCACCCACCAAACGGTAGCCTCGCTTTTTGGACGGGTCATCCTTTGCGTTGATTCCCACGTCAATCACCGCCGCGCCGGGTTTGATCCACGAGCCTTTCACCATCTCAGCTTTGCCGCACGCCGCGATGACGATATCCGCTCGGCGCACGATTTCTTCCGAGTTCGGGGTCCGGCTGTGACGAAAAAAGAAAGTGTCAGTCCGTCGCGTACGGGCAAACAGTGTGCCAGGATTTGGAAAGGCCCAACACGTACCTGTGCACGATGGTGACCGTGGCGTCCCTGCGTTGCAGTAACAAAGCTGCCGGTGTCCCTACCACGTTACTCCTGCCAACCACCACGGCTTCCTTCCCTGCGATCGCCACGCCGCTGCGCTCCAAAAGCTCGATGCACCCCCGAGGCGTACACGGCGTGAACAGCGGTTCGCGGCCGCGCTGCGACAGCCGCCCGATGTTCAGCGGGTGGAAACCATCCACGTCTTTTTCGTAGTCAATAGCACCCAACACGCGCTCTTCGTCGATGTGCGGAGGCATGGGGAGCTGCACCAAGATGCCGTGCACGGCGGGGTCCGCGTTGTACGCCGCGACGACGGCGAGCACCTCATCTTCCGTAGCATCTTCGGGAAGGTCCGTGCCGAAGGACTCGATGCCCGCCTCGCCGCACGCTTTCTTCTTCGAACGCACGTACGTCTCGCTGTCCTTCCTCGCGCCCACCAACACCACGGCGAGCCCGGGGACCTTGCCGCCGGTCGCTTCCTTCATAGCGGCAACCTTCACCCGGACCTCTTCGCGAACCGTCTCCGCGATGGCTTTGCCGTCGATGATCACCGCATCCGCGCGCGCTGCGACTTGGACGCGGGACACGGCGCGCACGGAACCGGCGCGCCGGCGCAGGGGCGCGGGCGCGGAGAGCTTCCACCCGAGGCAGGCGGTGGAGACAGCGGACATCACAGCGGTGGTGCGGCGACGGAGTGGCTCGAGGGGCGGTGGCGACACTAAGAAAACCCAAAGGGCGAGGGCGCTTTTTGAAAACTCTTTGCAAAACTGCTTTTGTCCTTGGAATTGGAGAGTGCCCACCCCTCCACCACAAGGGCGTGCGCGCGGTGGTGCCCGTCCTCCCCGCTTCTGAGCGCGGCGAGACGGCCGTGCTGTCCTCTGTGATGAGCCGCGGGGGTGAGGCCGGGCCGTCACCCCAAACCGTCGACACCCGTGTGCTTTGGCATTTCGGGCTGATGCCACACGACGACAAGGCGTGTGTCTCAAACGGAGACGTTTCCCGAGTGTTGCACGTCGACGCGAGGGAGGACCGGCTTGTTGAAATTGTAGACGCGCGCATCACGCGCGTGATTCCCCTTGACGACCTGGTGAGCTACTCCCTGGAGGAGGAGATTGAGGGGGAGGGTGGGGATGATGCGGGGTTCTTCTTGGACGAAGCCGAGGAGGGAATGCGGTGGCGCGAAAAAACAACAATCACGTTGACCGTGCGAAACGCCGTCGACAAAGAGCTTCACTGCGTGGAGTACCGCGTACAGAGCATCTCGGAAACCAGGGCGTTGAGGGGAGTTCTGGAACGGCTTTCGCTGGGGGGGGACGAGGCGCTCGCGGACGACACAACTACAAGGTCACAACACGAAGACGAAAACAAAGCGCGCAGAGCCGGGACGCTTATGCGCCGAAGAGGCCGAGTCGCGCTTTCGGAAAGGCAAACCTGGTCGGGGAACGAAACCGCGGGTGGGCGGTGGACGACATGCGCGGCGGTTTGTGTTGGCAGGAAGCTCATTTTGATGGCGAAACCGCCGGTTGGTGGTGGTGATGACGGTGATGCGGGTGACGTGTATACGCAAACATGTGAGGGTCAACGCAGGTCACAAAAAACAGTCAAAACCGTGAAAGGTACCGCCAGGAATCTCCCGGCGCCCGCCATCGCGACGGGCGGCCGCGCCGTGTCGCTTTCGATTCACGCCGTTTTCTGCCTGGAAAACGCGCGCGTGGTGAAGAGGCGCGCGAAGTGGAACGACGGCGGGGACGGGGAGTTTGACATCGTGTGCAACGCGGGCCGGGTGGTGCTCGCGGTGCCGAGAGGGGGCGCGGCGGAAAGGGACGCGTGGATAGAGGTAAGTATTTCCATTTACCACATTCCGCCGACTGTTTGCCCATACGAGACTGACACTTTCTTTTTTATCTCGAGGCGCTTTGCGAAGGCGCGCGGTACGCCGACCGCCAAGCGCGGCGAGGCGTTTTCGGTGTCGGCCACGATTCGGGTTTCGAGACTGCCTTTTTCGAAACCGGAACCAAAACCGGAACCGAAAACGGAACGAAACCCCCCAACCCTGTTTTGGACTCCGCGACGCGCGCGCTCGTCTCGGAGGCGAAACGGTTGGCGGGGGCGGTTTGTTTTGATTTCGGGATCGCGAAGGACGTGTCGGATGGGGAAACGGATGAGCACCGCGGGGACGGGGAGACAAGGCGCGGCGACGACGGTGACGAGAATACGGGAAAAACTCGTCACGAAAAACGGAACCGCGTGCTAGTGCTGGACCGGTTCTGGCGACACGCCACTCTGGGCGTCAGCGCGCACTTTTTGTTTTCCTTCTCCGTGCGCGTGCTTGGTGAGGAGGTTAAGACTGGCGAAGAGCTCGATACGAACACAACTGGCGAAGGGAGCACCGTAATGAACCCCCGGGTAAAAACACGCGTGTTGCTTCACGTGGACGTGGCGGGGCACGCCGTTGTTGCGTACGCGGGTTGTTCCCACTCGGGGGATTTTTACGCAAATCGCCCGCGACACAAAAAATGCGCAACCGTCGCACGATCCGTGGAGACCAAGCACGTCGAGCTCGTCCGCGTGGAGTGTGTGGGTTCGACGGAAGAAACGACCAGGCACCGGCACCAACACGTGCTGCGCCTCGCCGCCAATGGCCGCGGGGTGTTTCCAAAAAACACCAACCTTGGTTTGTTTTCGTTTCAAACCGGGGCGGACAAAGACGTGGTACGTATTGTATTTCCCAAATCCCACCACTGTTTGCCCATACAAGACTGACACTTTTTTTTTTCTTTTTTTTCTTTCAACCTTCCTTTTCTTTTCCAAAGTTCGCGTCGCTTGTCGTTGCTTTGCGCGACGGGATTTACGAAAAAGAAAACGCAGACCGGTACCACTTTCGAAATTTAATCAAACGAGGTGTCGAAACCGGGGTTCGGAACGGTGACACCTGCCCGGCTCGATACCTGGTTTTAGTGCCTGGCAAGCTGTTAGTGCTGCGAGGCGACCGCGGTGGGGTGCCTTTACAAACGGCGAGCTTAGCGGAGGGCGCGACGGTCGCGGCGCTGCGCCAAAACGCAAACGTTTTGTCGGCGGATGCTTCGGGGGGCACTTTTGCGTCGAATTTCGCAATCGTCACCCTGGCTCTTCCCCACGACAAAACATTTCAGCTAACGTTCCGATTCGCAACGATTGACGTGGCAAAGGCGTGGGCGCGCGCGATCGCGGAAGCGGCGGCGAGCGCGGGCCACCCGCGGCGGGAAACGAAAAACACCCCCGATGCGCACGTCGAACCCGGAGCGGAGGAAACGACACAACCCGATTCGCCGTTATCCCCGGGTGGGGTCCCGAACAAAAACGCCTCGCCGGTACCCCCGCCGTCGCCCCCCTCTGTGGCGCGCGAGACCCCGCCGTCGCCGAGGCGGCGAAGCGACACGAAAGCGGTGGGCGCGTTGCACGCGACTTCGCGCCAACCTTCCCCAGCGCCGGAGGCGTCGGCGCTTTTGGCGCTTACGTATTTCGAAAAGGAACCGGCGGGCAGCGCGGCGCTTACGGAATCCGCGCTGCGGGACGCACGTTTTTTGGCGGATGCTGAGGCGAAGGGCGCGCGCGCGCGTCTTCGCGAGGCGAAGAACGCGGAGGTATCTCGCGAACTCGCGCGTCGCCGAGCCGAAACGGAAGCGCGCGAGAGCTTCGCGCGCGCCGAGGCGCGGGCCGAAACGAGGTTGGCGCTGGAGTACGAACTGCAGGCGGCGGCGGTGAGGGTGTCGCTTGAAACTTCGGCGCGGGAACGCGCGGGCGTAGCAGCGGCGGCAAAAACACGCGCCGAAGCGAAGGAGAAACTCCGCGCCCTTGAACAAGCGCGCGCGTTTGCTGAAGCGGAGGAGACGGCGCGTGCACTGGCGGAAACCAAGGCTGCGGCGCAGAAAATACGCGCCGAGGCGCTTGCCGCGGCGGAGGCTTTGGCTGTTGCCGAGGCGAAGGCGGAAGCGCAGGCCAAGGCGGAGGCGGCGGCGAGGGATAGAATCGAAGCTGAGGAACGCGCCGCGGCGCGCGCGCGCGTGGATTCGGAACGCGCCGTCCTTGCCAGGATCAAGGAGGAGGAGAACGCCGTGCGGAGGGTGCAGAGCGAGAACGAGTACCGTCTCGCGGTGCGCGCGAGAGTCGAGGCGGAGGAACGCGAGCGGTGGGCCTGTGAAACGCGCGCGCACGAAAACGTACGCGCGCGTCTCGAGGCGGAGAAGGCGGCGTACGCGGAAAAGACACGCAGGGCGCTTGCGGCGGAGAACACGGCGAGGGCCCGGTTCGCGGACGAGGAGCTCGCGGCGGAGAACGCGTTTGCGGCGGAGTCGGCGCTCATCACCGAGAAACTCGCCGAGGCGGAGAGAAGATCGTTGGCGTTGGAGGCGGCGGCGGCGGAAGCAACGTCCGCGCGCGATGAGGCGCAGGCGGCGGCGGCGGCGGCGACGCGGTCCAGGGCTGATGTGTTGGCGGCTGAGGTCGCGGCGGCTGTGCTGGCGGGCGACGACCCGTTCGCGGCGACCAGGGCGAACTCGATCGCGTCGCCAGCGTCCACCCGAGAAGACCCTCTGTCGCCGTACTCGCCGTACTCGCCGTACGCTACCAGGCCGCCCCCATCCCCCCCGCGCAGGATGAACGACGCGTTCTTCTCCCTGGCGCGACCGACGGACGGCGGTGCCAATTCGCGACGGCTCGGAGTCCTGGAGTCGCCCCCCGATTCGCCGCCGCCCGCGTTCCAAAGCGGGGCCGGGGCCGGGGCAAGGGCTTCGATTCCAAACGAAACCGCGGCGCCTTTGTCGAATTTGAGTTTTAAATTGGACGAGTTGGACCGCGGGGCGCGACTGGTACGGCCATCGGGACGCCACCCCCCGCGATCCGTCGGCTCCAGCTCGTCATCCTCCGCTTCCGCAACCTCCTCACGGTCGAGCTCGCCGGACCGAACAACCTCGCGCGCGTCGACGCCGCCGTCGTCGCCACCCGTGTCGGAGTTTGCGCAGGTTTCACAAAGCGCTTCGCGTCCGTCAAAAAGCGTCGACCGCCAGCTGGGGTTCGAAACGAGGGAGATTGCCGCCGAGGCTGCGCATGCGGAGCCGGACCGACCGGGCGCGGCGTCAGTCGCGGACGGTGCCCGCGCCCAGTCCCCACGCCCGTCCGTCTCCACGACGACGTTCGTCGTACCCGAAGGTTCCGACCGCCAGCGGCAGTTTCGAGTGCCGGCGGTTGCGCCGAGTGAACCCACCGATACCGCATTTACCTCCGAAGGCGCCACGCGCGCCGCATCGTTTGTGGTCCCGCCCGCGCGCGTTTCGTCGCGCAACGCGGTTGCGAAAAACGAAAGAACCGAAAAAGAAACGCTCCCCGTCCCGCACAAAAGCGGGCACTCCTCGCAGCAGCCGTCCTCCTCGCAACCGCCACCTCCCACGCACTTCCTCGCCGCGGCCGCGGAGAAGGCTGCTTTTGTTTCGCGCCCGCGGGCGCCGCCTTCGCCTCTGCGAAGGTTGCCTTCGCACCCGCGGGCGTCGCCTTCGTTGCCCAAACCGATGGCGCCGGTGCCGGCGACCGACGCGGGCGCCGAGACGAAAAAGAAAAGCATGATCAAATCCATGTTCAAGGGGATGTTCTCAAGCAGCAGCGCGGGGGGGGGGCGGAAGAAGAGTAAAAAGTGATAGAATATATATGTAGCAAGGACTATATCAATAATCTTATTTTGCAAGGACTTTATTACTCCTACCTTAAAATACTAATACTCCTAAACCTTATAAACTATACCGCGTTTCGATACGGTTTCTGCGTCGCCGGGTCGGTTTTCCCCGCCTCCGTGCCGTCCCACCCGGGCGGTTGCTGGCCCGATAAAAAAGAAAGGGTCAGTCTCTCGTAATGGGGATGAGGGATTGGAAAGGGTAGACGGAGTGGGGTCCGTACTTTCCGAATGTACTCCATACAGAGCAAATATCAGTCGGCGGAACGTGTTCATTGGGAAATACGTACCAACACGGGCCAGTCGCCTCGGCATCCCATCTTCGTGTAGAAGCCTTTTTTTCCAGCCAGCTGCGGGTCGCTTTTAACCGCCTCGCCTATGGCGTTCACCACGTTAATCGCGATATTCGCCGCTTCCGCCGTGGTGGTAATGTCAGGGGAAGAGAGCACCAGGGTTATCTCCGCGAACGCGTACGCGTCGCGCTGCGGCGCGGACGTTTCGGACGTTTCTGTTTCTTTCCTTTTTTTGCTTTCGGCATCCGCCTCAGTACTCGCGCCACCGTTTACCAGCCCCGCCTCCGCCTCCGCCGCTTTCAGCGCGTCTACGTCATCCAACCACACCGTGAACTGCCCGAAGATGTGGTCCCAGCAATCCCCCCTCGCCGTGGCGCCTTTGCCTCCCCCGCACGTCGCGACGCACGTGCGTATCATCCGCGACAGTTGTTCCAGCACCGCGTTTTCGGCGAGCACCAGCCCGGCGTCGCCATCCTGCGCCAAGATTTCCGCCCGCGTCGATTTCGTCACCTGCTCTATCAACGCCCCAGTGGAAAGAGGCGTGTACCCCAGCGCCTTCGCCAGTACGTTCGCCACCGCGACGTTCGCGCTCTCGTTGTCCCCCACGAAAGCGACGCTCACGCCCTTCATCTCGCCCACAACGGTAACGCACGCCGCCTTGAGCGCTTTCGTGGCGTCCGCGGAGGCCGGGGCATCGGCGGCGGCGCGCGCGACGGGGGTGGAACGTTTCGGCACGGAAGACGCGCGGAAGCGTCTATGGGAGACGCCCGCGCGCGCGGACGAGCAGCACCCGACAGCGGAAAGGCGCGACATATGTCGCGGCGGGCGTCGGCGCGAGGGCACTGTGAGCGAACTGGGAAACCTTTTCACTTTTTGGCGCGGGACGCGGGATGCTTACGAAGATTTGGATTGTTAGCTCATTGGGCCGCGCGCAAGCTCCACACCGCCGCGCTCTCGCCCCTTGACGATGTTCCGCGCCGTGCGCCTATGCGCGCTCGCGTCCGTCGCGCTCGCGGTTTTGGCGACGGTTCCCGTCACCGCGCAGACCGAGGGTTCGACGGACAATCTCACCGCATCGCCAGATCTGCCCACGCTGCCGCTGATCGAAATCCCGCTGTTCCTGGGCACCACGCGGGCTGCTTTCGGGGTGTACGAGGGCGAAACCATCGACGCCTCTGGTGAGGCGTTCGGACAGACGCACGGGTTGACCCCAGCGGACCTGGCGGTCGTGAAAGCGGAGGTTACCAGGCGCCTCGTCGCCGTTGCCGATTCAGTTAACCAAAACCGCCAACACGCCAATCCGGACGAAAATTCAGCCCGCCCTCTTTTCGAAGTCCCCGTGGGCCTGGAGACCGGCGAGGTCGTGCCTTTGCGTCTGTACGAGGGCGACGACTTACAAGCCGCGATATCGAAATTCGCGAAAACGCAAAACATCCCAAACGAGTTCGTGCCGCACTTGTTCGAAGAAGTCAAGAAACGGGTCAGCGAAAAAAACGACGACGACGAAAAACAACCCGTATTCGACTTCCCCGTGACCTTCGACGGCGAAACGGAGCACCGGGTGGTGCTAAGACCGGGGGACGTGGTGCAGGACGTGGTGGCAAGAATGTCAGCTTCTCTGGCTCTGTCGGAAGAAGTGGCGGCGACGTTTCTGACACAAGTGGTACAGAGGGTGAAAGCCGCCGGGAAAGCGGCGGACGCGGCTGATGAGAAAAACAGAAAAGACGCCGGGCAAACCCCCGTGTACACGTACGTGTTGCGCGTTTCCCAAATCCAGGCACACTGTTTAAAGCCCCTGGTCGAGTGCACTACTTGTAACACTACTAGTAACGCTACTAGTACTACTAGTGTGACTAGTGACACTACCCGTAACATTTACCAGCACTGGCAACTGTTACAAACCTATACTCGAGACTCGCGACTGACCCTTTTCTTTCACACTCACAGCATCGACGTCACCGTGGGCGACGAGACAATACCCCTGCGTCTGTACGAAGGCGACGTTTTGGAAAGCGCGTGCACGGCATTCACGCAGCGGCACGGCATTTCAACCAGCGCAGTGCCGACGCTCGTGGAGAAGGCGATGGAACAGATCAAAAACGCCAACGCCAACGCGCAGCTCACGCCCGCGGTTGACGCGAACGGACGCAAAGCCCTCGTCACCCTGGCGGTTTCCATGGACGTCCCTGCCGGGGAGGGCGAATCCGGTGAAGAATCCGGTGAAGAATCCGGTGAACAGACCACTGAACAGTCCACTGAACAGTCCACCGCTGAAACCCCAAACGCCGGCGCTCCAAAAACAAAGCAAAAGCAGCTTCCCGCGATTTCCCTTTTCGAACACGAAACCCCCGAAGACGCGGCGGTGGCGTACTGCGTCGCGAACGGCCTTGACCCAGACGCCGTCGCGCCGCGCTTGGCGGACGTGCTGCGACGCGGCGCCGCGAAACGCGCGTCCGCGCTTGCGGAGGCGGACGCGGAGGCGGAGGCGGGCGCTGAAGTTGGCGCCGAGGGGGTTGCTGACGAAGCCACCGAGGAGATCGCTGACGAAGCCACCGAGGAAGTCGCTGACGAAGCCACCGAGGAGGTCGCTGATGAATCCACCGAGGAAGCCACCGCCGCGTGATGCGTTGACATCGACGCCTGGATTGGGTTCAACTCGCTTTTTTATTTATTTCTAACACTATTTTCTAAACGCGCGTAAACGGTCCCCCCGCCACTCGCCGTCCACCGGGAACGCCGCCCATCGGGAGCGGAGTAGGGCTTACCCAATAAACCCTAAACCCTTGACCCTACTCCTCCACGTCGCTTTCGCCTTCGCTTTCGCTTTCGCTTTCGGTAACGAACTGCGCGAAGGCGGATGGCTGCGCGGTTGGTTTTTGTTTTTGTGTTTGTGGTGGATCGGTCTCCGTTTGCTTTTCCATTTGCGTTCGCGTCGCCGCCGTCGCGCCCGCCGCCGCCACCGCCGCGGCCGCGATTTCCATCACGGTTTGTTCCTGTTGGTCCTGCTTCCGCTTTTTCGTGGCTGGAGTTTCGTGTGTCGTGGTCGCTGTCGTGGCGTCTTCCGCAACCCCCACGCCCACCCCGTCCGCGTCCGTTTTCAAATCCCTGGCCACGCGTAGGGACTTGACTACGGCGTCGATCTTTTCCACGCGGAAGGAACCGGCTTGCGGGTCGAACACCAGCGCGCACTCCACGCCCGTGTCCCGTGAAGGGTGTGTCGTGTCTCGCTTCGTCTTGACGTACGTGCCTCGGTAGTTAATGCACGCGTCCGTGTTGTCCCCCCCGACGCTGGGGAACTCCACCGCGACCGCGCTGGTGTCGCCGCCCCCGCAATCGCGACGCACCACCGCGGGTTTCGACTGATCGATAGCGGGCGCGCGCCAGTCGTACTTGAACGCGGCGTACGCCGGGCCGGAACAGCTCGTGTCCGCGGCGAACGAGGAGCCGAGAGAAACGCCGTACGCCACGCCCTCGCGCGGCGCGGACGCGTCCGCCATCGCTCGCGGAACCGGTGTGCGAGGGGTGTGTGGGAGGTGTTTTTTGTTGTTTTTTGTTTTGGGAAAGGTCTTGATTTTTATTCATATTCCGGTCTACTAGCTCACGCTGCTGCTCCAGCGCGAGCGGTGTAATTTTAGGACGATAAAATCCTGGGCGAGTCCCAGTGGAAGGAACTTCTGGTACGAACAAGTGCATTACTGCGAGCGCGGTAGAGCACTGTAGAGTATTAAGTTAGGAACACAAGCCTGTGTTTCAATACCGCACGGTTAACGTAAGTGAGTATGCACGTAACTCGGTGTGCAGTACTCTAACAGTCTCTTTAGCAGCACTACTACCGTCCCAACCCTACCTACCGCGCGTCCCACAGCCGCCGCGTCGCTTCGCCCGCCGCGCACTTTTCCACCGCATCGTTCGCGACTTTCGCGCACTCCACGCTCACCTCCTCCACGCTCCGGTTCGCGTCCACCACGGTCCACCACGTTTCGGTTAACTGTGCGAACGTCTTCCGGACTTCTACCTGCAACTCTTTGGTTTCGTACCGCTCCTCGCCGAACCCGCCCCTTGAAAGCGCGGCGTCGATGGGCATGTTCAGGTACAAAACCGCGTCCGGCGCGAGCAGGCCTTTTTCAGGCGCCATGCACCACTCCAAATCTAGCCCAGCCACTTTCTTGGCCGCGGTGAACGCGACGCCGCTGTAGCTGTACCGGTCCACCACCAAGGTGACGCCGCTGAGCAGCTTACGTTCCATCGCAGCCGCCTTTTCCCACCGGTTCGCCGCGAACAAAAGGTGCACCGCCGCGTCGTCCATCTCGGTTTTGCTTTGCAAGTAGCTGTTTTTGTGACGAAAAGGGTCAGTCCCGTGTTGGGCGACGTATCCGCAAACAGTCACCAGCTGCGAGGTAAAACAGTGCCTGGAATAAAGGCGACATTTATGCAAAAAGAAAGCCGATCGCAAATCAGTGTTGAAAGGGCTTTTTCATCGCCAAGTTGACTAGTTGAAAGGGATACTGACACCTACGTCTTTGGGAAACGCAAACACGAACCTGTTGATCATCAACCCCATCGGCGTGGTCCGGTCGGGGTACCTCCACAGCTCCGCGTCCACCCCCAGCGCTTTCAAGGACGCAACGAGAGCCAGGCTTTGCGTGGTTTTGCCGCACCGGTCAGCGCCTTCGAACAAAATAAACGCGCCTCGGCCCAAGGCCTTTTGCGCGGCCATCGCGACGACGACGTGAGATTTGAAACCTCGGCGAAACGCGGGAAGTCCGGGGTGACCGAGTCGGTGAAACCGGGCGGACACACACGGCGCGGCGCGGGTTCCCGCGAGGCGGAGCGTCGCGCAGAGGGGAGGCACGACGCGTGTCGTCCTGAAAGGCGGGCCGAAAGCGCTTTCGTCGGGGGGACGCGCGGGCGGGTGTGCGAGGCGGTTCAACTCGGCAAAAACACGCGTGGACAAAAAGTCGAGTCGTCCCCTAAAATGACCGACGCTTGGGCCCCTCATTTTCCACCTCGCCGCGGGTGCGCGACCGACTGACTGTCGCCATGTCCGGAGTGGTACCCACCGACGCGTGCAAGCGCGAGTTCCTCCTGCTCAAGGACAAGCGGGCGTACAAGTTCGTGACGTACAAGATTGACCCGGAGAAGGGCGTGGTGGACGTGTGCGAATGCGTTGAGAAGACGGTGCGTTTGGAGTGAGGCTGCTTTTCGCGACAGACAAATCTCTGCGTCCCGTCCCGCGAGCACGCGACCAGCGAGTGACGCACTCGGCTGGACCTTTCGTTGCGTGGGAACGACCAAAGGTCGTGTAGCAACCGCCCGTGCGCCGCAAAAGAGACGGGCACCATGTACTCGGACGGACCCGGTTCCACGTCCTCCAAGTCCGAGTTCGTCGGAAAGGAAAAGATCGGTGCCAACGGTCCCCCCCGTCTGGCAACTTCTGTGTTCGAGATTCGAGATCGACAGCTCCCAGTCTGGGGAACCTCGCCGTCGTTCCCCTGGGGCACTGCCTGTGTTTCCTCCCACCTCCACACGCGCGCGTCTCTCACCTCGCCTCTCCACCTCTCAAAAGCAGGCGGCTCCGTTCGATTTCCAAACCCTCATCGACAAGCTCCCCTCGGACGAGCCCCGGTATTTCGTGTTGGACTGGTCCGCCACGACCGCGGATGACAGGTACGTATTGTATTTCCCAACAATGTTTGCCCATACACGACTGACACTTTTCTGAGCATTCAGGCACATCGACAAGATCTTTTTCGTCTCATGGGTACCGGACACGTGCAAGGCGAAAACCAAGATGCTTTACGCGTCGTCGAAGCAGGCGCTGCGAAACGCCCTGGACGGGGTACAGCTGGATCACCAGGCCACGGATTACGACGAAGTCACACCCGAGGAGTTCAACGAGAGGTCGGGGGTGTAAACATATTGAAAAAATACGCCAGTCAGCTTTGTTTGTTTTTAGAGTTCACTTCAATCGTCGCGCATCCCTTTCCAGCCACCAGACACGGCCGCGCGGGCGCGCGTGGCATGAAACCCACCACGGGTCTTGACGCGGTTTTGCATGTCGTGCCTGCGGTGGAACACGCGTTCGGGTACGGCTCGGGTGTGTTCGCGCAGCCCCTGGCGTCCTCGTCCTGGGACGAGACGAACGAACTCGATGATGGCCGGCGCGTCTCGGGAAGCGCGTCTAGCGTCGCGACGCGCGGCGGCTCCACCACGATGGTGGATTACGTCTTCGCCGTGAGCTCGCCTGTGCAGTGGCACGCTGAGAACATGCGTTGCAACCCGTCTCACTACGCCCCGCACGTTCGTCTGCTCGGCCCGAACGCGGTCGTGGCGATCGCCGATCGCGTGGGCGTGGGGGTCCACTTCAACACATTCGTGCCGTGGATTGGGTGCCGTGATACAGACACGTACGCGGGTCTGGGACCCGGGCGCGCGACGCACTGGAAGTACGGCGTGGTGGGTTTGGACACGTTGACAACGGATTTGACAGATTGGGTTTCGCTGTTCCTCGCGGGTCGCATGCAGAAACCTGTGGTTACGATCGCCGAAAACCCGAGCGTGGTAAACGCGGTCGGTGCCAATCTGCGCGCCGCCCTGGCCAGGGCGCTCCTGACGCTTCCCGAGCAATTCAGTGACGACGAGTTGCGCCAACAGCTGTGCGGCCTGTCCTACCACGGAGACGCGCGAGTTTGGCTCGGGGCGGAGGATTTGCACAAAGTGCGGCGCATCGCGTTTGGCTCGAAACAAGGCATAGACGCGCTGTACCGCGACGCGACGCGTGCGTTGGGTGCGACGCCGGTGGGGCTGACACGAAGCGCAGAAGTGAAGGAATCGGGGTTACGCAGGGGGATTGAAACGCCGGCCGGGCGTCCCGGGTCTTTTGCGGGTAATGCGCGATTTGCCTCTGCATTGAGTGGGACGGACGGATTGGGGACGGTTGGGGACGGCATTGGCGAGAGTTGGGGACAGGACAAAGGGTACCTGGCGCGCAAAACGCTGTGCGAGATGTTACCGCCGTCCGTGTTGCGCGCGCTTTCGAGCTCGCAAAGCGGCACCTCCGTCGCACAAAACGCAAAGAACGTAGCTCTGCTGAACCCGAACACCCTGTCCTCGAGTCTAAACGCGCACCTCAGAAAAACCATCGCCCGGTCCAGCGCGTCGCAGCTCCTCGCCGGCGCCGTCTCCACGGCGCCGAGTTTGGGTTTTAAATACGCCTGCGCCAAGTTCGCGAAATCGGCGGCGAGCAGGTTCCGGAGGTTCTAGTGCACAAAAGAGGGTGCCCTAGTCTTTCCATGTATTTATGTTCAAACGTTACAACTTTCCTTTCAGCGCGCTTCCTAATTCGGTTTAGACGATGACGACTTCGTTTTTCATCTGCGCGACTTGCCCCGCGACTGACATGTCTATGTACCCGCTTCCGTCCTTGCCGTACGTGACGACGAAGCCGCCGAGCAAGGAAGGGTCCACTTCAGGCTTGAGCTTGATGTTCTTCGCGCCGGTCATTTCCTGGATCTTCTTGGCAATCATGAACTGCTCTTCGTTCTCAAGTTTCACCGCCGACGTAACAGTGGCGACTTGCGTGTCAGTGGATTCGCAGTACAGGTTTTCAAACTCGTCAATGATGGCGGCGATGGCGCCAATGCGCTTCTTGTCCACCAGCAGGTTCAGGAAGTTCGTGGTGAACGGGTGGAAATCGGCTTCCTTACCGAGGGTTGAGAGGATGTCCTTTTTCCGAGGCGCCTCCATCGTGGGGTTCGCCAGGAAAGTACCAACCGAAGGGTTCGCCGTCATGTACGCCGCGATGGTTTCCATGTCCCCGTGCACGGATTCCAACGCCTTTTGGTCGGAACACGCCTCAACAAGCGCGGAGGCGTACCCGGACGCGATGGCGGAGGCCTGGTTTTCGTGTGAGAAAGGGTGGACCGGGGGGGGGAAGGGGTTGTTAGAAACGGACGGTCGGCGGCGGAAGAAAAGGGCGTGCGCCGGGGGAGGGCGAACGAGATAAAAATTCGGGTTGGCGGCAGACCCTACGCGCCAGCCCGCTTCCGATGGCGCGCATGAATCGCGTGTCGGGTCCGCGATCGCGACCGCGCGCGGCGGCTAAAACGTCACGGTTCGCTTCCTTGAGGGGTGTCCCAGTGACGTCCAAAAAGCGTTGGGTCCTTGGTTCCGGCCGTAACACGCGCGCGCGCGTCAGGGCCGGGGTCGATCGACTTGGACACGTACCGCGGAAACGACAAGAGCCCCGCGCGTGGTGGTCTTGTGCATCTTCACAGCCCGCAGGTTCGCGGCGCCGCGAACGCGGGACCCGGACGCGGCGGACCCCGCGACGACGCGCGCGGCCATGCAGACGGTAGCAACAGCGGCCATTTTAACTGGAGCGCGTCAGGTGGCGCGTGCGAGTATGCGCGTCGCCGGCGCGTCACGGATGCGCGTTTCGCCCGTGCTCAAGACACACAAAGCTCGGATAAAGCCCGGATAAAATCGGTAAACCCGAATCGGCGAAGGACGCACCGGGCAATTAGTGAGGAGGAACCGAGCGAGCAGCTAGATTGCTGATGAACGTCCCCAGCTTTACCCTTGCCCTTGCATGCAAGTCCTCCCTTGGAGGAGATGCTTTGAGCGAGCCTCGCGCCGACGACGACAGGGAGCGCTTTCCTGCCCACTCACATTCTCGTTTCCCCTGTCCTTTCGTTTCCTTTTTTTTCGTAACGTCCAAGACATCCACCGCCACAACTCCACAACTAGGCGCGCATGCCCCATTAGGGATGCCACCCAAACCCGAGCGTAGCTCAGATACTCCCGCACGCGGTCGTTTCGCGACGGCCACGGATCAGCCCGAAGCGCGCGAAGCCACCTCGAACTCCACCTTCACGCGAGCTCCATCCTATTCACCCGCAGAACTCGCGGGATTCCGAGATTTCGCTAACGTGATGCGCGACGCGATCGGGGAGAAGGGAATGAAAGGTTCGGTCAAGGAGCGTCAGCCTGCAGAAGCCGCGAGGCGCGGATGCTTAGGTACGCTGAAAAGCTTGCATCGGCGCGGTCGTGTGACGTTTGACAAATGGTTGAGTTTGGCCGCGGCGTCTGGCGGGCAGCTCAAGGTGCTAAAGTGGTTGCTCGAAAACCGCTGCCCGGTGGACGAGGCGACGGATGAGGGGGCGACGCCGCTGTACCTCGCCGCTCAAAATGGCCACGGGGCGGTAGTACGGGCGCTGGTCCAGGCGGGTGCGGACGTAGACAAGGCAAAGGATGAAGGCGTGACACCTCATTACATCGCCGCTCAAATTGGCCACGAGGCGGTTGTGCGGGTGCTGATCGAAGCGGGTGCGGACGTCAACAAGGCGGCGAATGACAGCACGACGCCGGTGTTCGTTGCCGCTGCAAACGGCCACGAGGCGGTAGTGCGGTCGCTGATCCAGGCGGGCGTGGACGTCAACGAGGCAATGGATGACGGCGTGATGCCGCTGTTCATCGCTGCTCAAGAGGGCCACGAGGCGGTAGTGCGGGCGCTGGTCCAGGCGGGTGCGGACGTCAACAAGGTAAATGAGGACGGCGCGACGCCGCTGTTCATCGCTGCTCAAGAGGGCCACGGGGCGGTAGTACGGTCGCTGATCCAGGCGGGCGTGGACGTCAACGAGGCAATGGATGACGGCGTGATGCCGCTGTTCATCGCTGCTCAAAAGGGCCACGAGGCGGTAGTGCGGACGCTGGTCCAGGCGGGTGCGGACGTCAACAAGGCAAGGGATGACGGCTGGACGCCGCTGTTCGCCGCCGCTCAAAACGGTCACGAGGCGGTGGTGCAGGCGCTGATCCAGGCGGGCGCGGACGTCAACAAGGTAAATGAGGACGGCGCGACGCCGCTACTGTGCGCCGCTCAAAACGGCCACAGGGCGGTAGTACGGTCGCTGATCCAGGCGGGCGTGGACGTCAACGAGGCAATGGATGACGGCGTGATGCCGCTGTTCATCGCTGCTCAAAAGGGCCACGAGGCGGTAGTGCGGACGCTGGTCCAGGCGGGTGCGGACGTCAACAAGGCAAGGGATGACGGCTGGACGCCGCTGTTGATGGCCGCTCAAAACGGCCACGAGGCGGTAGTGCGGGCGCTGATCGAGGCTGGGGCGGACGTCAACGAGGCAATGGATGACGGCGTGATGCCGCTGTTCATCGCTGCTCAAGAGGGCCACGAGGCGGTAGTGCGGGCGCTGGTCCAGGCGGGCGCGGACGTCAACAAGGCAAATGAGGACGGCGCGACGCCGCTGCTGTGCGCCGCTCTAAACAGCCACGAGACGGTGGTGCGGGCGCTTATCGAAGCAGGCGCAGATGTCAACAAGGCAAAGGATAACGGTGTGACGCCGCTGTACATCGCCGCTCAAAAGGGCCACGAGGCGATGGTTCGGGCGCTTATCGAAGCAGGCGCGGACGTCAACAAGGCAAGGGATATCAGCACGACGCCGCTGTGCATCGCTGCTCAAAAAGGTCAAAAGACGGTAGTGCGGGCGCTTATCGAAGCAGGCGCGGAAATCAACAAGGCGGATGACAAAGGTGTAACGCCGCTGTCCGTCGCCGCTCAAAAAGGCCACGGGGCAGTGGTGCGGGCGCTGATCGAGGCGGGTGCGGACGTCAACAAGGCAGACGATGACGGCGTGACGCCGCTGTTCATGGCCACTCACCACGGCCACGAGGCGGAGGTGCAGGCACTGATCGAGGCTAGGGCGGATGTCAACGAGGCAAGGGATAATGGCATGACGCCGCTGTGCATCGGCGCTGAAAAGGGCCACGAGACGGTGGTGCGGGCGCTGGTCGGGGCGGGCGCGGACATCAACAAGGCAAAGGATAACGGCGCGACGCCGCTGTTCATGGCCACTGAATTTGGCCAAGAGGCGGTGGAGCGGGCGCTGATCGACTTGGGCGCAGACGTCAACAAAGCAGACGATCGTGGCATTACGCCGCTATTAATCGGCGGTCATCTTGGCCAGGCGGCGATTGTTCAGATTCTCAGAGACGCAGGCGCGGCGTGACAACTGAAACTGCGGCGTGCCCTTTTTTTTTATTTTTCTCACTCAGTCTTCATCAAAACAAAAAGTTTACACCACCGCTCGCGGTGAGCGCCCGCACGTAGTGTCAGCACCGTGCATGTATGTATATGAACTCCCCCATACCTAGCACGATGACCGTGTGATGCGTGTTTGCGAAGAGGGGAAACTTTTCCAAATCGGGTGACACGACATCCACCCTCGAGATGTTTCCCCGCGGTCCGCGGTCCCGGTGTTGCTCGTCTCGTTTGTTCCTTTCTTTTTTCTTTGTCTCCGTCATCGTCATATTCGTCTCGTTCTCTCGAATCTCAGATTCGTATCAGTACTTGTATGTTCCGTCCCGCCCATGAAAACCACTCAAGTTTCGTCACTGCCGAGATACTCCGATACGTCTCCCGAGGGACTCAAGGGACGCCCCGCTACGCCCCGCCCCGCCACTGAGACTACGCGCACGACTTGTGTCATGACACGCAAGAAAGATCGCGCGTGCGACACGCGCGCTGCTTCTGGACCGTCCCCGGGACGCCCTCGGGGTAAGACCGCCAAAGCCAAACGCACGGGCGAGCCGAAACTCGGAGTGTTCGAGAAGGCGCCCTTCAGGGTTTACCCTAAAAAGCCACTACTCTCTCCCTCCGTGACCGAACCCCCCCCGAAGAAAGAACTCGTGACTGACTCCATGACGCCGTGGGAGTGCGCGGCGTGCGGTCACGAGCACAAGCTGACGCGAAGGTCCGTGCATTTGCTGGCGCAGTGCGCGCGGTGCGCGTGCGTCAAGGGCGACGTGGTGCACTCACTGCGACTCGCGGGCGTGGGGCCTTTACTGGCGGCGAGGCCTTTTCAGAACGAAGTTTCGTTTCGGTGCTTCGGCGACGCCCTGGACGTCACAAGCCCCACGATCACCACCAACCCGCACGCCGTGTGTGGCACCCGTCTGTACAAGCGCTTCCACAAGGCGTACACGAAGTCCACAAAAAAGGAAGTCAAGGTGATGTTCCACGGCACGTCCGCGCGCAGCGCGGTGTCGATATGCGCGACTGGGATGGACCCGCACCTCCGTTTAAGCGGCGGGGACTGGTTCACCGTGGACACCACGTACGCGCTTTCGCGGGCGATATCGCGCGAGGAGTACGCGGTGGCGAACGCGAACGCGTTTGGCGACGCGACGGTGGGGAACCTGACTGGCATTCCGCTCGCGCAACGCGAGGAGCTCGTTTCCCTCGCCCGCGCTCCGTCCAACACGGCGAGCGCGCCAGGTCCTTGGTCCACGCTTTTCGAGCTGGAAACGGCGGCGTCGCAAATTAGCCGCTCGTCCAAAAACCAACACGCGCACGCGCACGCCTTGCCGCCCACGCACTCCGTTCGCGTCGTCGCCGTCGCGGTTCTGCTGGACGAGTGCACCGCGGTGGGAGACCACGTCGTGGTGAAGAACCACCACCACGCGTTACCCCTGTTCGTGGTGGATTTCAAGCGAGGCGCGGCGTGAAAAGATTACAGAAAAGAAACGAAGTGATCGTCGTGACCGGTTGTAACAAGGTTCCCGTCTCACGGTGGCTAGGATCGCCGCCGCACTAGTTAGCTCGATGTTCGTAAGAAAAAAATAATGTTCCCGCCTCAGTACGGTCACGGCTTACTCCTGCGCCGCCGCCGCCGCCGCCGCGTCGAGCGCGGCTTTCGCCAAAACCTCCTCCGCTTCCCTCGCCGCCGCCGCCGCCGCGCTCTTTTCGACGCCAAACATGCACGTCAGCGATTTCGTTTTCCGCTCCGTCTCGAGCACCGCCATCAAATCTATCAGCGCGTGCTCGCCGTGCACCACGTTGTCGCGCGTGCGGATGTTCACCGTGCCGTTGGTCTGCTCGCCGTCGCCCACGACCAGGATGTAGTTCCACTGCTCAAGCTGCGCCTCGCGTACTTTTTTCTGCATCTTGCGGTCGGTTTCGTCTACCTGCGCGTGGAAACCCGCGCTGTGCAGCTTTTTCCGAACCTCAAGGGCGTACCCGCGGCTCGCCTCGGAAATAGGAACTAACATGACCTGCCTCGGCGAGATCCAAAACGGCCACTTCCCCGCGAAGTGCTCGGTGAGGATGGCGAACATGCGTTCCACGGAGCCTAAGATCGCCCTGTGAATAATGACGGGCCGCGCGGGTTCGTTGTTCTCAGTGACGTAACTCAAGTTGAAACGGATGGGGAGCTGGAAATCCAGCTGTACGGTGGCGCACTGGAACCGGCGTTTCAGGGCGTCGAAAACGGTGATGTCGATTTTGGGTCCGTAAAACGCCCCGTCCCCGGGGTTCAGTTTCCACTCCCTGCCTGAAGCGTTTAGCACCTGCGTAAGCGCGGCTTCGGCTTGGTCCCAGATCTCGATCTCGCCGAGGTACCCCTCCGGCCTCGTCGAGAGCTTCATCTCGTACGTCAACCCGAACACCTCGTACACCGAGTCGAGGAATTTCAAAAACTGCGAAAGCTCGTGCTCCATCTGATCGGGGCGGCAGAAAATGTGCGCGTCGTCCTGCTGGAACCGCCGGACTCGGGTCAAGCCGTGCAGCGCGCCACTGAACTCGTTCCGGTGCAGCACCCCGAAATCAGCCAGGCGCATGGGCAGCTCCCTGAACGACCGCTTGCGGTTGCCGAACATCACGCAATGCCCGGGGCAGTTCATCGGTTTCAAACCGAACTCTTCCTTCTCGACGTTGAAGGAGAACATGTTTTCCTTGTAATGCGCGGCGTGCCCGCTCGTTTTCCACAGCTCGAAGTTGTAAATGTTCGGCGTCACGACTTCCTCGTACTCGTACTCCCAGTACTTCTCTTTGATGAAGTTAATTAAGTTGTTGTAGATCTTGGCGCCCATGGGCAGGAAAAAGCACGACCCGGGGGAAAGGGCGTTGAACATAAAGAGCTCCTGGGTCTGCCCGAGCACGCGGTGGTCTCGTTTCTTCGCCTCTTCGATTCGCAGCTTGTACTCCTTCATCAGCTTGTCATTCGGGAAAGTCACCGCGTACACCCGCACCAGCGGGTCCTTGGTGACGTCCGCGCGCCAGTGCGCGCGCGAGCACTGTGATTGTAAAAAGAAGTGTCAGCCTTGAATGGGAAAACAGAACAGTCTCGGGATTTGGGAAATGCAAATACGCACCTGGTTTACGCTTACGCTTTTGATCCACGCCGTGTCCGGGAGGTGCGGGCCTCGGCACAAATCCACCATGGGGCCGCAGCGGTAGCACGAAATCCGCGCATCTTCCGGAAGGTTCGTGATGAGCTCGACCTTGAACTTGTTCTCGGTGAACATCTCAAGCGCTTCTTCGCGCGTGACTTCGATTCGCAAAAATGGTTGCTTCTCCTTGAAGATCTTCTCCATGCGCGATTGGATTGCGTCGCGTTCGTGGTCGCTTAACGTCCGTTCGCCGAGGAAACAATCGTAGTAGAACCCTTCCTCGATTGATGGGCCGATTGTTAAGTCCGCGCCGTACTCCAGCTCGAGTGCCTCACCTAGGACGTGCGCGCTGCTGTGCCAATAAAGCTCCTTGCCTTCGGGATCGTCAAAGGAAAACAGTTTCAACGCGCAGTCGCCTTCCAAGGGTCGCCTCATGTCCCAGTCCCCTCCGTCCACGTGCGCCAACAGCGAGGCTTGCGCTAGCTTCTTGTGAATGCCCATCGCGATGTCCCAAGGCGTGGTCACGTTCCGGACCGCTTCCTTGATCGCACCGTCAGGCATCACAACCTGGATGGTTTCGTTCGTAAGTTTCGCCGCTTCCTGCTTCTCGCCCTCCCTCGCGAAGTACTTCTCGAACAACTCGATGCGCTTGGCGTAGTACGGGGACTTCTGCTGGAACGGGGTGGGGCCCGCGGGCTCCGTGGGGGCGCCCGCCGCGGGCGGCGCGGAAGCGTCGGCCATGGTGCGGGACGCGAGGCGTGCGTCGGTGTGGGAAGGCGCGCATATCCAACGCGATCGGAAGCCGCCGGAGAGGCTGGAGAAAAACCCTTTACAATTTCGCCTCAGAACGCGCTAAAGGAACCGGCACCAAAATTTTGTCACTCGCACACATCGACGCGGTTCCCTGGCGACGCGTCACACTCCGCCGCGCGGTGGCCGTCGCGTCCCGCAGTCTCGCACCCCTCCGCCGCAGTTCTTCCCGCTGTCATGTCCATCGCAGCGCTTTCCGCGACGCCGCCGCACTCCATCCAAGCGCGCGTCGTTCCCGTGAGGCGCAGGGTCACCTCGTCACGGAATGCATCGACGTCATCGTCGAACCGTCGCTTTTCCCGAACCTCTCTGAGAGCTGCTGCCACCGAGCAGGTGACCCCCGACGGCGTGTTCGACACCGCTCCTGCGTCCCTTCCCGTGACCCCCAATAAAGACCCCCCCACCGTAGTGGCGGTCACGGTAACCGTGCCTTTGGCGTGCCCCGTGTCCCTGAAGCCCCTGGACTCAAAAGGTACGTATTCCATTTTCTTCGCCGTGATGTTGTCCTCGTCCGGCGCGTAGCCCAGCTCTTTCGTTCCCAAATCCAACGACTGTTTGCCCAACAATACTGACACTTTTCTGGCAAAACTCAAAGGCTTCGCCCCCGAATCCGGGTTGAGGTACGCCAAGGCAGATGGGGTTTGGAACTTAACCATCGGGAGCGCGGTGAACTCGAAATCGGCCGGGCCGGTTTCCTTGACCGACCTCGCGCGGTCTTTCCTCCCGAAAGACCTGAAAGGCCTGTTGCCCACTTCTGCTTACATGGGCACCGCAACCTTCGAAACCCCGCAAGTCGCGTTCGCGTACGAACGCGGGTGGCGGGATTCGTTCAAGCGCGCCGGGTTCCCCGGGCCGGAGGAGGAGTTCGAGTTGGCGCAGGCGCAACTGCTGCCGCACGCCAAACACAAAATCTTACTAGACGCTAGCTGCGGCAGCGGTTTGTTCACCAGGAGGTTCGTGCAAAGCAAAAACTACGCCTCCGTGGTGGGGCTCGACTTCAGCGCCGCCATGCTCACGCAGGCGAGGGCGTTCGCCAAGGACGAGGGGCTGCTTTCCAATGAAGATGACGAAACCGACGAAACCGACGAAACCGACGGACTCGTGTTCGTCCGAGCGGACATCGCGCGCATCCCGTTCCCGCAAGAATCAATCGCGGGCGTACACGCGGGCGCGGCGATTCACTGCTGGCCCGACTGCCGCGCCGCCGTGGCGGAAATCGCGCGCGTGTTGGAACCGGGCGGCTCGTTCTGCGGCACCACGGTGCGTAGTGTGTTTCACCAAATCCCGCCGACTGTGTCAAGCCCCTCTGTGACTACACTAGTCATTAAAAGGAAGTATACTACATACATCACAAGTAGACTGTTTGCCCATACAGTAAGACTCAAGACTGACACTTATTTTTTACAACCACAGTTTCTTTCGCCGCGTTTACCCTTCGCGGATAACAAAGCGCAACGTCAAATCGACGCGGTGTTACGGGAGGTTTCCGACGCGATCGCCGGGCCGGGAGGCCAAAGGGGGTTTCGACAGTGGAACGTGCTTGATTTGGAGGAACTGATGGTGGAGTGCGGGCTTGTTGATTTCAAGGCCGACGTCCGCGACCCCGGGTTTGTGTTTTACGCCGCGCGGAAACCGAAAAAGTGGACAGAGGAGTAAAGACCGAATGAGATATGTAGTACACTAGTTTTGCGTGGTCGCTATCTTTCCCTCGTACTATCATACCCATACAAATAACACCTCCTTAACCTAACACCTGAAAAGTTTTTTTAATCGAATATCGAGCTAACTAGTACCTCCTCAGTATTAAACAAGTAACCCTACCCCCTACCCCCTTCCCCTAAATATCGTCCCCTAGTTCCTGTTCGATGCGTTTGACGCACTCCCCGACCGTTGCGCCTGTTGCCATGGTTTCGGCCAGCGCCACCACCACGCCTTTGTGCCTTCGCAGAATGGAAATAACATTAAGCACCGCCCACCGCACTTCGCTGTCGCTTTTCTTTTGCGAGAAAGCCAGCGCCCTTAGCATGCCATCGAGCTGCCGCACGTCACTCACCCCGCCCTCCGCGAACCCGAACTCTACGTACTCCATCCCAATGCCCGCCAGCGCGACGCACGCGAACTTTCCCAAGCTGGCGCTTGTGATTTTCCCAAGCGCGACTTCTTCCTGGAACTCGCCGTCGCAGAAAGCGCACCCCGCCTGGACGTTCAGGGCGTTGTACTTCTCCCACGCGTCTTTGGATGACAGCGTGTACCCTTTCGGGAGGATGCCCATCAGGTACGCCACTAAAAAGTGCGCGGCTTCGTGCAGGCGCAGGCGGGTAACGTACTTACGATAAATAAAAGAAAGTATCAGAATGTAATTTGTATGAGCAAACAGTGCACTTGTGAAGTATGTAGTAAACAGCAAGTAGTCACAGAGGGGCTTGAAACAGGGAGGCGGGATTTGGGAAATGCAATACGTACCTGAGGCGACGTGGCTTGCGCCGCGGTATCCAGCGCGAGCGCTTCTATGCCCCCGCCAAACCCGATTTGGTCCACCGCAACGGCGCCGCCGAAAAAGGTCAGAGAGGCGGCTATTTGCCGCCCATCAGGGTGCGCTGCGAATATCCAAACACCGACGAGCACCACGAACCCCCGGGTGAACCAGTCTCGTATTCCCGAAATCGTGCTCTCGGTTGGCGACAGCAACTTGTCCGCTTCTATGTCGTTCAACTTCAACTCGCTCAGCGCGTAGTCGCGTTTTGGAACCAACCGCGCGGCGCCGAAGCCCCGAATTTTTTGCGCAGCTTTCAGCAACGTAATCACGGCAAGTGCTTCGGACTCCGCAACTGACGCGGTGCGTTTCTGTTCCGACGCGTAACCGTCGTCGCCGGTGGCGTCAGCGGCTTCACCTTTCATGGCGAGCGCCAATTGCGCATCCACGAACCTCAAGGATTCGTCAACCCCGCCCTGCACGACTTCCCTGATGTTGCTAGGGAACGATCCAGGTGACATTTCCGTGGTGCGTACCTCGTCAACGGCATCGGCGTCGTCGTCTCCGTTGGCGAACACGGAGACGACGACGCGCGTGGCCCTTGTTCCGGGGGAGACATGGAACGGAACGAGGGTGCCCACGACGATGGGGGGTCGTCGACCCCCGCGGAGGACCCCCGCGGCCACTGCGACGCTCGTCGCGAGCGTCGCCATCACGTGCCACACGTCACTGGTGTGTCCGCGCTGCGACCCCTATACAAACACTCGCGGTGTCGATGTCCGAGCAACGCGGGGCGACGAGTTGTGGCGCAAAGGCTTTGGGGAAGCACACGTGGCAAAACTCGAGTTTTGGCAACTTTCGGTGGGAGATCTCCCCTCGCCGAGTGGCATGAATACGTCCTCGTGATTGGTTGATTCGTCGTCGGTTTTGGGCTTGCTTTTGGCCATTCACGTCCATCGGCGTTGGTGCACCACGCGCGCCGCCCCAGCGCCACTCGTTCGCGCGTTCCGCACGTCGCATTCGTCTCGAAGCTCGTGTTCCTCACGCATACGCCATGGCCGCCATGTCCGCCGTCGCCCCCGTCTGCCTTCGTGCCTCCGCTCCCGCCACACGCAAGTCGCGTGCCGGACGCATGAGCGCTCGCGTCGTCGCGCCCGCCGCGCTTCGAGGCTCCGCCGTGACCGGCCGCCGCACCCAGGGCATGTCGGTACGTCCAGGCACCACTCTCCACCGTTCCCACGGCGTGCGTGACGCGAAACCGCGTGGTGAACTGACGAAACCGGAAGCGTCACGCCCTACGATCGCGGCCTCCCAATCGCGCGTTGTTATCGGCGCCGGATACCGCAAAAGACGATACGTCGGATCTCGGTTCTGTTTTTGGCAAAAACGTGAATGTTTTGGCGTTTTTTGGAGACGAGACGAGACGCGCCGTTTTTGGCGACGACTGGCTGACAAAACCTCCCTCACCCCAAATCGCAGGTTCGCGCGGACGCCATGAAGGACGCCATGGCGAAGTACAACGAGATCACGTTCAAGATCCCCCCCGTGGTGACCGCCGCGGCGTTGCCCGTGGTTGCGATTTCGGTGCTCGCCAAGACGTTGACGGGCCACGGCCTTCCCGGGACGATTCTTGGGTCAATCGAGGGTAAGGGCCTTTCCCGCCCACCACATTCCGCCTCCCTGATTGCCCATACTCGTACCAGAAGGGACGTCTTACCTCTGCCCTGACTGTTTGTCCATACATCACGATACACAAGACTGACATTTATTTTTACAATCAAAGGCCTTTCCTGGCTCATCCTGCCTCTCGGCGCCGGGTCGTTGTTACCTCGCCTCGGCGACGTCGGCAAAGCGGGCGACGTGGGCGAGGTTTTGAAGATTCTGACGCAAAAGGAAAGCCGGGCGTACTCCGGGTTTGGCGAGGATTCGCGCGGTAAAAACGGTACGTGATGTGTTACCCTTCCCTGTTTACTCATACGCAGTACGAAAGGACTAACACTTTTCTTTACAATCACAGCTACGGAGCGCATCAACAGCATCACCAAGAAAACCGACCCGAACTCCCCTTTAGGGATGCAGATGGCGGACATCGCGAAACGCAAGGCAGAGATTGACGCGGAGAGCCCGGAGGAAAAAGCGGCGCGGGAGAAGCTACGCGCGGAGCTCGCCGCCGGTGCGCTTGGTTTGGGCAAATCCATCTCGTCGGATTCGGAAAAGGAGGCGGACGAAAAAGGCCGAGACGGCTTGCTCGCCAAACCAGTCACGCAAACCCTGAAGGAATCCATGACCGTGGAGAACTACGACGTGGATGTCACGAAGTTCGACGACAAAGCCCTGGGCGGGAAGCTGAACCTGTCCTCGCCGGACGTGGAAAACGCGGGCGTCCCGAAAAACAACAAAGGAGACAAGTGGCGGGAACAGTACCGCACCGAGGAGAACAACGCCGGGAAGGCGGAGTGAAAGTGATTCTCCACGATTAACAGATGTGTGGGGTGCGCATTACGGCCACGTACGTTGTGTTCAAAGTATCATTAATACGCATTCTTTCTTTTTATCACAACGAACAAGCAGTGAATACCGATACTACATCACGGCGGAAGCAGCGCTTCTTGGAGTTTCGCCTTGGCCGCGGCGGAGCGCGTGGCGGCGTGCGACAGTAACGGTTCCCTTCCTATTTTCTCGCCGAGCGTTTTGAGCAGCCCCGCGCACGCTGTTTTCGCGTCCCCTCCCTTGCCGTTCATCAACACGCTCATCGCCGCGGGGAGGGCGTATTTGCTGACAAGGGTTGGTTTCTGGTCAAACACGCGGTTTGCGAGTTCCGTCAAAACGTCCAGCATGTGGGGAACCGAACGCGCGGCGCCGTAGGACACGGCGTGCGAAACGTGCTGTACTAGTAAATGCGGCGACACGTTTGCGAGGAGCGATGCCATCGCGTCCACGGCGGCGGATTTGGTTTTCTCGTTGACGCTTTTTTGTAACAGAAAGTGGTCAACGTCTTGCACATCGCGACGTGTGGACAACAGTCACGGGCGCGTTCGGGGTAAAACAGCGCGTGTCGGATTTGGGAGAAAAGTCCCAACGCGTACCTCCCTAAACCCCCGCCCAAGCCTGGTACCAGGGAGGATAACGCAGCTTGCGTGGAATCGCGCATCAGCGGAAGAAGTTGCGTGACGCACTCCAGCGTCCGCGTCTGTACCTTGGCGTTGCCGTCCGCGAGGCGGGGGACGATTAAATCAAAAAGCGCCACCACGGTTTGGTCGTCCGCTTCCCACCCGGTTCCGCCGCTGCTCGAATTCGCAGTCGCCGTCGCGCACGCGATTTTCTCAAGCCGCACCACGGTTTCCAGCCGCGTGTCCCACTTCGTTGAGGTTAAATCGGCGCTTAAAAGTTTCAGCGTTTCAAGAAACTTTTCGCTCCTCAACTCCAAACCGGCGTCTGATTTGTTTTGTTTTTCCTTTTCCCGCCGGCCGCCGAAGGCGTGCTGCGAAAGAAGCTCGTCCCCCCCAATCAGCGACCGCGCGGGGGAGGCGTTCGGGGTGCCATTTGGGGTTTTCCTTCCAGGCGTCCACCCCGCTCCTGATCCTCGCTGAGGAACCGGCGGGGGTCCTTTCTCAACAACCGCTGATACGATAAAAAAGAAAGTGTCAGTCTCTCGTAATGTGTATGAGTAAACAGTCAGGGTAATCAGAGGAAATAGTCCCTTCTGGTACGAGTATGGGCAATCAGGGAGGCGGAACGTGGTAGATGGGAAAATTCCTTACCCGCCGCGACGCGCGATTTGGCGTCGCCGAGTTTCTTCAAAAGCCGGTCAAACTCCCCGGGTCCCGCCACCGCGGCGAGGTGGCACAAGCTCCGCTTCGCCATCGTCCGCGTTTCAAGTGACCCGTCCTCCAACAAAGGCACCACGCCTGTGAAGGTTTTCTCCAGCAAAAGCACGGTTTGCGGCGACCCGGTGAACGTCTTCGCATCCGCCGAAGCGCAGCACTCCTCGACGTGCCACGCGACTCGCGAGCGGACTTTGGGGTCTTTGTGAAAACAGTGCGGCACCAGCGCGCTCAGGACTTTCGTTGTGGAAAGGATCTTCGCAAAGTCGCCCACGAGTTCGTCCGCCGTGTCCCCGAGCCACGTGTTTTCGCCCGCCCGTTTCACCAGCGGTGGTACCAAAAAACCGAGCTCGGCTTCCACCGCGCTCTTGTCCAGAAACAGCAACATCTCCCGCACGAGCTGCGTCGCGATCTTGGCAATTTGCGACCGCAGGGAATCCACCGCAGGCACCAGGGCGGCGCATATCTGGTGCAGACTCTCTTTGATGGCGTCAGGGTGGTGTTTCACCAGCCGCCTCAGTTCAAGAAGGGACTCGTACTGCTCCTGCCAGTCCAACTCCATGGGCTTCGCGGCGGCGGCTTTCGCGAGGCCCGCTAGCGACGCGCGCGCCGCTAGCTCCGGGTCGGGACACGGAAGGAGTTCCTCCGTGGAAGGGTCGTCCAGGGGCGAGACGTTTTGGTCAACAAGCGAGTTTCGCAGCGATGACCCTTTGTCTTTCGAGATATCCCCCGACCCGGAGGAACCGGGCAAACGGCGTTGCGCTGACGTTTTTGTTTTTGCCGTGACAGACGGAAGGGGCTGCGACGAGTGCCTCGCCGGCCGCGAGGCGCTCGGAGACGGTCGGGCAGGCGGCGGCGTGGTCGCGGTTGCCGGGAATTTCGGCGATGCGACGTTTTGTCGTCTCGCGAACGTATTCGGCGTCGACACGCCGCCGGGCGCGAAGGTTTTGGCGGGCTCCAGGTCCGTGGTGGACCGCATCAAACCGCCTCCCGAGCCTTCGCGCGCGCGAAGGCTCCCTTCCCGCGACCCCGCGCGTCGTTGTTTCAGCGCAGTGAGTTTCACACCAGCGTCGCTGTTCGCGGGGGAACCGGGTGGCGGGCCGGACGGGCGCCGACCGGTAATCGTGGGCGACATCGCCCGCCGCGGCTGGCTCCCGAAACTCCCGTCGCTCCCGTCTCGGCGCAGCGCGAGTCGATTTTTCTCCGTCGCCGAGTCGGGGGATTCGCACTCCTCGTCGCTCACCGAAACGGAAGTATCACCCCCCCCAGTTTGCGGTTTCCTGGTGGTGTCCGTCACGACACCGGAGCGCGGAGTGGATGTCGCGGCCATCTTCGCATTCGCAGCCGCCGCCGCGCGGCCCAGCGACGTCGCCGTGACCGCCCTCGGCTGCCGCCGCGGCGTCTCCGTCTCTGTTTCCGCCTCCGTGTCCTCGCTGCTGTCCAATGACGACGTGGAGCGCGGCATCGTCGCAGACGGCGCCCGTGGGGACCTCCCGATCATCTTCAGCAAGCTGGCGTGAAATCCGCTCGGCTTGGTAGTAGCGCCGAGGCTTTCAATACGCGACCCGGCGCGGCTCGCGGCGCGGCTGCTTTGCACCGACAATGGGAGGGTTTCCAGCTGCCGCCCGAGCGCGTCTTCCGGCCGGGGCATGGTCAGAACAATTGTGGCGCCTTCGCAGTGCACGATCAGGCCGTCGGACGCGGTGCGGGGTAAGCGCGGGTCGGAAAACCGGCGCTGCAGCGTGCTGCGCAGCGCGGCGCCGCACGCGGCGCCGCCGACGGAGGCACCTTCAGCGACGCCCACCAGGCGCCAAACTTCGTCTTTGCCGTACCGGTCGCACGCCAGCGCCAGCGCCTCCACCGCGGTCGCCCTGGTGCGTGTCAAGTCCGTTGTCCAGGCGTCACGTCCGGCCGGGCCGCCGCCCACTTCCCCGGATTGCGCTGCCGCGACTAGCCACGCGACCAAACGCGCCGGGTCGACTTGTTTGTGTGGAAAGTGCTTGTCGTCCAACATCAGCCGCGTCAGCGCGCACAGCGCGTCCTCCTTGAACCTCGCCGTGGCCGGTCCGCCTGCCGTGCGCGGGTCATCGAACGCACTGAACAGCGCCTCGACCGTTTCACGAGGCAGGGTTTTGTAAAGCGTCGCCACGGAGCGCATGTTCGCCTGCCTCACCACGTGCTTGTTGTCGCCGAGTTTTTTAACAAGCGTCTTTACAATCTGCCCCACCACGGGTGACGCGTGCGCCCCAACCTTGACCAACAGCGCGTCCCATATCTGCAACGTGGTTAACGATATTTTGAAGTTCGGGTCCTCCAGAAGCGTGTTCAGGAAAACCGCGAACGCGTGGAGCGAGGGAAGCACCGCGTTCGCGTTCGGCAGGTCGGTCACGAGACGCCGCAGGTGCTCGATAGCGTCGGCGCGCGATTTCCAGTTGCCCAAATCGCGAAGCGAGCTCACGGTCCCAGAGGGGACGAACCCGAACTCCACGCGGCTCACCAAAACCGCCGCGGTCATCGGGCGTGCCGGCGAGACGCAGGGAACCCGCGCCGGATGCGAACGCACGTGCTCGCTTCAAAGGACGGGAGGCGGAGGTGGCGAGGTTCCTTTTTCGTCCCGCGGATATTCGTGACTGTTACGTCGGTCAAGGCCAACGCTGACGTTGGCAGCGGGGATGGGTCGTCGCAAGACCCTCCGAACGAAAACCTGGTCCGCGCACGGCACTAAACGTTTACGCCGATCCCCCACCGGACACACCGACGACGTGGGAACCACACTCGTTCCCCACGCCGACGCAGCACCCCACACGCGCGCGGTCGAACTCCGCCCCGTTCGACTTTTGGATTGACATGTGGGTCGCTGATTTTCCTTTTCCGACCTCTCGGACTTCGCTCAGTCGGCCAAATTTTTTTGACGACAGCTCGAGAGGTCATTTACGAGTTAAAGTGGTTCGGGTGCCTACTAAGATCGCAGAAGTTGAGAAGGATGACCTACCCGTGGCTCCTTTTGTGTTTTGTCGCGTTTTGTGACACACCGTCAGCGTGAATGAGCGACTGCAAGAGCCGATCGCGCGAATCATAATTGCATTAAAACTCTTCCTCCCCATCCATTCATCATTTGTTTTTCTTCGTCTCCCCCGCCCCCAACAGTTTCTTCGCTTCCTTGACGAACATCGCAACGATTCTCCAGCCCCACATGATTGACACGGCGAGTATTCCGAACCCGCCCAGTTTCACGATAAGGTCGTTTGTGGGACACGCGATTGTTTTCCACACCAGCGGCGGTCCCACGACTATTCGGCACGCCAGAAACACGCTCGCGAAGGTTAGGTTGTTTAGTGAAAACAAGGTGGTGTTCTTCAAACCCATTTCAAGCAACAACGTGCGCAGGTGCAGGGACGGGTTGCTGACTTCCATTAAAAACAAACACGCGCACAGCTCGGCGCCGCTCTTGCCGTGAAGCACGCCGCTCGCGAGCCCGCCGATGGTGAAAAAGTGGTGCAGCACGGATTCCAACTCGCCCGACACCGAACAGTACACCAGGTCGTACACGAAGTACGACAACGAAACGGCCATGCACAGCTGCTGCGGCTCGGTGTTCGGGCCGCCTACGTTGTTGAACATCCCGGCGAAGCCGTTTTCGAAGCACAAGTAGGAGTAGTAAATCGCCACCACCGCGTGGATGATGGACACCACGCGGTTCGAGAAATCCGCGCTGTACTTTCGAAAAAACCCGAGTCGGATCACAGCGAACAGCAAAAACCAACCCACGGTCCACCCGGTCATCTCCGACGCGTATTTGACCCTTGTTAAAAGCGCCATCACGGTCGGGGGGGGGGGGGAGGGCTTGGCCATCGGTCCGGAAGAGGGGACCGCGGTGGGCGCAGGGGCACGCGCGAGTGATGGGAGGGAGTAGGTTTTTTCGGCAAAAAGGGGATCGGCCGATTTTCAGTTCAGCATAGGACGAGCAAAACTTTTCTGTTATTACACTCTCGCCCGCGCGTCGCCGTGCACCGACGACGCGCGCCTTTCTCCACCTCTCCCAACCACCCAGCACTACCCGGTCCTGCGTTTCTTCCTGCCTCGCCCGCTGCCTTGCTCGTGCACACGACCGCTCCGCCCCCGCCCCCCGGAGCCGTTTCCTACTCCAAGCGCCGGCGCGGCGACGGTTTCTTTCACCGGCGCCGGCTCTTTGTCGAGTGGTTTGTCGCCACGTATGTTTGTTCCCGCCGCGCTCGGCTTGCTCGTCAAAGGCGTTCCCGTAGACACGCCAGGCACGGTGGGCACGGCATTCGCAGGAGGAACAGTTGTGGATACGGCATTCGTAGTCGGAACAATTGTGGAGACACCCCCGAGCATCATCCGCACGCGCGTGACTTTCGCGCCCGGCGCTTGCGCGCAGTTCGCGACTTTTGTGCGCACCTGTTCCACGTCCACGCCGGGTTTCAGCAAACACACCACATGCCCTCCGTTCCCCGCGCCGCAGATGTGCGAGCCGGAAGTCATTGGTTCCAACAACTCGTAAAGCGCGGTAACGGTCGGGCTCGCGATTGAAGGCCACAGGGTTTCTTGAATCGCCCTGTGCTTGCTAAGCGCGGCACCGAACGTAGTAAGCGAGCTCCGCGCGCGCTCCGACCCGGCGCCTGTGAAGTGCTCTTTTTCTGGGTCCAAAGCCCCCAGTTGCGCGAGCGCGTCTGCCATCTCCCCCGCAAGCAAGGCGCACGACCGCAGCGCCTTCTCCACGCCAGGCACACGTGCCTGCCAATGGTGTACCACCGAAACCGCCACCGTCTGGGCGAGGCGACACTCGCCGGTGAACACGCAGACGAGATGACGCGACAGAAACATGGACGCGGTGGGGGGAAGGTCGGAGACCCGCGTTTGGTAAGAGGGAAGCGAATTCAATCCGCACGGTGCGTGCGTGCCCGGCGTGGCTTTTGTTAACCGCGCGCCAATAAGCGCACCGCCGATCGCATCTTGCCACCCCCCCCCCGTACCCATCATCTGCTCCACCGCGAGAACGGCGTTGAAGGCGTGTCTTGAGCTCGGCGTAGCAATCGCCGCCCGAGTCTCGCGAGTGTGTGCCGATTCGGTAATCACGGCGTCGGCGTCGCCACCCACCACCGCGCTGCGACCTGCCCACTGTGTGTTCAGTGTCTCCTCGCCCCCGCCATTTGGCGTCCACCGCATTCGCGTCCCCATCTCATGCAGCGCGTGCAAAATTGCGAGCGCCAGAATCGAGCTCGTCCCCAAACCCGACCCGCGCGGCAAATCAACGCGCGTTGCGATTTCAACACCCGCGTTTGGAACACCCGTGAAGGCGTCCAGAACCTCCGCCAAAGTTTTTTGGTTCGTCGCTTTGTCTTTGTCTTTCCCGGAAAGCAGCTCCTCTTTGTCTTTCCCCGAAAGCACGTACTGCGGCGCTATCGCGAGTGACGCACACGCCCGGAGCAGCGCGAAGTGGTGCGTAGGGTCGTCGTGGGTAAGCATCTCGCGAATGTCCATGATGGTTTCGGTGGTGTCATCCGTCACCAACCGCAGCGTTCCCCTCGGCAGCGCGGGGTCCACGCGCGCCGTCGCGGCGATTGGCCGTTTCAGCTTTCCGCCGCCGGAACCGCTGGCGGTCGAAAGCGTTTCCTCGACGAGCACGGCGACGTGGAGTACCGCGCCAACCCTTTCAAGCGCGTACGGGGGGGTGTCCGTCCACCCGCCCGCCAGGTTCAGGCGGGCGGGGTACTCGGCGCGAACGGAGTACGCGCCGGCGAAATTCTTTTGAGCATGCTTTTGATTTTCAGTTTGATTTTGCGTCGTAGTCGTAGTCGGACGCATCGCTTGGCGTCCGAACAGCGCGCCCCCCCGCGCGAACGGCGCGACGACTGCGTTTCTGAGACAAATCTTCGAAACGAGTTCCGCGTGTTTGGCATCGCCAGGCGAGTTCGCCAGCGCCAGGGCGACCCGGGCGACGCGAAGCTGTCGCGCGAGGAAAGACGACCCGCACTCGCCGCCCCGTTTCGACGACGCGTCGGCAAGCTCGCAGACGCGACGCGCGTCTTTCGGGCGCAGCGCCCGCAAAGGCGGCGCCCGTTCGCGCCAGCTCTGCACCGCTGTGTCCCTCGCCAGGAGAGTAGAGACGGCGTGGCCGATGACGCGGCCGCGAAGCGCGTCACGTCGCGCAACTGCCGCCGCGTGATTGGCCAAAACCCGAAGCGCTTCGGAGATTGAAACCCGCAGCGGCGCGGCGGTCAGCGGGGTTTGCTTTTCGGGGGTGTTTGTGTTTGTAGAGGTACCAAAATTGGGAATGCGGTCCGAACGAACGTTGTTACCCCGGGGCGAACCCGGAAACGGCCCGTCCTCCGCGCCGTTTTCCGTGTTCAAATTGGTATCGCCGCTGCTTCGCGAGCTTTGCCGCGAAACGCACGGCACGGAAACCTTCCCCCCCCCGGCCCTTCGAATCTCGGCCAGCAAATCAAGCGCCGCAACAACCGCCTCGCCTGACGTGGCGCACACCGGGAAAACACGCGCCAGCGTGGTGGTGTGAGACTCAAATTCGCTCCACACCGCATCGCCGCACGCGGTATCGAAACCAAGCCGGCTCGCCGCGAGCTCCACGTCCACGCCCCCCAGCGTGGAGTGGCCCGGTTTCTTCACCTCGTCGTCTATGGAAAGAACAATACAGGTCCAGCAATGCGCGCCGCCGTTCAAGTCGTTTGACACATTCGTTTGCGACTCGATGCCCAACTCGAACCCCGCCGCCACCGCCGCGGCGGCGCCGAGAGGCACGCAGTGCAGAAACGTGCCGGGCGGCACCCTGGTGCCGTGCGGCAAATCCACGTCGTGAAGCAAACACCCCTCCCCCACCACGGTTTGCCGCCCGATGTCGCAGTGCACCACTAAGCTCCCTGTGCCCACGCGCGCGCCCCTGTCCACTCTTGACGCGAGGAAGCGGCTGCCGACCCCCACCCCGGGCGCCGCGCCCCACACCCCATCCGCGCCGACGCTGGGCAGCCGCGCCGTGAGCAAATCCATCATCTCCACATCCCAGGTCCCGTTGGCGATGCCCGCGGGTGGCGCGGGGAACGCGGCGAGGGTTTCGTCGTCCCTGACGCAGTGCTGCAGGAGCTCGGGCATCGTGCCGACGTGCACGAACCGCGACGGGAGCAGGGGGAGCGCCAGTAGCGGCCGGCCGCGTATGACCGTCGCGAGTAACTCGCGCGCCGCGACGAGCCGGCGAGCCGCGTCGGTTCCTTTCGCAGAGGAGGACGACCCCGCGTCGTTCAGCGCGGACGGCGTCACGACAGAGCTCAGGCTCGCGACGTGGTCCACGCGTCCCACGTACCCGGAATCCGCGCAATCACCCATGGGCTGCATGAAGTCGCCGTACGCGCAAATCTCGACGCCGGCGAAAACGCCGGGGTTCGTCGCGGCGACCCGTGTTAGCGCCGCGCACGCGCCCGCGCCGATGTGGAACGCGCTGTCTGTTAACACCCACTCGTCGGAGCTCCCACAGGTGTGGCCCGTGGCGACGGGGCTGGCAAGCACTGCGCCTGATGCGCGCATCAGGGACACGGGGGGTTTCTGCAGGCACCGTTTCACACGCAACGCGCTGGGCGGCTTTTTTTTAACCGACTCCTGCTCTGTTTTTTCTGTAATCGTCGCCCCACCCGCGCCGCTCGCCATGAATGCCGAACCCGAAAACGTGTTGGACACCAAATTCCCCACCTCGCCTCGGTCGCACACGAACACGCCGTGCCCCGTACCGGTGTCAAGGCACGAGGCGTGCGCCAGGGCGAGCACGCCGTCGTGGCACTGGGCGCGGTCGTCGTTGTCGAGCGCCGGCAGTTTCCCGAACTGCACGGCGACGTCGGCGCTCGACACGAAAACCCCCGGTGGTAATATTTTCGCGAGGTCCGTAAACGCCACGAGCTGCGCTTCCAGAATAGTAGCTGGAACCCCCAGGTTCGCGGCATCCATTGGGATTTGGCCAAACGCCTTGCCCAGGGTGCCGTGCGCGGGCGAGCGCTCGGCGTACCCGCCGGCGTGGAGCAAAAACACTTTTTTCGTGCCCCATCCCGACCCCGCGATCGCCTGCAGCTGCAGCATCACGTTTAGGGTAGCGCCTCCGCTGCCCACGCGTGGACCGCGCGGGTCTGCTATCACGAGGTACATCGCCCTTTTGCCGGGCAGCTGCCCGCGACCGTGCAGCGCGTCTAGCTGCGCGACGTACACATGCGCCTGGGTGGCGTTCGCCGCGGTGAGCACCACCGCATCCCAGAAAATACCGTCGAGGAGCGAAGAGCGATCGCCACCGGGAAGCATCCGGCGGTACTCGCGAAGCCGCTCCTCCGCGCCGCACACCATGGAGAGCTGCTCGGTCTCGCGAGCGCGGAAGTGCGGCGGCGCACTTCCAGCGGAGAGACCCATGGAGGCACGAAGCCTCGCGCAGCGAACACTGCTTTGCCTTCTCGGAAACAAAAAAGCAAACACCTTCTATTTTTCTTGGACGCGCTTTTCGAGGCGACGCGGTCGACCCTACATTGCCCTCATCGCAACCCGGCGCGCGTTCGCCATGTCCTCGTTGGCGTCGTTCTCGGGGCTCTCCGGGATCGCGGTCGATCGCGACGTGCGCTGGCGACGAGGCGCGTGCGTCTCGTCACGCACCGTTTCACCGCGCGCCTCTTCACGCGCGGGGACACTTCGCGTTACGTGCGAAGATTTGGGTAAAAAAAGAGAGCCTTCCACTAAAGATGGCGAGTACGTGCGCACCGGCAAAAACACCGCCCCCTGGGACCGGCCGAAGCGCATCGTGCTGTTGCGGCACGCTGAATCGGAGGGCAACGTTGATGAAACCATGTACATGAGGAAACCGGACCACCGGATCGAGCTCACGGAGAAAGGCAAGGCGCAGGCGCGTCGGGCTGGGGAGGAGTTGAAGGCTTTGATGGGCCCAAACGAGACGCTGTACGTGTACGTCAGTCCGTATTTGCGGACGATGCAGACGCTTTACGAGCTCGGGCAGGCGGTTGGTGTTGATCAAGTTTTAGGTGTTCGGGAAGAACCCCGGATTCGGGAGCAGGATTTCGGGAACTTCCAGGACGCCACCATGCGGGAGTTGAAAAAAGAACGCGTTGGTTTTGGTCGTTTTTTTTACCGCTTCCCAAACGGCGAAAGCGCGGCGGACGTGTACGACAGGGTAACCTCATTCCGAGAAACGTTAAGAAACGATATCCACTTCGGCAGGTTCAACTGCGATGACCGCGGGTGTCGCACGGACGACTGCACCGTGGTTATTGTGACGCACGGCTTAACCTTGCGGGTTTTCCTGATGCGGTGGTACAAATGGACAACCGACCAGTTCACGTCGTTGCGAAATCCGGGCAACGCGGAACTGATCGTGATGGAACGCGGGTACGTATTTCCCATTTACCGCATTCCGCCTCCCTGATTGCGCATACTCGTACCAGAAGGGACTATCACCTATGCCCTGACTGTTTACTCATACACATTACGAGAGACTGACACTTTCTTTTTTGTCTCTCAGCGACGGAGGGCGGTACACGTTGTTAAACGACACGCACTCCGAGGCGTACTTAGTGAAAGCCGGGTTCACGGACGCCATGATCGCGGACCAGAAGTGGGCGAAGAACGCGCCGGTGGACGGTTTGAACAGCGAGTGGCCGACTTCGAAGGGGAATTTGTTTTTCGAAAACTTCCCGAGAAGGCTGAAGGACAACCGGGACAGCGTGAAAAACGCGGACGCGTTTTTCGAACGCCGGCGTTTGGAACAGGAACGCAAGCACGAGGAACGGCGGGAAGAGGGGGAGCAGATGAACTGGTGACCCTGTGGTTGGTTTTGAAATAAGGTCGAAATAAGCAAAAAATAGCTTAAATCGTTCCACCCTGATTGAAATCCAGAATACTTTCTATCGTACCCTTACGTCGATACACAATACCTACGACAACACGTGCACAATACACACTACCTAATCATAATCTCCATTCGTAATTTCACTTCTCAAACCGGCGGTTTGAACGCGCCGTCATCCGCCAGCCCCGCCGCGTCCCAAAACAGCGCCGCGCGCGCCGCGTCCTCCATCGGCATTTTGTCCGCCACCGACCAATCAACGACGCCTGGGAGATACAAAAGAAAGTGTCAGTCTCGTATGGGCAATCAGGGAGGCGGAATGTGGTGGGTGGGAAATACTTGCCGTTGTATTTGCTGTCGAGCCCTAAAGCCGCGAGGGGGGGCGGTGCTTTGTCTTTAACGTCCTTTCTCTTTGCTATTTCGTCCAGGCCCTCGCTGGCGACTTTGCGAAGCGCGGGGTCCACCGATGGCGCGTTTGATATCTCCCTGAAACCCCTCGCAGCGTCCACCGGGTACGTCCCCGCCATCGCCCCCAGTTCCTGCAGCGAAACAAACGCGGCGATGTGCGGGAACTGGGTGAACCCTTTCGTGGCTCGCAAGCTGCTTCGCGCGTGGTGGAACAGCGAACGCTGCGCCGGGGTGTACCCTGCTGATTGCAACACCAACGCGCTTAGGTAACACCGGAACGTGGTGACTTCCATGCGTAGTTTCGGGTCATACGCGTCCGCGTTGCCGCCGCGGGAAACGACGTCAAACGCGGCGCAAAGCATGCGCAACCCCATCGCGTCCCAGGCTTGGGTACCCGGCGCGGAGTCGAACTTTCCGGTCTCACCCACAACCAGGTCGGTTTTGGCAATCTCGAAAGCAGCAGCCGCGACCGCGCACTCTGCGGCGGCTTGCAGGTCGCCCGCAGTCGCGGCGGCCACGGCGGCCACGGCGGCGTTCGCGGCGTCTGACCTTTCTCCACTTTTTTCGGGACAAAAGCTCAGCGCGCATTTCTCCGCAAACCGCTCGCGAGCACACCCCTCTGCGTCCACCGCCAAGCGCTTCGCGAGCACGAGTCGCGACCGCCAGCTCCGGTCGTCTCGATCCACGATCGCGGAAGCCGCGGTGAGGGCAAAGTCCCACTCCCCGAACTCGCACGCGAGTGCGGCGAGGAGCGCGTGGGCGTTGTCCCTGCCGCTAGTTCCCGCCACGCCCGGAAACTTGTCCTTCGGCAAGGAAAGCATCAGCGCGGCGGCCATTTCAATCTGCCCGCCTCGAAGCAACGCTTTCGTCGCGCCGATTGTGTCACTGATTGACAGGAAACAGGACGCCGCGCCAACCGCGTCGCCGTGCGCCAGACGCCGCGACGCCTGCGAGCCGCGAATCAGTCGCATCGCGGGTGAGGCGTTTGATTCGTTTGAAACGGGCGCGGGTAACGATTTTGCACGCGGTTTCGGGCTCCGGGAAACCGCTTGCGTTTCGGTCGCGGTCGTTTCTAAACTCGCGCCTCGCGCCTTCGCGGCGAGCGCCTTCATCTTCCCCGCCACTCGTAGCGGCGGAAGCGGCGAAAGCGACGCGAGCGAGGACCCACTTCGAGAGACACCGAGAGGAGACAGGGGCGCGATTTTCCCGGCGATTCCAGGTTTCGTGCCGGAGACCTCGTCGTCGCCGAAATCCACCGAGGCGCTTTTCTTTCGCGACAGAGCCGGCGCGCCGGGGACGTCGTCGTGCGACGAATGCAACGCAGAAGGCGAGACATGGTGTCTCTCGTGAGGGCGGTCGCCGTCACTGTCCGCAGTTTCAGAAGCACGATGTGTGTTTCCTGCAATCGCGAAAGGTTTCGAGTGCGCATCGTCCGTCGCGAACCCCGGGAACCCGCCATCCGCCGCCGCGCACGCCACCACGAAGGCGTCGTCTTCCCGCCCCGCGGCGCACAGCGCTGCGGCAGCTTCCTGCGGTTTTCCCGCCACCAGAAGCAAACGCGATTGTTCCTCTGCGTCCCCGCCGTCGCGTACGATTTCATCCGCTCTTTGTGCCGCGAGCGAGGCCCAGTACGGCAACGAAACCGCGGGCGCCGCCGCGATCGCGGCGTTCCAATCACCGAGCAAACGCATGGCTTCGCAGTACCCGCGAGCGTCGCCGCAACGCAGCCGAACCGACGCGTTTTCGCGTGCGTCGCTTTCCGTGTCCCGCCGCGATTTGCGGTCTCCTCGTCCTGAGGATTCACCAGAAGCACCAGTGCTCGTTCGCGCCTCCACCAAAACTCGCGCTTCGCACACGTGCGGCGTGGAAACCGCGCCGTTTGCGGCGTCCTCCAAACCCCGCGCCTCACCGGGGCCGCTCGCTTCAATCAACGCAAGGCGCCACATCTCCTCAGAGGAGGCGTGTCCGGAAAGCGCCTCGAAGACGTGGCCGTAGCGGTGAGCTAGGGTCGGCGAGGTTGCCACGGCACGCGCCAACCCTCCACCACCCACGGCCGGACCAGACAACGTGCGTTGCAAAACGCGCGCGTCCCGACTGAAGCAACGCGAGTCCTCTGTTGGGTCGCCGAAACCGTCCTCGCCGTCTCGACGAGACGGTTCGTCGCCGTGGCTGGTCACGCCCACCACGCGTGCGCCACTGACCTCCCCTCCCATCACCGCGAGGAGCTTCGCGGACGGCGCCATGCCTTCCGTGCTCCAGAACCGCATCGTGGTGTCCCTTGAACAAGTAACCGCCCGGAACGGCCGCGCCGCGTGTACCCCGATGTCGTACACGTCCGCCGCATGTGTGGTGGTGACGTGAAGACACAGCCCGAGCACCGCGTCCCAGCACCGAATGCTGCCGTCCCAGGACCCGGTGAAACACACGTTGGCGATTTCGGGGTGCCAGTTCTGCGCGCGGACCTTGTTGATGTGCCCGGTCAACACCACCGTCTTCGCGGAGCAAACAAACGCGCCGCCCGGGCGTTCTGCTAAGCTCCAAACCCGCGCCGTACAGTCGTCCGACACCGAAAGCAAGCGCCCCTTGGAGTTTAAAGAAAAGTGTCAGTTATGTATGGGCAAACAGTCGTTGGATTTGGGAAATGCAATTACGTACCTTGACCAGCGGGGAGAACAAAACGCCGTACACCTTTGATGTGTGGCCTCCTTCCGGGACGCCGAGTTTGGTGGTGACGTATTTACTGTCACCAGACGACGTCAGCGCGAGTGAGTGCGTCGCAAAGGAGCCGAATTCGGAGCCGGCGACCGAACCGTGCACCCCCACCCACGCGTCCGCCGTCGCGGTGGCCAAAACGCGTTCGTCAAACGGGTCAAACGCGACACCGCACACGGGCGAGTGATGCTGGATGCTCGCGATAATTTCCCCGCTAAAACGCAGGATGTGCGCCCTGCCGTCCAAAGAGGCGCACGCAAACACCCCAGGCTTGGTGGGGTGGGACACGACTTTGTGCACGCACCCGGTTCTGGGTGGCGCGATGTTTATCACCGGCAACGCGCGTTTCGCGAGAACGTCCCAGAAATACAAATCCCCCTCAAACCCGGCGGCGCACACCACGGCGCCGTCGCAGGACACCGCGCAAGTGTACAGCGACCCCTTGCCTGGTTCGTGCGTGTGTGGCCCGCCCCCGAAGGACTCGTCGGCGTTTCCCGAACCCGAGCCGCGCTGCTGTGCGTCCGACCCCGACAAAACCGCGAAACGTCGCGGCGCGTCCGCGGTGAGGAACGTGTGTTGGCACGAACGGTCCAACGCGTTCCAAAGCCGCACGGTGCCGTCGAATGAGCACGAAACGACTTGGTTCGGGTTCGCGGGGTTGTACACGCACGCGAAGACGGTCTCAGTGTGCCCCGGGCCTTTTGCCCAGACTCGGCGTCGGTGCTTGGTGTCGAACACGCCAACGTCGCCCGATCGAAACGAAACCACGACCCTGCCCGAGTCGTCCGCAAGCGCGCACGCGCTGGTCACCCCTCCTTCCTTGCAATTCACCACGTGGATTGGGTTTTCGTTGCTCACGTTCCACAAACGCAAAACCCCGTGCTTCGTGCTGGCGGTGAGGAACGTGCCGGGCGCGGACGGGACGAAGAGACACGCGCAGACGCCGGTTTGCTGCTTCGCGAACTCCATCACCTGCGACGGTTTGTGTGAGGTGCTCATCCCCCCCGCGTCACCTGACCCGTCCACGTTCCACAGCGTGATGACGCCGCCGAGGGTGGCGACGAGCAGGTAGTCGTTGGATTTCGGGTCGAACTGTGAGGGTTAACAACGAAAAGGGTCAGTCTTGAGTCTCGTGTTGGGCGATGGACGGGGTATTGGTGTACTGTATGGGGGATTGGGTGGAGTAATCGGGACCAACAGTGCACTGAGAGTAATCTTCGGGCCGAACAGCGCACTTGTGATGTATATAGTTGAAACAGAGGTAAACAGTGTTTGGATTTGGGAAAGCTTCAATACGTACCTGCACGTCCGCGATTTCTCCTTGAAACAGCCGCGACAGCGGTACCGACCGCCCGGATTCGGCGTCGAAGAGCCACGCCGAGCCGGTTTTCGTACCAACCGCGCACTGCCGGTTGTTGCTTGGGTGCCTTGTGAAACAAGTCACCACGCCTTGGTTGGGCCAAGGCTGCTTGGTGGTGGTGGCTGACGTGCCGTTGCCGTTCAGGGTCACTTTGTACAACGAGTTCCCCGCGACAACCAGAAACACGTCCCCGCGGTGCTGGTCCCAGGAAACGAACCGCACGCCGAAGGATTGGAACTTCATCGTGTGCGTTAACGTAGGACTGCTACCGGTACCCCCATCACCCGAGGTATACACCCTTATCACGTCGTCGTTTGTGCACACAAGAAACGCGTCTGTTTCATTTCCGTTTATGGACACGCGCCAATCAAACGCGGAAAGCGTCTCTGTTTGCGTCACCGGGATCGAGGAGAGGGAATAGTCGTCGCGATCGTGCGCGTACAGCGCTAACGTGCTGGCGTACACGAACCGGGTGCCGCGCGCGGAGACCACCTGGGGGAAGGCGGAACGACGGGAGGGAGGGGTTAGGGTGGCTCGAGAAGCTACTCGCTCGCGGAAAAATCTCTCTGATTGTAAAAAAAAGCACACGGTCGGGCACAACCCGTGAAAAGGAACAAGCGGTTGCGATCTGGAGTTGTGACTTGCGCGTGTTGCCTCGCCCGGGTGGCATCGACCGTGAATCAACCGTTCGTTGCCACACGCACCTGACTCATCCACACTTGCGCCCCCGCGGGCACCAGGTGGGTTTGCCTGAACATCGTCGCCGACGTTCGGGCTGATGCACAGTTCGTTGCAAAAAAGTTGTTCCCGCGGACCGAAAACGGAAAGGCGACACCACAGCACACAGCCTGTCCCTCGAGCACACAGACTGGCGAGCGACGAGACACAGACAACCTCGCGCGCGTCACACTCCTTCGACACGCCGCACACCCGGGCGAATGCCTCCGCCACGCCGTGCCCTGTCGCTTTGAAGCGAGCGCTTCGTTGCTAATGCTACCGGTTCGACATAAAATGGAGAGATGGCGCGCGGCGTGCACTCCAGCTTTTCGGCACTCCAGAACGCGCAAAGCCCGAGATTACGGGGTGACGCTTCTTCCACTCAACGCGACGAGATGAGCGGTAGTCTTCGAAGGACGTACCGTAAACTAGTGTTTTCAAAAGTGTTTTCTTCTCACCTATTGCGGTGCGCCGTTCGCCAGAGCCCATGATAACAACTCGAAGTTGTGCGTGAACGTCGCGTTCACGCACGTCTGAAGGTCCCACGGGCAGCCGTTCGCGCGCGCCCACTGCAGTATCTCGAGGTGCCCGCTCTGCGCCGCCCACGAGCACGTCTCCGCACCCCACGGGCAGCCGTTCGCGTGCGCCCACTGCATCACCTCGAGATTCCCGCACTTCGCCGCCCACGCGCACGTCCTCCAGTCCCACGGGCAGCCGTTCGCGCGCGCCCACTGCAGCCCTCGAGATTCCCGCTCCTTGCCGTCATCGCGCACGTCCACTCGCTCCATGGGCAGCCGTTCGCGCGCGCCCACTGCAGCACCTCGAGGTGCCCGCCCGACGCCGCCCTCATGCACGTTTTTTCGTCCCACGGCGCGCCGTTCGCGCGTGCCCACTGCAGCACCTCGAGGTTCCTATCGTAAGCCGCCCCGGAGCACGTCTCTTCGTCCCACGGGCATCCGTTCGCGCGCGCCCACTGCAGCAACTCGAGGTGTCCTTCCCTCGCCGCAAGCGAACACGTCCTCTCGTTCCACGGGCAGCCGTTCGCGCGCGCCCACTGCAGCAACTCGAGGTTTCCTTCCCTCGCCGCAAGCGAGCACGTCCTCTCGTTCCATGGGCAGCCGTTCGCGTGCGCCCACTGCAGCACCTCAATGTGCCCGCCCAACGCCGCAAGCGTGCACGTCTCCGCGTTCCACGGGCAGCCGTTCGCGCGCGCCCATTGTAGGACCTCGAGATGTCCGCGCCTTGCCACCTCCAAGGAGGTGTTCCTGTCCCACGGGCAGCCGTTCGCGCGCGCCCATTGCAACACCTCGAGGTGCCCGCCCGCCGCCGCATACCTGCACGTCTCTAGGTCCCACGGGAAATCATTCTCGCGCAACCACTTCAGTATTTCGTGTTGTCCCGCCTCCGCCGCCAACGTGCACAAGCCATCGGATAATTCGTCATCCAGGTCACCTCGCTGATGCAAGAGCTGCATCCCGCTTAAGTCTCCGAGCTCTATGGCTTTCTCAGCTCCCAATTCGTACACTTCACGCCCCGTCGCCGCCACCGCATCGCGCATCTCACGACTCACCGCTCGGAGCCGTGCGAGATCTGAGGGATCGGGCAGATTGCCCGAACTTAGGACGTGCGTGATGAGGACGTGGACGGGCAGAGCCGCGAAGGCGTCGCCAGCGTCGTGCTGGAGCGCGATATTACTAAAGTCAAGAGTATTGGGGTGGGAGGTCGGCATGGTGCGTCGTTGCGCGGGCGAGTGTGACTTGAGAGCAAACGTGTTTTCGGGGCTTCCGAGGAAAGCGTTACGATTCGAGGGGCGCTCTTTTCTTTCGTAACGTCCTAGAATTAGTGAGATCCAAAGCCACAACATCCGCGCACGACACCCTCCGCGATGCCACCCAAACCCGAGCGTAGCTCAGATACTCCCGCACGCAGTCGTATCGCGACGGCCACGGATCAGCCCGACGCGCGCGAAGCCACCTCGAACTCCACCTTCACGCGAGCTCCATCCTATTCACCCGCAGAACTCGCGGGATTCCGAGATTTCGCTAACGTGATGCGCGACGCGATCGGGGAGAAGGGAATGAAGGGTTCGGTCAAGGAGCGTCAGCCTGCAGAAGCCGCGAGGCGCGGATGCTTAGGTACGCTGAAAAGCTTGCATCGGCGCGGTCGTGTGACGTTTGACAAATGGTTGAGTTTGGCCGCGGCGTCTGGCGGGCAGCTCAAGGTGCTAAAGTGGTTGCTCGAAAACGGTTGCCCGGTGGACGAGGCAACGGATGAGGGGGCGACGCCGCTGTACCTCGCCGCTCAAAATGGCCACGGGGCGGTAGTGCGGGCGCCGATCCAGGCGGGTGCGGACGTCGACAAGGCAAGCAATGATGGCCTGACGCTGCTGTATATCGTCGCTTATGACGACCGCGAGACAGTAGTGCGGGCGCTGATCGAGGCCGGCGCGGACGTTAACAAGGCGCCGGATAGCGGCGTGACGCTATACATCGCCGCCTATGACGGCCGCGAGACAGTAGTGCGGGCGCTGATCAAAGCGGGAGCGGGTATCAACAAGGCAAAGGATAACGGAGTCACGCCGCTGTTCATCGCCGCTCAAACAGGCCACAAGACGGTAGTGCGGGTGCTGATCGAGTTGGGCGCAGACATCAACAAGGCAATGGATGACGGCGCGACGCCGCTGACATCGCCACTCAAAACGGCCACGAGGCGGTGGTGCGGGCGCTAATCGAGTTGAGCGCAGACGTCGATATGGCAAAGGATAACGGCGTGACGCCGCAGTACGCCGCCGGTCAAAACGGCCACGAGGCGGTAGCGCGAGCGCTTCTAGAGGCCGGCGCGGTCAACCCAAGGCAAACATAGGGTTCCAGACTGGATATAAAAATGACGGTAGTGGTGACTTGTAGAAATAACAGTTCAGGAGTCACTTAAAATATCAAAGGGGGCTTTCGTTTTTCTTTTTCTTCGCGACTCGTTCCTTCCGCCGCGTCTCCAAACGCTTTTGTTCCGCCGCCGCTTCCACTTTCAGCTCCTTTATCGCTTTCAGTCGTTGCTTCTCAATCGTCCCTCGTGTCGTGAAGAACTTGATTCCGTGAAACGCGTTCCGCAAACACAAATCGCTGTCGTGCTGCTGCTTGAACACGTTTCTCAAGGCGGACATGACTTCGAGTTTTAAAGAAAAGTGTCAGTATGTTATGGTCAAACAGTCGTTGGATTTGGGAAATGCAATACGTACCTTCCGGAAGTCCTTTTTGCTTTTTCAGGTACGTCGCGTTTGTCGCGAGCGTCGCGGTGACTACTCTGAACCAGGCTTTGGAGCCTTCCGAGAACAGCACGTCTAAGACTCGGGCGCAGGTTTCACCGGGCAGCGAATCCGTCAGCACACAAAGCAGCCACTTCGATTGAAGCATCACAAGGTCGATTCCGTGATGTTCGAAGTGCTTGTGTAACGTCACGCAATGCTTTTTCAGCAAATATTTCAAAACGCGAAACTCGCGCAGCGTCCCGAAAACGTCCCGCGCGTAGATCTCAGACGGTAACACGTCGTCAAGCAACGCGGTGAAGAGCCAATACGTCGTTTCTTCCGTGGCGGTGGTTTTACCAGTAGCGGCTTCCGCGGTGGCTGTATTACCAGTACCGGCTTCCGCGGTGGCTTTATTACCAGTACCGGCTTCCGCGGCAGCCGTATGACGAGTAGTCTCTTCCGTGGTAATGGTGGTATCCCCGGTAAAGGCATCCCCCCCGTCCCCACCACACCCAACCGCCAGCCACAGAAACGCGCAGACGTAGTTCATCCCCTGGCAGTACCCGACCTCCGGGTGCGTCGCGGCGTACGCCAGGAGAACGCGGCGCACCGCGAGTTGGCCTTGTCCGGGAAACGAACCGTCGCCGTGGTACGTCGGGTTCTCGGGAAACGTGCGCGCGATGTCCAGGTCGATCTGGTCAACGAAAGGCTTCAACACGGAACCGGGCGAAGGTGCTGATGAAGACGTTTCGTTTTCTGGCTCTGGTTCCGGCGCTTCTTTTTTGTTGGTACCGCCCTTGTCCTTTTTTTTCTTCCCGTCCTTCGAGGATCGCTTTTCTTTCGAACGTTCCGTATCCTCCGTGAACGCTTTCAGCCCTTTCTCCGCGTCACGAACCACGTTCAAATAGTGTCCTTGCCCTGCTTTCTCACGTGCTGCCCACGCGCCCGAGCTTCGCATCCACACGCGCTCGCGTAAATCGCGCGGCACGCCTTTGCGAATCAACGCGCCGAGTTTTGCGTCGACGTTTTTCTTGGACGCGAGCCGCCGAGAAAGAAAGTCCCTCGCCGCCGTGTCCGCGGGGTCATCCCGGTAAACCTGCCACCTCGGCGCTCGCCTCGCCGCGGAGTCGTCGCACCTCGCGCGCGCGCGTGCTGACTCGGGTGTCACGTGAATCGGGAACCCAAACGCATCCACCGCACGCGTTGAGTTCAAGTCGGGCATCTCGGTTTCGGTCTCGGTATCGCCACCCTTAGTTCGCGAAGACACGTCCAACTCGTACGCCTGGAGCGACTCGTCGTCCGAGTCCCACGGCGCGACCGACACGGAGGAGACGCACACGCACCCGGCGGGCATGCGATGGCCGGGGGTGCCGTACTCAACCCTAGCCGGGAAGTGCGAGTCGTTGTGGCGTTCGGGTGCCGATCTGCTGAAACTGGTAAATGATAATATTTTGGGAACCGTTCCGTTATCCCTCGACGAAAGTCGGCCGCCGACACAGTGGGTCGCGCGGGGCATGGCATCCACCGCGACCGTCCCGGTTGGGGACGCCGTGGTCGCGCAGCATGCGTCGCGTCGCGCGGTGGCTTTGGCGGTGCGGCGCGCCGGCCGCCGGCCGTGCGTCGCCGCGAGGGCGCGCGGTGCGCGCGGTGGCGAAAACATCGGCACCTGGCGCTGCGGCGCATCGCCCTGCCTCACCTTGGCGAGCCGAGATTCCGGACCGCGACGGAAGATTGTCCGCGCGGCGGGGGTTGAGACGCGCGGGTGGGACCTGAATGACGGATACGACGACAGTCAGGGCAGCGATAAAGCCATCTCCGACACGACCTCACCCCCACCTGGGTCCAGTACCACAAGGCCGCTGCCCCCCCTGCTGCAAATGCCAACCTCCGCTGCGGCCCTTAAAGTCGGCTCGCCCGTGGTCGCGGTCGGGCTGCTCCGAAGCGCGTTCCACCTCACGGACGCGTTTTGGGCGGGCGCGCTCGGCCCCGAGCACCTCAGCGCGCTGATGTACAACGCCTTCGCGGTGTGGCTCATCGCCCTGGCGTGCGCCGTGATGGCCACGGGGGTGCAGGCTTTCGTTTCCAAGCGCGTGGGTGGCGGGGGCGACGCGCGCGCCGTCGCCGACGTCGTCGCCGACGGAATGTGGGGCGCGCTTTTCACGTACCTCGTTTTGCTCCTGCTCGCCCCCCTGATCCCCTCGGTGTACGCACGGGGTTTGGGTTTGGACACGACAACGGCGGCGTACGCGCTTGGTAAGGAACACCTCGCCGCGCTGTTACTTGGAAGCGCCGGTTTGGTTTTCGGCAACGTGCTGGAAGCGGCGTTTCGCGGGTTGGGAAAAACAAAGGAATCCCTAAACGTCGTGTGTGTCTCCGTGTTGGTTGCCGCGGTTTTGGACCCGGTGCTAATGTTCGGGTGCTGGCCGTTCCCGAAGTGCGGCATCGCGGGCGCGGCGATCGGGTCGTCAATCGCGGCGCTCGTAAACGCGGCGCTGCACCTCTGGGTTTTGCGAAAACAATGCGGGGTCGAAATGAGGTTCGCGAAACCCAACTTCGCGAACATCAAAAAAATGGCAGCGGTAGGCCTACCCCTGGCCTCATCCGGCGTGGTGTTCACCCTGGTAACAATAGCCCTCGGTAGAGTCGCGTCCATGTGCGGCCCGCACCACCTCGCCGCCCTAGCCTTAGGACAGAAGTTCGAAGCGATCGCGTTCACCGTGTGCGAGGGGTTTCGGCTGGCGTGCGCGACGCTGGTGGGGCAGTGGCGGGGCGCCGGCGACGCCAAAGCCGCGCGCGACGCCGCGAGCGCGATCGTCAAGACCTGCGTCCTGTCCGTGGTGCCGTTCACGGTGCTGTTCTTCGTCATGGGCAGCGGCTTTGAGTTCTTCGGTTGGTGGAACCCTGGGGGTGTTATTCGCTTAATCGCGGGCGGCCCGAACGCGGACCAAGCCGTGGTGGACGCCGCCGCGACGTACCTGCGGTGGAACTCGGGGGCGCTGCTTTTCCTCGCCGCGGAGGCCGTGGCGGAGGGCGCGTTTACGGGGGCGGGGAACACCCTGCCCGTGCTTTGCATCGGCGCCGTGTCCAATTTACTGCGAGTGCCACTGGCGCACTACCTCGCGTTTTCCGTGGGGTGGGGGATACAAGGGCTGTGGGTAACAATCGTGGCTACGCAAATCGTAAAGGCGGTTTTGAAGTGGTGGTGGTTTAGGGAGGTGGAGTCCAAGAAAAGGATTCGATGACGACAACTCTCGTGATTACCACAGCACTAGGGATAGATTCTTTGCGTGCCACCGCCGTTACGTAGATCCGTTATTAATACACTACTCCGTTACACTACTCCGTTACACCAAGCCGTTACACCGCGTTCTCGGAAACACTTTCGTGAAGTTCCTACGCGTTCGTCGCGTGTTTCAGCCCGACAGGGCGGTGCGCGGTTCTGAACCTTCGTTGGGAAACGCTGCGAGTGCAAAAGAAGGTTGGGCGGGGTCAGCGATTTTGAGTTTTCGGCACCTTTGGCGGTTCTTCGCATCCAAAAAGCGCGTTTCGTCGCGGTCGTTCGGTTCGTAGGTCGTTCGCGTGGTTCTTTCGTCCGCAAGCACGCGCACGCACTGTGTTTCTCCGTTTTCCTTGTTCGTTTGGTCCATGTCGTACGCATCCGTGTGGTCGTGGTATCGCTTCGGGTTTCGTGTGGTGTGCGAGTGGGCGGTGTTTTCCCAAGCAACGTTTTCCCGTCGCACCGCGTGCGGGGTAATCAAACCGGCTTCGATCGCGTATCGATACTCCTGAAACGACCGCGTTGCAGGAGCGGACACCGAGTCGTGGGGGACGTGGAACATCGCCGCCGTGTAGGGTCGCGCGTCGCCGCCACGAGGAGAACAAGGTTGCTCGTCCGTGCGCGCGCGAGTGGTGGGCGCACTCGAGCGACCGACGCTTTTTCGAATCTCTTTGGCTGTTTCTCGCGCGTTTGAAAAGTCGCCCGCCCGAAAAAACGACAACGAAAAGTCGGGCAACGAAAATGTCCGCTGGACGTCAGAACGCAAGTCGCGTCCCTGACAGTCACATGTCCTCGACGATTTCTTCCATCGCGCTCGGGCTGAACGGCGGGTGCTGCTTCGCGTACGCCGTTTTGTTCGGGTTCATGCAGCCCAAGCTTCTTGAGATGTACGGCATGGAGCCCGATTTCGCGTCGTGGCAAAAATCCGACGCGTGGGTTGTTATGGCCCAAATCATGCGCATCGTCGGTGCGTTCGAGTTTCTTGTCGCGTTTCTGTACGTGCACTACATCGCGTTTCCGGAAAAGCACGCCTCTGGGTTACGTTTAGGCGTGATGCAGTACGTGCTGCTGGCGCTCGTTTCAGGGTACCGCGTCTTCGTGGAACAGGTCAGCGCGAAACACAAAGCGGTCGCGATGAAATCGCTGTGCATCCAATCGTTTTTCCTGATCACCTCGCTGGTGGGCGCGAAGTACGCGCCCAAAGCGACCGGGAAGAAGAAAATGAGGTGAGCGACGGACCGGAGGTTTCGTGACGGGGAGGGGAAAGCAATCAAGGTGTAACGAAATCAATAACGGTGTAATAAGTACGAGACGCAAGAGACGAGAGCGTCCTCGCGAAAAGTGAATCTCGTTTGATAAATTTCGTGAAATAAATTCGCGGAAGTAAACCAGAACTGCAGCGCATTCCGAAAACTCGCCTCGACCGAACCTCTTCCCTGAGCTCCCACACCGCATCCCAAACAATCGTCCCGCGTACCCCCGCTCACAACGCCAGCCCGAACTCCGTCTCCGCCCTCGCGAGTTCCATCAGCAGGTGCTGGTCGAAGAACTTGTTCACGGAGACGTCTTCGCTCATGCCTTTGCGCCTGCGCGTTTTCACCATGAACTCGCGCGCCAGGTGCTGCGCCGGCGACGGCTCCAGCGGGCGCAGCACGATTGACCGGTCAAGCGGGTCACCGGGCACCACGGCCCAGTGGTCGAAGTAGCTCATCCCGAAAGCCTGGCCTTGGGTGTGGTACCTCAAATCGGTTTCGAACCCGAAGGACTCGATCGCGGGGAGCAGCGCCTTGACCACATAGACGGGCGTGCCCGGACGAGGCGCGTCCGCCACGACGTGCCCCCGGCGCTTGCTCAGCACGTTGTACACCGCGCTCATGCAGTCCGCGGGGGTTTGTATTTCCACGGCGTATATGGGTTCCATCAGTCTTGGGGAGGCGGTGAGGAACGCGCTGTACGCGCATCGTCTGGCGGTGGGTATCATCTGCCCGCCGCCCCGAAGCGCGGGGGTTTCACTCACGAGCGCGTCCAAAATCTTAAACTTGACGTCGCGAATCGGCTCGTCGCAAAGTGGGCCTTCCCTCGTACCCCACTGGAACCCCTGGACGATTGACGATTTCACCGCGTTTAGTAGGGCCTTATCCACCTCACCGGGCAGGGTGTCGTCCAGGAGTAAATTCGCCCCGTGTAGGTCGGGGCCGAACGCCCACACCGACCGCGCGGCGAGAATATCCCAGTCGTACTTGTTTTGGAAAAAGTCCCCCAACTTCTTTTTCGGCCAGGACAGGGACACGGATCCGCTTTCCATGTCCCGCGCCAGGCCTTTGTCCAGGGGCTCGGCGATCATGGTGAGTTTGTTTTTACCGTTCGGGGTTTCCGCGAAGCACTTTAAGGAGGAGGTCTCAACCACAGTCTCCGTGAACGTCACAACCGGGTCCGCGACCTTTACCTCCACGGAACTGTAAAGCTCGCGCAGATCCTTCATCACGGCGTCCAGAAACAGCTCGCCGGTTCCGCAAATCGTGTGCTCGCCGCTCTCCTCGACTTTCGTGACGCACGCGGGGTAGCTCTTGTTAACGCACCGAAGCGCTTCCACCATTTTGGGTAGGTCCGCCGGGTTCAAAGGCTCGGTGGCTATTTTTATCACGCTCGTGGTGTCGAAACGAAGGGGCTTGAAACCCCACAGCGTTTCCTCTCCTGATGAGTGTAAAAATAAAATGTCAGTCTTGTATATCGCGATGTATGGACAAACAGTCAGAGGTAATGCTCCCTTCTGGTACGAGTATATCGCGATGTATGGACAAACAGTCAGAGATAACTGTCCCTTCTGGTACGAATATGGGCAATCAGGGAGGCGGAATGTGGTGAATGGGAAATACGTACCGCCAGAAAACTCATCCACCAGCGTCGCGGTTTTCGAAATCGACTCGTCCACGCCTTCAACAAGAACCCACATCCCGGGCGTCGCGCTTAGGATAGGTAAAAGAAAGTGTCAGTCTTGTATGGGCAAACGTGGAGGCGGGATTCAGGTTGGTATTTACGTACCTTTGCACCGGGATCCGGTACCGCGTGTTGTACACCCACAAATTCGTCACCGTTTTGACCGCCACGTCCTCTTCGTCATCCGGGGAGAAGCCCTCGCCCAGGACTTTGACGGTCTGGCCGAGTTTCAGCGTGCCGCTCATGACCCTGGCGAGGGCGTCAAACGCGGTGCAGTCATCTTTCGGGTACAGCTTGGCGACTGCTACTCTGAGTTGCGCGTTTGGGTCGCAGTTGGTCATGCCGGCCACGGACACGGAGTCGCCGCCCAGCGATAAAGGCCCGCCGTACGTGTGTTGCACCTTTGCGCGCGCCGCTTCCGCTGAGTTGGGGCAGTGCGCTTTCAGCATATCAACCAAACCAGTAGCGTCACCGAAGATCTTGGAAAGCGCCAAGCGAAGCAGCGGCTTCACGTTCATCCGGTACTCACTCGGCTTCAGGGAAACGCCGAACTCGCCAAGCGCGGCGGCGACGCTGGCGGGGTGCTCCCCGACGGCTTGCGAGTACACCTTGTACAGGGGCTCTAGGATGAACTGCACGAACGATCGGGCGCCTCCCCCTTTGGATGGCTTTTTCGAAAACGTCCGCGTCTCAGGGTGGAAGTACGAGTCACCCCACAACCGCGCGGCGAACTTTTTCGTATCCATCTCCGCGCCCCTGGCCTTTGCGTAAATCGCGGCGAACTGCGTGAGCGTGAAGGACCAGCCGTACGTCGCGCTGCCGAAACAAACCGTGCCTTTCACCGGGTCCGCCCACGGCGTGTTTTGGTCGTCGCCGTAGTGAGAACCGATCAACACGTTCACCTCTTCAAGGACGTGTTTGATTTTGTAAAACGCGTCCGCGGGGGGGAGTTTCAGTTCCAAAATCAGACGATCGATTTTGTTCACGAAAACCACAATCGGCAGCCGCTCGCGCGCCGCCAGCGCAATCACCCGTTCCGTGACGCACATCACGCCCTCGCACGCGTCTACTACCAGTAACACCGAGTCCGCAAGACGCAACGAACAAGTCACCTCGTCCCCGAAGTTGACGTGCCCTGGCGTGTCCATCAGGTTGAAGGGAAGGTGCTTGCCGTTGGACGCGGGCAGGGCCAGGGAAACGGGCGTGGCTTTAATGGAAACGCACCGCGCCTGTCACGGGGGCAAAGGAAGTGTCAGTGTTGTGTGGGAAAATAGTCGTGGTCGTCTATGATTTGGTGTGGTAACTAAGAGTGCATGTTGTCCGTTACCCGGAAATATTTGGGAAAACATGAAGACCCACCTGTTCGTCCAGGCGGTTGTCGCAGTACCGCGTTTGCGTTTCGTTTGTGTTTTTTCCCGCCAGCCCGCCAATTGCGTGCGTCTGTTGCACGAGCATGTCCATCAAACTCGTCTTGCCGTGATGCAAATGACCGCACACCGCGACGTTTCGCGTTAAGTTGGGGTTGCGGAGCATGTCCAGCAAGTACGTCTCCGACACGTTTGACATTTGCGGCACGTTCGCGTCCCTGACTTCTACTTTTTTATGTCTCAGAGGCGCGATGATGGGCTCCTCCAGCGGCTGCGCGTCCTCGTCCATCACCAGCGTTTCCGTGCCAGCCCCGTAAACCTCCTCCGCGCTCGGGTAGTACTTCTTGTCCTCCGCCAAGACTATGGCGGATTTCTCGTAATCGTTGTCGTCGGAGTTCTCGTCGTCGCCCATCGCCCGGTCGCCCTCCGCGCCGCGCGCGTCCGCGTCTCTTTCCGCCTGGTCCATCCAGGTGTCGTCCTGTTTGGTGGGGAACGAGGTGAGGAATGTCAGCGGAAGAGATTTTGCGTTTGATGGAAACGGTGGGAACGAATTTGGACCAGCGTCACACGAATTGTTGGTCTGTTCCACGATCGCGGCCGATCCGGGAAACCGCGCCGGTGCGAAGCGCCCCCGCGGTGTTTAAAGTGTCCTCCGAACCACACATACCTCATCCCGATCCTCGCCGCTACCTCCGTCGCTGTCATCGTCCAACTCGGGGCCGACGTAGTTGCCGAACTCGTCGTACATGCCCATGGCGCGTGCGTGATGTGTTGTCGTTGTGTGGTCTGCACCAACCCTAGGCGCGGTGACGTCCACCGGTCGCGCACCCCAAACGCGTCCACGTCACGTCGATCGAGGCTAACGCGATCAAGTTTCGCCCCGGCTGGTGCGAGGGAGACCTCTCGTGTTCACCGTCAGGAGTGCCCTGTCCACGGTCGACCGCGTGGGGCGTTGTGCGGAGCATTGCCGCCGCCCAGCGTCGGGTTTCAAGTTGCAGAAAAAGAGCGCGTCTCGCGCGCAGAAAAAGTTGATCGGTGACCACCGATGAAAATGAATGCCCCACCGATCACTGGGGCGATCAAAGGACCGGTCAAACGTGCGCTTGATCGCAACATTGGCTGAACGACAAGCAGAAAGAGAGTGAATTGATGGATTTTCCTCTATTCCCGAGACACACGCCACCGCGCGATGTCGTGTGTCGCGTCCGGGCCTTTCGGGGCGTTCCCCGATTGCGACGGTCTCGGCGCGAGCGTTTTCCTCAACATCGTGTACGGATGCGGGCTTTTGCTCGCCGCGCAGCTCATCTCCGACGGAAGCGAGTTGCTTCTGGAGGTTTTATCTCCCGGGCTCGTGGGGGGCTTGCTGCTGCCTATTCTAGGCGCCGTGCCTGATGCGGCGGTCATCGTGGCGAGCGGGTTGGGCGCGTCCGGCACAGCGCAGGCGCAGGCGCAAGTCGCGGTGGGTATGGGCACCCTGGCTGGGTCAACGGTGATGCTGCTCACCGTGGCGTGGGGGGGCAGTTTGTGGGTCGGGCGGTGTGACCTTGATGCGTTCACCGGGAAGGCGGTGCAGAGATCGATGAGCCACCCCGGGTTCGTGCGCGGGTTGGCGAAAACAGGCGTCACCGTGGACAACGACACCACCCTGAACGCGAAAATAATGATGGGCAGCTGTCTTGTGTTTCTGGTGCCGCAAATCGCGGCGCTGTGCGGCGACGACGGCGACGGCGCGGTGGACGCGACCGGCGCTGGCGTGGCGTTCGCGGCGCTTCTTGCGTACTGCGCGTTCCAGGTACGTATTTCCTCGCACCCGCGTTCTTTCAACGCACAAGCCGTAAACCGATCAAACTTCAGGTCCTTCCGGTCAACAATCGACTGACCCAGACACCTCAAATCAAAACCCAGGTCATGCACCCTGAGCTGCAGCGGCGGAAGATGGCCGCCGCGCGGGTGCGCCGCGCGAACCTTTTCGGTGCGCACTTGGCGCACCACATCGGCGCCAGCGTGGGTGGCATTTTGGTGGACGGCGAGATAAACGCGGTGGCGCTGGACGTGTTGTTTGATCAGGTAAGTATTTGCCATTTACCACATTCCGACGACTGATTGCCCATACGATACTGACACTTTCTTGTTAATCTCTCAGTTCGACTCCGACGGCAACGGCCAGATCGAAACGCACGAGCTCAAAGCCGCCCTGGTTGCGATGTCCGTCACCATGAAGGACTACAACGTCACGGATAACGACGTCAAGACGTGGCTTGCCGCGTTTGACCGCGACGGCGACGGGTTGATTTCGCGCGCTGAGTTTTGCGGAGGCATGACGCACTGGGTGTTGGAGCAAACAAGTGGCGGGTTGGAACAACATCGGCCAGGGCGCCTTTCGAGGGACGGCGCGGGTGGTTATGACCGCGTTGATGACCGCATTTCCACGGCACGGGAGGGAACGGAACCGCTACTTCGGTACGACGGCGCGCCCGCTTCCCCCGGGGCCCCGCGTTTCCCGTTCCGTGACCACGGAGCGGGGTCCGATTGCGACGAAACAAGCGACGACGAAACAAGCGACGACGACGCGGGTAACGAAACGGACAACGAAACGCCTCCCACCCGAGGGCAAATCGTCCGGCAGTCCGTGACACGCCTCGCTGCCGGTATGGTGTTGATCGCCCTGTTTGCGGACCCCATGGTCGGCGCGGTGAGTTCGCTTTCAAGTGCCCTGGGGCTGCGCTCGCCGTTTTTCGCCAGCTTCGTGATCACGCCGTTCGCGTCGAACGCGAGCGAGCTGGTGAGCTCGCTTTACTTCGCGTCCAAGAAACGTAAAAAGAACATCTCCCTGACGTACTCGCAAATATACGGCGCCGTGACCATGAACAACACCATGTGTCTCGGTTTATTCCTGGTCGTGATGCGCGCGCGCGGTTTGAGGTGGACGTTCACGAGCGAAACAATCACGATTGTCGTCGCGACGTTCGCGGTTGGTTTCGTGGGCGCGCGGCGCAAAACCCTGAAAACCTCACTACTCCTCCCCGTGATGTGTATATACCCCGCCGCGCTAGGCCTCGTCGCGTTCCTGGACGGAGTGCTGGGGCTACAGTAAGCGTATACGGGGTAATACTAGGGTAAATAAGAGTACTTACTCTAGTAATACTCACAAGTAAAGTGGGGTAAAGGGTGACGGGTATTTGTAGTAACAGACTTGTATATATTCGCCGCCGCTGCGCGCGCTACTCCGCTCGTTTCGGTTTCCGCGCCACGATCCGTGCGGCGGTGCCGAACGTGTACGTCATGGTGACCACGTCAACCGCCCCTAATGCGCGTAAGGCGCGCTCCACCGCGACTGGCGGCACCGTGTTTTGTATCGAGCTCGCGAGGTACCGGTACGCCTTTTCATCCTTCATTATTGCTTTCGCGATGACCGGCATTACGACGTCGAGCCATATTTGTAGTATCCGTTTCATCACCCAATTAGACGGAGGGAACGCATCTAAAATAACAACGCACCCGCCCGGTTTCGTCACCCGGTACAGCTCCCGTAATCCCTGTTCCAAATCCGGGAAGTTCCGCAACGTGTACACGGTGGTTACCATCGCGAAGTCGTCTTCGAAATCCAATTTACTAACATCGCCTTTCACGAACTTGGCGGTAGGCACCACCCGCCTGGCGTGCTCAAGCATCACCTCGGAGCAATCAACGCCTGTGACCGTCAGGTTTCTACGGAAGTACAACAGACGGAACCACCACGACACCCAGCCCGTGCCGCACCCCACGTCCAGGACCTGGCAGTTCGGAGGCAACAGCTCATGCAGCCACGACAGCGCCAAAACCCGCCAAAGCGTGGTCTGTCCGAGGCTGATTAAGTGGTTCAGCAAATCGTACGTAGGCGCGACGCGGTCGAACATCGCGGACACGAACGCGAGCTTCTCCGCGCCGCGCAAACGGAAACCAGCCGCGGGGGCGTGCGCGTCGAACGCGGACGCCATGGTGTGTGTCGTGGCGAAAAGACGAGGACACGTTTGTTAAAAGTATCAATGCATGTCAGAAATTGTCAATGCGGATTTCCTCACATCGACCATCACGCGTGATGACCTGGACATGGAACGACGTACGTCCTTTCCCGTCGCACTGTTCACGTCTCGCCAAGTCACGTTTTCGGATAATATAAACCTCGGTTCCACCGTCTTTCCCGGTTCCTGTTGCGTCGGCTCACCACCCGCAATCCGCGCCCTTTTCCTTTCCTGCGTCCCATCACAACAGGACCTCAAAGCACGCGACGCGGCGAGGCACGTTCTGCCGCACGTTCCACCGCCACACGTGGTGACCGCATTGGAGTACAACGGACGGTCACGTCCTCAGCCCAAGGAATGGGTGCCTGACCACATTGTGTGGCAAACGCGTCGTCGTTTGAGACGAGGAAACATGAACGTCGCGAGAGGAGGCACATTCACGGACGTGACGAAACCAGACGTGTACGCGGACGCTCGACCCGCGCGGCCGCGGGGCGCGCCAAACCACTTAGCCACGAAATGCACCGAGGAAACACAAAACATGTGGTTCCTGCTAACCGGGTCCACACGAATTGTGGGGGGAGAAACGCTGTTGTGACGATGTGAGTAGTGAATCGTCGAAGGCGGACGTAGACAGACACGATTGAAGTGATGAAATTACTACTGGAGCTATGTATACGGACTTCCCGTGGTCGACGCCGCCGTTCGCCCTTCCGGAAACCCTTCACTCTACTGTTTTCTGCGCCAGCCGCCGCACCTTCCTGTTGTACCCCGAATTGTCCGACACGAACAGCTGCGCAGCTTCCGGGTTCGCAGGCGACGCCGGGTTCGGGTCCTGGATACGATAAAAGCCGAAAGTGTCAGTCTCTCATAATGCGTATCTCCTGGATTGGTATGAGGGATTGGAAAGGGTATACTGTACTCCATAGTATTACGTAAACAGTCGTGGTAACAGTCCGAGGGAATGCGCCCTTCTGGTCGTCATAGTCCAGGACGCAGGACGAGTATGGGCAATCAGTCCGCGGAATGTGTTGGGTGGGAAAGACGTACCGTGAGTAACGACTGGATGGACGTCAACAGCGTGCACACGTTGTGAATCGGCGACCACGCGTCTTGGATGATGTCCATGCAAAGCGTGCCGTCGGTGTACACGTTCGGGTGGAACATCTCGCTGGTGAACCTTATCCGCGGGGGCTTTTCGGGGTACTGCTCGCCGAAGGTCATTCTTAGGGAAAAAACGCCGCCTGCGACGGGGAGACGAGATGGATTCGTTAAAAAAAACGCAGTGTCAGCGCTGAAAGTGTTTCGACGGGAGATGGCAGGTCGGGGCGAACGAAACGAGGCCCCCCTCCGTACGCGTACCTTCCCACGCGGACTCGTCCGGCCCGAAGATAGTGGCGCTCCACACGAACAAGTTATCGTCGCTGTGCGGGCTCGCGCTGCACCCATCCGGGGGCTCGGTTTTGATCGCCTTTAGGTCAGACTGCAGCCTCAGCACAGCCGCGGTCTGCTGGTGTGCCGCGCCCGCCATGTGACGCGGCTGGTGTTGCGTTTCCGAACCGGGTTATTCAACTTCCACGGTGTGTCCGGTGACGTGTACGGCGGCTGGTCAACTTGGCGCCGGGTTCAGGTCGAGTCACAACGCCGTGTAAGGTAACGCACGGTGGATGCCGGTGGTTGAGAGGAGCACGTGGGGGGCTTGTGGTAGTGTGGCCTCCAACCGCCCCATTTCATTTGTGAAGTGACGCGGATGGCGCGACTTCATTTGGATTCTGTCGACCTCGGAGATCGAGATTTTCCATCCCTTCCCGATTGCTGTCCTCTCTCACAGTGTTCGTCGCCCTGCCACGCGAATGGCGATGGCCTTGACGAGCGGATTCTTTACGGTAGCGCCCAGCCGCGCGGCCACTTCCGTTCCGTTCGGTTCCAGAAGCAACGCGCGCGTGGTTCCATTCGCCGGCGCCGCGGGTCGGCCGCTTCGCGGAAATGTCGCAACCCCACCGACAAATCGCCGCAAATCTTTTCGTCGCGCCGCGATCGCGCGCGCCTCCTCCGCTTCCTCCACCAAGGCCGTCGCCAAAGGCCAGCAGGCCCGGGCTGAAGAGTTCAAGAAGTTCGCCAACGAAGGACACAACCTGATTCCCTTGTACCGCCGCATATTCGACGACCAGCTCACGCCGATTTTGGCCTACCGGTGTTTGGTGCGCGAGGATGAACGTGATGCGCCTTCGTTTCTTTTGGAGTCGGTGGTCGGGGGGACGCAGACCGGTCGGTTTTCGTTCCTGGGGTCGCGGCCGTACATGGAGGTACTGGCCAGCGAAAACGAAGTCACCGTTCTGGACCACTTGCGAGGCACTCGCGCGAAAACCACGGAGCGCGACCCGATCACGGTCGCGGGCGCGATAACGGAACAGTGGAACCCGTGTAAGCCACCCGGGCTGCCGGATTGCTTCGCGGGCGGCTGGGTCGGGTACGTGGGGTACGACACGGTGCGGTACCAGTACACCACGAAGCTGCCCTTTTCGGGGGCGCCCCCTGATGACCGCGGGGTGCCTGACTTGTGCCTGGGCCTGTACCGGGACGTGGTGGTGTTCGACCACGCGACCAAGCAGGTACGGCCTTGCGCGTTTCCCAAATCCAGGCACTGTTTGATGCCACGTATGGAGTGCAGTGACGCAAGTCTTACCACTACAAAAACGCATCTAGACTGCCTGTTCACTGTGCATATCGCATATCACGAGACTCAAGACTGACCCTTTTCGTTCACAATCGTGGGTGTTCGCGGTGCACTGGGTGGATTTGAACGCCTTCGCGGCGGGGGACAAAGGAGGGTCTATAACTCAAGAAGGAATCAACGACGCGTTGATTCAAGGCGAGCAGTCCCTGGCGTGCCTTGTGAACTCGCTGCAGCCGCAAACGGTGCCGCACATGCGCTTCGGGGAGGTCTCAATGTCCCTCACCGACCCGCCGTCGCCGCTCACCGATAGCACGATGACAAAAAACGAGTTCCTAGAAGCGGTCGCGAAAACAAAGGAACACATCGTGGCCGGGGACGTTTTCCAACTAGTGCTGTCGCACCGGTTCGCCAGGACCACGTACGCGGACCCGTTCGACGTGTACCGCGCGTTGCGCGTGGTGAACCCCTCGCCGTACATGATCTACCTGCAGTCGCGCGGGTCGATAGTGGTGGCGTCCAGTCCGGAGATTTTGTGCCGCACGGACAAGGACCGGGTGGTGGTGAACCGGCCTTTGGCGGGGACGCGCATGAGGGTAAGTATTGTATTTCCCAAATCCAGGCACACTGTTTGCCCATTCAAGACTGACGCTTTTCTTTACAATCACAGGGCAAGACCGAGGAGGAGGACGTCGCATTAGAAATCGACTTGCTCGCGGATGAGAAGGAAAAAGCGGAGCACACCATGTTGGTTGACTTGGGCAGGAACGACGTCGGGCGTGTGTCGAAACCCGGGACGGTGCGGGTCACGAAACTCATGGAAGTCGAGCGGTATTCGCACGTGATGCACATCAGTAGCACCGTGGTCGGGTCGCTTCTTGACGGTTTGGGGCCGTGGGACGTGCTAAGAGCGGCGCTTCCCGCGGGCACCGTGTCCGGGGCACCCAAAGTACGCGCAATGCAGATAATAGACACCCTGGAACAAACAAGGCGGGGGCCGTACGGCGGCGGCGTGGGGTACGTCGGGTTTTTAGGCGAGATGGACGTGGCCCTGGCGCTGCGGACCATGGTCGTGCCCACCAAGCACGAGGAGAACATCTACAAGCTCGGCAACGAAACGGGAAAAAAGCAAACCGCGAAGCGCGAGTGGACCATACACGTACAAGCCGGTGCCGGGATCGTCGCGGACTCCGATCCGGAGAGCGAGTACCAGGAAACCGTGAACAAAGCCGCGGCCCTGGCCAGAGCCATCGACTTAGCGGAAGACGCGTTTGAGGAGGCGTGATCTTTTATTTCTTTTTTAGAAACGCTACGGTGCTCTTTACACTCCACAAGTATTCATCATTTTCTGCTCAACTTCTGACCAGTCTACACAAGATGCCTCACGACCCTGTGGACGCGCCGTTAGAGACGGAACACGCACGCGGGAGTGCCGCGGACCCGCGACGACAAAGCAAAGGCGCGCGCGACGAGAACAGTTCTGAGAACGGTTGTTTCGTCCCGAGGAACCTTTTCTTTTTCGGTGCCAAAAGAAGTCCTTTTTCGGGGAAGAAAGTTTCCCGCGCGTTTCCAACGCGCGCCACACCACCGCGCGCGTCGTCTCCACACGCACGTTTTATCCCCTCACACCGCGCCGGCTTCCTTTGTCGTAACATGACCGACCACCAGTCTCCCCGCACGCCTCCTCACCAGTCGGGGAAAAGAACGCGGCGCTCGCGAAGCACGGGGGGGCCCGCTTCCGCCTCCGCCAAAAAACCACCTTTTCCCCCCCCCGGCGCGGCCGCGGTTTCAGTCGCCGTGGATAGCTTCGCGCGCATGGCGGAGCGCCACCTCCTCGCGCTGAACGACGTGGCAGAGGCGCAGAGTGCGCTGGACGCCGTGGTGCAGGTGCGTCACGACGAGTGGAAGGGTTGCTTCCCCGTGCCTCGCTCGTCTCCCCACGTCCCTTGCTGTTTACTTTTTTTTTCTTCTTTCCCTTTTCGTTTATTATTTTGTGGTCAAACTTTTAGTTTTGTCCCCAACGTGCGGCGGTGCCTCAACTGTCTGTTTTTTTGAGGCTATTGGTGTCCCCCCACTCGCACTCACGCTTCGTTTAAACTAATTCTTCGGTCGTTTCGGAAACAGGACGAGCTCGACACGTCGTCCGAGTTTTCCTCCGCCTTCTTCGACGCCGCTGCCGCCACTGCCACCGCTTCCGGCATAAGCGACGGCTCGCCCGTCACAAGAAGAGTCACGTCCGTTCTCAAAGGCGCGGAGCTGAGTTCCCTGAAAAAGGACGCGGCCGCGCAAACCGCGGCGACGAAAACCCGAGTCAGGGAAGGACTCGAAAACGCGCTGCGCAAAGCGCGCGCCGCCGCGCGGCTCGTGGACGAAGCCTTCGACCCGACCGCGGCGGCGCGAGACGCCGCTGCGGCGTCTGACGCGTCATCTGCGGCTTCATCTGCGGAGTCTCGCGACGTAGGGTCCGCGACAAAAAAGTCAGAATCAAAAGAGGACGCGCGAACCGCGAAAAACAAAAACGTCTCGGCCCTACACACCGCCGAGCGCCACGCCCTTGACACGGACAAAGCGGCTTCGCCGGTGTCGCCGGTGTCGCCGATGAGCTCCCCGGAAGACGCGCGTCCTTTGAAGAAAACAACCAAGAAACCGCTCCCGATCATCTCCCCCGTACCGCCAACCACGAGGGCGAAGTACCGGTCCTGGACCCCGGAGCGCAAGGCGGAGGAAGCGGCCGCGGAGGCGGACGCGCTCGCCGAGATGCTACGAGCGGCGGTGATTCGATGAGTGGGAAGGTAGGACCAGAGGTAATAGTCCCTGGTAGGACCGGGTTTGGAAAAGAGGACCGGCCTCGACGCGAGACGAAAAGTAAAAAGTGTTTGATGGTCAAAAAGAAAAGAAAAGTTTTTGATATTGTTTGTGTAGACGTTGAGCGTACCGGAATTGAAAACTGATGTATCCCTTGTATTCAAAAAGTGCGCCGCGCAGACACGCGGCTGTCTTCAACTCTTCATTCTAACTAAGCCCCGGCCCGTCCGGGTTCCCCGGCGGCTTACTGATGTTCGCCACGTACGCGTCGTACACGGTTTTCACCTCCGGCACTTGCAGCAGGTGCGGCTGCGTTTGAATCACGCTCAGCGCCACGCCGGGGTTCTGCGTGAGCAAAATCAACATCGCCCTCGCCTGTTCCGTCGGGCTCGGTGTGGGCGGCGTGGGCGGGGGGAAAGCCACGGGGTTCGTTACGGGCGGCGTGTGCCCGGGCATCGAGAAGCCGGGCGGGCCCGGGCCACCAGGCGCGGCGCCCGCGTGCGCCGATTGCGCGCCGCCGCCGCCGAAAAAGGAAGGCGCCAGCTGCGGCGGCAGATTGGGCTGGAAACTCGGACCGTTTGCCAAACGCGGGTTTCGTTCGTTCAAAGGGGTACCGACCGCGTTCCCTGCGAAGTCAAATCCGCCCGGGCCCGGACCGGGCGCAGGCACAGGCGCAGACGCCTGTTGTTGGAACCCACCCGCGTACGCCGCAATCGCCGCCGCCGCCATCGCCGGGTTGAACCCGCCGAACATCCCACCCAGCGACCCCCGCGCCTGCATCGCGCGCAGCATCGCTTGCTGCTGCTGCTGCAGGGCGGCGAAGTCGATGTTGTGTGCGAACGGCCCTTGGCCTTGTGTGCCTTGCGGGTGTTGCTGTTGTTGTTGCTGTTCGTTTACCGGTACCGGCAGCGTCGGCGTCGCGACCCAGCCCCCGCCTTTCGGCTTTTTCGAGACACCCGCCGGATCCGGCTTCGCCGTTTTTTTCCGCTTCCCCTTGGTCACAGTCGCGTCCCCGAGCCCCATCAACAGCATGGCCATCTCGTCGTGCTCCTCGTCCTGTACATCGTCGCCTGTTTCGCTGGAGACCGGTGAGGTCGTTGCACACGCATCAGCAGCGTCCGCCGCGGACCTGGCCTTCGCGGCGGCGCGCTTGGCGTCGGCGGCGCTCGCGGCAAGCGTTTTGGTTTTGCCCGTTTTCTCCAGTTTCGCTTTTTCGTCACCCTCGCTTTTCAAACGCTTCCCCAAACGCGCGCGCTTCCCGCCATGGAGAACCCGTTTCTCGTCATCATCCGCCTCCTCCCGTGTCCGGTCCGCGGTCGCGTGCTCGTCCCACTCCACCGCCCACTCCTCCGCTTCGGGCGCTGCGCCCGCGGCGGCGAGCTCGGCTGATTGTAAAAAAAGAAATGTCAGTCTTGTATGGGCAATCAGGGAGGCGGAATGTGGAAATGGGAAATACTTACCGGCGTGCGCCGCGATCGCCGCCGCCGACGCCGGGCCGAAGTTGCGCGGGTGGTCGCCGTTCAGTCGTTGGTCCGCCAAGCGCGCGGCGTGCATCACCATCGCCCTGCCCTGCAGCTTGTCCTCGTGCCCGCTTTGCCGGAGCTGCCTGGCGAGGGACAGGCTTTCGTCAACGCTTTCGGGGGAGACGAACTCGTACGCGAGTTTCAAACACGGCCTTAAATTCCGGACCTGGTGCGGACACCCCGCCGGGACAAACACGGCGTCGCCGGTTTTCTGTGTGAACGACCAAGGCGAGACGCCCGTGTCTTTCGCGAGCTTTGCTAAATCCCGGGCCGTCAGGTAACTTGCTTGGTCGTGAATCGGGTGGTTCTGGCGCGCGTGCGGGTCGTTTTGTGTGGCGTCCTTTTCCTTTTCCTTTCCGGTTTCTTTTTCGGTTTCTTTGTGAAAAGCCTTTTCTTTCCGTTTCCCCTGCCACTCCAGCTCGCCCTTGAGCCACGCCACGCGGAGCCACTCGGTGAGCGTGGGGACGTCTTCGCGGCGGAACACGTCCCAAACCGCGCCCACGTCCTTTTCGTCGTCAGAAGTAGTAGCGGTACCCGCGGTAGCGGTACCCGCTACAGCAGTACCCGCAGTAGCAGTACCCGCAGTACCGTCCGTCTCTTTTTCAAGCACAGAACGCCCCTCACTCTCCCCCATCGCCCGCCCGACGTGCAGCAACACGTTCACTAAATCTGACGCGTCCTGGTGCGTCTTCGTGGCGCCGTCGGTTTCGTCGCCGCGCGCGTGTAAACGCCCGCCGCCGATGTACGTCTTCGGCCCCAAATCGGGAGGCACCCACTCCTTGGGGAGCGCGGTTGACAGGTTTAAAGGGCCGTCAACGGGGTTGGTGTACTCCTGGAACGGCAGCAGTGCCGAAAAAGCCTCGGTGTGCCGGGGCGCTCTGGACTTGAAATCGTCCTCACCCGGCCAATCGCGGAGTCGCAGCAAACCTTTTTGGTTTTTTTCGGTGTCGAATTGTTCACCGCCAATTACAATTTTTTCACCGCCGCTCGCGTCGTTCGCGCCGTCGCCGAAGGTTCGCTGGAAGAACTCACCAACGCTCATGCTTACCTCCGCGCCCGCATCGGCGCTATCCGTCAACACCACGGACTCGGTGGTGTGTGCGATGTGAGGCGAAAACTGGTCATTTTTGTCGGGCCAAACATCCGAGTCCTTCGAAGCGCGCGAAACACCCGCGTCTCGCCCGCGCCTCGTTCGTTTCGCGTGCGTCGCGCGCATCTCCTCTAAAAGTTTGTGCGGCGTCCAGAACCCGGTCCCGATTTGCCCAGCCCCCACGCCCCTGACGACCACGGGGTGGCCTTGTTTCCAGTGATGCTGGAAGTGCTTCAAGGTTTCGTGGTACGCATCTTGGCCCAGCAAAGAAGGGTCCACGTCCGTCGAACTGGGCGACCATAGTTGGAGGTGTTCGTGGGGAACCCGGTGACACGACGCGGTCGCAGTTGAATCGCCTTCTCGACACGACGCGCAAGGATCCTTCGGGGCGCTCTCGGCGAGACGCCGGCGAATCGCACCAGCGTGCGCCTCTTCAGCAGCGCCGACGTCTCCTCCCTCCTTGATTTTTGCGTCCGCGATCCGCTCAAGCATGTGCCTCCAATCCTCGGAATCGGGCGCGCGCCGTGCGGCGGACTCGTCCGCCAAATCCCGCGCGGTGGCGCCTTCGAAAACAAGCCGCGTCCATCGCTCGGCGCACGCGGCGTCGGAGGCGACGACCCATTCGCTGAGCGCATTCGCCTCTGCGTGTCGCGTTTCGAACGCCCCCCCCCCGTACCGGTCCGCCAGCCCGTCCACATCGGAAAGCGGGTCAGGCATCGCCTTGGCCACCGCGAGCGACCGTTGCGTGGTGACGCTGACGCAGCGCACCTTGAACGCCAGCGAGGCGTTGCTCACCGCGCCGCCCCTCCCCGCGTCCCCGTTACTAACGCACTTACCAGGGCACTTCAGCCCGAGGGAAAGGTCCCGGTCACCCGCGCTTGTGTCCCTCGGCGAGTTAGCCTTGCGTCGCGGCAACCTGCTGCGAGGCACCACCACCCGCATCTCAGCGCAACACTCCACGCAGTAATCGCTCCCGCACTCCGCGCAGTTCCGGTGGCCGTCCGCGATGCTGGCGCTGCACCGGTCGCACACCAGCCTGTAGGTTCCGCCTGGAAGCATCTTGGGGGTTTCGTTTGTGCGGACTCGCGCCGCGCCACCGCCAGGGTCCGCGCCGCGAACGCAAGGCGCGTGCCTTTCAGCTGTGATCTGCGCCCGGATCGAACCGACGTGAGCGCTCACGAACCCCAACACGTACGCGGCGTGCTTTTCTAAAAGCGCCGCGGGCGCCGCCGCGAAGGCGCGGATCGCCGCCGGGTCGTACGACGCGACTTCCTCTTCCCTTATTGGCGCGGCGCATGCGTCTTCCGGGCCACGCACGCCGGGCGACAGATTGCCGCCACCCGTCGCAAGGGCAGGCTCAGGAAGGACGGCGGCCAGCGATTCGCCGCTCTTGCGTCCGGCTTTGCCCGATTTCTTCGCGGAGTTTGTTTTCTCCGGTTTCGCAGGCCCAGCGCCGGCGCCGCGCTCGCGGGTTTCCCGCCCTCCCCGCGCTTCCTTGCCCGCACCCGAACCCAAAAGCGGCTCGCCCGTAGCTGCTTCCGACCGCACCGGCTTGATCGCGGCCCGGTCGTCTCGGGACGACTTCGGTGGCTTTGCGTCCGGGGAAACTTTCGAAATCGGAATCTCCGCGGCGGCGTCTTTCTCCGCCTTTTCTTTGCCGTCGTCGCCCCCCCTCGGCAAACGCTCTTTCTTCCCCGACCCGGCCGGCCCCTGTTTCCCCGAACTCTTCGCCGCCCTCTCCAAATACGTCTCCACGGCTTTCTTTGACCGCAGCGAGGGCTGCAGGTTGCCTTTCACGAACTCGCCTTTGCTTCCCGTGTCGATAAAAGCGCACTCCACGCCGCTTTTGTCGAAGCGCTTAAACACGTGGTCGCTGTGCTCGCCGCCACCCGCGCGCTGCGTGGACTGCACCCACACCTCGTTGACGTGGTGTTTGAAGCGATCGTACTCCTTGCCGCTGGGTTTCTTGTACCCGCCCAGGGGGGTCTCCGACCACACACCGGGTGACCCGGCGTTTGTAGAGTTGCCATCCACAGGGTGGACGATTCGGCCAGACCCTTTTTCTTTTTCAGAAGGCGTGGTCGCGGTGGGTCCCGCCTGCCGCCCAGACCCAGCCCCGCCGATCCCCTTGCCTCGGTGTGACCCGCCGTTGGCTTGCTCCGCGGCTTCTTTCTTGTCACGCGGCTTGCCATCGACGCCAGACTTGGTGGTTTCCACCCCGTCCTTGCCCCCGCGCGTCTCCCGTCGCTCATCCTTCTTCACCGGGCGCTCGCTCTTGGCCAATCCGCCCACGCCAGGAGGCGGGGGCTTGTACGTCTCCGGCGCTTTCCTCTCGCGCCTCGTAGCCACGGGCGCGGCGTTGATGTCCTCCTCCTGTAACTGCTTGATCAGCGCGGCGGTTTCGGGGTCGAGATCGGCGCCGAAGAAACCGGGGTCGGGGGGGGGGGCGGACGAGGGCGTGCCACGAGTCGAACGACCCATCTCGGCGGCGAACCCTTTCCAACTCTTCCCGCGCGCCAAGACCAAACGTGCGGCGAGGCAATCACCAGTCACCAGCAGGAGGTAAAACGTAACCGAGTGCACGCCGACGGACGATGCGTCGGCCTGGAACTACAAACCTCGCGTGGCACGTAGATGACGCCCGGACTCCTTCCGGCACGCCCGCGTGATGGCGCGCTCCTGCTATGCGGGAAACCACAATGCCACTGCTGAGACAAAGGCGAGACAAAAATTTCCCTTGTTTCTTTTGGTTCAAGTCTCGTCGGGGCGCCGCCGACGCAGACGCAGTCACGCACTTTTGTTCTCGCCTCCCACCTTCTCCTCGGTTGATGGCCAAGACCCGCAAGCGCGACCCCGTCCTTTCCCTCTCCGCCTCCGCCGACGCCACGACCCCGGGCCAGACCGCGAAGCTCGTTCCCCCAAGACCCAAAGGCGTGAACCTGGAGGATCTAGACGAGTTCCAAGATGAACAGGTAAGTCTGGGCAGAAGTGTGTTTCCTCCCATCCCAACCCTGTTTGCCGATTTTCCCGAGTAATTACTCACTCGTGCGGTCCGAAACACTGACCTTTTTTTTTTCCCATTCACAGCGAAGGGCGAAACAAGCCACGCAGGCGCAGTTCATCCTGCAGCTCGTGATCGTCGGGTCGTTGCTCGTGAAGTGGTGGAGGGGCAGGGGGGAGAAACCGAAACCCAAGCCCCCACGGGATACCGCGCGGGGCTGAGGGTCAGGGACGTAGGAGTAGGTAGGATAGTAGGATAGACGGACGTGACTGGCAAGATCTTTTCGAAACTCGTGTTTCGCGATGGCCACGCCGCACAAGGATTCCACCACCAAAGGGGGTGCTCTGCAGTACCAGCGGTTAACCCCGCTGGGCAGAGCGGGACTCTCCGCGCTCGGCCTCGGCCTGGCGAGCCCCGCGCCGAAAGCGCCGGCCAAACCGGACTCCGGTCCTTCGTACGCCGCGGTTACCGTCCAATCGGAATCGGAAAAAACAAAGGAAAAAACAAACTTCCAAGTCGACTTCGACGACGCGCCGTGCCTTCCCCCGGGCTCAAGAGCGTCCGCGTCCGTGCCGTTTCCGGCTTTGGAGGGATACAAGCAGGCGCTGGTGACCGAACATGGGAAAGCACCGGCCGGCGACGACGAAACCGGTCCCCCGGGTGACTCGACACTAAATGGTCATACGGGTACGGGTGATCCGTCGAGTTTACTCAAAAACGATCCGTCGACGTCCACACCGGGCGTCCCCGTTTGGTGTCCCCCAAACACGGAGTCGAGGCTAAAAAAACTCAAGTCACCCATGCTGCGTCTGCACGCCGAGATCGTGGACTTTTGCCGTTTCCTGGAACCCACGTCTTGTGAGGGAACCGCGCGCGCCGAAGCCGTGGACAGAATCAGAGCCGCGGTTTTGGTAATTTGGCCAAACGCGCGCTTCGAAGTACACGGCAGTTTCGCGACTGGGATGTACCTTGTAAGTGTTCCCATTCACCACACACCGCCTGCCTGATTGCCCATACTCGTACCAGAAGGGACTATTCCCACAACTGTTTACTCATACACATTACGAGAGACTGACACTTTCTTTTTTATCGTATCAGCCCACATCCGACATCGACGCCGTGATTCTGGACAGCGGCGCGAAGAGCGCGGCGACGTGCTTGAAAGCCCTTGCGCTGAGCTTGTCACGCAAAGGCATGGCCAGCGACATCGTGCTCATCGCGAAGGCGCGCGTGCCTATTGTGAAGTTCGTGGAGAAACTATCCGGGTTTCAGTTTGACATCTCCTTTGACGTCGCGAACGGACCGGCGAGCGCGGAGATCGTCAAGACGAAATGCGCGCGGTTCCCGGCGCTGCGCCCGCTAGTCACCGTGCTGAAAGCGTTTCTGCAGCAGCGGAGTTTGAACGAAGTGTACAGCGGCGGCATCGGGAGCTACGCCCTGCTATGCATGGTCATGGCGCACCTGCAGCTGCACGACAGCAAGGCCACGGCGAGCGCGTGGGCGGGCCGCGCGGGCGGCGACGCGGCGGAGGAGGGGTGTTTGGGCGCGCTGCTGATTGACTTTTTCGAGCTGTACGGCCGGCGCATCGACTGCGACGAAGTCGGTGTGTCGTGCCGAGGCCAAGGCTCGTTCTTCGCGAAAAGAGACAAGCAGCCGTCGTGGCACGACCACGCGCGGCCGTTTCTCCTCGCGATAGAGGACCCGCAGGACCCCACCAACGACCTGGGGCGGAACTCGTACGCCTCAAGAAGCGTGCGCGCGGCGTTCGAGCACGCCTTCACGGTGCTCACAGCGCCCGCCAGTAGGCGGGGCGACTTCCTGCTCGGCCGGGTGGTGCGCGTGGACGACGAGACGCTGCGGCACCGAGTCCCCCCCGCGGAAACCGGGGCCATCGTGGGTGTCGCCGCGGACTTCGCGAGGTATGCGTTCGCGGGGGACGGGGCGCGAGGCGGAGACGCCTCCGCGCGGGGACAGAAGCGGAAAGCCGCCGCGACGTTGGCGTCTCCGGATTCCTCCTCCTCTGATTCCTCTGACTCCTCCGACTCCGACTCGGAATCGGAGTCGGATCCGGAATCGTCGGATACCAATCAGTCCGCATCTGAGTTGGGGACGGGCGACGGCGACGGGGGCGACCACGGAGAAGAGGGCGGGGAGGGCGACGCGGAGACGGCCGAAGATGACGACGACTCCGGCGAAAGCGATGACGACTCGTCTTCGTCCTCGTCGGGATCGGAAGAGGAGGGCCAGGTGGCGCGCCTTTCGAGAAAGGGACGCGGCGGGAGGGGCGGCCGCGGCGGCAGAGGCGGCAGAAACGGCAGAGGTGGCAGAAACGGCAGAGGCGGTACCCCACACACGCCCGCGAACAAGAGACGTCGGAAAAACGAAACCGGCGGCGGGTCCGGCGGCGGGCGCGGGTACTTCTCCAAAGGACGACCGCGATAGACCAGCGCCCGACTGTTTTTTCGTGTAATCGCGTCCGCTTTATTTTCTACATGCACTACAAATACAGCACCTCCGCGCTCCTACCTATTTGGAACACGAGCTCGAGGAGTTATTAACTCAAAAGCTAAAGCTCTTATCCCCCCGTGGCCTATCCCAGTATCCACCCGTGTTGCTTCCCAGCAGGCGCGCGCACTTCGTACCACTCGCCTTTGTACTTTGCGAGCTCGTTTGGCAGCCCGCCTTGCTTCGACCACTCCAAATCCGTGGGCGGCGGCCCCGTGATGATGACTTCGTTGTACACGCCGTGCGCGCCGCTTCTCCACAACACGGCCCTGCCCCCACCGCACGCGATCGCGGCGCACTCCGCCGCCCGCACCGCCGCTTCCAAATGCGCGCCTTTCCCCCTGCCCGTGCTGAGGTTCGCGATGACCCTGCCGCCCGGCGCGAGCGCGCGCCCGACGGCGTCCCACGTGTCCATCCTTAAAAGCTCGGGAAGCACCACGCTGTGTTCGTCGAACACGTCCACCACTACGCCCGCTAGTAGCCGGCCTTCCGCGAACGCCCTTCGCACTTCAACAAACGCGTCCCCCACCCGGACCACGACTCGGCCGCTTTGTTCCAGCTCTTGAAGCCCGAAGTGCGCGCGCGCTAACTCCACAATAGCGGGGTCCAGCTCCCACCCCACCACGCGCCGCGCTAACCCGCTTTTATTAACATTAACGCCGTCGGGGTAGTAGGACACAATCTCCCGCGCTACGGTTCCCGCGCCTAGACCCACAACACCGATGGGGTACCCGGGCGGCATGTGAGCAATCAGCGGCGGCAGCATCGCGAACAAGTCGAAAACACCCCCAGCGGCGTTAGAATCCCCGGGTCGGTATTCCGACAAAACCGCGTCGGGCGTGTGTTCTCGCATCAAAACGGTGGCGCCCGCGAACGACGCGTCCGCGCCGCGCGCGTCGTCGTCCACGCGCAACACCTGCAGCTTTCCAAACTCAGAGTCCGCTTCATCCAGAAGGGTCATGCCACGCACGCGTCTTGGTGGTACTGTGAGCACGGCCTTGGTGTCTTGGGACGGGAAGACGTCCTCCGCATAAAATTCGTTTTTTGGTAATTGCTTTTGGTAATACCGAAGCCAATCCGGGAAGATTCCCGCGCCCGCGAGTATCGCCTCCGCTCGGCCGTCCAGGTTCACCGCCTCAACGCCGTGCGCGCGCATGGCGATCGCCACCTCTGATGCGAACGCTTTGCTCCACTCCGCGAAAGCCGCTTTGGTTGTTTCCGGGTCATTCGAGGCGCGGAACAAGTCGTCGGAACTGACCCCCGCGCGTCGCAACATGTCAAGCGCCATTTCGTCCAAGCGGCGCGCATCAACGCCGTGCGTCACGAAGGATCGCGCCACACACGACGCGCGCTCGTCCACGGTATCGTACGCGCGCGCCGTGACCACGCGACGCAAATGACGCACCCAACGCCCACCCGCCACGGGGACGCGTCCCGCGGCGAGCGCCATTGCGCCGAGAACAATGCGAAAACTGCGACAGGTTTGTGACGAGGAGAAAAGTCTGACGGCAACCTCCGTTTTTTATCATGACGTGGCACCGCTATCCATCTCCTTCACTCTGCACGTCACGACGTCTTCGAGACTCGGAGATGTCGTGCATGTCCGCCCTCGGCGCGACGCGTCTCGGCGCGCCCGCGCGTTCGCGGCGCGCGGCTCGCCGCGCGACGACCACGCGCGCGTCCATCCGAGTTGCTGACTGGTCACGAGAAGTCCCGGCCGTAAACCTCTCTCGTCGCGAAGCGGTTCTTTCCGCCGCCGCGCTTGTTTCCCTGGCCGCGCCGCAACGCGCGGTCGCTGAGCCGGTGAAAGCGTCTTTCTACGACTACACCGTGGAAAGAAACGGGACGCCCTTTTCCCTGGACGCGTTCCGGGGAAACGTCACCGTGGTGATGAACGTGGCGTCCGAGTGACCTTTGCAAAACGCCAATTACCCCGAGCTGCGGCAACTTCGCGAGAAGTACGCGAAGGACGGGTTTGAATTGGTGGCTTTTCCCTCGAATCAGTTCGGGTGCCAGGCGCCTGGCACCAGTGAGATGGAAAGGGCGTACGCGTACACAAAGTTCGGGTTCGAGTTCCCGGTGATGGACAAAATCGCGGTGAAGGACAAGCCCGGGAAGTGCAAAGGTGTCGACCCGAAAAGTTACGAAGAGTTCAAAGACGACCCGGACGCGTCATTGACCGCCACCCTGGTGGACGACGTCACGTCCAGCGCGCAAATAGCCCCCGTGTACCAGTTCCTGAAACAACCCCCGTTCGACGGGGAGATCCCGTGGAACTACACCAAGTTTCTAGTCGGCAGGGACGGGCGCGTGCTGAAACGGTACTCCCCTGGATCGCCGTTCGAACAAGGCATGGAGGACGACGTGAAACGCGCGCTGGCGGGGGAACCGCTGAGGGAACGCAAAGGGGGGTTCTTTTAAGCGGCTGTTTAGGGTTAAAAAAACCCTAAACTCTTCGCAGGTTCCCAAATCCCTGAGCACTTAGCTATAGGTGGTGCGCAACGCTCCGCAATCGTCGCACCGGTGGTACCTTCACGGTATTTCTCACCAATCGCTACGTGACAACCGCCGGCGAACCCCCCCAAACGTCGGCGCGTTTGATGCGCGAAACGTTTGAAACTTACCACGGTATTAATAAGACGAGACGATGTGAAACGTTTCATGTTGAGCACCCAAAAATTTCGTAGCTTTTTGTATTCTACGTACCCTCCTCGTCCGCGTCTGGCTAGTGTTACGACGCTTCTGTTTTGTTTTTTCTACGGTATTTGTTATTAGTGTCGCTCCGTTTGTCCCTCGCTCACCGTCCACCGGTCGCCGCCCGCGTGGCTTCTTCCCTGGAACTCGCGAAGAGCTCGACGTACCGCGTGCCCATTGACTGGCGGTCCATCTGCTGATGAGCAGCTCGCGCGTCTTCGGGTGAGTTAAACTCCACGAACGCCACGCCCGACGGGCGCCCGTCCATTGACGTGACGATGTGAATCGAGTCGTGCGCCAGCGGCGGCAAATCGGTTATGCTGCCGCCAAAGAAACCCACGATGTCATCCTTCGTCGCGGCGAACGGTAACCCGCGGAGTTTCAAAACCCCGGTGTGCTCGGCGGGCCCGGGCGCGCTGCTCGGAGGCGGGGGTTGCGAAACTTGCGTTTGCTGTTTGAACCCACCGACCCCGTTTCGGGTTTGGACGGAACCCGGAGGGCCGTGAGGCAAAGGAGGCGCCGCGCCGTTCATTTGAACGCCACCGTTTGGCGCACCCGGCGCACCGGTCATTTCGCCGAATTGATGATACCCGTTGCTTTGGTTGGATGCCATCCCGCTCGCCAACCCGTTCGCCTCGTTCCCAAACCCGCCGCCGCCGTGCGTTAACCCCTGCTCGCTCACCAGGTTCGCCACCGCGGCGTAGTACTCCTGCGGTTGGGAACGACGCGTGTCAGTGTTTCGGACCGCGTTCGTAACGTGTAAGGAACTTGTATTGCAAACAGGGTACCGTACTTCCCGACTGTACTCCATACAGAGCAACTGTACTCCATACAGATCCGTAAACAGTCACGCAGGGGCTGGGCTATAAACAGTGTGAGTGGGATTTGGGAAAGGCAATAGACTACTTACCTGTTTCTTCGCCCGGAACACCTCTATGTACCGCCGGCCCATTGGCGCCCTGTTTTTCTGCAGCGCGAAATCTAACTGCGACGCGTTGCCGAACAGTACGTACGCCTCGCCGGTGGTCCTGTTGTCCCTGCGGACGATCAGCACATCAACCACCTCTAAGCCTTGAAAGAAATCCAAAACGTCAAACTCAAGGGCGTTGAAGGGTAAGCCGCGCAGGCGCACCGCGGGGAACGCTTTTTCGGCGTGGAAACCGCCGTGGCCGACGTGCGGCACGTGATGCGGCACGTGCGGCATCGCGGCCGTGTTGAACCCGGCACCGGCGCCGGGGGGCATTTGGTTGTGGCCTGCCATCGGTACGAGATGCCCGCCCATCGGGTGCATCAGAACTGCAGGGTCCATGACACCACCAAGCCTGCGGGGGTGGAGGGAAGCACGGACACGGAAGGGGGTGGTTAGGGATGCAGATCGTTTGGCCGACGTGTTGGAGTTGTCAGATCGGGCCAAAAGAGATTCGATCCGATCTGACATGTACCTCGCGTGCGATCGGACCGAACCCTAAGCCCTAAACCGCGTTTCGCGATTGGTGTGCAGACACGTAGAGTGAAATCGGGGTATGGCCGACGTACCGTCCGGAAACTGTGTCGTGCCACGCGTTGTGCGCCACGCGGGTGGCGTGCGAGCGTGATGGGTCCAACGTTTCGAGAAGTTGGGCGGTGTCGAAACTTCTTCCATCAAGCTGCTTTCAGAAATTTTGAAATTTCGGGTCAACGCGTCAAAGTGCAACGACTCGCCGTCGATGGGCACTTCGCGACGCGTACCGCACGGCTCGGCCCGAAACGCACGCGGATACATCGAACACCATGGCGCAGAATGCGCAGCAGCAGGTGCGTGATGGGTGATACTCGTTTTCGTGTTACGCCGGGCTACACCACACTCGCGACGTCCTCGTTATTTTCGGTTGACTCGCATCTCATCTCTTATTTTTGCGCATCTCATCTTTCCTTCCGGGTGCTCGATCGAGGCCTCGGCGCGTACTTCTTCCCGCTGACCTCCCCCCTCCCTCCCCCCTGCCTCTCGCCCCACCCCCACCTAACACAACTGCCAGGCGATGATGGACAAGAAGCTCTACGACATGGCCAAGTCCATGGAGGACGCGTTGGACGATGAGCTTCATCGTATGAACAACATGGATCAGGACGATCTGGAGAATATCCGGCGCAAACGGTTGGAGAGCATGAAGGGCGACCAGGACAAGCGCAAGAAATTCCTAGCCATGGGCCACGGCGAGCTTCGGGACCTGCAAGACGAAAAAGAGTTCTTTTCAGAAATGAAAGGAGAGAACATGATGGTCGTGCACTTTTACCGAAACAACTGGCCGTGCAAGGTGATGGACATGCATCTGGATTTGCTTTCCAAGGTGCGTATTTACCACGTTCCGCCTCCCTGATTACTGCCTTTGTATGGAGTACAGTCGGAAAGTACGGACCCCACTCCGTCTACCCTTCCTGATCGGCCCGATTACGGGTGAATGTTTGCTAGTGATACTGTTACCATAGTAACTGTTCCCTTTCCAATCCCGGATACGCGCGGTCCGAAACACTGACCCTTTCGGCTTTTATCGCGCCAGAAACACCTGGAGACGAAGTTCGCGAAAATCGACGCGGAGAAGAGTCCTTTCCTGACCGAGAGGTTGAAGATCTGGATGCTCCCCACGCTGGCGCTTGTTTCGAAAGAAAAAATCATGGACTACGTCGTCGGGTTCGACGACGTCGGCGGGAGCGATGACTTCCCCACGGAACACTTGCGGCTGGTGCTAGCGTCGAAGGTACGTGTTGCATTTCCAAAATCCTGAACACTGTTTGCCGATTGTTTGCTGTTTGCCGATTGTCCAGAGTAATTACTCACTCACGTTACGAAAGACTGACACTTTGTTTTTCATCTCTCAGAACATGATCGACTACCACGGCGACGACGCGGAAACCGACGCGCGGCGCTCGACGTACGAGAAAACAACTGAGGTCGTTGATAAGAAGAACCTGCGGAAAGGGGGGGGAAACTTGGTGCTCGGGTCGGACGACGAGGACAGCGATTTCGATTAACGGAAGGGGGGGATATGTATTACCTTTAAGGTGTAGAGAAGAGTTTGTGAAATGTTTGTCAAAAAAAACAAAAAGAGTTTTACTTTACACACGAGTGCCTTCGTCCCTGCTCGCTCAAAACTTTTCCTTCTTCCCCTTGTTCGCGACGACGATTCGGTCGATGACGTCCTGCATCGCGAACGCGCCTTGGTCCCCGTCCGCGTACGTGCGCACGGTGAGCGTCCCGTCCGCGGCTTCCTGCTCACCCACAACGCACATCACCGGCACTTTCTGTTTCTCCGCGTTCCGCACTAGCTTGGCTAGCCGTTCGTTGGTGGTGATATCCACCCTGATTCCGGCTTCGCGCATTTTCCGTTGCACCTCCTCGACGTACGGCGTGACCGTGTCCGTTACCGGTAACAACCTCACCTGCGTCGGCGCCATCCACAGGGGAAACGCGCCGGCGTAGTTTTCGGTCAGGATGCCGAAGAACCGCTCCAGGGATCCGAAAATAGCGCGATGGATCATAATCGGCCTTTGCTTCACGTTTTGCGCATCCACGTACTGCAAGTCGAACCGCTCGGGGAGGTTGAAATCCAGCTGCACCGTCGAACACTGCCACTTCCGGCCAATCGCGTCCGTAATTTTGATGTCGATTTTGGGGCCGTAAAACGCGCCTCCGCCGTCGTCCACGGCGTACGCCCAGCCTTTCCGGTTAAGCGACTCAATCAAAGCGCCTTCTGCTTTTTCCCAAATCGCGTCGTCCCCGACGCTCTTTTCTGGTCGCGTGCTTAGGTTGACTTCGAAATCGGTGAACCCGAACTGGCCCAAAATCTCCTCCGTCAAATCAAGCACACCCAGAATCTCATCCGCGATTTGGTGGGGAAGGCAGAAGATGTGCGCGTCGTCTTGCGTGAACCCTCTGACTCGGAACAGGCCGTGCATCGTGCCGCTTCGCTCGTACCGGTAAACCGTGCCCATCTCCGCCCACCGAATAGGCAGGTCTTTGTACGAGAAATACCCATCCTTGTAAATCGCGACGTGGAACGGGCAGTTCATGGGTTTCAGCTGGTACATCTCGTCCTCGACTTGAATCGGCTTGTACATGTTTTCGGCGTAGAAATCGGCGTGTCCGCTTGTTTTCCACAAATCTGCCTTCCCCACGTGCGGGGTATACAAAAGGTCGTACCCGCGCTGCAGGTGCAGGTCTTTCCAAAAATTCTCGATCATGTTCCGCATCAACGCGCCTTTGGGGTGCCAAAAAACCAACCCGCCGCCAACCTCTTCCTGTTGAATCGAAAACAGATTCAAATCTTTGCCCAACTTGCGGTGATCTCTGCGCGCCGCTGAGATGAAGAAAAGAAAGGGTCAGTCTCGAGTCTTGAGTATGAGTAATGACTCTGGACAACCGGCAAACAGTATTGGGATTTGGGATACAACACTTACCTTCCAGCTTGAACTCGTTGTACGCCGTCATCTCCTCAGGCGTGGACCACGCGGTTCCGTAAATGCGCTGCAGCATCGGCCGCGTTTCATCCCCCCGCCAGTACGCCCCCGCCACGGATTCAAGGTCAATGGCTTTGGGGTGGATTTGCTTGGTGGACTCCACGTGCGGGCCCGCGCACAGATCCCACCACTCGTCGCCGATGTGGTAAATCGTGATAGGTTCGGTTTTGATGGACTCCAAAATCTCAAGCTTGTACGGTTCGTTTATTTCTTTAATCCTGCGCTCCGCTTCGGCGCGCGTGACTTCCTCACGGCGTAGCGGGTAGTCCTTGTTGATGATCTTGATCATCTGCTTTTTGATGAGCTTCAGGTCCTTGTCTGTTGGTTGGAAGGATATTAAAGGTCAGGGCGGTAATTTATAGTAATATGGAAAACAGTTTTTGGAACACGGCGAAACACAAAAGCGCGTGGCGTTTCGAGAGAAAAAAACAGCGCTTTTTCGCGAGCCTTGCCAGGCCAGGGAACGGATGGCCACGACTCCCGACGACGAGGGTGTGCGTGTGTGTGTCGTGTGTCACGCGTGTGTCAGTTCACCACGTACCCGAGAAACCTTCGGGGTAGTAAAAGTCGTAGTAGAACCCGCGGTCGATCCTGTGTGGGGGGTGTGGGTGGGTGCAATGGGTCAGGGAATCGCATCGGGTTTAATTCGGCGGCCACGTCGAGTGGATAGAGAAAAGATCAGGCCGGGGCGGTTCGGACCGGGGTCGGGGTAGAAAAAGGTGGCCTTACGTACCACGGGCCGATGGTGCACTGCGCCGTGGGGAACAGCTTCTGCGTGGCCATGGCGCAGATGTGCGCGGTGGTGTGTCTTATCTTCAGAAGCTCCTCGGACTCGTCACTGGTGAGAAGCTTGATGGGGACCGGGGCGGGTCCGTCGGCGGAGGAGGCATCGGGCTCGGCGACTGCGTTGCTGGCGAAGACGCTGGCGTGGCGACGGCCGAAACCGCGTGTCATCGCGGAGGCGACGCCGGGGGCGACGATGGACGCGACAGGGACCGCGACGGGGCGAGGCCCCGCCCACGTTGCCACCGCCGCGGTCACGCCGCGCGACACCGAACCGAACCCGACGCGACGCGCGTAAGCAGCCATCGTGTTGGTTTTGCCGACGCGAACGGCGCTCGCACTGACCACTGCGGGCGCGCGGGCTCCGATGGGGCAGTAGCTCATGCTACTGTAACGGTACCGGGGAGAACTCGAACAACTTCCGATGGGGAAGGTGACGAGTGCGCCTTGTGCCACAACAAGTGTCGCACCGACGAAAGCGCCGATGCCATTTCGCAAATCAGTTTTTGATAAATGGAAACAGGCTGACACAGATTTCGAGTCATCCCGAGGTGCGCGGGCTCGTCGTTCTACGTCGCGAGGGCGAAGGGCGTACGGGTCGCTCCGTGGGGTTCGCCATGGCCGCTCGCGAGGCGGCGGAAACCATGGGGCGCGGCCTTCGCCAGAGCGTCAGCGCGTCTGGCGGCCACGTCCCCGTGAAGGCGGCGAAAACTTTACAACAGCGTCTCCTCCCAGACGACGTGCACCCCGCGGACGCGGTGGACGTGGTGCACGCGTTGTCGCGTCTCATCGAGGACGAGGAGCTGAGGTACGAAGCGTTGGTCGGCGACAACGGCGGGTCGCACAGAGCAGGGTACGCCATAGGGCGCATCTTGTCCGTAGTCCAGGATGACGTGAGCGGCGTGGATGTTGTGAGCAAGTTTTGTTTAGACGCCCTGACGTCGCCGAGCGCCAGCGCGAAGACGCAAGCGGCTGGGCTGCGTTTGCTGTGCTCCGTGGTAAGCGTGACCGGGTTCCAGTTCCCGCTGACGGACGAAAGACTAATCGACAGGCTCACCGCGTGGGCACTAGGGCCGATGCAAACGCACGCCGACGCGGCGCCACGAACGGCGCGGCGAGAAGCGTTTGAAGCGGCGGAGACGGCGGAGGCCGCGGCGGTTGACGCCGAGAGGGAAAACGCACCCACCGCGGGTCTGGCGAGGCAAGCCGCGAACACCGCCAATTTAGAAGCCCTGCGAGTGAAAACATACGCCATGGGGTGCCTCGCGGTTGCGTTGGAGGCGGAGGACGTCGCCAGCGCGCTTGTGCGCGACGGGGTGATGGGGGAGATCATGACCCCGCTGCGCTCGTTTCTGGTGGACAATGAACCTGCAGAGGGTGTTTCTGTTGTTGAGGCGGCAGCGAAGCAGGGTACTGATGGCGGCGAAAGCGGTGGAACTGTGACACAAGACGCGCGAACCGCGGCTCATTATGACGCACTCCTAAACACGGACGACGCGGAGGACGTCGGTACGGCGGGCGCGGCGCTCGCGGACTTTTCGGTGAAGCGCGGGGCGGGCGACGCGTGGCTGTTGCCCGGTCGCTTGCTGGCGGCGCGTCTGCGCGCGCTCGCGGCGACGGGTGAGTACATAGAGTGCTTTGGACAGGCGCTACAGGGCGGGGCTGTTGACGTAGGAATGGCGCTCGTGACGGGAAAATACTGGAACCCCGAGTCAAACGCAAACGCGAACAAAGGTTGGCCGCCGGAAACCGCGCGGCGCCGGGTTCTGACCGGAAACCCAGGAAACGGTCACCAAAACCCGAACGATTCGGAAAAGTGTGTTTGCGCCCCGCAGCTCCCCGAGTCGCTCGCCGCGGTGTGCGCCTTGCTGGCGCACGCGAAGTTCGCGGTGACGTTCGTTGACCGCGGAGGCGTCGCCGCGTTGTTGCGAGTACCGCGGGGACCGCTTTCGGTGGATGAAAGCTACCGGTGTTTGTTCGCGGTTTCGCAAACGCCCAGCGCGATGGAACGGTTGTTGGCGCCCGGCAGGGACACCGCTGACACAGGTCCGAACGTCGCGAAACGTTGCGTCAATTTCGTGCTCGCGGCGCTGGACGGCGGCCACGAAGCCGCGCGCAGACACGCCGCGCTATTCCTCGCGCTTTCCTTTCCCTTCCCCGCCGTAGTCGACGCCTTCGACGCCGCGGGGGGGCTGCGGCCGTTGCTCAACCTGCTGCGGCACGCCGCACAGCTCTCGTCAACGGCGTCGCCATCGGCGAAGCAAACGGCGTGCCACGCGTGCCACGCGCTGCGGCAGTACTGCCGCGCGCATTTGCACCGCCGCGTGAACGGTACCGGTTCGGGCTCGCCGGGGTACCGCCCGGTGGACCTGAGCCTGGCCGCAACGGACCGGAACGTGCGTTTGGCGTCGCACGACGTGAAAACAGCGAGCGTGATGGAGCGCGGCAACGGTTGGTTGCCCATGGACGCGTTCATCGCGCAAGGCGGCCACGAAATCGTCCTGGCGCTCATGAGCGTCGCCGCGGGGGACCGTCACTTCCACGAATGTGTACCCGCGGGCCTAGGCGCGCTGCGCATCGCGACGTTACACCCCGCAGCGCGAGCCGCGACGACGTCGGTGTCCGTGGTGACGCCTGGAAACACGTCCCTCTCCGCCGCGGACGTGCTGCTCGAGATCGCGGCGCGAGCCGCGGGGGCGCAGGACGCGGAGGCGGCGATTGACGCGCTTCAAGTGATATGCCAACTCGTGGCGCCGCCGCCGGCGCTCGCGGCGAAGGATGCTTCGGCGGTGGCACAGAAAAAGGAAAGAACCCGCGTCTCCATGACACCCAAAAAGCCAAGCCGGCGAGGCAGTGCGGTGGGCGGTACCGCGAACGCGTACGTCTCGCGCGTCGAGGCGTTTGGTGGCGTTGAGGAAACCGCGTTTGACAAGTTGCTCAAGCCGGGACGCGCGTCGCTACGCGAAGCCGGCGGGTTACGCGCGTTGCTTTCGATGCTCACCAAGGGCTCGAAGAAACTTATCTCTCCACACGACGACGCCGCACGCGCGCTTTGCTGCAACGCGCTTCTCGCGATGGCGCGGGACCCCGCCATCGCGCAGACCCTGCGCACGCTTCAAGTCGCGCGGCGGTTGACCGATTTGGTGAGCGGGCACAAGCACAAGCGCGGGGAGGTTGGGAAAACGGTTTCAACAAATGAAACGCAAGCCGGGGGGGGATCTGCAGCACAGGAGACCGATATGTCCACCTCAATCGAAGCGAAAAGCGGTGAGTTCCACCGAGCCGCGGTGGAGCTCATCGCGCTCACCGCGGGGGGGGCGGCAAGGGGCAGCCACGCGCTCGCGGCGGCGAACGCCGTCGCCGTGGCGCCGCTGCGCCGCATGGAGCGCCACGCAATTGCCGCCGCGACGCGGGTGCAGTTTCCTCACGAGGACTTGCTTAGGTTGATTCACGAGCACTTGAGTAACGCTGGGTTGGCACGCACCGCGGATGCGCTCGCGGTGGAGGTTGCGGAAAGCGGAATGCTGGGGGCTGGAAATTTGTTGAGTCTGGGCAATCGAGGCCCAGGCGGGCGACGCGACAGAAAAAACGAAAAAAACACTTCGCCGAAAACGCCGGTGACCGTTTCAAAACGCGCGGGCTACTTCGCGCGCGCTCCGGGTACCTCGGTTGTGGGTTTGTTCGGCGGCACCAGCACGCCACGACCTGGGGCGTTCAATCTCGGGCTGCAGACGCCTATGCCTGGCAAGACGTCCACGCAAACACGCGAAAAAGCGTTGTCCGCAGGCAAACGCACTCCGTGCAAACAAACTCCACACACACAAACTCCGCGTCGCTCGAAGCGCAAAGCCGCCGCGCTGCGTGAGGGTCACGTTGAGGAAAGAGGAAACGTGACTTACGACGGAACCGCAAAAGGTCTCTTCTTCGCGGGCGCGGAGAGCGTGTCTCCCTGTACCGCGGGACGCGCGCGCGCGCGGTTCTCTGCTCCAGGCAACGGCTTAGGGATGGCGAGTAACGTAGATACCGAGCCCGTGCCGTGCGTGTTCATCGACGACGACCGCGAAGGGTGCGGCGTGCGGTCGAAACTGGACCAGGTGATGACGACGTACTTGAGGGCGCAACACCGGGGGTGCGCGACGCCCGCGGCGGCGTGCGCTCCTTTTTCGCTGTTGGAGCCGCACGCGTGCGTCGAGCCCAAGCATCCGCTCGGCGCGCCTGCGAACGTGACGAAGCGGGTACACCGACGCGAGTGGTTCGGGGGAGGAGGGGTTGGCAGGGGCGGGGGGGGAGGCGTCCCGAGGGGAGGCACGGGAGGCAAGACACGGGATCGCCACTTTGTGTTTGGCAGGTACGTATTTCCCATTTACCACATTCCGCCTCCCTGATTGCCCATACTCGTACCAGAAGGGACTATTACCTCTGACTGTTTGTCCATACATCGCGATATACAAGACTGACATTTCTTTTTTACACTCTCAGGTTCCGTCCGACGCGCGCTTTGCGGGACGAAGGCGCGACGTTCACGTGTTCCAGTTTTTTCGGACCAGAGGGGGACAAGATTTTGTCCGGCGCGAACGACGGCACGCTGCGTCTGTTCGACGTCAACACAGGTGTCGTTGCCGCGTACGTCGATGAGTACAGGCACTCCGGTTCCGTGCGGCAAATTCAAACCGCGTCAGCGTTTGGTTCCACCGAAAAACCGTTCGCGCTTTCTTCGAGCGCGAGCGAAACGTTTCTGTGGGACCTTTCCACAACTCCCGACTTTTCATCCGAAGGCCCGGTTGCTACTTTCGAAGGTGCGTGCTCTGCTTCTTTCGACTCTCAATGCGCGCGCGTGTTTCACGCCGGGGGAAACACCCCAGGCACCGCGTGTCTGTACGACATAACAGCGGGGAAGCACGTGCGTAATTTCTTCACCTGGAACTTGATGGACCAGGCGCTCGGGGTTGTGACAAACCCGGCTGGCGCGTCGCGGCGGTTCACCACACGAACAAGCACGTCGCAACGATTCGCGGACACGAGTTTCGGACCAAACGGGTCGTCCTTGGTGCTGTGGGGACACACACTTTGGGACGTGCGCCTTCCGCACCCCATAAAAACCTTCGACTCGTTTTCCGACGGCGGCGGCGTGTCCTTCCACCCGCGAGGCGACGAGGTCGTTTTGAACGGCGAGGTTTGGGATTTACGAAGCGACCGGCTGTTGCGGTGCGTTAGCTCGCTGGACGGGTGTTCATTAAGCTGGACGAAAACGTGGGATGTCGCCGTCGCGTCCTACCGACCGCCCCGGGACGAAAACATAGTGCAGAGCAGTCGGCGAACCAAACACCCGCTGCGTAACGCGTTTCGAACCGTCGATTGCGCGAGCGACGACTTCAGCGACATCGCCACCATCGATATCGACCGCAACATTCTGCACGTCAGCTGGGACAAAGGCACGGATAGCAAGTGCTGCGTCAGTGAGTGCGACCCGAACGACGTTTCCTTCGACTCCGTGGTCAGGGTGTACGAAGCGGGACGCGTACGGCCGACGGAGGAAGACAGCGACGCGGAGGACGAAGGTGACGAAGGCGACGAAGGTTTGGACGAAGGCGTTGACCTTCACTTGAACGACGACGAGTTCCGCGCGATGGACGAGATGAACGTGTTAGACGAGGATGACGAGCAACGCGCGGCTCGAACCGCCGCCGCAATCGCGGGAAACGGCGCTGCGCTTGCCGGCCTACGAGCGCTGCTGGGGGGCATGGTCGCGGATAGGATACGCGACGCGGTTATCGGCCAGGGCGCGGACGTGGACGAGGACGAGGACGAGCTGGACACGGACGACGACGTTGAATTTTCGCTCGAGCCGGAGAACGACGCGGATGACGGCGACGATAACGATTCAGTCAACGACGAGGACTCGGAGGTTTCCGAGTCTGAATCAGAAAGCGTGCTGCTGAGTCTGTCGTCGTCGGGGGACGAAACCGGGGACTCGGTGGAGGAATTGGAGGGGGAGAGCTCGGACGATGACGAGTCGGAGGGTGGATTCTAGTATTAGAGACTTTTTTGTAATCGAAAAGCAGAAACCAAAACCGAAATCGCAAACTCCTTTCTACGCACTGACCTGCACGCCGGCGGCTTCCCCGGCAGCCATGCCCCACACAAGAGGTATTCCTCATACGTCGTATCCTGGTCTGGTGGCGCGTCACAAATGCGTCTCTCATTCGCTCTCGTCGTCGCTTTCGTAGTCTTCGCTGAAATCATCCTCTTCTTCGTCTACGGAGTCATCACTGTACGTTTCTGGGTAGCCGTTCGCGCGCAACCACTTCTTCAACTCGAGGTTATCAGGCCCCGCCACCATGTAGCACGTGTTTACGTTCCATGGGCAGCCGTTCGCACGCGCCCACTTCAGCACCTCGAGGTGCCCGCACTGCGCCGCGAACTGGCACGTGAACCTGTCCCACGGACAGCCGTTTGCGCGCGGCCACTGTAGCATCTCGAGATCTCCGTGACGAGCCGCCTCCTCGCACGTATCCGCGTTCCATGGGCAGCCGTTCGCGTGCAACCACTGGAGCACCTCGAATCTGCCGCTGCGGTTCACACAATGAAGTCGAGAAAAAATCCCGCCCCCCGCCGCCAACGAGCACGTCTCCTCGTCCCATGGGCAACCGTTCGCGCGCGCCCACTGCAGCACTACGAGGTTCCCGCCCGCCGCCGCATGCGAGCACGTTTGCTCATCCCACGGACAGCCGTTGGCGCGCAACACCTTCAACTCCTCGAGATGTCCACCCCTCGCCGCTGCCTCACAAAAGTATTTTCGTTCTTCAGTGGACAGGCGACCTCGCCGTTGCAAGCGCCGCAACGCGCTTAAGCACCCGAGTTCCACTGCTGTGCTACCATTTACCACCTCTTCAACCTTAAGTCCCGTCGCCGTTACCGCGTCACGCATTGACTGGCTCACCACGCGGAGCCGTGCGAGATCTGCGGGGTCGTCGAAATACTCAGATCTGAGAACGTGCGTGACGACGATGTCGTTGAGAAGGCCCGGGATGGCCTCGCCCGCGTTAGCATCGCGCTCGCGCTTTCTCTTTCCCGCACGAGTCTCGACTCGTGCCATGTTGGATGACATTTGTTTGGTTTGTGTTGCGCGGGTTGTTGTGTTGTGCGGCGCGATCAGCGTTGTGGCTCCTGTTTCTCGGACGAAACAGATTTTCGTCTCGAAAAGTATCGACTGCCATCTCAGGGTGCCCAGAAAGCCGCGCGCAATGAAGCGCGCGGCGCCTGATGAGAGCGGAGGGGATGATGTCGCGGACCGCGCACCGCTGTCGCCGTCGCGGCCCGACACGAACGCGAATCCCCCGCCCCCCGTTGCGAGGCCTGCCGCGGCGTTCAAGCCTCCCTTTCGTCCGGGCGCTGGCTTCAGACCTCCAGGAGGGGTGAATCCTACTTTCAAAACGCCGTTCGCCAGACCAGCAGCCGCGCCCGCGGTGGCTCCTCCGGTGGGGCCCCCGGTTGCTCCCGCATCCACGAGGCCTGTATCGCGCTCCGCATTCGCCGCTCCCGCGCGTGGCGCGACCGGCACTAGCGGCGTGCCTCGCACGTTCCCCACACGACCCCCCGTGTCGACGAGAAGCCCTCAGATCCACAACCCACCTTCCACCGAAACTTCGTCTGCGTCGAAATCGTACTTTGGATGCTTGTACGCTAAACGAAAAGCCGCGAAAAACAGAGCCTCAAAATCATGGCTGGATGGCGTGGTGTGTACGGTACCTCCCACGACGATTTTGTTTGACGCCGCTGGGAAGCAAATCGCCAAGGGTAAGGCGGGAACGTGCGTGGCGGGTACGACGATGGAAATCGGAAATTGGGAAATCGAGGTGCAGGATCCCGTCGCCGAGAAAGAGTTTCTGTCAGGCGCGGCGCTGGCGGGCGGAGGGACGGCTTTCACAGCAAACACAGACACGGACACGACGGCGGTACGAAAACCATTTTTCGCGCCGGTCGCGGGAGGTAGTTGTGGCGGTACCGCCGTCAGAGGCGTTCCCAAACCTACTCAAAACAAAGCTCCGACTCCGCCGCCGGATGGGGCGCTGGTGTTATCGTCGCCGGGCGATTCCTTCCCCGGCTTCGCGAACAAAGCCACCGCCTTCGTCGCGGTTGATTCGTTTCTCGCCAAAGACATGCGCCTTCACCAGAAAGAAGGGGTCAAGTTCATGTACCAAGCGGTGATGGGACTACGAAAAAGCGCACACACCAACCAAACCCACCACGGGTGTTTGCTCGCGCACGAAATGGGAATGGGCAAGACGTTACAGGTAATCGCGTTGCTTTGGACGTTACTGAAACAAAGCCCTGTGGGAGGCGGAATAACCTCCCCGATTGCAGACAAAGTCGTGATAATCACCCCCGCTTCGTTGGTCCAGAACTGGGGTTTGGAGATCAAAAAGTGGCTCGGTACCACGCGGCTTGAGCCGCTGTTAGTCGAGAGCGGAGGTACCGAGGCGTCCGGACAAGACGCGAAATCGCTGTTCACCGACTGGGCCAGGTCGAAGCAACAAAGGTGGCGCGTGTTAATCACGTCTTTCGAAACCCTGAGGCCTCACGCGGAGCTGGTACAGTCCACAACCGGCGGTATCGACGTGTTGGTGTGCGACGAAGCGCACAGGCTTAAAAACATAAAAGGAGACACCGCCACAATCAACGCGTTGCGAAAACTGAAGTGTAACAAGCGGATTTTGCTAAGCGGAACGCCGGTGCAGAACGACCTCGGTGAGCTTTTCGCGGTTTTCGATTTCGCGTGTCCGGGCGTGCTGGGCGACTACACGCAGTTCAAGAAGATTTTCGCCAACCCAGTGGAGCGCTCGCGCGATAAAAACGCATCGAAGGAAGAACAGGACTTGGGCGCCGCACGAGGCGAAGAGCTGCAACGCATGACCAAACAGTTCGTGCACCGCGCCTCAGCCGCGCAAATCAACGCGAACCGCATTCCCCCGAAAACAGAGTACGTCGTGTTTTGCCGCCTCACCCCGACGCAGTCGTCGCTGTACTCGGAGTACCTCAAGTGTTCGTCGGTGAGGAGAATTTTCTCCGGGAGTGCGAAAACCGCAATAGCGCCTCTGCAGGCGCTGCAGAACCTGCAAAAGCTGTGCAACAGCGCGTCGCTGTTGATGGGCGACGGCTTGGCGTCAGAAGATGACGCTTCAAAATCGCCGAAAAAGAAATCCCCAGCGGCGCTTGACCCCGAGATTCGCCAACGCCTTTTGTCGCGCCTCCCTGTTGGGTACCCTAGCCCTTGCGACAAGTCCGTCGCTCCGCACCACCCCGCGATGAGCTGCAAGCTCGCCGTGCTGATGCAGCTGCTCACGGAGTGTGTTAAGTTAGGCGACCGCGCGGTTGTTGTTTCGGGGTGGACCTCAACGCTGGACGTCATCGATGCCGCTTGCAAATCCATCGACGGTCTCGAGAAACTTTCGAGACTTGACGGCTCGGTGGCGCCGCACAAGCGCCAGCAATTAGTCACGAGCTTCAACGCCGGCCGTGGCGGGGGCGTTTTTCTGCTATCGACCAAAGCGGGCGGCGTGGGTTTGAACTTAATAGGCGCGAACCGGTTAGTTCTGTTCGACAGCGATTGGAACCCGGCGAACGACTTGCAAGCGTTGGCGCGGGTGTGGCGGGAAGGCCAGAAAAAGCCGGTGGCGATTTACCGCCTACTCGCCACCGGGACAGTGGAGGAGCGTATTTTCCAGCGGCAAATCGCGAAAGGCAGTGTGGCGAACGCGGTGGGGTATAACAGCGCGAGCGCGGGAGATGGACGCGATGCCTCGACTTCGACGGAACAGGGCGGAGAGATGTCCACAACGACATCGCCCGGTCAAAACCCGAATGCTTTTTCAAAAGAGGAACTCAAAAATCTGTTCACGTTCAACCCAAACGCGGTGTGCGACACGCAGGAGGCGTTGAGTGCGCGCGGGGAGACCACTTTGGGTGTTTCAGCGGATGGGTCATTCGTGAGTAAAAAAAGAGAACTGCCTCCGCACTGGGCCACGTGCGCGGGTGAGGCAAAGGGCGGGGTTTCGGACGCACCGCTCAACAGCGCCATGTCCTTGACGCACGCTTTGCCAGACGGTGAAAACGCGGAACCGAGCAAGATTGTTTCCTTCTGCGTAGAGCTTCCGTCTGGCGCTGCGCCGCCTGTAGTGGCGGCAGAAACGTGCTCTTCGGAAGAACCAGAAGAGACGGTCGACGACCAAGCGGGTGCGGGCGATGCGATGGATGTGCCATCGTGAGTGACACAACTTGCAGTGAGACGTTTACGAATCGAGACGACTTTCTTTCACAACTTTCGCATGTACCGCCCGTACTTTTCCAGAAACGCATCGATTCTTTCGTGTACTTTATTCCGACACGCCCTTCCGAGTTGCGTCATGGCGTGCACTCCAAAGTGCCCCACGCCATGCGGCCCTTCCGGCCACACATCCAGGGTCGCGTTGTTCCCCGAGTCTTTCCATTTCTCAAACATCAAAACCGTATCGTCGATTAACGCGTCTTCCGTGCCGACCGTGAACGCGGCTTCTGGGAAGTTTTTCATTTCTTCGCGTGACGCGCAGAGCGGCGAAACCTCAGGCGTTTGTCTTTTCTGTAAATCGGGACAGTAACAGTCCGCGAAATACTGTAACTCTTTCGTCGTTTCCACCAACCGCCGGTCCCCGAACCGCTCAACGGAAGGCGTGCCGTTCACGTCGTAGATGCCGTACACGAGGTTGGCGAACGCCCAGGGCGTACGAATGGACGGTTTCCCGTTACTTTTAAAATTTCGTCCGCGTCGCAAAAGAACCGCGGCGCACAAGTTTCCACCCGCGGATTCGCCCCCGATGAGAAGCGGCGTGCTGCTGATTACCCCAAAAAGGCTATGCGCGTGTCCTTTTTCGCACCACGCCGCAGCTGCTTCGCAATCGTCCAACGCCGCCGGGTACGGATGCTCAGGCGCTTTTCGGTACTCCGGTACCAAAACAATTACTTTCAGCGCGTTGGCCATCTCCTCCAGCCTTTCGTCGTTCAAACCCGCGGCGTCCCCGAACACCCACCCGCCACCGTGAAACAGCAGGTAAATACCTCGGGCTGGGGTCTTCTTGTTGGGATGCCACGCCGCGAAGGTTAAAGAGACGTCTTGCGTGTCACCCCCATTTTCTACGGAAATAACGTAGCGACTTTTACTGTGAACATAACTCGCCCGTCGCGCCTCACGCGCCTGGCTCGGGTTCAGGTCGTAGAAATGAGGCGTGCCCTGCGCGGTGGCTTCCGCGGCGTCGTTCACCGCACGCGCGTCTTCTCGTGTTCCCGATGTGCCGTCGAAAACCTCTGAAGGCCATCCCAAGTGTTGCAGAAGAGTTCGTTTCGAAACACGCGCGGCTTCATCTTTCGGCAGCAAACGCCACGCATCAACATTGAAATGGCCACCCAAGACCCGGCGGCACGTGTACTCGTCGAACCACTCCATGGTGCCATCGGGCAACCCTTTGTGTTCGCCGTTGGAGCCGTACCGGTCGATAAGCTCCATCATGGTGGACGCGGCGGACCCCATGGCTTTCATGGCGGTCGCCAGTCGGCGTGCCTCGCCGAAGTGAAGAAGGACCTGCGACATTTCGGTCAAAGTGCTGACTTCGCATTTTCGGTGAATCCGTTTCGGGATAGGGATCGGACGTCCCGCTGTCGTCCTCACTCTCCTCCGCGCCGGTGCGCGCGATGGCAGTCGCACCGCTCGCGACGCACCGCCCACCCGTGTGGATTGGTGCTGCCAAACGTAACGGTAAACAGCACCACCACGACGTGTCTGGGACGCGCGGTCGCGTCGTGGTGGCCAAATCGGTCGGGCTCGGGGTCAGCGCGTCGTGCTCGTCGTCCGAACGCGCGGGCGGTGGGTCACGCCCCTCGAACGCTTTCGTGGGGCGGCGGACCGTACGTGCCAACGCGAGCGCGAGGTGGAGCGGTACCGGCGCCAGCGCTTTCGGCACATCCGGGTCCCAACCCAACGTCGTACGAAGCGGAATGTGGAGTGACTCGTCGTTTTCGTTTGCGTCCCCGGGGTGGCGGTCGAATTGCGCGAATCAGTTCGGCGAATCGACGCGGGCAGGGGTCTCCCCACCCAACGCCGCGGGCGGTGGCGTAGTGGAGGTTCTGGACACCGTGCTGAGAGACGGGTACGCGCGCGACGCCGGGTGCGCCCTAGCAGCCGCGGTGGCTGCGTATTTGTGGGTAAAGCTGTTCGACGTGTTGGCGAGCAAAAACGTGTTGGACGCGCGCTTGAGCCGGAAAATTATCCACACCACGAGCGGGCCGTTTTTCATGCTGACCTGGCCGTTGTTCGGCGCCGCGGCGAGCTCTCAAGTCATCGCCGCACTAGTGCCAACCGTGCAAGCGATGCGTCTGTTCGCCATCGGGTCTGGGCTCGTGAGCAACGAAAACGCGGTGAAAGCGGTGTCGCGCGAGGGCGACAAAAGCGAACTACTCGGCGGGCCGTTCATATACACCCTGGTGTTGCTTTTGGTCACCGCGGTGTGCTGGCGAGGCTCGCCAGGGGGAATCGCCGCGCTTTCCATGATGTGCGCCGGGGACGGCTTGGCGGATATCGTGGGCCGAAGGCTGGGGCGCGGAAACGCGTTGCCGTGGAACAAACAGAAAAGCTTAGCGGGGAGCGTCGGGATGTTCGTCGGCGGTTTGTCGTGCTCGCTGGTAAGTATTTCCCAATTACCACATTCTGCCGACTGATTGCCCATACAAGACTGACATTTTATTTTTTACAAGCAAGGTATTCGTGTCCCTGTTTCACCGATGCGGGTACTTGGAGGTTGATGTCGGAACCGCGACTTGGCGGTTAATCGCAATCGCCACCGTGTGTACGATAGCCGAGTCGCTTCCCGTAACCGGGTGGCTTGATGATAACATCTCAGTGCCGGTGTTAGCGCTGGCCATGGGAACGGCGCTGTTCCAATGAAAAAATGAGTTTGTAAGGCAACCACGTCCAGATGCTTCTAAAAAACACGTACCGAGAGTACGCGTCACGGGGTTGATACCCGCTGAAACCGAGAAAACCTTCCGAAAACAAAAGAGACAAAGGAGAAACGTCGACACTAGCTACAAGGAGTTCTGTGTATTCCACATTGTACTACGAGTATTACACGCCGGCGTTTCCGTCGTCACGCCGCGCCGGCATCCCCGAGAATTTGAACGATCGCCGCGTGGCCGTTTTGAGCGGCCATAAACAGCGGCGTCAGGCCGTTATCGTCTGCCTTGCTGACGTCCGCGTCCGCCTCGATCAGCGCCCGCACCACCGTCTCGTGGCCGTTTTCAGCGGCGGTGTATAGCGGCGTCCTGCCGTCATCCGACGCCCTGTTGACATACGTGCCCGTCTCGAGCAGCGCCCGCACCACCGTCTCGTGGCCCTTTTCAGCGGCGATGAACAGCGGCGTCACGCCTTTATCCTTTGCCTTGTTGATGTCCGCGCCCAACTTAATCAGCGCCCGCAATACCGCCTCGTGGCCGTTTTGAGCGGCGATGTACAGTGGCGTCGCGCCGACATCCGCTGCCTTGTTAACGTCCGCTCTCGCCTCGATCAGCGCCCGCACCACCGTCTCATGGCCGTTTTGAGCGGCGATGTACAGTGGCGTCGCGCCGACATCCGCTGCCTTGTTAACGTCCGCTCTCGCCTCGATCAGCGCCCGCACCACCGTCTCATGGCCGTTTTGAACGGCTATGAACAGCGGCGTTGCGCCGTTATCCGCTGCCTTGTTGACGTCCGCGCCCGCTTCAATTAGCGCCCGCACCACTGCCTCTTGGCCGTTTTGAGCGGCGATGTACAGTGGCGTCCACCCGCCAACCTTTGCATTGCTGATGTCCGCACCCAAATCGATCAGCGCCCGCACCACAGTCTCGTGGCCGTTTTCAGCGGCCAAGAACAGCTCATTATCGTCCCACGGGCAGCCGTTCGCGCGCACCCACTGCAGCACCTCAAGGTGCCCTTCGCTCGCCGCCCCCGAGCATGTGTTCTCGTCCCAGGGGCATTCACTTGCGCGCGCCCACTGCAGAACCTCGAGGTGCCCGCCCCTTGCCGCCGCCCAACACGTGTTTGCGTCCCACGGGCAGCCGTCCGCGCGCAAAACCTTCAACTCCTCGAGCTGTCCGCTCCTCGCCGTTGCCACACAAAGGACTTCTTGACGCGACAGGCGCCCTCCCCGTTGCAGGCGCTGCACCGCGCTCAAACATCCGAGATTCACGGCATGCTCTTCATCAAGCTCCGCAAACTGCAGCCCCGTTCCCGCCACGACGTCGCGCATCGCGCGGCTCACCGCTGGGAGCCGTGCGAGATCTGCGGGGTCGTCGAAATGCTCAGTTCTGAGAATGTGCTCGACGACGAGGTGGTTGGGGAGGTCGGGGAAGGCCTCGCCCCCGTTAGCCGCGGTAGCATCGCGGCACTTGCGCTTTTGCTTGCGTGCGCGAGTTTCCACACCGAGCGTCGCGTCGGGAGACATCGCAGAGGGTGTCGTGTGCGCGTCGTTGTCGTTGTGCGTCGTGCTTCGTTTCGGACCAAAAAAAGAAACAAAATATACTATGCACTCCACGCCCCCCCGGAAATCGGTCGCAAACCGGCCATCAAAAAGTGCAAAATTTACACTTTTCGATCAATCTGACGTTTTTGATAGGACCGACTTTCAAATAATTCCGTTTTGAAAGCATATTTGAAAAGACTTTTTACGTTTTTTTTTCGTATGGGCTTTCAGTCTGGCCGAGGTTAGCGACCGATTTCCGGCAGGCGTGTAGTGCATAGTATCGGACGGATCCGTTCGTTTCGACCCCAAAAAGCTACGACACCTCTCGCCGCCGCCACAACGACTTGCGTCCTTCACGCTCGCCGTCTCTGCCTCCCCCCTCTTCTCTCCTCCTTCCGTCTCCCGTAACCGATGACGACAACGCACCCCCCACGTGATATCTTCCGCGGCGCGATCGTCCGCAACTGCGTTTTGAAAAACGTGGTTGACGGCAAAACGCTGAAAGTCTTGCTCAACCCGCTGGGCTGGACCCCGCGCCCTCACGGCGGGTGGCGCTCCGCCCCCACGAGCCTGGGTTCCGATCACCAGTACAACGACGCCGAGGCGAGCTGGGAAGAAGTCACCGTGCGTTTGATGTGCGTGGATACTGAAGAGCACCAGGTCCCCAAAGGTAAACTTCTCCCACCTTCTTTTCTTCTTCCTCCTCCTTTCCTCGAAATCTTCTAACCCTAAATCCTCCTCCTCCTCTTGTTCCTCCTCTTCAGGCAACTCCAAGCACTTCAAGCCCGTGACGTACGGGGGAAAGGACGCGCACGAGTGGCTGATTCGCCACTTGGGGGTTGAGCACGACGGCCGGCCGAGCGACAAGACGCCAATCTACCTAGACGTCGAGTTCGACACCGTGGAAAGCACGATTGTTGGGTGCAGGAAGCACAACCAGGAGAACTACGGCCGCGTTTTGGCGTACGTGCACATGGGCGGCCGCCCGTCCGGCGAAAACCTGTCCCTCGCCGTGGTCAGAGCCGGGCGCTCGCCCTACTTCGTCAAGTACGGCCGGAGTCGCTTGTACCACGCCGACTTCCTGGAAGCGGAACGGCTTTCGATGGCCGACGAAAGAGGGTTGTGGGGCATCACGAAAGTCATCGGGGAGCGGTCCATCCCGGTCAGCGACTACGTACGGAACTACCAGCAACTTCTTCCGTGGTGGCAAACGCGCGAAGCCATCGTGGAGGATTTCAGGCGCTGGCAACGCGAAGGCGTCGCGCGGCACGTCTTGGTACCCCGCGTTCACCGCGACGAGCTCGTCGCCGCGGCGAAGAACGGCGACAACGTGACTGTTTTCGTGGATCTGCAGCCCAAAGACCCGTTCCTGCACATGGGCGTGATGCGAAACGTGCTGTACACAGACCCGTCCGGCGACGCGAAAACCGGTACCGTGGTAAGAGCGGGCACCGCGAAGCACCCGTTCAACCTGTGGATGGACCACGCGTACTCCCAGGAAAGCGAGAAAATCAAATCACTAGTGGAGCGCAGGTACAGCCGCGGAGGCCGGAACTACGCGTACGTCACGGGCAAGGCGTTCATGTACCACAAGAAAAGGGTTCCCCAGATTTTACTCACCTCGTGCGACGACTTCGCGGACGCGCCTTCCAAGGACACGCACGTGCTGCACCACGAGGGCGAGGAGTACCACCTCGTCGCCGCCGCGGCGGCGCACAAACGAGCGGAGGAGTACGGGTACAAGTGCGGCGTAAAGTGAATGAAAGAAACTGACGAGAGCGCACAGAATGATAGCACACCGAGACACCGAGAAAGACTACCTGTACTTAGAAAGACTACGAGGCTACTTACGGGTACCTGGTGAAGCTGGTGAAGACACTTTGTTTTGTTTTGATTGATTTCATGTTTGACCACTCCCTTTCCACTACACAACCCACGAGCTTACCCCAGCCCGACCAGCGCGAATATCGGCGCGTGGTCACTTAAGGGAAGTCCGGTGTGCTGATCCTTCCCCAGACCGGTAACCACGCGCCCTGCTGATGCGTTCGGGTTTCGAGGTGTTCCGTCCACGCCTCTCACCGTCGCACCTCTTTCGTGTGTCGCCTGTTCCTCGCCGTTCGACACGTCGATGACGTAATCCAGTCTCGCACTCGGCGTTTTGTGTTTGTACTTACCTACGGGAAGGCAGCACCCCCCGAAGCACTGCTCGCACGGAACCGGGGCGTACTGCCCGAGCGGAAACGTGTCACAATTTGTCTGAGAGTGCAGAATATCCACCGCGCCGGTGAGGGACACGAGTTTCGGTATCATGTTTTCGTACTCCACCGATCCGGACGGAACGTTCAAGTCGCCGACGAGTATTTTCGTCATAATGACTTTTCGAGACGGCTGAGAAGCAAACGTCACGAAGTCCGTGATGTTCGCAAGCGCGTCAACGATTTCGGAAATCTGAAGCCCGCGTACCTCAGCGCCGCCGTTCCAAAAGTCGCTCTGCAAATGAGAGTTGAGGAGTATCAAACCATCTTTTTCTTCGTCTTCCTCCCGCAGCGCGAGCGCGGCGACGCCTTTGGTGAACCACCACCCCTCAACGCCTGTTGTGTTGCGGAACGGCGTGAACGTGCTGTGCGCGATTTTCAACCCAGGCCGTGCCACGGTGAGGAGCCCGCAGTACGCCGCCGGCTTGTGCTGGTTGGGGAACACAGTTGCCAAGCCGCTCTGTATGACCCTCGCGCTGCCTTCGTGCCACACCTCCTGGAACGCCACGACATCCACGCGCGTGGCGTTCGCGAGCGCCAGCACGTTCGCCACGACCCTTCGCGCGCGGCTCTCCAGGCTCACAGCACACCCGCCTTGGCCCGCGAACACCCCGGGAAGAAGCTGCAGGTTCCAGGTCAAAACGCGAAAAGAGGGTGTTTTGCACGCGTCCGCGAAACGCGCGGTGTCGTGCACCCACGTCTGCGACGCGTGCGCGGAAGCAGACGCGGGCTCGACGTTTGCCTTACCGCGGTCGGCGGCGCCGAAGCACGCGCGGGATGACATGCGCATGGTGACTACCAACGGAGGCGTGTAAGGCGAAGTGCGGGGTGACGGAAACAAACGCGAAGCAGAGAAGAGACGCCTCGGGAAACGCGAAGAAAAGGCGTTTTCACGAGGTTTTGCGGAAATAAAAACCAGAGAGCTGCGACCACGACGGCGTGACAAGAGAGACAAAGACACTCCTCCACGACATATTTAAACGGAAAAAATTGAAAGCAGTCACAACAGTGTCTACCGCTCACATGCTGCCGCCCAGCCGGGCGGCGTTTTCACCCACATACAAGATGGCGTCACGCTTCTTCTCGCCATCACGCCGCAATTCGTTTGATTTTGAATACTTCGTCCATCCAAAAATCCAACGCGCTTAGAAGACGCCGAGGGAGATGGCCTTGTCGATGGGCATGGTGGCGCCGATACCCATCCAGATGGCGTAGAAGGTCCCGATGAGGAACACGGATGTCGCGACGGGTCGGCGGAAGGGGTTCTGGAACTTGTTGATGGATTCCAGGAACGGCACGGTGATCAGGCCGACCGGTACGGCGGCCATGGAAAGCACGCCGAGGAGCTTGTTCGGGATCACGCGCAGAGCGTTGAAGGTGGGGAAGAAGTACCACTCGGGGAGGATCTCCAGGGGCGTGGCGAAGGGATCCGCGGGCTCGCCGAGCTGCGTGGGTTCCATCACCGCAAGACCAACGCAAAGCGCGATCGTGCCGAGAATCACAACAGGGAAGATGTACAGAAGGTCGTTGGGCCACGCGGGTTCGCCGTAGTAGTTGTGGCCCATGCCTTTCGCGAGCTTGGCGCGGAGCACGGGATCCGAAAGATCGGGCTTCTTCGTCACGCTCGCCACGACCTGCAGGGAACCGCGGGCCTTGGGGGCGATCACGCTGTGTGTTGTAAGGGATGAGGGGGGGGGGATGTCAGTTCAAAGGCTCTGCTGACATATATCAAAGGCAAGGCGGGTCTTGACGCGAACTCGAGAAAGCGCGAAAATCGAACGAATCGCAATGCTGTGACGTCGCGTTGACGCAATCAATGACGTCGTGCCCGCGGGGGGGTGACGTCACGCCGCGTCCTCGGGGGGGCGCGCGCCTCTCGCGCCGCGGCTTCCGGGCGATCACACTACGGCATCACGGTAGGGCGGGTGTGCCACGAACGGAGGGCCTGCCCCGCGACGTCAGCGGTCACGCGCGCGGTCGGCCCCGCCCGTTGCCCCCCTACCGGTTCGCTTATCCGCACTCAAAACAGTAAGGAGCCCTAGATACTTTGCGGGTTGGTTTGCCCCGGGATCGGAAGCGGGCCCGTGCGTCGACCCACGGTGCGGTTCGGCACCCCATACTACTCGCACGACGGCAATGCTACGGTATGAAACGCATTGCTTGCTCACACGGATCGGTACTTGGTGCTACGCGCGGGGAAGAGACCGTCCCGCGGGTCGCGCAGAAAAACTCGAACGCTACGTGGGATGCCGTAGCTGATTCCGTCATCGCGATTGTTGGGACAGGCCGGGAACGTACCCGAGGGGGGCGAACGCCTTGGTGGAGTTGCCGAACTGGGTGCGGAGGCCGGAGGCCTGCGCGCGCACGGAGGTGCGGCGCACCGCAACCTTGGGGGCGGCGGTCGCGCGGACGGTGGAGACGGAGATGCACGCCATCTTGCGAGTGGTTTAATGGCGCGTCGCACGCGGAGCTCGAGATACATGTGTTAGAGTGAAAAAATGAGGAGAAAGAGTTTCTAGGATTGAATAATCAGAAAAAAGGACACTTCCCATTTACATTAATTGGACACTAGCAGTATACACACACCGCCCAAAACCGGCTGGCGCTGGCGCGTCGAAGCCGGTGATGCGCATCGTGGTCGCCGAAGGTCGAGGGTTCCACCCCCAGTGGGGGGTAGTTTTCAGTCACAGCCTGGCGCGAATCTTGGGCGTCTTCGTCGGCGCGTCCGTGTCTCGTTCTTCCATTTTTTTCAATCCTCCCACGCGTTCCACATCGTCGTACCCCCCCCGTGCCCGCCCTACATCTATGCCGTGCTTGATGCGCACCAGCGATGACAGCTCTTCCGCGTCCAGGGTTCGCGACAACGCCTGGAACAACGTCAAAGTTTTACCGCTTGCGTTGGCGTCGGCGTTCGCGGCGCGTCGTTCGTCGCCTGCTGTCGAAGCATTTATTTCTCCCAGCCGCCTCGGCACCAAAACCGCCTCCCCCAGCTCCTTATCCAACACCCACCCCTCCAGCGCTGCTTTGTTCAACAGCACGGATACGCGCTTGCGCAACGCCGGAGGGGTTTCCGGGCGCAACACGGCGGCGCGCAACCCGGTTTCTATTGCGGTTTTAAGTTTCAAATCAGATTGGGTAGACGCGTTCCACAACTTCACGCCTGGAAACACCGAAGGCGTGTTCGTTTCCACTAAACGCAGCGCTATTAGCAGGTGCGAGCTCCCTAGTGTGGTGTACATTTTTTTATCTTTTTGTTTTTCGGAGGAGGACAAACGGTCGCCCAGGTTCGCGACCGGCGGCGTGGTCGATTTGTGGACCGTGCAAAAAGCCTCCCACCGACGAAACGCATCGCTCCCAAACAATTCCAAAACCGGCGTTCGCACCACCACCGGGGTTTCGTGTTCCGTGTCGAACCCGCTCGTCGCTATGCTGGCCGCGATCGCGTGCGCGTGCTCTAAGCTCACCCCGGTGTGCTCCCGGTTCGTGCCGTCGGGAATCACGTCGGCGCAATTCACGAGCTGCACTCGCGGGTAATCCGCCCATAGGTGTAACAACGCGTTCAGCTCACGCACGGTCGACCGTGCGTCGTCGCGACCGTCGCCGACCACCGCGGGTTTCGTTTGGCGAAACGACATGCCGCGGCGTGCCACACGTGGGAACGAGCGCCGCGCCCGTCTCGCCCCCACACCCGAAGCGCCCCGCGCCTCGAGAAGTAAGTGCGCTGACGCGGATGATTTTGAATCCTCGACTACGAAGAAACTCATTGTTGAAATACCCCGGCTCCCCAGATCCAAGCACTCCGCTTCGCGCTGCGGCCGCGCGATGGAAGGGTCCGGGCCACCGCTCGCGGGCCGGCCGCGCACGATCGGCGGTGCGCAGATGACGCGTGCTCCTCCGCCGCGGACGGCGCCGGCGCTCGGCGCACTTCCCGGTGCGCCGGTTGGTCTGCATTTTTCATCTGTGCTACCGCCAGTGACGGCACCCCAGGCCCCGCCATCAGTGGCGGTCGCGCCCACCCCCACCCCCGCGTTCGCCCCCGCGTTCGCCCCCGCGTTCGCACCCGCGTTCGTAACCGCGAACGCCAATGTCACGCCGACGTACGCACACGTTTCGAGCGCGCCTCCGCCGCCGCCGCCCATGTTCGCTCCGCCTCCCTCGGCGCCTTCGAATAATCACCTGATCCCTGTCCCGAACGTCAATGCCGCTTTCCCCGCCGCGAACGCCAACGCCGCTTTCTCTTTGGCGTCTGGGTCACTCACGGATGGCGGCGTCCCCAACGCACCAACGGTTCCCTCAGGTCCGCCTCCGCCGGCGTGGCGCCCCGCGTCGGCGCTGCGGTCCCCCCATCCGTTTCCATCCTTCAAAAGCATCCACCCCGAAACCGTGGCGCTCTGGGACGTTATGGGACTGCACGCGCTTGCCAGGCAAGGGAATTGGACCGCGACTCTTGAAAAAGCGACCGCCGCGCTGCAAGCGCATGACGGGAGAGATGACGCTTCTCTGCGCCCCGGAACGCACTCGCCGCAGTGGCTTTGCGTGTACTCGTTTCAAGCCGCGGCGTTTTGCAAGCTGCGGCGGTTTGCGGAAGCGGAGTGCGCGTTACGGAAACTGGTAAGTATTTCCCACCCACCACATTCCGCCTCCCTGATTGCCCATACATGACTGACTTTCTTTTTTATCGTATCAGGGAGACCTGGACGACCCGAGGTACTGCACCACGTCCAGTGGCGAGTCCGCGGTACCACACGCGCTGCGTGTGGTGCAAGCGGAACTGCCCAGCCTACTGAAACGGGAAAACGAAAGAAGTAACGCCGAGGCCGGCAGTGGTGGCGCCGCGAGTACGGAGAGCCGGACCGACTCCGTTTACGCGCTCGTCGCGCGGTGCGACGTTTCTTTGTGCGACGCGCGGGAGCGGGGCGATGTGATTTCGGTAAACACCTGGCAAAGACGCCGGGACGCGGCGTACCACTCCGTCGTGAACCAGCACTTACGGGACGGCGAATACCTACCCGCGCTGGCGAGGCTTGACTGGCTCGCGAGGCAACGCCCGGCGGATACCCCGGACCCGGTTGTGTTGTCCCTGGCGGGCAGGACGCACTTGCTTCTGGGCGACACGGAAGGCGCGGAGATGTGCTTCACCGCGTGCTCTCACGCCGTGGAGGGTCTGTGCGCGCGAGGAGTTCATCACGGAGACGATTCTTTGAAGTTGAATCTTTTGTGCGACGTGGACGCGGGGGTTTTGGCCGTGGCGAAGAAGGAGTACGCGAGCGCGCGCACGAAGTTCGCAGCGGCGGTCGCTGTCCACGCAAACGAATTGACATCCATGTCCAACCTAGCCGTGTCTCACGTGTACACGTGCGACATGAAACAAGCCATTAAAATCATGGAACACGCGCTCATAACGAAGCCGTCGCAATCCGCGCAACACGAGCCGCTTTTGCGAAACGCAAACTCCGCGTACGACGTCAGCGCGCTGGACCCGGCGAGCGCCAAGCGGGTGCTGGCGGGGTATGTCACCAAATTCGCACCAGACGACTTGGACCCGAAGGTGCTGGGTGGGTAGGGTAGAGGTTAGGTGGTTAGGGTAGGGTTAGGGTAGGGTTAGGGTAGGGTTAGGTTAGGTGCGTAGGTTAGGTGTTGAGTCGGAAAAGTTTTCAATACTGCTAGGTGTTGAGTTGGAAAAGTACCGCTGCCAGTACCTCGTCCGTGAGATGTAAATACCTGTAGTTTTTAGCTCTATTGACAATTTCTCACTCACGTCGCGCTCACCCCCCCCATCGCGCTTGCGATTCCCCAGCTCACCAGGTACGCCGCGACCGCGGCGAGGCCGCCGTTTAGCAGCATAAGACCCGCGCTTTTGGACATGCTCTGGTTCGTGAACTTGGCTTTCGCCGCACCCAGCGCCAACATGGTGAGCGCGGTGAGGAAACACGCGGCGACGAAGTTCGCGGTGAACCCGCCGCCGGTCGCGCCTTTGATTGTGCACGAAAAGTGTCAGTCTTGCATGGGCAAACAGTGTCGGGATTTGGGAAAGGCCCAACACGTACCTTGGAACACGTACGGCGTGAGTGGGATGAACCCGAACACGACAAACGCGGTGAAGGTCACGAGGCCGTTTTTCGCGGGCGAGTCGGTTTCATCCGGAGGTAGTAAACCCAACTCCTCCACCATCATCACGTCCAGGAAGAAGTTTTTATATTTGCTCATCACCTCAATCACCGATTGCGCGTCGCTTTCCGTCATCCCGCGCTTCACGTAGAGTTCGACCATCTCCTGTTTTTCACCTTCCGGGTAGTTATCCAGCTCCCACTTCTCCCGTTTGTGCTCCGCCCGAGTGTACTCGAACTCGGCTTGGCTTGATAGGTAGTCACCGAAACCCATTGACAAACCGTCCGCCACCAGGTTGGCGAATCCCATGAGCAAAATAACATCCGTCGATAAACTGCCCCCCACCGACGCGGCGACCACCGCGAAGGTGGTGATTATCCCATCAAGGCCGCCGAAAACCAAACTCTTGACGTACTTGCCGGACTCGCTGGGTGATGAGGGTAGGGTGGGGGTTAGTCTCGAGGACAACGGGAAGTTTTGGCGTGGCGGTGGTAGTCTCTACGGGCTAGCCTCGGTGAGGGCAACGGGAAGTAAGGACGTGCGGTGGCGATACGAGAAGATGCGAGTGACGATGGCCGAAACACGACGCACCCGGCGTGTTGTTCCGTGCTGTGAATCTTATTCGCCTCGTGCGCTTGGCGTGAGGCGTCGACATCGCCGGTGTCGAACGCCGCGCGCGCGGCGTTCAAATCGCGGCTAGCGCCACCGCGCTGGCGAATCTCACTCTCGCTCATGGCGTGGGTCCGAGAAGGCGCGCCGGCGGAGTGAAGCCACCAGATCTGCGGAGCCCCAACCAGAGTGCGAGACAGAAAGCAAAGCCACGTGGATCGAAAGACCCGGAGAGATCTGAGAAAAAGAAGCGTTTTTCGTTTTTGCTGTCACGATACAAACGCCCTACAGGTCCTAAGGTCTGTCATTCATTACCCCGCACACCGCTTCTTGACGTATGCCTACACCTGCCGCACGTCCCGGTTCAAATGCGCGCTTTCCGTGCGGTCCCACCACCCCGAAGCGACTGACGGGGTCGCGGACGCGACCGTGGCGGCGCGGCGCGCGCGCGCCGCCTCGACGACGCGAACGAAAGAAGCCGTGTCTTTTTCTTTGACTTTTTTTTTTTCTTCTTCTTCTTCTTCCGCCGGGAGATCGTACATTTCGTCCTCGAAAACCTCCAGACGCACGCGTACGTGAGGCCCGCGCTGTGTGCGGTGCGACGCATGCGCACTCGGTTCACGCGGTGTGGTGACGTTTCCCGTAGTACGCACCGGCCCTCGGCGTTCCAGCACCAGGGCGTCGAGTTTTCGTCGCGTTTGTGTCGCGTCGAAGAAGTCCTCCTCCTCCGAGCTCGTCAGGTCCACCAACGACGCGACCCCGGTGACCACCGCGCTTTCCACGGAAACCTCCGCGTCGTCACCAACCAGCGCTGGGTCGATTGTCTGCCTGGCGTTGGCCAAAATGCGGTGCCACGCCCCGAGATGCATCTCGCGAAGCAGGTCGTCCGTGGCGCTGCTGGTGGCTTTGTGGTGGTGGTGCTTGGTCGCGGTGTTTGAAGCCAGGTTTCCAGTGCCTGTGGAAGCGCGTCGTCCGCTTGGGGGCGACGACCCCGGAACCGCGCTCGCGCGCTCAGCCTCCGCGCCCGCTTTCGCAGCAGCAGCGGCGGAGAGCCGCGCTCGTGTTTCGCGATGGCCACGTTCCTCGCGCGCCTTGTCGAGCTCGTCAGGGAGCGTTTTGGCTTTGTCCGACCACCGCCGTGACGCGGGTGGCGTCTCCTCCGAGGAAGACCTCCAAGGCCCGATGAGGGACCCCATGGTGTCTAGACGTGTACTGTGGCGGGTGGCGGGGACAGCACAAGCGCGTCGGTCGCACGGCGAGACGCGCGGGACAAGAGTGCGAGGGAGAGAAGATGAGTCAGCACGAAAGGAAAAGTCGTGGCTCGAGAATCTGTTCGCAGTTTTGCAAAAAATGTTTTTTCACTTTTCTCCGGAAGTCACGGCAATTCCTCTCCCTCCCGCAAAGCGCACGACCCCCTTCCCCAGTAGTTTTTATCGATGAACGCGTCGTCGACGGCGTTGTCGTCGATCCAGGCCTCAATTCCGATGTCGTTTGCGGTTTCGAACAAGTCTTCGTTGTTGGACTCGCAGCACGCGTCCGGCGGAAACAAAGAATTCGCGCATTCGATCATCGTCCCTAAGTCCCACCGTTTTTTGTCCGCGCAGTGTTTACTGATCTCCGCGACGATTTCGGATTTTGGGTTGATGGTGAATATCCGCTCCGGGGGCACACCCACCGAGGCGTAGGACACCGCGTCCGTGTCCCTGTTGCCGAAACCGGCGTAGAACGGATGCCGGTTCTCCCGCAGAGGTTTCGCGACGACTTTGTTGGAGTCAACAGGCAAACAGTCTGAAACGGTTGCGTTCGACACAGCTACTTTGTCGTCCACGGCTGCTTCGTCGCAAGATGGAACGCCGCCGTATTCGCCTTGCACGACGCCGGCGCTTCCTTCGTGTAAAGATGGAACGCCACCGTATTCGCCTTGCACGACGCCGGCGCTTCCTTCGTGTAAAGATGGAACGCCACCTTCCTCTTTTCCACCCCCTCCTTCCCCAACCCCAGCCCCTGGGAACAACCTCAAGATGTTCGCCAAGCACTCCATTTTGAAAACCTGCGGCTGCCTGGTGACTACTTCCCGGTACAGCGCGGTGGATATGGAATCAGGCGCCAGCAAAACCGGGCCCTGCGTCAACGTCTCGCCGTCCTGCGTCAGTTTCTCCAGGTAACGCCGCGTGTTTGAGCTTTGCGAAACCGCGCGGCTCGACAGAAACAGAAACTCGAACCCATTCGCTTTGATTGAGTTGTACAGCCGCGCTATTCCCGCGTGGTTCCAGTCCTTCCCCACCATCGGCGCCAGGTGCCCTAGCACGTCGCTTTTCGTAATAGTCCCGTCCACGTCCGAAATCACTACTTTGGCTTGCCACCCCCACACCCAAAGATGCGCCTTGACCGTTTGCTTTCCCCACACCGACGACGTGAACTGAAACGTCACCAGGTTTTTCCCCGCGGTTACCGTTTTCGCAAGCGCGCCAACCTCCAAAGCCGTCGCGGTGAAACGCTTTTTTACCCGGCGTTTCGATTTTGACTTTGCTTTTCGAGGAACGAGGTCCTGTTCATCAACCGACTGCGTTGCCGTAGCAACCGTAACTTCGTCGTGTGCCTCACTCGCGATGCGTCGCAGCGCGTCGAACCGAGCCTCCGCCATGGCGCCCGTGCTTCCGCTTGTTCCCAGAAAGTCCCCGCAGCTGTGCGACCGCGGCACCAACTCGTTCCCGGATTCCAATCCCAAAAGCGCGCCAACGGTGGTGGACGGTACGTCGCGTGCGCCGCCGCACCCGTCGTCGCTTGCGCTGCCTGTCATGTTACCGGAAATGCCAAATCGCCTCCGGGATATCCCCTCTGGTACTTCCGAGTCGCTCGCCAGTCGGTTTTCTCGTACCACGTCGTTCTCCACCTCGACTGAGGTTTCGCAATCGTGTTCATCCGCGGACTCCTCATCCGTGTCACCCTCGTCATCGACAGGGCCCAGTGAATCATCCGGTGACCGTTTCTTCTCTTCCGTCAGGTCCCGCCCCGGCTCGGCGGCGATCTCGATCTGTTTCGCGCGAGCTCCATCCTCTCCCTCTTTTTCGACATCCTCTTTTTCTTTGTCCACGAAATACGCCACCCCGCTTCGCCCCAGCCTCATGGTGACCTCGGGAATCGGCACGCCGTTCACCGTGATCGTCACCACCTTCTCCGTGGCCCGCAACAAACCCTGGTACTTCCCGAACCGGACGTGCCACGGCGAACACCGCAACTCCCCGGTTGGCTGCCGAACCGCGATGAGGTCCACGGCACCCCCCGATTCGGGAAGCGCCGTGGACACCAGCGCGACGGACCCTCCCCCGAAACCAACCGCGGCGTTGCCAACAATCCGAAGCCCGGAACGCATGCTCTTCTTCACCCGCTCCATCGCGACGATGGAGCGCCGGCCGCGTGCGCCGCAACGAACTGGATCAAGGCAGTAAAAAAAGGAACAGTTCTTTACGTCTGAGTTGACTTGTCCCGAAACGCGTCGTCGTCTGTCGAAAACCGAAACAACGCGCATCTTTTCGGGAACCTCCGTGGCGCTCGTGTCTGCCGGGTTGCGTCCCTGGACGCGAGACACGCGCGCGCGGTTCCGGGGTCGGCACGCGTGGTACATGCCCGCGAGATGAGTGGCGATGCTGACGGTGAAGTTCAGGAGACACGTTTGGTGCGCGTCCTTCATCTCGCGGAACAGCTCGTTGCTTTGAACCTGGAGCTCGGGGAGGCGGTGAAGGCGGGGTTGTTCGACCTGGTGTCGGCGCGGTACTCCAAGCCGGTGTGCGCCATGCAGTACGACATGAACATGCGGGCGACGACACGGATCGAGGTCGCGTGTGGCGAGCCAGGGATTGGCGAAATGCAAACCGGCACAAAGAGCTTCGACCCAACCGCGGGGTCAGGCGAGATTCGGGATGGGGCGGGTGCCGACGAAACCAGAGCCACGAGTTTTCGATTTACAATCGCGACGGCGCGCCGCGAGGATGGACGGAAGGGGACGACTGACAGTGTTGATACCTTTTTTCAGAACGGCGATGGGAACAAAGAAGGCGCGCGGAGACGAGCCGGGAAGGGAGGGAGCGTACCGATAAGCAAGGATGGTCACGACGAGCAGTCCTCGTCGACCTTGAAACAAAACCAAAACAATTCGTGTGTCAAAAAAATCAAAAACGAAAACGACCCTCTTTTTTGGTTCGGCGCGCTGCCGTCGTCGAGTCTTCGCGACGCGCAACGGCGGTTCGTTACGTGCGTGGAGCTCACGGCGCGCATCGCGACGGTGGCATCGGAAATCAAAGCGATGACCGCTGGGGGGGACATTTCGCGGGTCCGAAAAGAGGTGGGGAGATAGATTAGGGCAATAGAACGTTGGGACGTCGTGCATTGTCTACTGCATGTCTCATTTCGTCGCTGTCTTTTCTTTCCGTTTGCCTCTTCGCCGATTTTCGATTTTTTCGCCAGGTGTCACCGAACCGTCGGTATCCCTCCCTAGAACACCCTCACTGCCTGTCATTCCCGCACGCACCGACCCGCGTGGCGTGCCCGACCAGAGTGCCTCGTCGCGCGCGCGCGCGGACGTGCGGCCTTTCGCCTTTCGCCCCTGCGCGTCGTTCGTGGATTCGTGGCGCACCTTAATCTGCATTTCGCATTCGGCGGTTCGTGCTTTTCGCGGCATCTCCGTTGCCTCTCTTCGCGCTTTCACGCGGTAACCCCCCAGTAAAGACATCACACAAAACCTCAAAACCACAAAGCAACACCAGCCATGGACTGGGCCAACGTCACCGCGGGTGAGCTCGTTGATGCGTTGCGAGAGGTTGACTGGAACACGCGCCCGCGGCCGTTGCGTGAGTTTTTCGCAAAGTTCACGCCTCCCAAAACGCAAACAAAGCTCCTGTCGCGTGTGAAGTGCAACGTGTATTACTACCGCGCCAACTACTTCGTGTGCCTCGCGGGTAGCTTCGTTTCGAGTTTCTGTCGGAACCCAGCCGCGTTGTTGGCGTGCGCGCTGGCGTGCTTTTCCTTGCTGTTAACGAACGACTCGTTCGCGCAGGCGTTTGGCGAAAACGCGACGCGGGTGGTGCGAAAGTACTACCCTCCTTTAGCTGCTTGGATGCGCCGAAGCGCAGGCGCGGACGGGGTCCCGAAGCGACCGTACGCTCGGGTGAAACAGGTGCACGTGTGCGGTTTCAAAAGACAAAACTTGTGCGGTGGCTTGGGGGTTGTCAGTGTCATAAGCGTTTGGCGCACGGGGGCGGTTGTGACTGTTTCTTGGGCGATTTTTTCGTGGGCGGTTTTAACAGCGGCGCACGCCTCGGCGCGCTCGCCCAACCTGAAAGCGAGGCTCTCGAGCTACAGGGAGGAGTTCCGACAGGTGTTTCGGGGGTACTCGGATGCGTAGTGGTACGTAGTGTTAGAGAAATCGTGTTGTGTTTAATTGTAGGTGTATGTGGACGGACGATGGCAACAATTTCGGCTGCTAATGATCCTTTTGTATTCTTTGGCTTAAGTCCGAGTCAGCACTTTGATTTGTGCCCTCCTTCTCCTCCTCCTTCTCCTGCTCCTCACTCCACGCGGCGCTAAGGGGGTTTTCCCGCCATGCGGTGCCTCGCGGGCGTCGCACCCCCCGCCGCCGCGGCGCGGCACGATCGTTCGCAAAGCACGTCCACCTCGACGCCGAGACGCGCGTTCGTGCCATCCCAGGGTCGCGGTGAATCACCACATCCCCGAATCGTCCTAGCGCACGGCGGAGGCGGGCACGCGTTTGACCGCTTGGTCAAGGACCAGGGCGGGGTGTACGACGCCCCCGATTACGACGAACACGAACGCGCGCTTGACCAATTTTGGCTCGCGCGCGGGGTCCGGGAAGAGGCGTACCGCGCGCGACTTGTCGCGCAGGGGTACGCCTCCGATGAAGAAAACACGAGCCGCGATCAAAGTAAACACCGCGAAAACGCATCATCAATCGCCGAGTTGTACAAAGACCCGGACCGTCTCGCGGCCGCGTTGCTACACGTGCAGGCTCTGTTTCCTGGAACAAACGTCGCGGAGATGTGCTGGAAGGAACCTAAGGTGTTACTGGAGGACCCGGCGCGGCTCGCGAAGAGCGCGGTGACGCTTCGGTTCGCGCTGCCGAACAGGTGCGTGTTTCCCGTGTACCACGTTCCGCCTCCCTGATCGGCCCGATTACCCATACACTGTTTACTGCACTGTATGGAATACAGTACTGCACTGTATGGAATACAGTATACCCTTTCCAATCCCTCATACACGTCACGCGAGACTGACACTTTCTTTATCTCTCAGCGACGTGCTGAAAATCGTGTCGGGCGAGCCCAAGCTGCTACTGGCGGACAACGCGCTCCTGGCGGTTGCCGCCGCGCGCGCGCTGCAACGCGAGTTTCCCAAAATAGACGTATCAGCGGTCGCGGATGTGGAGCCTTCGCTTTTGACGCAGGAGTGCGACGTGTTGGGGCGACTGGAACGGCTCAAGCGACAAGAAAAAAAAGGAGACGGGTTCAAAAATAAATCCTTAAGCGTCTTCGTGACCGGCGCCGCCGGCTCCAAAAACGCGACGCTCTTCGCGAAGGTTTTCCTGGAAGCCACGAACGGGGGGGCGGAGATGCACGAAAGCGAGGGGGGGTGGGGGTGATGGTCCTTGAATTTACCATCATAATATACCCTTGGTAAATTGGATGCGACACAGGACAGGGATGCGTAGGAACAGTTGTTGCAGTCATGTTTTGTAACTCTGCTGTTGTAACTTTTCACTTCCCCACCGCTCCGTACGACTGTTGGTGTTCCTCCGCGTTCGCGGTGGCCTCGTCTTTCTTCGCCTCCGCTACTCTGCACACCCCTCGTAACACCGACGAGATCATCCCTAACGCGAACAACACGGCCATGGACAACGCCAGGATCCCGGGCGGCAGGTCGTACCCCAACACGCCCGCGCACATATCCCCGCCCACCAAAAGAAGCACCACGGCGACGGCGTAGTTCAAATCCGGGAACAGCTCCACGGTTCCCGCGAGCTGCGGGTACAGCGCCCGTACCATCACCGCGGCGACGATGTCGCCGATGAAAATGGTGGAGATGTGTTCGTGGTCCACCATGAAAATCGTGCTCACGCCGTCGACGCAAAACGCGACGTCCGTGATTTCAACCGCGATGAGTACTAAAAACATTGGCGTGAATTTGGCAACGCCGTCCATTACGACCCAAAACGCGCTTCCCTTGTACTTCGTCATCAAGCGGTCGCCCATTATTTTCTTGAACCACATCACCACCCCTGACGACTCGGCGTCGAAATCCTCCTCGTCTTACGATAGGTAAAACAAAGTGTCAGTCGCGTGTTGGGCGTGTATTGGACGTGTATTGGACGATGTATGGACAACAGGGAGGGGTAATCGGTCTGAACAGTCACCGTAATTGGTCCGAACAGTCACCAGCGTTAGAGGTAAAACAGTGCCTGGATTCGGGAAACGCGCAAGGCCGTACCTTCGCTCTGGCCGGTCATCGTGAGCCAAAGCACGATTCCGCCTTGGTACGCGCAGAACAACCCGATGGCGAACATCATCGGCCTGATTGATTCGTAAATGCCTTTCATGGCGAAGAAAAGCAAGTACCGCATTAACATCATGAACGGCGTGCCCACGAAAAGCAGCCCGGGTCTTACCTCTCTCGGCACGCGGAAGTGCTCGAAGATCTGGTGGAACAAACAGATGTTGTCCGTGCTTAGCAAAAGCTCGACCAACGCGGCGCCGAGGAACTGGGTTTGGGAGGGGTTTATGGTTTATGGTTTAGGGTGTGGGTGTGGGGTGGGTGAGCCGTGGGAAGCGGCGAGGGAAACAGAGTGTCACGTGCGAGGGCGGGCACTCGGCGGGCGGTGCGTTGGACTAGTCTCTACCCGTGGTGGAAAAAACGAACACATCTTGTCGAATCGCGGGGCCACACGTACCGACCCCGTGCTGCGTCCGCTGTTTTTGATGATGTACCACACGATCGTCCCGACGACGAGCATGATGTACAGCATGCTGTTGGGTGATGCCCAGACCAGCGCGTTCAGCGGCCCGAGCCATCCCGGGTCATCCACCAGGAGCTTCCCCGAGCTCAGCTTCTTTCCGAAGGGTTTTTTAGCACCGGCCTCTTCGTCGGCAGCCATGATGACGAGGGCGCGCGGAGGTGGGGGCGCGCGGCCTTGTCCACGGAAACGAACTCCGTGTGCGTCGACGTGGTCCGTACACAACTAAAACAGCCGTAAACGAAAAAGTCCGGTCCGCAGCCGTGCCGCGAAGGCTCGGTGCGACGGGGGATGCGGACGCGGTAACACCCCGCGGGTCGCCAAAATCCGCCACCGGCATTTTTGTGTCTCGATGTCGGATGGATGGGGACTTGTCCGCTGACTGAATTGCATACGTTTTCGGAGATGAAAATTTTGCGAGCCGAAACGGCCGGCAAAACATGGGATCAGGGGAACGACAAAACGTTCCTGGGACGCGACGACCAACACACCCGGACGCGCATCTCTGATGGCGCCTCCGAAGGTGAAGTTCTCGCGCGAGGCGCTCGCGGTGGCACCGTGGGCGGATGCCCTGGCCGAGTCTTTCCAGCCCGCGTTCGGCGGCGGAAAGAAGCGACCGGGTTCTCTCGATGCGCCTCCTCCATCGGCACCCCCCACGAAGTCCCCGGAGCAGTTAGAGTTGGAGGTTGAGTTGGAGACGGCGAAGCTTCTGGCGGCGCGTCGCGCGTCATCCTTCGCCTCCGCGTCACTCGCCCCCACCATACCGAAGTTCTTCCACCCCAAAGCAACCACCCCCCCCCTCGCGGTGGAGCTCCGGAACACCGCGCATAGGGTCGCGCTGCAGTACAAAGAACGCGGGTTGCTTGAAGACGACGAGCTGGAAGATCTGTGGCACTGCGTGGCGGGCGTGGTGGCGAGGCGGGTTGAGCAGGAGGGACATAGTCGGGGGGGACACGTACAGACGGACGCACACACTCAAACAGCAGAGCAAGACACCCAAAACTCCTACGTCTCGTACGAAGAGCTGTTAGAGGTGCGTGACGCGTTCGTGAGCCGGCTGAATTCGAAACAACACACCCGAGCCATCCCTGAGGTGGACGACGGCGCGTCGCGGGTGGCGCACTACTTCTGCGCAATGACATTCGCAAGGTTCACCCGGAGGCACGACGGCAGGATAAACGGCCGGATGTTCATGGAGTTCGTGGTGCGGCACATCGCGCTGACGCAGTCGCGGATCAACCTGGGGTGCCACGACGCGGACGCGGACGGTTGGCTGGAGGAGAGCGAGCTTCTGGAATTCGTCGAGCGCAGCGTAGCGACGATGTCCGCGCTTCGGTCGCTGACGCCCGCGTTCACGGAACGGTACTGCGAAATCGCCACGCGGCGGTTCATGTTCGTGCACGACCCGAAACGAAGGGGGCGGTGTCGTATTTCCGATTTAATCGCGGGCACCGCGCTCGCCGATTTCAACGAACTGCACGCCGCGGACGAACACGACCCGCGGTTAGCCAAGAACTGGTTCTCGTTGGCGTGCGCGAAACAAACCAGGGCGACGTTCGTGCAGCTGGACCGGGACGAAAGCGGCGGGCTGTCACGGGACGAGTTTCGAAAAATTACCCTCGATCAAAGGTGCGTATTTCCCACCCAACACGTTCCGCCTCCCTGATTGCCCATACCTCGACTGACACTTTCTTTTTTATCACCCAGGTTCGACGACGCGTGTTTCGTGCAAGGCCTGACCAGCGTGTTCGCCGACCGGATCTTCGAAGGTACGGCCTTGGTCCTTTCCCTGCAATCCCGCCTCCACGTTTTACCTCTAACGCTGGTGACTGTTTGTCCATACATCGCCCAACACGGGACTGACACTTTCTTGTACAATCTCAGCGCACTCGCTGAAAGGCCCTTCCGGCGCGAAGAAAGCGAGGGAGGCGTTTACCGTGTCCACCTCCCTCGGAAAACAAAAACAAGCAGCACAAGACCCGTTCATCAAAAAGGCGTTGGAAACGCGGCGGAAACAAACCTCAAACGAGATGGACTTTCACGTGCGTATCGGGCCTTTCCCAAATCAAGAGACTCCCTGTTTTGCCGGTTGGGGAGCCCGTAATTACGTAATACACATGGCCCGAAAGACTTTATTGTTTACTACATACATCACAAGTAGACTGTTTGCCCATACATTCTACTTGTACACTCAAGACTGACCTTTTTTTGTGTACCAATCCCAGGCGTTTCTGGACTTCACGTTGGCCTGGGGTAACAAAAAACACCCGGCTTCGCTTTCGTACTTTTTCAAAGCCCTGGTAAGTATTTCCCATTTAACACGTTCCGCCTCCCTGACTGCCCATACAAGAATAACATTTATTTTTACAATCTCAGGACGTGGACGAAAAAGGCGTTTTGACAAACTATGAAATCTGGACGTTCCTAAAGTCCGTGCACGACGCGTGGCTCGCGGACCCGGATAACTACGACTTGGACATGCTGGACGTGCGGGACGAGATCTTCGACATGGTCAAGCCCGAGGTCCCGGGGCGGATCTCGCTAACCGACCTGAAGCGGTGCGGGTGCGCCGACGTGGTGATTGAGATTCTGTGCGACCACACCGGGTTCTGGAAGTACGACAACAGGGAGAGCTTGCCGAGTGACGACGACAACGAGGAGGAGTTGGAGGAGGACGACGGGCAGGACCTGGACCAGCTCATGGGCGTGGAAGGTGAGGATAGCGATGACGGGGACTTTTGATTTTGTCCGGTGTGATTTGCGTCGTGGTTCGAATGGTTGATTTACATTCGCGTCTCTCAAGGAGACGCCCGTCCACGGGAAGCGGTTCGCGCGCCGTCACTGCAGTATCTCGAGATGTCTAGAGGTGCGTACATATCTCAGAAAAGAGTGATGACTCTAGTACTTGTCCAAAACTTCTCAGAAACCAGCTGTACAAAATGTACTGCTGACATACTGACACCTCGAGATACTTCAGTGAGTGCGCGCGAGCGGCTTCCCGTGGCCGCGTGACGTCTTTTGCTTTGGCCGTCGCTGTTTTCAAACAATCAGTCCGCTTCTTCCAAATCCAGTCCGTTCTCTTCGGGTGTTGCGACGTCCCCCCGACTTCGAATCATGTCTTGCACCACTTCAGTTATCGGCCGGTAAAGAGGGCACCGCGGCGCGGCGAGCGCGATGATTCGCGCGGCGAGTTCGGGCGGTAAATCGCCGAGCGTCGTTTTTTCTTTTTTGTCAAAAGAATCTTCCTCCTCGGCGGTGGCCCTCAACGACCCGTCCTCAGCGTCCGTCGCTACGCACAACTCCACGGAGTCCATCGAGCTCCGGCCGGGCTGCTCCAGCTCGCAGTCGCCGTGCTCGCCGTCTTCCGCGGACGCAGGCCCGATGTCGTTCGGTGCGGAGTCGCTTGCGTTTGGGTGAGAAGGTTTGTATAGACCGTCAATTCCCGAGGTACCGCTCCGTCTTTGTTTCTCCAAAAGCCGCGGCGACCGCCGCGGGTTCGTGTCCTCGCGCTCCGGGTCCAACCTCAACACGGCGTGCGTCACGAGAAACGCCTTCGCGATTGTTTTGAAGAACCCCGGGTAGTGCTTGTGTGTTTCGTGCGTCCAGTTTCGAGTAAGCGGGCGCTCCACCACGGCGAGGACGGCGCCGTCGTGCTGGTCGTCTCGCGCATCTTCACTCGCGGAAAAGCGCCTCGGGAAAAACACCGGAGCGCCGTTGACGACGAGTCTTTGTTTCGGTGTTTCCGTTCCCCGGTCCGGCACGGTGGCGAACGTCCACGGGTGCGATTCGAAGGTTTGTTGCCGGTGCGTCTCACCAGGGTCCAGGGTTTTGTACCGCACGATCTTGCCGGCGTAATCCAGCCAGAACAAACGGCAGCGCTGCGGCGGGTCACGAACGCCGTTTCGAAAAAGCACTTGCGTGCTGTGCCGTGACTCCTGGGAACACACCCCTAGTTGTTGCAACCGCGCTTGCGGCAAATCAAGCGGGTCCTTGAAGAACTCCTCCTCCCATCGCTCCGCACCGAACCCGCCGTCCGCGCTCGACTGGTCAGACACGGAGCTCTCAAAACCTGCCGCGCCTTCGCGCCTTCCCCACCACTGGGTATTCTGAGGAGACCACGACAGCGCGGTGCGCCACAGTCCGCGAAGCCCGCGGACCGCAACCGCCACGACGAGGGAGGCGCGGTACAGCATGGCGCGCAGAAGGGTTCCCAGGCGCATGGAAGAATCGACGCCGCGCCTCCAGGGTGTGGTGGGGAGGATGGGGGACGCGAGGGGATACAACGACGGTTTTTCTCGGGCGAGACGATAGAGGGGTTGTTGCTTCAGAAACGCATGTCACCTCAATCTTTTGGCATTCGGCAGATTTGCCAAAAGTACAAACGTGGAAACGGAAACTACGAGCTCCGTCCGCCTGCTACACACGACTACTGATACTATTCTACACCCCTAACCCCATCCCCTCGTGTCCCTACCGCACGAAGGTCAAGGTAAGGTTCTTGTTTAAAATCCCAGCCGGTGTTTCTCCCGTGAGCTGGTTGTTGTGCACGATCAGTTGTTTCAGTTTCGGCGCCTGCGCGAGCGCGCTCGGGATCTCGCCGAACAGCAAGTTCCGCGAAACGTCCAAAACTAAAAGCTCTTCAAACTCCTTCCCCCAGAGCTGCGGAATCGTCCCGTCCAGGGTGTTGCTTTGCAGTTTCAGGGTTCTCAAACTCGCATATTTAGAAAGGTCACCTGGGATGTTGCCGGATAGGCAGTTGGTGTGCAGAATAAGCGTCCGGACGTCAACCGGCCACCGGTTCGGGATCGGACCGGTGAGGCGGTTGTTCGAGATGTCCAAGTTTTTTAAACTCGGCCAGTCCCCAACCGGAATGGGGCCTTCGATTTTGTTGCTCGCCACCGAGAAACGTGAAAGGGAAGGCGCGCTCGCTATGCTTTGTGGTAAAGGCTTCGTCAAGGCGTTGTTTGCCATGTTCAGCGTTTTCAAATTCGTCAAAGTTTGCAGCGAACCGGGAAGACCGCCGGTGATGAAGTTTTGGGACAGGTCCTGAGATTGTAAAAAGAAATGTCAGTCTCGTATGGGCAATCAGTCAGTGGAATGTGGTTATTGGGAAATACTTACCAGAACAATCAGTTCAACAATGTCGCCCACCGCCGCGGCCAAAACGCCCGCGAAGTTTCGCCCCGGTAGCTCCAGGTGCGTCACGTCGTTGCCCCGTTCGCAACGCACGCCAACCCACGGCGCGAAACACGGGCTATCCCCCTCCCACCCATCCAGCGTGCCTTGCGTGTTCACCAGCGCCGCGCGAACTTGCCGCAGGGCGGTGGCGTCCCGCGGATTCGGGGGGGTGTGGTCGTACAAATCGACCGCGCCGTGCGCGGCGGGGTGAACCAAGCACAGGCACGCCATGACCAGGGCGAGACGAGGGACCATGCTCACCACACTTGCCTCCTCTTTGTGGACGCGTGGAGAGCTGCTCACCACACTTGCCTCCTCTTCGTGGACGCGTGGAGAGCCGCACCGGCGTCTGGTCCCCCAGTGAAAAGTGGTGCCGATAATTAATATTTCGAGAAAAAGTCGCGTGATAAACCAGTGTCCATCGCGCGCGGTCGCGATGGAGGCTGCGTGCGTGGCCGCTGGGTCGTGCGCTTTTCCAGGTTTCGGCGCAGTGGCTCGCGCCGTGCAAATCATCTCGAGTCTGTGGGAACACGTTCAACGTCAGCTCGCGAACGACTTTATAGGCGGGTCCCTCGCCCTGGCCACCGCATCCTTCGTGACGAATCTGCTTTGGAAATTGACCGGGCACGCGAAAAGAATCGCGCACGACCGCGTGTTCACCACGTACGACATACCCGCCGGAACCCCGCAGTACCACGCCGCGCTTCTGTGGCTTCACGCCCAGCCCGTGGTGCGCCGGTCCTCTCGCAGGCTCGTGGTTAACCCCGCAGGCGGCGCGTCTCAGGTCGCTAAAAACACGCCGTCCGGCGCGAACGACCCCGACGACCCACTGGAACTCGGCTTGAGAACCCTCCCGTTGCTTACACAAACACAAAGCGTGTGCGTGCGCGTTGGATATGCGCTGGTGTGGTGCGGCCACGGCCACGTCGGTTCGCCTGCCACGAGTGTTGGAGTGTCCGCTGGGTTCGACCAATCATCCCTGGGCGCCATGGGCGGCGGCGGTTCCAGGGGGAGCTGGTACAACCAGTTATTGGAGGGCGCGCGCGGGCACGCCGGGTTGGCCGCGTCCGCGAGCGGCGGGATACCAGATGACGATTCGTCTTCTTTAGGAAACACGTCCATTTTCGACGACGGCACCGGTGGGCTCGGGTACCACGCAATAGAGTCGCTGGACGGCACGCACGGCGGGAAAACGCTTCGTCTGCGCGTGTTATCGCGAAACCCGCGAAGCGCGGTTCGGTCTGTTTTGGAGTTTGGAAAGCGTCTGGGAAAGGGCACTGCGCGGCGACACACGCAGGTGTACATGCCGTCCACGGCGATGTCCCATTCGGCGGCGGCGTTCAAGGCGCAGCGAGGAGGTGGTGGTTTTGGAGGTGCCTCAGGAGATGACGGCGGGTCGTCGTACGACGCACCGTATGGCACAAAGTTCGCGTCGCCCCGGGCCGAGTGGATGGACGCCGGGCGCAAACCTTCCCGGCCGGCATCGAGCGTCGTTTTGAAAGGAAACGCGTGTGAAACAATCGTGGAAGATGCGCGGAACTTCCTACGCCTAGAGCGGTGGTACGCGGAGCGGGGGATACCGTACCGCCGGGGGTACCTGCTTCACGGCGCGCCTGGGAGTGGTAAAACGTCGTTAGTCCGAGCCGTGGCGGGCGAACTGCGGTTACCCGTGTACCAGCTCCCGCTGCAAGGCCCGGGCGTGGACGACGAAACATTCCACCGCCTACTCAACGCCACGGCGAGGCGAAGCGTGGTGTTGTTAGAGGACGTGGACGCTGCTGGTACCGGTTCTGTGCACAGCGCTTTTATCACGAAGAAGACGGACTCGAAAGACGTTGCGGGATCGAAACCGGACAGGGGGGAAAACAACGCAACTGGATTCGGATTCGGTCCGACGCTTCCCGGTTTGCTCGCCGCGCTGGACGGCGTCGGCGCGGCGGAGGGCCGTTTGCTGTTCATGACCTGTCGCGACCTGGCCGTTTTGGAGCCGGCGCTGATTCGCCCCGGTCGTATTGATTTGAAGCTGGAGTTTAGCAAGCCGGACACGGCTCAAGCGGCGGCGCTGTTCCTTCACTTTTACAAGGAGCGCAGGAGCGGCGTTGCCAATACTGTTACCGACGCTACATCGCAACTGCAAAAAGACTCCCAAACCGAGATTCGCGAAAACATCGACGCGTTAGCGCGGGCGTTCGCGGAGGCGGTGACTGATGATTCAAAAACGTCAAACAGCCACCCCGTGGGGCACTCCATGGCCGCGCTGCAAGGGCACTTGATGCTGCACAGGGAGGACCCGGTGGGGGCGGTGAAAGCTGTGGCGCGAGACGCGAGCCGGAAAGGAAACGGAGTCGTCGTGGGACGACCCGTCGCCGCGTAAGGTTTTGTCATCTAATCGTCGTCGTTGTGACATAGATGCAAATAAGTCTCTCTTACTCCTCTTCTTCTTCTTCTTTAGGGCAGCCGTTCGCTATCGCCCAGTTTACCACCTCGAGATGACCTCTCTACCTCTCGCCGCTAGGAGTACATACATATCCCACGGGCAGCCGTTCGCGCGCGCCCACTGCAGCACCTCGAGGTGCCCGCCCCACGCCGCCTCATCGCACGTACCCTCGTCCCACGGGCAGCCGTTCGCGCGCGCCCACTGCAGAATATTGAGGTGTCCGCCCTTCGCCGCCCCCGAGCACGTCAACTCGTCCCACGGACAGCCGTTCGCGCGCACCCACTGCAGCACCTCAAGGTGCCCGCCCGCCGCCGCCCACGAGCACGTGTCTGCGTTCCAAGGGCAGCCGTTCGCGCGCGCCCACTGCAGCACCTCGAGGTGCCCGCCCCTTGCCGCCGCCCAAAATGTCAACCTGTCCCACGGCCAGCCGTCCGCGCGCAACAGCTTCAACTCCTCGAGCTGTCCGCTCCCCGCCGCTGCCTGGCAAAGGCGTTCTTGACGCGACAGGCGACCTCCCCGTTGCAGGCGCTGCACTGCGCTTAAACATCCGAGTTCAATGGCGTCATGCTCATTACGCTCTTCAAACGTAAGCCCCGTCGCCGCCACCGTGTCGCGCATCGCACGGCTCACCGCTGGAAGCCGTGCGAGATCGGCGGGATCGTCGAAAAAGCTCACATCTGAGAACGTGAGTGACGACGATGTCGTTGAGAAGGCCGGGGGTGGCCTCGCCCGCGTTCGCCGCGTTAGCGTCGAGGCGCTCGCGCTTCGCTTGTGCGCGCGAGTTTCCACACCGAGCGTCGGGTTGGAAGACATCGCGGAGGGTGTCGTGTGCGCGACGTTGTGCGTCGAGGCTTCCGAGAAAGCGTTAGGTGACCAAAAAGAGCCACCTTTTGTGACAAGTTCGTTTTTCACATTGCGCGGACATTCAAATTAGAAGCGCGCGGCGGCTGGTCGGGGGTCGAGTGCGGTGGTCGGATTCGCTTGATGAGCGCACCTCCCGGCTCGGACGGCCCTCCCCCCCCCGCGTGGTGGCGCAGTGCGGTCGGCGATGTCTCCACCAGCGGCGTCACGCACGCCGCGCGTTCCATAGGCGGCCTCGGATCGTCCGCACCCGAGATCCCAACCACCACCAAGCTGTTGCTGTGCGGCGGCGTCGCGGGCGCGTTCAGCAAGAGCTGCACCGCGCCTTTGGCGAGGATCACTATTTTACGACAGCTGCAGAGCACCGGCCAGGTTCCGGGGTGGATCCCCGGAGAGAACCAGGGCATCTTGCGGGCGCTGAGTAAGATCGTGCGGGAAGAGGGCGTGCGTGCGCTTTGGAAAGGAAACGGCGTGACCGTGCTTCACCGGCTGCCGTACTCCAGCATAAACTTCTACGCGTACGAAAACATCATGGACTGGCTGGAAGGGGAAGGGGCGTTCGTGCATACGGGGCCAGGGGTGGGGAAGGACGAGGGCGGCGGCGAGGGGAAGGGCAAATCGAACGGGGACGACGAGTCGTCGAATCTAAATCACAACCAAAACGCGACAAAAAAAATAGGCCTCGGGTGGGACGTTGCGCGGCGCCTACTGGCGGGCGGCAGCGCTGGTATGATCGCGTGTACGTTGACGTACCCGTTGGATTTAGTGCGCACACGCTTGGCGGCGCAGACCACTACGAAGCACTACAGCGGGTTAACAAACGCGCTAGTCACGATAGCAAAGGAGGAGGGCATAAGAGGGTTGTACCGAGGTTTGGCGCCTACTTTAGCGGGGGTCGGGCCTAACCTCGCGATAAACTTCGCGGCGTACGAAACGTTCCGGCGCGTCGCTTCGGAAAAAGTCGGGAAAGACGAAAACGGTGTTCAGTTGATACCTCCGTGGGCCGTGTCCCTGGTGTGCGGCAGCTCAGCCGCGGTGGTGAGCGCCACAGCGACGTACCCGCTTGACTTAGTCAGGCGCCGGTTACAGATGGTCAAGACGAACCGAATAGGCGGCGCGCGCGTGACGATCGTCAATACGTTCGCGCAGGTTTACGCGAAAGAAGGTTTTGTCGGGTTTTACCGGGGCATTGTACCGGAATACGCGAAGGTCGTGCCGGGGGTATCGATCACGTACGCCACGTACGAGCTGTTAAAGCGAAGCATAGGCGTGGACACGGGGAGGCTGTGATTTGGGACGCGCGGCGGCATAGGTAGTTCATTTAATAATAGAGACCTTCGAAGGTCCGTGAGATATCCCGCGGGGACGTTCCCCTGCTGGGATACGCTTAAAGTTTCGTGGTTTCATATATTATAGGGCATTACACGTAGTCTACCTTTGCCCGGCAGCACGGGGTCCGCGGAGTATCACGTATGATTCATGGCATGATGATGGCGTCGCGTATGACCGTACAGTCTCACATCCGCTTTAATCCGCCTCAGCGCGACGCCCGCTTCGCTTCCGCGTCGTTGGGCAGAAACCCCATCAGCCGTCCCGAGCTGCTCTGCATGGCCCACATTAGCCCCCCGAGGCCGCCGATGATGCCTCCGGTGACCATCGCTGGGACTCGGACGGAAGGCCCGGAAAGAGCGCCGGACATCCACCCCACGGGCAGCGACGCCGCGGTGAGCGCCGCCCAGTCGCGGTAATCCGTCAGGTTGAAGTTTGTGACTGATGGTGGGTGATCGGAAGCCGGGGTCAGATTGATGGGATTGATTGGGGGGTTTGAGCGAGAGCGCGGTCGCTGACCGAGTCGGGACTGTCACCGAGAGAGAAAAACGCTGAACGGCGGCCATTCGGGTGGCGGGAACTCCAGGCCCGCGTCGCCACGCCGTGCTCCTCGAGGTTCAAGGGCTTTTTAGGGTTTTACAGGTCACGCGTCGCGGAAACGGCAGGCCGTACGTGGGAAACACGCACTGACTGTCGCCACGGTGGGCGCGCGGTCCACCACGGGGTACTGCGGCGTATCGCCGATGATTCCCATCTTTGAAACTCTTCCGTGTTTCGTTCACCCCGATCCCTCGCGTGTGGGTACGTTAGTCTCAAAAAACCCGACAAGCGCGTCGCGTATCTGCGAAGCGGCTTGGTGTCCGCGCGGAGAACTCGCGTCGGGGTCGCGTGGTCAACCCGCGCGTCTCGCTGTGCGCACGGCGAGGGGAAGGGATCGAAATGAGGGCGATCCATGGCTGATGCCAGTCTGGACGACGAAAATCAAGTCGCCAGCGAGAAAACGTTTGGCAAAAACCACGACAGGTGCTATTCTGACCAGCCCCACCGCTGGTCAGCGGTGCTGTGTGCTCCGGTTGTTTTTCCCGGAACCTCATGGGCATACCGTGCGGTCGCGGCATGGCGACTCCCGGGTCTACTCTCGCGGTTTTCCGCGCGTCTCGGCCCCTAGGGCAGTGTCGCCATTCCGCGGACGTGTTGGTTTTTTTCGCAAACGCGGCGGTGACGAGCGCGGGGTGGAGACTCGTCGCGTCCGGTTCCGCGGTGAACGGCATGCCTAACAGCGCAACCCTAAACCGTTTGGACGACCCCTCATACGACCCACTGGATGGCTGGAACGGGTGGGACGACGCGCACGCGTTCAGTTACGCCCCTGAAACGACCACGGGCGAGAGGCACGTCCAAGAAGGAGTCGTAGATCCTTACGGAACAATGGAGCTGCGTTCCATGACGCTCGGCGACGCGTGCGTTTTCACCGTGGTTGTTAACACAACCCCAACCACAACGAGTTCCAACTCATACACCATCGAGCTCGACAAATACGTAAACGCCTCGTACGCGGTGTCTGACCCGGCGCGTGCCATTCGCGACGCCGGAGCGCTGTGCGCTGCTTTGAACGAAACCATTTTTACGCGAATCGCGCTTCCTACACCGGCGCGCACCGGCGGCGTCGCGACCTCAACACAAGGCGCAGCATACACGGGTAGAGAAGAGCGTGCAGGTCCTTCGACATGTCCTTCAACAGGTCCTTACCCGCCCGGTCCTCCTCCCGGCGCGAGGTTCGACCCCTACAGTCCTCCCGACGTGCCAGAGTTCGCGCCTGGAAGGTTCGGACGAAACGAGTTTGACCCCACGTACGGGTTCCCTGAAAACCCGGACCACGTGTTCGGAGGTGTGCCCGATGGTTTAGGGCCGTGGCCGGGAGGGAACGTCGGGCCAGGGCGAGGCGGGGTGCCGCGCGGCGGCGTCCCGGGGCGTGGCGGAAGAGGTGCTTTCCCGCCTCCGGGCTGGCCTTCAGGACGCGGCAGGGGACCGCCCGATTTAGGACCGCCGCCGCAAGGTGGAGGCGGGTTCTTGTAAGGACACGGCATTTCATTTCCGAAAGTAGCACAGACAAATAGTGAACAGTAGAACAGTGTAACGTAAACAGACACTCGTGTAGAGACGCTCGATGACACGCGCGAGACAAGAAACGAGAAGTGCTTGCTTTTCTGTCCTTTTCTTACAACTTTGTTCAATCGTAAAATCCCCCACCCCTCAATCCGTCCCCCGTTCCTCCCTAACCTTGGCGTACCACACCGGGACCTTGGTGTGCGACGTCGTGGTGAACGTCTTGCCTGCTTCGCCACCCAAGATGTCTTCGTCCTTGGGGACGTTGTTGCCCTGCGTGACGACTGTTTTGCCGGCGCCACCCGGAAGTTGCCCCGGCTTGCGCGCGTCCTTCTTCGTCTCCGCCTCCCTGTCATCCCTCCGCTCCAACGCCTTGCGAGCCTTGCTTTTCTTGTTGCTCTGCATCTTCCCGGAGCGCGGCATGGAGGCGCTTTGCGAAGTATTCGGCGTGCTCGCGGCGCCCGGAGGTTTGCGCATGGGTTCATCTTTTGTCGCGCGCTCACCCTTGCCTGCTTTCTTGCCTGCTTTCTTCCCCTTCTTGCCGAAGCCGAACGGCGACACCCCACCTGACGTGGACGTGGACGTGTTCCTGCGCCTCGCGTCGAACCACTCGCGCGCGCGGCGCAGCAAAGGCACAAGAGCTATGCCCGCGCCGACCAGAACGAGCGTGCTCATGAGCGAGTCGCCGCCGCCGCGCTTTTGTGTTTTTTTGCCAGAAGATTTTACCTTCTTGGCCTTGGTGCCACCGACATCGAAAGGGACCTTCGGGCCTCGGTTCGGCGCGCCCATCACGACGACCGTGAAAACACGCGCGACGCCGCGAGGGCGAGGGCCACGAAAGCGTGCGCGGGTGCGCCGTCGGTGTGGCCCGCCTCGGTGTCTGGAAAACGAAAAAGCAACGAAAACCTGACGGGGATGTGCTGACGCAGCGTGGTGTTCTTTGTATATGTTTGACCAACCCGTGTGCCTACCTTCTATTGCCCACGCGCGCGAAGGCCGCGGGCGTCATGACGGCTCTCGATGATGTGCCGAAGATGACCGTGGCGAAGCTGCGGGACGCGCTTCAGGCGAAAGGGCTGGACACCACCGGCCTGAAGGCTGCGCTCGTCGCGCGTCTGCAGGAGGCTTTACAATCCGGAGGGGCAGATGTCCCGGCGCCTTCGCCGAAGCCGTCGCCGGGCAGGGCGAGCAAACGCAAGCGCGACTCGACGTCTGAGCCGCCTGCACCGGCACCGGAGCCGGCACCGCCGGCACCGGCACTGGAACCCGCTCCGGAACCCCCCCTTCCCGCGGAACCCGCCCCACCCCCCGCGAAAGCAACGCCAACGGTTGCGCCCGTTGCCCCATCCCCGGCTTCTGAAAACCGCGAAGCCGCACCCGTGAGCGCAATGGACGCGCGCGCCGCCGCGATCGCCGCGCTGACCGCTGACTTGAAGGACGAGCCCGACGAGGACCCGGCGGATGATGCGGCACAGACCACGGTTAGACCCAGCAAAACAACACAAACCACCACGGCGTGCCCGTACCTGGACACCGTGAATCGGTCTCTTCTGGATTTCGATTTCGAAAAGTGCTGCTCCGTGTCCCTGTCGCCGCACAACGTCTACGCGTGCTTGGTGTGCGGCAAGTACTTCCAAGGCCGGGGTGTCACGACACCGGCGTACACGCACGCGCTGGAGCACGGGCATCACGTTTTCCTGCGGCTCGCGGACGGCAAGGTGCGGGGCTTTCCCAATCACCACGTTCCGCCTTCGCGATTGCCCATACCCGTACCAGAAGGGACGTCTTACCTCTGCCCTGACTGTTCAGACCGATTACGGTGACTGTTGTCCATACATCGTCCAATACACGCGATATACTCGTCCTGCGAAGGGACGTCTTACCTCTGCCCTGACTGTTTGTCCATACATCGCGATATACGAGACTGACACTTCTTTTTTATCTAAAGTCGTTTTGCCTTCCTGATTCGTACGAAATCAAAAACGACGCCAGCCTGGAGGACGTGCGCTCCGTGCTGGATCCGCGGTTCACTTTGGCAGACGCGTGTGCCACGAACTCCACCAAGCAGTGGCGTCACGGTCTGGACGGCAAGGAGTTCCTCACCGGTACCGTGGGTCTAAATAACTTGGCGGAGTCCGATTACGCCAACTGCGTGTTGCAGTGTTTAACCAGGGTGTTTCCGCTGCGGGCGTTTTTCTTGACCCGCGAGGAGAAGCACGAACAACACGCCAAGCGCGTGTCGACGCTCACACTACGTTTCGGCGAGCTCATCCGCAAGATGTGGAACCCCAAAGCGTTTAAAGGCCAGGTATCGCCCCACGAGCTCATGCGCGCGGTCGCGTCCTCGTCGGGTGGGAAGTTCAAAGTCGCATCGCGGAGCGACCCGGTTGACTTTTTCCAGTGGCTGCTGCACGCGCTTGGCCGGGAAACGAAAGCGAAAGGAACACAATCGATTGTGGATAAGTGCTTCTCCGGCGCGATGGAAGTGCGTACGGTTGGCGAGCCGCCGGCTGGTGATGGTGTTGGCACTTCGGAAACAGCGGAAACAGAAGGTGTGACTACGCAAACCGTGCCCTTCAAGATGCTCGCCTTGGACCTCCCGCCGCCGCCTCTTTTCCAGGACTCGATGGAGAAGAACATAATCCCGCAGGTTTCTATTGTTGAGTTGCTGAAAAAATACGACGGCGTTTCCACCACGGCCACGCCCCGGGGCGGTTTGCGGACGCACAGGCTTACGCAGCTCCCGGAGTACCTAATCGTGCACTACAAGCGGTTCACCAAGAACGCTTTTTTCCGGGAAAAGAACAACACCATCGTTACGTTTCCCACCAAGACCCCGCTGCGGCTCGCGGAGCACGTGCCGTGCCCGGTTGACGCAAAAACCGGCGCCCAACAAAACTCCACTTACGTCTTAGTCGCCAACGTCTGCCACGACGGCCCGCCCGACGGCGGTACCTTCCGCGCGCAGGTGTTCCACAACGCGGATAGCCACTGGTACGACATCAGCGATTTGCAGGTTGAAGAAACCCTGGCGCAGCAAGTCGCGCTGACGGAGACGTACGTGCAGATTTGGGAACGGCGGGCGGGGACGGGGCCGGGCCTCGGCGGTGCGCGCGCGAAAAAAAACGCACACGCGGAGGAAGACCCCTTCGGGCTGGGCGACCTGGGGGGAGACGACATGGTGGAATGAGGCGCTCTGTCTAGGGACACCGGGGCACAACTCCGTGGTACCGTACATATCTAGATATGAATAAAAATACATCCTCCAATTCCGAATCCTCTCAAGCTCGAGAAATACATCCTCATCTCATCTTCTAAAGCTCATCAGCAGCTTTCTTTCAAATCGTGCGCGATTACGTTCGCGTCGACTTCCGCGGCCACCACTGCGGCGTCTTCGTCCACACTCAGTGGGTTGTTACCCACGGGCCCGTGGTCGATGCTGGATCGAACATGGTACACCACCCTCCCTACGATCGTGTCGATGGCTATTGGGCCGAAGTTCCGGCTGTCCGGAGCGTCTGTTGCGGGGTTATCCGCGACGACCCAGGCTTTGTTTTTGGGGAGCTGGAACGTTTTGGTTTCGGTGTTTTCGTTTTCGGGAAGAACCGACTCCAGCAAATCCCCCGCGAGCGCGGCGACTCTTCGGATCAACACAACCTGCTCGTGCTCGCTTTTCGCGACCGTATCGGGGTGTATGAACGCCACGACGTCACCGACACGCGCGGGCCGCGGAAAAAACCAACGCCCGCCCACGCGCGCGTACGTGCCCGGCATCGTGCCCGCGTGCCGCAGCGGGCGAAGGATCAACATGGTCAAGTTCGTTTGGTTTTTCGTCTCATCGGAGGTGGCCTTCGCGAACCTCGGCGCGCAGGACAACTCCGGGGCCATGGCTTCTCCTCGAAACAGCATCTGCGAGCACATGGGTTGGTCCAGGACGTGTTCGTTAATGCGTCGCATCAGCTCCATCGCGGGTATGTCCCCCTCCTTCTTTCCATCCTCCCCGAACGCCTCGCGCAACCCGAAAGGGATGGTCTGCTGCGTCGCCTTTTCGAAAATGTAACGCAACGACCACGCACGCGTGGACGAGGCGTACCGCAGCCGACGCAGAGGGACGCTCATGCGACCGAGCCCGGCCGTCTTCGCGACTCGTCCGCGCGCGTGAAAGGAGTGGTGCTTGACACGTCGACGAAATAAAAATATTGCCGCCGCCTGACGACGTTTCGCAAAGCCGAATGTGCTCCAGTTCTCGGGTGCGCAGCACGAGCGCGACGATGGGGTCGTTCGCGCGACGCGCGCGCGAGCTCGTTTGGTTCGCGGGTGCCGCAGCGCGATCGCGCCCGGCCTCGCCTTGGCGCGTGGCACCGAGTGCTGGTCCCGGAATGGCGCTCGCGTGTGCGCGGTCGTGGTCGCCGTCGAGATTGGGCGGCGGGGCGCCCATCTTTTCGCGTCGCGGCGTCGCCTCCTCCGCCGCGTGCGAAAACGCATCCATGGAGGACCTGGAGGACCGGGACATGTTACAGAGCATTGTCAAGGTATTCACCGTGCACAGCTCGCCTAACTATTTCATGCCGTGGCAGAACAAGCCGCAGCGGGAAACCTCGGGCAGCGGCGTGGTGGTGGCGGTGCCGGTTCCAGGCGGTGTGGGGGTGCTCACCAACGCGCACGTCGTGGCGGACCAGACCTTCGTGCAGGTGCGGCGGCACGGCAGCAGTGTGAAGCACCAGGCCAAGGTGTACGCGGTTGGGCACGAGTGCGACCTCGCGGTGCTCACGGTGGAGGACCCGGCGTTCTGGGCGGACGCGAGGATCGCGCCGCTGGCGGAGTCGTCGGCACCGATTGATTTGACACCGAAAAGCATTCGTACCGAAAAAAACGCCACCGAAAAGCGCGTCACCCCGCTGCGCATGGGCGACGTCCCGGACCTGCAGGCGCACGTCACCGTGATGGGGTTCCCGCAAGGCGGTGACAATTTAAGCATCACAAGAGGCGTGGTGTCCAGAGTAGAGCTGACGAACTACGTGCACGGCAGCGCTTCGCTTTTGGCGATTCAGCTGGTACGGGCCTTTCCTGCTTTACCACGTTCCGCCTCCCTGGTTGCCCATACGAGGCTGACACTTTTTATTTCTCGATCAGGACGCCGCTATTAACCCGGGCAACAGCGGCGGGCCCGCGGTGAGGAACGGCGAAGTCGTGGGTTTGGCGTTCCAGAACCTGGCGAACGCGGATAACATCGGGTACGTCATTCCCACGCCAATCGTGCGGCGGTTCCTGGAGGACATGGAGTCCGGTACGGGTGATGAAAAGAAGAATCTCGATGATGCGAAGGCGGCTGATGCGAACCAGAACCAGAATCAGAATTCTTTGTCGCAACCGCCGCCGTACCGCCACGCCGGTTTCTGCGCGCTCGGCGTGAAGTGCCAGAGCCTGGATAACCCGGCGTTGCGCGCGTTCTACGAGATGACAACAAACGAAACCGGGGTGCTTTTAACGCAAGTCGTGCCGTTGTCACCGAGTTTCGGGTTGCTCATGAAAGACGACGTGCTCCTCGAAATCGACGGCCAAGCCATCGCGAACGACGGAACCGTTTCTTTCCGAGGCTGGGAACGCGTCGCGTTCGACCACCTCGTGACGCTCAAGAAACCGGGCGAGGATGTGGTGTTGACCGTGAGACGGCGAATTGTTGACACTGGTGACAACTTGAAAGGTAGTCATGACACTGGTGACCCTGGTACCGGTGGCCCTGACCCTGGTGACCACGGCAACTTGAAAACCGGCAGTCACGTAACATCGATAACCGTCAGCGTCCAGCCCATGAAACGTTTAGTACCGGCGCACCAGTACGACGTGCTGCCGAGTTTCTACGTCTACGCCGGCCTTGTGTTTTCGCCGCTCACGCAACCTCACCTTCACGAGTTCGGCGAGGACTGGTTCAACACGGCGCCGCGGAAACTGTGCGACCGCGCGATGCACGACCACGGTACGGAAAAACAGGAGCAAGTAGTGCTGTTAAGCCAAGTCCTGTCCGACGAAATCAACCAAGGGTACCAGGGGATGCACGACTTGGAGGTTAAAGAAATTGACGGGGTGCGGATAAAAAATCTGCGAGAGCTGCGCCGCGCCGTCGAAAGCGCGAGCGGGACGTTCATCCGGCTGGACCTGGCGGACGACCGTGTTTTGGTGGTGAACCGGACGGAGGCGAACGCGGCTCACCAGCGGATCATGGCGAAGCACAGAGTCCCGAGTGTGATGTCCAAAGACCTGGAGGAGGAGGAGGAGGCGTGTAGTTTTTATTGAACAACTCGACATATTTATTATTTCGTGCCTCAAAAGAAAATTATCTCCGCCGCGTCCCTGGTCAACGCGCAGACAGACCGAGGGGGCGCGTTGGCAATGAACGGTCCCCTGGGTGAGGGTGACCTACCCCCCGCGTCTCCTCCCCGAGGGCGACATCTGCGGACGGACTCGAACGTGTCCACGGATGAGTACGTGCGCTGCCGTACCCGGACTGGGAAGCGCGTTGTTTCACGGATCTCGCGAGACGCGAGATGACGTTTAGGGAGACGCCGCCCAGGCTCGACCCCCGTGCCCCGTGCCCCCAACTAACATCTCCCCTTCCGCGTGCTCCCCTTCCCTCCGAACAGGCTCATCTCGCGCGTGGACATCTCGGACATCTCGGATGTCGCGACGTCCCCACCCCCGCCAACCCGCGCCGGGCACGTGCGTTCGCTGTCCGGCACTTTGGAGGAGATCAACGCGAGCGCGGCGTTGGACGCGTCATCGCGTTTGCCCCGGATTTACGACCCCCCGACGGGGTTGTGCAGGGTACGGAACGAGTTGACCAAGTGCGTTGCGTTTTTGAAAACGCAAACCTGGCTCCCCACGGCGGTGGTGTTTCTAGGCGTGGTGTTACTCATCGCCGTGCCGAGCATTTCGCTGCTCAGCGCCAGGCACACGGGAAAAGCGGCCGGCGCGGAGACAAACTCCACCGGTATCAACACCACACACGCTGTGCGAAGAATGCTCAGGGTTGAGGGTCATGTGGATTTGCATGCGGTTGCGTCGGGTTATGAAAGAGAAAAAGAAAATAGGTTCACCGAGGGTAGGGAAGAAACAGGCGGAAACGGGGCGGACGCGAAGCGGATACGCCCCGCGCGAAGACTCGACTGATAAATAGACTAGTTCGCGTAGGGGGAATAAGTCTTTACCTAGACTACGAAACAAATACCATGTTACCTTCGAAGGTAATACACACGAGCGTTTAGTCCTACGTCTGCCGGCTAGAGCGCGATTAGTCACCGCACGTCTTGTGAACGTTCCATGATTCCGCGCCCATCACTCCGTAGGCGACTCCAGGGAATTTGACGCGACTTTGTTCCTCGCGTTGGCGACCCTTTGCAAAGCACCCCCCCCAGGTTCTTTTCCGCGCTCCGGTTTGTTCCAGTTCCCCTGTACCCTCGCGGCGCGTTGCCGTATGCTTTGCATGACGTCGTCGTCCAACAGGGTCATGCCGGTTCGTGTCGCGTACCGGTCCAAAATGCCTTGCTCCAGTGCGTATTCTTTTAGCGACTCCAGGGTCATGAAGTCGTTCCGGTCGTCGTATTTCTGGTCGTCGAAGTTCGCGACCAGGATCTCGGACGCGGCGTCTACTACGGAGACGGCTACTTTCAGCAAACCAGTCGCGACGGCGAGGTTCAGGAACAGGGTGAAAAAGTCGAAAACGCCGATCGTACCGGACAGCATGAAAGAAACTCGTAACACGTAGTGGTACCTCTGGAACCGGTGAAGCACGCCTGCTGCGTCTTTCTTCCAAATCATCTTCGGCCCCAAAGAAGTCCACGCCCCGTCCTTGGTGTACGAAACGTCCGCCGTGGCTTTCACCGTCGTGTCACTCGGGTCCTCACGGCGCATGTTCGAGTACTCCAGGTTTATCTTGACGTGCGTGCCTGACAGACGGAACGTGGGCCCTTCCGCCGACTCGGCCGCAGCGGCCGGTGTGTTCACGGCGTCCAAACCAACACCGGCTAGTTCTAAAAGATCCGAAATCGTCATCCCGGTATCGGTGTCCTTATCAACCGTGAGCCGCGGCGAGTCACCGACGGCGTCGCCGAGCCTGCGAAACGCAATCGCGGGGTTACTCACCGTGCTTCCCCAGCTCGTGCTGACCTGGTGGTCCCACACCTGTGATTGTGTTAAAAAAGTGGTTAACGTCTTTCGTATGTTACGTCCGTAATTATGGGCGGACAACCGGCAAAACAGGGAGACTTTTGATTTGGTGAAACACACGCGTACCAGCCTCATCTGGTCCACGCCGGGCACGAAGTAGTTGCCAGCCGACAAACCCGCGGCGCTCGCGGTGGACGCGTCAACGGGCTCGTCTTGAAAGTAAGTCGTGATGAACACTGCTTGTTCTGTTTTTGTGAGTACGTCCCCGAGCCTTGAGAGATAAAAAAGGAAGTGTCAGTCTCTCGGCCATGTGTATGAGGGATTGGTACGAGTAAACAGTCAGGGGTAATATCCGTCCCTTGTGGTACGAGTATGGGCAGAGGTAGTAGTCCCTTCGTCAGGACGAGTATGGGCAATCGCGGACGGCGGAACGTGTTCATTGGGAAAGCCCCGTACCTCAAATCAAAGTCGCATTGGTTGTTTTCGTACACCCACCCGCCGCCGTAGTCGAAATCCGTGTCCGGGTTGTCGCAGTACGCGGGGGGGGCGTTTTTTAGAGACGCAGCGGCGGCGTAGTACCCAGCCTGGTCCACGTACGCGTTCACCACCGCGCTTGGTTGTTCCTGCTTCATGTACCCATGGCTCACTATCAGGTTCCAAATTATATAACTGATGATCGCGAGGGTCACGGCTTTGTGCGAAATCGCAATCTTAGCGTCAACGATACTGCATTTCTTCACCGTGGTATACGTACACAGCTTGGTCCACGTGCTGTCCATGGAAACCATGTCTCGTTTGCCCCAGGAAAGCGCGCGACCCGGCTTCGCGCTCGTCACGCCACCCATTCCGCGTTTCGCCCTTTCGGGAAATGTTGCGTGCCGTGTGGGGACCGAGGCCGGGGGCGGTGTGCGCCTAGGCGTACTTACGAGCGAGCGAGGGGTACGCACGACACGCGAATACGTGTGTCCGTTTGGTGCTCGTCGCCGCGATGAGCGCGGTGGGGTGTGGCGGGCCGGCGCCCCCTCCATCCCCAAGTCGTGAAATTCGACGTGTCTAATGTGGTCGTTTGTCCTCGAAAACGGTCGAGCGTTCCGAGAGTTATCGTGGTTTTCGAAGAGGGGAACTCGGCCGACTGCGCAGAGACGCGCGCGCAGCGGCGCCATGTCCGCCTCTTCCTCGGGCTCCGAGATTGCGGAGGAGGTGCTTCACGACGAGAACGACGGGTCAGATGTTGAGTATTCTCCTGGTGTGGACGTGACCTTTCCTGGTGACGCCGTTTACGACGCGGTTACGCATTCGCCGGGCGGTTCGGGAGGGGGGGAATCACCCGACACGAAGGTTTCCGATGCGGAGCGGTACAGCGACGATTTCGGAAGCGAGGACGTTTCCGACGACTGCGGCGGGGAGTTTCTTGACGAGCCCGTGGATGAGGCGCCTGATTCGCCGGGAACCGCGGTTCCCAGTGGCGTTGGGGGGGTTACCGGAGCCACGGTGAGTCCGGTAAAAAAGGCACAACCATTTCCCGAAACCACCGAGATCCCGGGCGAAGATACACCCGCGGGTGTCCCCGCGCGACGCACCGCGACCGGTGATGAGTTTTTCACCGCCGAGGCGTCAAACATCGTATGGGATACACACGACGATACGAAATCCGAGGACACATCCGACACCGACGAGTTCCCGAAGTTATTCAAATGGGAAACGTCGCCGAGCGCGTCGCGCGAGTTCGTTTCGCGCCAAGACGCGATCGCGTCATCTTGTTCCAACAAAAACCGCCCCGACCCAACATGGGCAAACCCTACGCGAATCGCTTCACTGTTGCAACGCGCGCTTCAAATCGCGTCGCGCCGAGCCACGGTTGTCGCGATGACCCCGACGCAGAGGCGTGCGCGGCGGTACGCGATGGATACCGCCCCCGTTCGCGTCGGGGCGTTGACCATAGCCAAGGCGCAGGCGGTGAACTTGTCGGCGGCGACGCGCGCCGAGGCGATTGCGATTGCGAAGGACATAGAAACGCACGCTGTGGCGCATCGCAAGCGCATGACCCCAACGCTCGCGAAAGCCATGTACATACGACGGGGTATTGTACGCGCCGCAGCGGCGGATGGAGCGCGGGTCGTCGCCGAACTTGAGGGGGAGAAAAGTAACGACGACGGCGAGAAAACGCGCTCCACGCTGCGCGTTCTTCACGAGTTCTTGCTGAAGAAAGAAAACGACGCGCTCGGTTCGGTTGGTGGCCTGGCCGAAACCGAACAAGGCTGGAAAGAACGCGGGTTCCACCCGTTAGGCAAGGGGAAACAAGCTCTCGTGCGCCGGCTATGGGCGAGTCATCAGTTACGGCGCGACGCCGCGTCGTCTTTGTCGTTTGGCGACGCAAACGCGGTGCCGCCGCCGCTGAAAACCTGGACGGAACTCAGTTTGGGCGCCGCTAAAGACGACGGCCTGGAGGGAAAGTGGTGGGACAACGGCGCAGGGACACTGCTCGCCTCGAGTCATGCTGGAACGGAAACTGTGGCCATGCTTCGCGAAAGCGCGGAGCTGCGACGAAGGGCGGGAGAGGTTTTGTGATGAAAGCGAGCGTTTCAGCCCGTCGTTGTCGGTCAACGCAGTCATTTCTGAAAGCAAACGCGACTTTTCAAACAGACGTCGGTGAAAGCGTGAAACAGAGTCCAACGAAAACTCGATGCGTCCCAGAGCAAGCGAGTGCAGCGAGAGGGTTTCTTTGGATAGCGTCGTTGTCCGACGCCCACTGTCAGCGCGCGGCTCCCACGTCGAGACGTCCGCACGTGCATCGAGACACCCGCGCGTCGCGTGGTGCTCTTTGAGTGTCCCGTCTCCCCCAGTTTCCACTCGGCGATGGCCGTCGCGGCGGCCGCGGCGTGCGTCGTTGGGTCGCGTTCTGGCGGCGTCGTGCCCAAAATGAACGCGCGTTCCGTCTCGCGCGTGTCCGCGCCTCGCGCCTCCCCCCCTCCACGCCGCAGTCGCGTCACGACACACGCCACACGCGTACCATCCGTAAACTTCGTGGACGTGGTGGACAGCGAGCCCGGTTTGTTGCTTTCCCCGTTCCGTGATGGCATGCAGAAGAGCCTTTTGTTTGGCGTGAGCCACATGACGAACAACCACGAAGCGGCGGAGCACATCCTGGCGACGCGACCGAGGTCCGTGGTGGTGGAGACGGGGTTGTGTAAGCAGCACTCTGCCGCACGCGGCACGGTGTTTAACTTCGACGAGCTGTTCGCGTCGATTCACATCGGGGGCGCGGAGGTTGAGGAAGCGCTGTCGTTCATCACGAGGGTGGCGCATCAATTAAGGCTAGAGGAACAACCGCTGGCGGGAAGCCCTTTTTGGGCGCACATGAAAACGCAGCTCCCAGCTGAGGCGTTAGTGTACGCCGCGGCGTTCGCAGTGGATGCTAGGCTGGTGTTTGGGGACCGACCGAAGGAAACGACGTACCGGCGGTTAGTCAGCACGCCTACGTTGGCGGAGCTGGACCAGACGTTCGCGACCCAAAGCGCGCGGAATTACCGGCTTCTGCTTCCGGAAAACGACCCGGCGTTCGCGGTACCTCGCGTGTCAGGAGAAAACGACGCGTTCCAGCGCGTTTGCATCGAGGAGCGGGACACGATTCTGGCGCACACGATTTACGAAGAAGCGTGTGCGGAGGGGATTCCGGGAACCGTGGTGGCGGTGGTGGGGAGCGATCATTTAAACGGGGTGACTCTTCGGTGGCGCGAGATGGTGGAGAGCGGCGGTGAGTCCAGAGCGTCGGCGAGCGAAATCGAGAATCTGTTAACCTCACCAGAAACCACGCGCGAGCACGTCGGCGCGCGATTAGCCATAATGCAACGGCTGTTGGGGTTGCGGTGTACTGAATCCTTAGTTGCGGACGCGTTCATTGCGCTTGAGACGGATATGAACAAACTGGTGGGCGACGAAATCATAGCCTTCAACGCGACTTCCGAAATTTACGGAGCGCCCCGGATGCTTCTCGCGGCGGCGGGCGAGGCGGACCAGGAGGCGTTCGACTGCGCGGTGGGCAGCGCGAAGAATGGCGACTTCAGGGAAACCTTAGCGCCAATGCGAGCGGTGCGCCCGGTGAACGGAGGCGTGGGGTGGAGCGAAGACGCGCTTGTTTGGCTGCGACAAACGAGCGCGGTGGATCTTTCGTGTTTACGGGAAAAGTGAACGAGTGCCGTGTGATGCGTGTGGCTTATCGACCAGGATTCATCTATCACAGGATCTATCGAGGATTCATCGTTTTTTTTTTTAACATCCAAGCGGTTGAATTACAAACTCAGGCGGCTAAAAACCCGCATCATTTTGTTTACGATGAGGAATGAGGATTCATCACAACTCGCTATCGATTACCACGTAAGCTTCTCTACGTCTTTTCTCTTCTTTCCACGACTACGTTGACGTCGAAGCCGCCCGCTTTGGCGTTGCTTGTGATCGCCGACATGGTTTGCGCAAACGCATTTTGCGGCAATAACAAGTCGTCCCCCGTCGGGGTGACGAAAAGAACGCGCCTGAACCCCGGTCGTCCGTTTCCCCCGAGCATCAAACCGCCCGTGGTGTACTTCATTTCCGGAATCATAGCACTGCAGGCGCGAAGAATATCCCCCGCCGCGATCGCGACGGTACCCAGGACCGCCGCGTTTGAGCCCGGGACTATTTCCTGAGAGATTAACAAGAAAGTGTCAGTCTCGTATGGGCAATCAGGGAGGCGGAGCGTGGTAAATGGGAAAGGCCCTTACCGCGACGACGATTTCGCCACACGAGTTTTGTTCGAACACCACGCCTAAAGGCGGGGCAATCACCGACTGCACTACTCTGGTGCTGGCGCTTTTCACCTCAAACGACGCTGCCGCGATGTTGTCAGGCGGCTCCAGCTCCACCAGCACTTCGCGCACGATCGCGGTGCTGGTTTCTGCAGCGACCTGTTTCGCATCCTCCTCTGCAGACTCGGCAGCTTCTCCAGAAGAAACTCCCCCAACCAGCCTTTCAAGCGCCGAAAGCGTGTCCTCGGCGTCGCTTTTGGACACGCGCGAGCCGCGTAGCGCGTGCGCTCGCCGCACACGGGGGGGGGGACCGCCTACCCACCGTACCGGCGAGCACGGACGCGCCCACGCGCGCATACCCGGAGTGCTATTCACTTGGGGAAAACGTCGGTGGCGACTCCGAATCAGCTCCGCCATTTTGCCAAATCCGAAAACCACCGAAAACGCTCAACTTTTCGAGGGGGTCGTGCCGCTCGACGACATGCATGAGGCCTTCCGCGAGACCAGCGGCGCCCAAAATCGCAGGCATGGACGCTACACTCGTGGGCTATGCATTTCAAGCATCTGAGGCGCAAACAGATACGTGTGCGCTCCGGAGAGGCGACGACTGGGGGATGAGAATTCTGACCAACAACTTTTGTCCTACTGGTACATCTGTGCGCAGAAATTCCTCTCTTGCAGCAGCAGCTTTCTCACAAACGTGTGACTGGTGACTCGACTCGCGCGGTGTAGATGATCCAGGACAAGGCGAGTATTTCCCATTTACCACATTCCGCCGACTGTTTGCCCAATCAAGACTGACACTTTTCTTTTCCAAAAAAAGATGACGCGGATGAAAGGCTCAGATTTGCCACCTCGTCTTTTTCGATGGATGTCTGTCCATCGCGGACGGGCTTTCCAACGTTGCCGAATTCACAGACGCCCCCCTTGCCGTACTCTGCCCTCAGTTCCTCGCGCGAGCTTCGTCTGCGCACCCGATCGCCGTGTTCGCACGCGTGTGAAGGTGGCGAGAACGCACCTGTGTGTTTCGAGCGTGGAGCGTGCGTGAGCCGTAACGCCGCGCGCGCGTGCGCTGGGTAAATTTAGGCGTTCGAAAAAACAGGACGCCGCACGCGATGCCGATGGAACGCAAAGCCTCGGTCGAGGACATGGTGGGTAACCTGTGGCGTTTGGGACGCACGCCGTCGCAGGCGGAGTTCGAGCAGTTTTTCAGCAACATTGCGCAGGTCGGGTCGCAGCAAAACCTCGTTGCCGCGGCGCAAGCCGCGGCGACTGCGAACCAAGGCGCGGATCCCGGGACCGATATCGGAAACGGGCTTCCCCGCGTCGCATCCATTGACCTGTTGCGCAAGATGATGATGAACCACCAGCCGGGGGGAATCCACAACCCGAACAACGCGCCGTCGCAGCACGGGATGAACGGCATGTTCCCGGGTTCGGCGGGAATGCAGAACACGGGTAGGTAGCGTTCGTCGTGTCCCCACCAGAACCGACCGAACCGGGACCGACCCGGAGCGGCAAATCGGGGGCAACGCGTCTTGGCTTTTTCGGTTTGTCGCAATTCCAACTCCAACACGTACCATTCAACCACGCAATTCCAACTCCGCAATTCCAACTCCAACGTACCTGACTACGTTACTGACCGACGCCTTCCCCACGGATCACCCCACCTTCCGAACGCCGCAGCTTTCGGCTTCCACAGCGCTCCGTACGCCAGCGCACCGGGGATGGTCCCCGGTTTCGTCCCTGGTGGGGACGTGGGATTGACGGGCGGGGCGCGGGCGAAACCCGCGGCGCCCGCGAAACCGGCGGCGAAGCGCAAAGCGGGCGTTGTCCAAAAAGAGAAATCCCCGACGCCCGCGAAAAAGAAACCGCCCGCGAAGAAAAACAACAACGCGCGCAGTGTGACCCCTGATGAAGGCGCCTCCGATGGCGACTCCGACGGAGAGTTCGACGACGACGACGCGGATGACGGGAAGGGGGGGAAAACCACGGATGAGGTGCGGCGGCAACGCCGGATGTTGAGCAACCGCGAAAGCGCGCGGCGGTCGCGGCGGCGAAAACTGGAACACGTCGCGGTGCTTGACCAGGCTATTAACGGCCACAAAGCGGAGAACCAGCAGCTGATTGACCGGTATCGCGAGATGGAACAGCGCACAGAAAGCGCGCTTCGTGAGAACGCGCTGTTGAAAGCGGAGGTGGAGCGGCTGACCATGGCGCTGCGGGACGCCGCGGCGGGTGGCAAGGCCGTCGAGCGCGTGTCGTCGCTGCAGCGCATCGCGTCGGGCGGCGCGCTGGCCGCGGGAGGCGGGCCGAAAGTGGGCGACGGCACGTCGTCGCCCGCGATAGGGGACGACTCGCCAAGGGGCTTCGTGCCCTTCCGCTCGCTGCAGTCGTACGAAAACCTACTGAGTCTGCAAGCGCAGACGGGGGGGCGTTGATGGATGGTTCCGCACACACACAAACGTCGCGAAGCGCAAACGACACCAACACATAGCGAGGCCACAAAGACGAGCCAGGCACGACGCGCGGATTCGCGGGAAGGTTTTTGGGTTAAATCGAACATCGAGCTAACCAGAGCGGCTAGATCCTAGCCTATTTTATCGCCGTGCCCGCGGGCACAGCGATGGTTATCTTGTTAGCGGAATCCCAGCCAAGGGAAGTTGTGAATGATGGATAATAATGATAGTATACATGACAACCTTGTGTTCACACTCACAGCTGCAGGCTTTCCGCGAGTTTTTCAATTTCCAGCCGCGCGGCGCGTGAGGGCGCGTATTTTCTTTCACTCGATTTCGGCGGCGTCGCGCGGAACTCGCTTTTCGTTCGCGTCTCGGGCGGCGTCGCGAACGCCAAGCGTTTCGAGGCAGACTTCGGGGTCCGCGGCGAGTTCTCAGGAGACGCACGCGTTCCCCATAAAGACTGTGTCTCCTTTCGGCCACCTCGTCGCAACAACGAAGCCACGGCTTGTTCCCGCGCGACGTCGATCCAACCCGAGTCGTCATCTTCTGATTTTGGGCTTTCACTTTCCTTGCCTCTGTACTCTTCTCCCGCCACTCCCGGCGTGCGGTACGGCGTCGCCGCATTCTTTCTTGAGGAGCTCTTTGGAGTCACACTCGCAGCATGCGGCGTGTGCTCCATCTCCGAGTCATATAAGTAATCAGACGCGCGCGCCGCCGCGGTGGTGGGGGTATCGGCGTCGTAAAAGTCTCCGTCCCCGGCGCTTTCGTTGGCATTCTTTTTCGCGGGGGTGAAAAATAACGCCTCCTTCTCCTTTTGTTTCTTCGCGCGCCGCTCGGTGGGCATCATCAGCCTTTCTATTTCAATTACCCCTGCTTGTTCATCCAGAACTGGCAGGTCCCGCCCCAGGGCTTTCAAAACAGCGCGTCGCGCGGGACCGCGAGACGCGTAAACCCGCGCGTCGTACCGTCCCTTCGCGATTTTCTCCCGAACGCGGTTCGTCGCCGGCCAGTCCACCGGGCCCGCCGTCGTCGTCGCGCGCTCCGCGACTCGCAAGGCGGCGCTCCAGCCCGCGGCGAGTCCCGTGACCCTCGCGGCTTCACGGGCGTGTGTCATGGCGGCGACTTCACCGTGTAGCTTGGTCATTATGTTTCGGATATCACTTTTGGCGACATGAAACTCTAAAGAAATACTTCGCGCCAAACCGACGATTCCGTTTTTCGCGTCGTCATCCTCCGACGCAAACGTCTCCGGCTTCGCGCACAGCCGCGCTTTGTAGAACTCGTGCGCTAGCTTTTTGGAAAAACTCTCCTGCACCTCGACTTCACGGTCAAGCACCTCCAGGGCCCACTCCCGTTGCGAAATCGCCCTTTCCACGGCCTGACCAGCGGCCTGCGCCACGCGCGTTCGCTCCGCGTCAGCGTGTCTTGTTTCCAGACACTGCAAACGCAATTTTTCGCGCAACTCGTTTGCGTTTTTCGCCACCCCGGCCATCGCCGCGGCTCGTTCGAGTTCCGATGACTCGACCGCCCGTTTTTGTTCCCAGCCTTGTTCGCCCAGTTTTTCACGTGCGTCACGAAGGGCGTCAATTAGCCTGGTGTTCTCGGCCATAGTGTCATCGTGTTTTGTTTTGAGCGCCGACTCGACGGCGTCGTGCACGGCTTTTTTTTGAATCTCAACCCGCCGCGTCTCGTTTTCGGTAAGCGAAACCAACTCAAGTCGCGCGTCAACAAGTTGCGCCTTCACAATGGGTAACTCCCGCGCATCGTCTTCATTAGCCTCCAGCCGTGTACGCGTCTCTTTGCGTATCTCGTTGTCCACGCGAAGGCGTTTGACGTGCGCCTTCAGCTCCTCCCGCGCTTTGTGCGCCGCCGCGAAGGCGCCAAACTTTTGCCGCTCGCTTTCCCGCAAAGTGTTTGCTAAGTATACCTCGCGCTCGTGCGCCGCGGCTATTTCCGCACCGTCAGTGACGATTCGCGTTTCGAGCGCGCGAAACACGCGCGCGGCGAGTACGCCACTGTCGTCTTCGGTTCTGCTGTGCGGTGCGTTTTCCGGAAACGCGCGTAACGCGTCCCTCACAATTGGGTCGTCAAACACACCTTTCAAAATCGCTTCAAACCGAAACACGGTTTCGCGTTCCACAATGAAGGCGTTTTGCGAAACGCGGAGTGCGTCGGCGAGTTTCCCTGTTTCGTTTTGAGCAGCATCCGCCCTTCGCTTTTCTTTCGTCGCGGTGAGCTGCCACCACGCGACTTCCTTACTGGAATCCTGGGCGGTGACGAACCAGCGTTCGGTGCCTTGTCGCAAATGCGCGACCGCGTCGGTTGCCCCGCGGTCGCGCAAATCGGCGCCGAATCGATTTGACGCACTTTCATCTGCGTTGCAATTTTCGGAAGAAGACTCCCCGAGGGCATCTTTCCTTTGCAAGTCCCTCGCGCGCCCGGGTAACGGCGAGGTTCCGGGTAGGTTTTGTGTCTTTCCGGAGACAGGTGGTCTGGTCGTGTTGGGCGTGACGGATTTCGTTTTCGTCCCCAGGCCTGGGGACCGCTTGTCCGCGATTGCAATTGAGTCGAAATCCGCGTCGGCGACTCCGAGACCACGATTGGGGGGCCGCGCGCTTTGAAACGCGAGGACGCGCTTGGTCGAGTCCACGGTTTGGGGCGTCGACGCACCCGGTGCCATCGTCTCCCCGGAATCCCCCACGCGCCGCGAGGACGGGGTCCGCATGTCGCGCCGACGCGCGGACCCGACGCGCGGACCCGACGCGCACTCGGGTTGTGGGGTCCCCACCGCGACACAAAAACGCCTCACACGTGTAGCGGCCAAAATCATCGACAAGAGGGTCGACGTTCGAGGGTTGATCGAGAGGTGAGATTTGAGGATTGATTAGAGAGTTTGATCGAGAGCACGGTCAGCGAATTCTTCCCCCTTTTTTTCCTCATCCTCTGTCTTCCTGTTTTGGCGCGATGTGTGAGGTGGCATCACTTTGGTGACGCGCGCGGCGGTCGACGACACGCGACCGATGGCGGCGACGATGCCGGCGACGATGCCGGCGACGCGGCTGGTGGTGGGTCCGTATGCCGTGGCGCACGGATTGGGGCGCGCGCGTGGCACCCGCGTTGCGAGCGTACGCACCGCTAACGCCCGCGACCGCCGCGTGTCGTGTCATGGTTGGCACGCCGGCCGGCTGTCCACCCCCCGACCTCGTGTTTCGGTCTCCGCGTTGGGCGATACCGATCGCGCGGCACCGACGCGGTGGATCGCGGCTCCCCGAGGCCCTTACCGAGGCACACACGGTGCCGCACCCGGTATCGAACCGCACCACCTCCCACGCGCTGTGTTGCGGTCACGGGAGGGCCGCGACCAAACAAAGACCGGCACCGGCGGGATCCCGTATCCGGATTTGAGAGACGCGTTCGAAGCGAGTCGGCGTCGACTGGAACAAAACAAACCGAGCCTCTCCGTGTTCGAGCGCGCGGGGGGGTTCGTGTACATCCGTAACTTCTTCGCACAGCAAGAGTTTGAAGTGATCAAGGCGGAGTGCGCTTTGTTGAGGACGAGCGTGGGGAGCGAACGAAGAGCGTGCGCGCGGCAGCGCCTTGGGGTGATGGTTGCCGAGACCAACTTAGTGCACCGTGCGTTTATGAACGACAGAGTCGCGCACAGGTTGGGGGAAATCGTTGGCCAAGAAACACTCATGCCAGCCGACGTCCCCGTGGAGTACCGCGTCTACCCGGAAGGAAGCGCCATGGACTGGCACCAGGACGTTGCGCTGTACAAAACCCCGCAGTACGAGCTCGTGTTCACGCTTGAAAACACGAGCGACTCGCAGGTTCGTGGTGTTGCCTTTCCCAAATCCTGACACACTGGGTACCGTCCCTCTTTGAGCGCACTACTTGTGACATATGTAGCAGTTGCCGGTACTGGGAACTCTTACAAATACATCACAAGTGCACTGTTCGGCCCGAATCCCAAGACTGTTTGCCGATTGTCCAGAGTAATTACTCACACCAGTCACGGTCCCGACTCACCTTTTTCTTTTCGCGTGTGTCCAGACGCAGTGGCGCGACGCGGACGGCGCGCGCCGAGGCGGGTGGACGGAACCCAACTCGGTGATCATGGTCAAAGCAGAGCACGTGGTGCATCGCGTCACGCCGATCACGGTGGGCGAGCGGTCCATCGTGAAGTTCGTGTACACCACCACGCTGGACAAAACCGACGAGTTTTACGACAACCTCACCACGTACGAACGCGAGTAACGAACGGGGGACTTAATTTTTAAAGGCAGGATCGTTTTGCAGCCTCGCTCACCGCTGACAGGCTGACCGCTCCAAATACCATAAAACCACCCTCCAGCTTCAGTTTACTCATCAATTAACTCGTCCTTGGGTGCCGTTCGATATTTTTTTTTCTCCTGGATCCTTTTGAGTTGAACGATTCCATCGATTATGGGGTTATCCAGCCTCAAGGACACCAGGGAGCCACTTCAATCGGGGGCGTGCGTTGGCACCGCACTCCTTCGCGCGATGGCTGCGATGACGATCGCGCCGGTTGGCACTGGCGTTCGCGCCCTCGGCGCACCCTCGGCGTCGCGCGGAAGAAGCTGCCGCGGGGGCGCGTCCACCGCGCTCGGGTTCGCGGGCGAGGGCATGGGGCAACGGGCCGCTTTGCGCAGCGTGCACGTCCGGCCGTCCGGTGTCGCGTTGGCCCGAGGCCGAGGCCACTTGGCGGTGACGAAAGCGGTGACCGGTCCTCTTGAGACTCGGCTTGGGTCGATTCTAACCTCGCTTCCGCAACGCATAGACTTGTACTTCCGCGTGCGCAAGGGCCGGAAGCTGCTGTGGAAAGCCATCTGCGCGTTCACCGGGTTCTACACCGCGAACGTTTTGTCCCTGACTTTCGGGGTCCTCGGCATCAACGACATCGTGGCGGGCGCGTTTTGCGTCGCGTTTTCCGAAATAATCACCCGGTCCTACTACAAGAAGGTCAAACCGGGCAAGTACTGGGACTTCCTGAACTGGTTCAAGTTAGGGCTGATGTACGCGCTCACCGCGGATGCATTCAAACTAGGATCGTAAATGGATGCGAGAGAATGCGAAGTGCAGGTTCTATTTTATGGAAACAAAGATGTTTACGATTGCTCTTCCGCTATTTTCTCACCCGCCACCTGCTTCGTACATTCACCCGCTTCGACCAAAACGTCCTCCCCGTCAAAAGGTAGTTTCTTTTCCCAGAACTGCGCGGTTCCCAGCGCCGGGTCGAGTTCGTAGGACGCGAACCCGAACTTTTCGTAACTGCGCTGGGCGTTTTGGTTGTTCGACAGAACCTCCAGGGTGAGCTTGCAACAGTTTCGTGAAACCGCCACCTCCTGCACCGTCGCCATCATGGCCTGCGTAACACCCTTCCGTCGGTGATTGGGCATCACGAACACGTCGTGGACGTTGATCAAAGCCGCGCACTTGAACGTGCTGAACCCTTGGAAGGCGTTTATTAACCCCACCGGGGTCTTGCCGACGCGGGCGATGACGCTGAACGCGCCTGCAATCGTGGAAAGACGCGCACACAGATTGGCACGGACCCCTAAGTCCAGGGGGGCGGAGTTGCCGAACCGGTCCAGCGCGTACTCGTTCAGAAGCGAACTGACTGTCTCGCAATGTGTCTGGTTGGAGTAGTCAGCCACGACGCACGTCACCGCGTCACTCATCGCGCCACGGAGCGGGTGCCCTGTGAAACGTGTGTCCGCGGTTCTGAGAAGAAAAGGAAACAACGAAAAACGTTTGTAAGTACAAGTTCCACCTACCCTTCACATCTGCGGCACTCGGCTCGCGATGAACCTTCGCTGGAAGCTAGTGGCCGCGCCCTCGATTTCTTCCCAAAGCGTGGACAGCGCGCGCGTTTCCGTGTGGTCCCCCAAAGGCGCGGACGCCGCGCAAACGCTTTCGCGGTCGGCGCCCGTTTTTCGAAAAGTCGTCAAGTCCTCCAGACTTGCAACGCGCCGCTTCGTCGTGACCGAGCTTGCGTGTTTCCACATCGCGCTGCGCAGTGCGTTGGCGGTGGATTTGGAGGGGTCGTCGCCCGCGAGACCGGGCGCGGCACGCACCGCGGTCGCCGCGGCCTGGCGCACGGTACGAATTTCAAGCAGCCGGTCGATGATTGGCGATACGTGGAAGTCAATCGCGGCGTTTGCAACGTCGCGTCTTGAAACGCGGCCCTGATTGTAAAAAAAGAAATGTCAGTCTCGTATGGGCAATCAGTCGGAGGAATGTGGTGATTGGGAAATACTCACCACGCTGAGCGGCGCGGCGCACGCCAGGGGCGGCGTGGTTTGGCCTCCCGCTGCCGCCGCCGCGCGCGCTGAGGCGTCCGCGAACACGCTGTCAAGACCTTCACTCCACCGTTCGGGATTCGCAAGGAACCGTTTCCTCCACCGCGCCGCCGCCAAAGTTAGCAGCGCCACGTCGCACTTCATGCCGCCGAAGTGCGCCCTGGCGAGCAAACTCACGACAAGCGCGCCGTGCGTTTCGCTCAAGCCGCGCATCGCGGCGCCCAGGTTGGCGAAACACTCAAGTTGAGAAGAGTCGTTCGATTTGGCACCAACAGAGAGAGGGTCTTTGTCATCCGTAGCAACACAGCTCAATTCTATTGTAAAAGAAAAGTGTCAGTATTGTATGGGCAAACAGTCGTCCGGGATTTGGGAAATGCAATTACTTACCTTTGTCACCCGCTGTGCCCAGCCGGTCCACCGACTCGCACCCCGCGAGTTCCGCCGCGAACCGCGCCACCGCGGCGTTCGCTTCGGCTCCCAACACGTACCCTTTCGATTGCGACAGCATGAACCACGTTATCAACGGAACTGTGGGGTGTAGCAGCGCATCCTCGACGCAGATCACCAGTAAACGCCGCAGCGCCTCCGCGGGGTTCGCGGTGAGCAGCGCGTGCGCCAAACGCGCCGCCTCAGCGCATTTTCCTCGCCGTATGGCTTTCTGCAACGCCGACTTCAAAACCCCGGGGGTTAGGGAGTTTGGCGAGGAAGACTCCGAGTTGATTTTTGAAGTCATAGGTGTCTTCTCTGCGCCTTGACAAACGTTTGTCACTAAACGCACACTCGTCACGCACGGCTTGCCCTCGTTGGTTTTCTCCTTGAACGTAGTCACCGCGCGCCATTGCTTGCCAGGGGTCGTATTTGGATGGCCATGCTGAGTCACGCTTTGTGTTTGTTCCGAAGAAAAGTTTTGTTCCGTTCCCCTGGTCACTCGCCACCGCCAAACCTCGCCCTCGATCCACACCGAGAAAACAACCTCGCACTTCGCGAAGCGCTGCGCTTGCATCAAAGACGCGAACGCTTCCGAGGTTTGTTTTTTCGCCTGATTCGGGTGAGTTGGTGCTTCGGCTGTTACAGGCACCACAGCAGGAAGGCGCGTATCCGTCGGGGACGTGCTCAGGGTACTCTCGGTACTCTCTACCGGTTTCTCGATTTCTTTTTTCATCGCCGGCGCCGGCGCTCCGGCGCAGTTCTCCGCGTGCGCTTGCACCAGCGCCGGATGGAACGGCCTATCGCACAAGGGACAGTCCGTAAACGACGACCTTTCCGTTTCCGATCCGTTTCTTTGTTTCAATCGCTTCGCACTAGGTACGTTGGGTACCGGACCTGTAGCTGACGCGCCGAACATAGACGCGATGGTTCGCGTTTCGCCGCCCATCTCGCTTAATCGTCGTTTGAACCAGTCCTCGGTCACTCAGTCTCTCCTCGACCAAGAAAAGTACCGCGTCAACGTGGATTCGCCGATGTCCGGGACGTCCAAACTCAGGGTTAGGTGTTGGTGTTGATCAACGGTGAGGGATGTCCGCACGCCCACGGGCTCGTCCTCCGAAACCGCGTCCTTCCCGTGTTCACGCGACCACGGCGCAGGCGCGGCCAATCCCGCGGGCGACTTGAAGTACGTGGTGAGCAAACGCTGCACTTTCTTCACGACGTACCGCTTCCAGCGCTTGGGCGCGGCGCCGATTTGCCCGCGCGCGCGACGGAACGGCGACGCCAGGGGCTCCGTGATGATATCAGGCGCTTCGAAATCCTCGCGGGCCCGTTTCATGCCCCACTCTCGACTGCGTCAAGGCGCTGATGAGAATGCCGAAATTCAAAATTGGCACGTCCGAGAACGACAGCCAGCTTTTTGAGGCCGTTTGTTGAGATTGTTGGGATTGACGCGGCAGTCCTCCGCGCGTCGCGGCGTCGCACGGTTTTCGGTCCACTGCCATGGCAGAGGATGCGTTGCGCCTGTTCCGCGCGGTTTGCGCGCGGACGCGCGACACCGGGTTCGCGCGCAACTCCAAGCTCTCCGAGTCCGTCGAGCGCCTTTTCGTTGTTGAGAAATTACTCGGAAACATCGCGTCCGTGGCGCTTCGCCCCGTCGACGCTCGGGACCTCCGGGACGCGTCTGAGCACGCGCTGACTCAACTGGACACCTGGCGTGCTGCGAGTGTCACCAAGCGCATGATGGGACACGACGACGACGTCAAGACCGCCCTTGGTGAGCTGTGCGACCGAGTCGAAGCCGCGGTGGGACCAGCAGGGAGTGCCGTGTTGAAAACAGCGCAACCCACGACGTTGGAGGATGTTGCTGAGACGTATCAAACCGACAACGCTCAACAGTATTCGTCTACAGATCCGCAACGAATGCCTCACACGCTACCCCCCCCGATGCGAAAACACCCGCCACCCGGGATGAGCGCGGACCGAAGAAAACCTCCGCAGGCGCAAACCGAAAAAGAGGTTCCCCGCCGCGGCGACGCTGAAGCGCTCGCCGCCGCCGCGGACTCGAACGCGGCGTACACCGCGGCGCTTGTTGCGCAGGGCGCTGGGCACGCGCACATCGCACTGGAGCGTATGTGCGAAGCCGCGGAGCTGGGGCACGCCGCCGCGGCGACGAGGGCGGCGACAGCGCTGCTGACTCCAAACGGGCAGCGTCGTCTCGCCGCGCCTGACGATTTGAAACGCGCCGTGCGGTACCTCGGGGTCGCCGTGGACGCGGGCGACCCCGACGCCATGAACGTTCTCGGGAGCTTGTACATGCGCGGCGGTGTCACGCATGCGTCAGGAGAGACCTTTTCGTTGGATTTCGTCGCCGCCGCGGCGCTTTTCAAACAAGCGGGCGCGCGAGGATGCGCCGCGGCGGATTTCAACCTCGCCGTGTGTCACGAAACGGGCGCCGGCGTGGCGAAAGACTTGGATAAGGCGAAAGCCTTGTTCCGCCGAGCGTTGGCACTTGGTGTGTGCAAGGCGCACGTTTCACTGGGGTACCTGGCGATGCACGACGGAGAGTTGAGTACCGCGGCGAGGCATTTCGAACGCGTCGCAAATGGACGTCTGGTGGAAAACGGCTTGACCAAAGCGGACGTCGCGGACGCCACGTTCGGTCTCGCCGATGTCCATGAGCGAGCCGCGGATCTGGGTGTCGCGCGGCTGCAGCGCGCGCTCGCGAACGGCACACCGGTGGATCAAAACAGGCTTGCGGATTTGCGTTCGGAGAGCTTTTTTTTCGTCACTGGTGACGATGAAAACGAAAACGAAAGCGAGTCGTACGAAAACGATTTGTGTACCGCACACGACGCAACCGACGCGGCCGCGCGACGTGGCGCGACTCTTCGCGCGTTGGAGTTGACATCGATCGAAGACGACGTACGCGACGCAGTCACCGGCGACTTGCTTGATAAAGTGGGGGAGGCGAGAGAGCGATGCGAAACGTTGACGCGCGCCGCCGCCGAGGCGGGCGACGGTCGCGCCTCCTTCCGCGTCGGCGTCCGCATGTGGCGCACTACGCACGTTTTGGGTCCGCGGGAGGAGACCATGGCGGTGCGCGAGGAGGCGGCGCGCTGGGTGCTCCGCGGTGCGGATGTGGGGTGCGGGCGCGCGTATAGATGGCTCGGGGATGTCGCCGTGAGCGGCGCGTGTCGCTTGGATTCGAAAAAGGATGCGAAAACGGCGCGCGCGCTTTACGACCTCGCTCAAAAGTTTGGTGACCGTTTCGGCGCGAAACGTTTGGCGTGGTTGGAGGAAAAAACCTGGTGCGGCGCGAAGAAACAAGGCCTGCTTCGTGTATTTCCCACGGCGCCGCCGAAAGCGTGGCGCAGAGTGGTACCACCGGAATGGCTGGACGAAGCGATCGCTGGAAGAAGCCACTCGTGAGACTCGTGAGATGAATCGTTCAAAAAATTGTGTATTTTCAAAATTATAAACGCTTTTTCTGGGAAGCCACAACACACAACGACTCGCGACGCGGACACGACACCCTCCGCGATGGTTTTCGACGCGACGCTCGGTGCGGAAACTCGCGCGCGCAAGCGAAAGCGCGAGCGCCGCGATGCTGACGCGGGCGAGGCCTTCCCCGGCCTTCCCAACCACGTCGTCGTCGAGCACATCCTCAGATCTGAGCATTTCGACGACCCCGCAGATCTCGCACGGCTCCCAGCGGTGAGTCGCGCGATGCGCGCCGCGGTGGCATCGACGGGGCTTGCGTTTGAGGAGATTGATGAAGAACGTGCTGCGGAGCTCGGATGTTTAAGCGCGGTGCTGCGCCTGCAACTGGCAGGCCGCCTGTCGCGTCGAGAACACCTATGTGAGGCAGCGGCGAGGAGCGGAAAGCTCGAGGTGCTAAAGTGGCTGCGAGCGGGCGGCTGCCCGTGGGACACATACACGTGTTGCAGGGCGGCAAGGAGCGGACATCTCGAGGTGCTGCAGTGGGCGCGCGAAAATGTCTGTCCGTGGGACGAGAAGACGTGCTGTTCCGCGGCGTTGGGCGGGAATCTTGATCTACTGCAATGGGCGCGCGAAAACGGCTGTCCATGGGACGAGGATACGTGCTCGGCGGCGGCGGAGGGCGGGCATCTCGAGGTACTGCATTGGGCGCGCGCCAACGACTGCCCTTGGGACGAGAAAGGGCTGTTCATCGCCGCTCAAGAGGGCCACGAGGCGGTAGTGCGGGTGCTGATCGAGTTGGGCGCGGACATCAACACGGTGGAGGATAACGGCGTGACGCTGCTGTACGTCGCCGCTGAAAACGGCCACGAGACTGTGATGCGGGCACTTATCGAGTTGGGCGCGGACATCAACACGGTGGAGGATAACGGCGTGACGCTGCTGTACGTCGCCGCTGAAAACGGCCACGAGACTGTGATGCGGGCACTTATCGAGTTGGGTGCGGATGTCAACAAGGCAAGGGATGACGGCAGGACGCCGCTGTTCGTTGCCGCTCAGAACGGCCACGAGACGATAGTGCGGGCGCTGATCAATTTGGGCGCGGACATCAACACGGTGGAGGATGACGGCGTGACGCCGCTGTTTATCGCCGCTCATCAGGGCCACGAGACGGTGGTGCGGGCGCTGATCGAGTTGGGCGCGGAAATCAACAGGATGACGGCGTGACGCCGCTGTTTATGGCCGCATGCAATTGCCACGAGGCGGTAGTGCGGGTCCTCATTGTGGCGGGCGCGGACTTCAACAAGGCGATCGATATCGGCGCGACGCCGCTGTACGTCGCCGCTCAGAACGGCCACGAGGCGGTAGTGCGGGTCCTCATTGTGGCGGGCGCGGACATCAACAAGGCAGCGGATAACGGCGTGACGCCGCTGTTCATGGCCGCTACAACCGGCCAAGCGGCGATTGTTCAGCTTCTCAGGGATGCCGGCGCGGCGTGACGACGGAAACGCCGGCGCGTGTCGCTCGTACTAACGCGTGAAATACAAATAATCAACGTCTAGCCAGTGCTACCGTTTCTCTTTCTTCTCTTTCTTCTCTTTCTTCTCCTTCTTTTCCTTCTTCTCCTTCCGGTCCTTGCCCTCGTCCGGCGACTTTTCCTTCTTCGCTTTCTTGGCGGCTCGCTCCGTTTCGTCCTTGTCGCTTTTCGCCTTGGCGTCCCGGGGGGATATCCCCCCCCCCATCAAAACTCCGTCGTCGCCAAACGTTTTCTTCAACCCCGTGTGCTCCGTTTTGATCACGCCCTTCCCCCCTAGGCCCCGCTTCCCCCCGCGCTCCACCTTCCCTTGGTGCGCGCTGTGGAACAGCGCTTCTTGGTCATCCTCGGTGAAGCCTGATTGTAAAAAAAGAAATGTCAGTCTCGTATGGGCAATCAGTCGGAGGAATGTGGTGAGTGGAAATACTTACCTCGCTTGTTGTTTTTCGGTACGTCCGCCGACCGCTCGCGCTTTGACCCGACCAGACCTCCCCACTGGAACTTAGCGTTGACCCACCACCCTAAACTCGTGGTGCTTCGCGAAGGCAAGCCCTCGTACGCCTCACCGGTCAGCGTAGGCTCTTCCAACTCGGGGGTGGAGGGCGCGGAAGACTCGTCGGTTCGGTTGGTTTTCGTTTTTTTTTCGTTCGCCGCCGCCGCCGCCTCCTCCCCCCCCTTGTTACACTCCCCCACCTGGATCCCGTACTTCTCCAGCTGCGCCTGCTCCATCGCCGCGATTCGCGCGAGTTTGCCTTTCGCCCGTCCCCAGTTCCCCCACCCGTCCTTCGCGAGCTCCTTCGCGAGGTCCAAGTCGCTTTTCTTGCCCGAGTACAAAATGCCGTCTCTGCCTTTCGCCGAGCCGACCGCCACGAGTTTGTTTCCGTTCGCATCCACCGCGCAGGACGCCAGATTCCTGGCCATCTCGTCATCCTCCGAATCGCTGTCCGAATCCGCGCTTGCGGAACCGTCCGAATCGAGGTCACAAGCCGCCGCCGCCGCGGCGAACTTATCCCCCGCGCCGGTTTTCTCAAAGTGCCCTTCCCACCACTTTTCTTCCCATTTATAACGCAACGCCTCGTCCGCCCCCAAACCCTGCTGAAGCTCGCGTTTCTTCACCTTCAGCGCCTCGGCCATGCCCTGCCCGTCCTTACCAAGACCCTCGCCCTCGCTCCAGCCCATCTTCGCCATCAAAGACTTGCCGTACCCGCTGTACGCCTTGTCCTTGGGCGCGGTGTCGAAGTTGGGCATCTTCATCTTCGCGAATGGATGCGGCGGCCACACCAGACGGTGTGCGTCACGGGGTGGCGCGTCTACGGTCACGCGAAGCCTCGCGCGTCTGCGAAGCACTTGCGGATGCGCAAAACAAGACAGAAAAGGTTAACGTCACGAGTGCGTGTCTCGCCCTGCGCCCCGGAGATGTGCGGTGCGGCCGGCCGCCGCCGCGGAAGGAAGCGGCGGCGAGAATTTAGGCGAAAACCGGAAAACGTGTCAAAAAGTGCAGCCTGCACCTCAAAAAGCGCGTTGTTTCCGTGCGTCGTCCATTCTTCCGACACCCCTTCGCCACGATGTCCTCCGCCGTTTCCGCCACCCTGGGCGCCGTGGCGCGCCGGTCCCCTACTCTCCGAAGAGCGCGCACGCTGACCACCGTCCGCGCCGCCGCCGGCAAGGAGGTCATCGCCACGGACAAATCCCCCGCCGCGCTCGGGCCGTATTCCCAGGCGATCAAGGCCGGCCCCTTGTTGTTTGTGTCCGGGCAGATCGGTTTGGTTCCGGCAACGATGACGTTCGCGGGTGATACGATCGAAACTCAGACGGAGCAGGTGATGGTGAACATGGGCGAGATTTTAAAAGCGGCGGGGGCTGACTTCAGCGACGTGGTGAAAACAACCATCCTTCTCGCGGACATGGACGATTTCAAAACCGTCAATGCGATCTATGGCACGCGGTTTCCGGAAAACCCCCCCGCGCGCGCGACGTTCGCGGTGAAGACGCTACCCCTGAACGCGCTGGTGGAAATCGACTGCACCGCGTACCTGCCGTGAAACGGCAGATTTGTGGACGAGCGGTAGTTGGTAAATTGGGCGATGGCGAACGGCTGCCCTGAATAGACGGTAGATACGTGTACGTTGTTTATTGTACCTTTCGGTTCCAGATACACGAATTGATATACTCGTACGCAACACTAATTGCGCAAGGGCCGCAATACTGCCCTTGCTGATTGATAGCTAGAGCAACACATTCACCGAGCCTTCTCGCCGCGCGTCCGTCGCGCGATATCTTACCCCGCTTCGCGCCGCGCCGCCAAACTCTACGGTACACCAGTTTTGGGCGTACCGCGTAAAAAATAATAAGTACGGATCTACGTGACGAACAAACTCGCGGCGCGGCGTCTTCCGGACGCCCGCGCTTTGCCTCAGAAAAGGCCAGGAGGAACGTGTTTTTCCCCTTCTCGTTCTTCGGGCACGTCTTCCTCGTCAGTCCGAGACGTCTGAGACGTCCGAGACGTCCGAAACTTCCGAGACGTCCGAGACGTCCGAGACTTCCGAGCCTTCCGAGCCGTCCTCGTCCGAGTCCGAGACGTCGGAGACTTCCGAGACATCGGAGACGGAGACGTCCGTGGACGCGTCGTCGTCTTCGTCGGGAATCGAAACTGCGACATCGCCTGCGGTTTCCACGCCCCCCCCCGCCACGACGTGTGGCGGGATTGACACCGCGCGCGGCATTGACGTCGCGCGCGGAAACATCGAAAGCGCGCGTGGCGCGGCGGTTTCGACGTCCACGGGCATCGCGTCGTTTTCGCGTTCCGGGCGGTACCACCGTCCCCAGCCTTTTCCTTTTCGAGTCGGCGCCCCGACGCGCGCATCGTCAAACTCGCGCTCCGCATTTCCATTCTTGACCACGAGCGCTATTAATAAAATGGCCACCAGATGCGCCACCCACACGAACGCCGCCACCGCGAACCCCGCTCGTTCAATGGTCCACACCTCCAGAGCACCAACCGCGACGATCGCGTGCGTTTGTACCAGCAGTGGCAGCATCATGGCGAAGGTTATGGAGTTTAGCGCCGCGCCGACTTTAGAGTCGTCCATGTCGGGGAACACGCGCGCGTAGTACGTCAAGCACAACAAGTCCACGAGCAATATGAGCCCCAGCAGGTAGAGCGAAGAACGGCCTATGGTTGGTAAACTGCCGTGACACTTGTTCCTCCTGCAACTCGCGCTGCATCTACTGACCAGCGTACCGAACGATGAGACCAACACGAAGCCCGCCGGGAAAGTCGCCGCGCGAATCGCGATTTCGGCGTAGCCGGCGTGTTGCATGCGCTTTTTGACGCCTTCGCATCTGCGCGCCACGGCGGCGACCGCGGCTTCGGAGGGCCACATACCGTAATACCGCAGCTGAACCGCAGATTGGTACGAATCCTCGTCGGTGTCTTCGACAGCGCGTCCGCTGCCGTCGATGTCTTCGTCCGCGTCTTCGTCCACCGGCCGGCCATCGCGGTAAAACGTTTCTATTCGTTCGCAACTCAACGCGTCAATCGGCGTGGAGGTCCGAAACGCGCTCCCCGGAATCTCGGTCTGCCCTTCGTACCTCGTACCTCGGCGTGCCAAGGTTTCCACCGTCCCGGTGTACGCGCCGAAGGTTTCAAGCACGGTGAACAACTCAACCGCGTTTCCGTTGAAAAAAACCTCCGCCACGCGGTACTTGTTTGGCGACGCGTTCCACTGCGCCAACGCGCCCGGGTCCAAGCGCAAAGCCTCGGTGACCGCGGCGTCCGGGGTTAAACGCACGCTGTGCGTGTATGGAGAACAGTCAGGAAGAAAAGAAAGTGGAGGTGGTTAAGTCGACAACAGTTTCGGGGTGGAGGAGCGCGGTTCGAAGTCGGGAGGGGGGGGGCTAGTGGTGGACGACGAACAGTCGTCCGAACAGTCGTCTGCATGATTTAAAAAAACGCTTTAAAAAAAACGCACCTCATGAACACGCGGAAAAACGGCGTCACCACGCCGAAGTTGACCAGAAACGACACGACCACAAACACGAAGGCGACGACTAAAAACCACGGCGGACACCGGCAGCAGTCGTGCGCGGGGTAACAGCAGTCGTGAAAAACGCCGCGGCAGCACGTGTCGCTTGTCTCGCAACACCGGTCGCTCCACGGGCCTTGGTCAGGGCCACCCAGGCCGGGGATGTGGTGGTACACGGGGAAGACAGGCGAGGAGGGGCTGCTGGAAAGCGCGGGTGATGAGGAAATTTTGACTGAAACGCCGCCGGGGGTGGTGTCGCTCGGCCCTGACCCGGGAGACGGCGCATCCCCGTCCAAACCCTTGGACGACTTCTTCGGGGATGACCCGATTCCTAGGGAGAAAAGACCCATGGAATCGAGGGGCGCGCGCCCCTCGTCGGGGGCACCGCGCGCGTGCCTCGGTGTGGTCGTTGTTCCTCTTCCAATAGCTATGACTCGCTGTTAATTGTGTTTTAGACGACAGTTGACGACAAAAACGTTACATTGGAAGGAGGTGAACCTTCGACTAAACCTTCGATTCCCTGGTTAGATTGTGTGGGTCAATCCAGGTTCAACTTTGATACGTCTGCAAAGGTCGGTGGGTCAGTGAAAGCCTATCGATGGCGAGGTTTGATCGACTAAAAATGATCGTTTTGGGACGTGCGATTCCTTAAATTTGCCGCAAAAACAAAAACTGCTTGGCGACCCCGGAAATCGATGCCAATGGCACTCACAACGCGCGCTATTCTCACGAAGGCGAACGCGTAACTGCTCCGTTTGACCCGAGAAAGTCACCGGAACTCAGTCAAGATGCGCCCTCCTGCAGGACGCGGCGGAGGTGCGTCTCTTACCGCGGCCTGTATTCACGATTCCGACCCACCGTGGGACCGGCAAAAAACCTGATTCCGCTCGCGGGCGACACGCACTGACGGCGCACATTTCTCCCACCAACACAGGTCCCGGAGGACGCTCCCCCGGAGGCCGCGGAGGCTTCTCCCCCGGCGGCAGAGGCGGCGGTCGCGGTATGTACTCACCCAACACGATCAATCCGGGTCTTGCGACAAGAATGGCGACGCGCGACGGTCCCGCCGTCGCAATTGCCGAAACGTCGGGGCCGGCGCGTTTCGGCGGCGGCGTAGGCGGCGGGGCGGTTTTTCCTTCCACGATTGATGCGATTCTTCTCGTCGGACGCGCGCGCGCTTAACTTGTCAGTTTCCGAACTCCACCCTGACCGAACTCTTTCTTTTCTCCATGGCAGACGGCGGCCGAGGCGGCGGCAGGGGCGGGCGCGACGGCGGCCGAGGCGGCGGCCGCGGCGGTCGCGATGGCGGTCGCGGCGGCGGCCGGGGCGGCGGCAGAGGCGGGCGCGACGGCGGCCGCGGCGGCCGCGGCGGCATGAAGGGTGGCGCCAAGGTTGTTGTGGAGAAGCACCGCCACGAGGGCATTTTCGTTGCGCGTGGCAAAGAAGACGCGCTTGTGACGAAGAACATGGTGGTCGGGGAGTCCGTTTACGGCGAGAAAAGGATCTCGGTCGACGCGGAGGACGGCACGAAAACCGAGTACCGGGTTTGGAACCCGTTTCGCTCGAAAGTCGCGGCCGGTATTCTGGGCGGGCTGGACAACATCTACATCAAACCAGGCACGAAGCTGCTTTACCTCGGCGCGGCGGCTGGCACGACGGTGTCGCACTGCAGCGACGTCGTGGGCCCCGAAGGCATCGTCTACGCGGTGGAGTTCTCGCACCGGCCCGGCCGCGACCTGGTGAACATGGCGAAGAAACGCACGAACGTGATTCCAATCATCGAAGATGCGAGGCACCCGCAGCGCTACAGGATGCTTGTCGGGATGTGCGACACCATCTTCGCTGATGTGGCGCAGCCTGACCAGGCGCGAATCGTCGCCCTCAACGCGCAACACTTCCTGAAACCAGGAGGCAACTTCATCATCTCAATCAAGGCGAACTGCATCGACAGCACCGTGCCGGCGGAAGCCGTGTTCGCGCGGGAAATCAAGAAGCTGCAGCAGGAACAATTCAAGCCCGCGGAACAACTGACGCTGGAACCGTACGAACGCGACCACGCCATCGTGTGCGGGTCTTACCGAGTGGGAAAGAAAAAGGCCAAGGACTAAAGAGGCGAGTGTCTAAGTGTCGGGTCAGGACGTTCGCGCGTTGAGACCGGAGGGGGAGGACGGCGCGACGACCGCGGGCCTTGTAAATTGAAATTTTCTTGAACCGTCTTCGTTTGCGTCGTCCCAGAAAACTCGTCTCTTTCGCACTCTGGGTTTTTACCGGTAATCCGGACTAGTCAGGTAGTGCCTCGCGCGCGGGGACCCGACCCGCTCCCATGGTGCTCCTCGGCGAGAATGCCATCAAGTCCATGGCGCCCGGCCGGTTCTTCCGGGACCACAAAGGCGCGGTGAACTCCCTGGACTTTCACCACACCGAGGACGTGATGGTGACCGTGGGTGCGTGGCAAATCCCGTCCTTTCTTTTTCTGATTGGCCGGGGATCCGACCCCGTGATGAAAACCTCGGGGCTGTGAGTGCCGTGGAACGCGAAGCTTGTCCCTTCGTGGTCCACGCGATCGCGGGGACGACACGTTTTGAGCCTCGAGAGGACACCACAACGATCTAAAACCTCAAACCCCGAACCCAAACCTCTCAACGTGAACACATGCATGACTTGCCGACCGTGATTAACATCTTTTCTCATCCTCAAATGTGATCATCCGCAGGCGACGACGACGCCCTTCACCTGTACCGCACCAACACGGGCGCGCTTTTGAAAACCCTGTACAGCAAGAAGTACGGGTGTTCGTGCGTTACGTTCACGCACGCGAGCCAGGCGGTGGTTTACGCGTCGAAGGTACGGAACTTTCCCACGTACCGCGTTCCGCCTGCTTGAGTACAGCCCCTCTTTGACGTCCACTCATTAAAAGGAAGTGCACCACATACATCACAGACGCGCTGTTTGCGGAATAAACGTTACGAACATTACCAGACGCTGACACTTTCGTTTTTATCGTATCAGGTAAAGGCCGCCGGACCCGATTTGCAGAAAGACCACGCGCTGCGGTACCACTCGCTTCACGACAACACGTATTTGCGTTACTTCGTTGGGCACACCGGGCAGGTTGTTAACGTGAGTATGAGCGCCAAGACGGACCAGTTTTTAAGCGCGAGCGTTGACAAAACCATCCGGTTGTGGGATCTTCGCACCAACCAGTGCAACGGCGCGGTGCGGTGCGCCACGACGCCGGCGGTTGCGTACGACATGCAGGGTTTGATTTTCGCGGCGGCGACGGCGGACGGCGAAGTGAAGCTTTACGACAGCCGCGGGTACGATAAAGGCCCTTTCAACACCATACAGATCGGGGGGGTGGGTGGTGTTGTTGACCCCACCACGGGGAAACTTCCGAGAGTGACGTGCGCCAAGTTCAGCGACGACGGCAACGACTTGATGTGCGTCGCGGGCGGGAACGTGTACATCCACTCCGCGTTCGCGCCGTTTGCGGAAGTGATGCGCATTAACGTCGGGTCGGAAACCGGGGGGAGCGCGGGTGGGAAACACTTCGGTCAAGAAGGGGGTGGGGTGGACCTAGACGCGTGCTGGACCCCGGACGGGCAGTACGTCCTCTCAGGAGGCGCGGACAGCCGAGTGCACGTGTGGTCGGTGCGGAGCGGCCGGAAAGTCACGACGTGGCAGTCGCGGCACGCCGGCATTCCAAGCGTGGTGCGGTGGGCGCCGGGAAGCATGATGGCCGCCAGCGCGTGCACGGAGGGGGGGTGCGCACTGTGGATACCGCAAATCGATTGATGTTTTGACAGGTTGATGTCGTCTTCGTACATTTACATTTCACGCATACACAAGTCTCCGCTCATTCTATTTGCCTCCAAACATACCGCCAAAGCCGCCTTTCTTTTTCTTTGGCTCGGAGACTTCTTTTTTGGTTTTCAACTCCTTATCTTTTTTGCCCCCGAACAGCCCCCCTAAGGTGAACGGATTGATAATCCCGTCATCGTCCGGGTCCACCCACCCTTCGTCCGCGTACGGCGCTCGCAAGTCGAAGCGCTCGCCGCCGTCGAATTCGGGCATGCCGAAAGAAGCCATCGGCAGGGAAAGAAACCCTTTCTTTCCCTTGAACGCTTCCTTGGATAACTCGTTGGCTTTGTCTTTGTTCTTCTGGTTGATCGCGTCCATCTCTTCCTTGGGTAACGTTTTCTTCATGAACCCCGAAACAGTGGCGCGGCGCTTGTTGACTTCCGTTTCCAGGTTGCCTCCTTTGCGTCGATTTCGTAAAATCTCCTGCTGCGCCTCCCACTGCGTGTCCCGGCCCGCCACGTCTTTGTTGTTGTCGAACCATCCCGCGGTTGTGGCTTTGAGGGAGGACATGCGACGTGGACCCGGGGCGGGCGTTCGGGGGCACGCGGGAACGCGCGACGAGAGCGAGGACAAGGCGACGTGCATGGTGGAGTGACGAGGCGAAGGCCAGAAGATATGGAAAAGATACTTTTGCTCGAGCGAATTTTCGCGCGTTGGCGTTTCCTGCTCGTCTGCACGTCTGGGCACTACAAGTACAAGGGCTACGCTAGAAACGAACGAGACCCGGTTTTTGAGTCGACTCGTGGGTAGCGGGAGCGTCGAGTATCGTCTCGGTCATCGTCCGCCGCCCGAGGCGCCTCCCGACGCCCCACCCCCCACGCTCGCGCGCATCGCGGACTTGACACAAAGCGACTTCAACACTTGCGCGGTCGCGGTGGGCACCACATCCAGGCGCGTCAGCTCCACCAACACGTCGAACACCTCGGGCCGGAGCTCCACCCCGGCGAGCACGGTGAGACGCGCGAGCTCGGCTTTGACCTCATCGGGCGAAAGCGGAGCCGTCTCGGCCATCAGCGAGCGGAAGTGATGGCATGAGCTTGTGGGGAGGTTCGTTTTGAACGCTTTTTGTTGTTGACCGATATTTCAGATTCACCGGATGGATACCTTTCAAAACACATTTTTTTCATCGGAGTTTGAAAGTAAATTCTTCGTATTTACCGCGCGTCTTCAATCTGGACTTTTTGATGGCGGCTGCAGATTGAGATTCGCCGATCGTCCGCGATCGCACTCACACTTCGTGGCGCTTAACGCACCACCTCGCACACACCTTCCGACGATGTCCGCCGAACCCCTCGCTGACGAGCCCAGCCGTGGCGAGCCCACCACGGTGTTCCCGTTCCGCGACGCCGCGCTCGCGGCTGGCCTGAAGGACAAGATCGTGGCGAAGGCTTTCAAGGAGGGTGGCAAGAAGGGTGTCGAGATCGAAGGCGCCGCGGACACGTCCGGTTTGACGTGCTTCTGCACGCGCATGATTTCCTCGAACGGCGACATCAGGCTTTTGCAGGCCGCGATGGAGGGCATGAACTCCGTGCCCGACCCCGAAGACCCCGAGGAACGCAAAGGCTGCTCAGGCGCCATCGCCAAGCTCATCATCTCGGAAGACGAACCGGGAAAGAAGATCGCCATGGTGGCGTACGTCCCGGAGGCGCTGAAATCCCAGCTCAACGCGATCGAGTGGATGAAATCGGTGTGCGAAACCGAGCTCGGGGGAGGTGTCGGGGGCGCCCCCGACGACTCATCAACGGACACCTGGGCCACCAGCACCGCAGTGGAGGACACGTCCAAGGATTTCTTCTACCTCAAGATGAAGGACAACACCCTGAACGCCGCCATCGCGTACCTCCGGGAAAAAGGCTTGTTCCAGGACGACGAAGACGAAGAAGAAGAAGGCGACAACGCCGCCGCGGACTTCGAGTGGTAAACGACACGTCAGCAAACACGTAGCACGGACCGCGATGTATGGAGGAGCGAATATTTGAAACCTTGTGAAAACATCTACCACACGTTTGCTGTTTGTTACGTGAAAAACATACTACTACTTCAAGAGAGAAAAGGAGAAACGATGACACTAGCTAGCTAGAAGGTGATTCTGTGTATTTCGTACGATATTCCGAGCAACACACGCCGGCGTTTCCGTGGTCACGCCGCGCCCGCATCCCTGAGAATCTGAACGATCGCCGCGTGGCCGTTTTCAGCGGCGACGAGCAGCGGCGTCGCGCCGTCATCCCTTGCCTGGTTGACGTCCGCGTCCGCCTCGATAAGCGCCCGCACCAACACCTCGTGACTGAAATGAGCGGCGAGAACAAGCGGCGTCACGCCGTCATCCGACGCCTTGTTGACATCCGCGCCCGCCTCGATTAGCGCTCGCACCACTGCCTCGTGGCCGTTTTCAGCAGCCATGGACAGCGGCGTATCGCCGACATCCATTGCCTTATTAACATCCGCGCCCGCCTCGATAAGCGCCCGCATTACCGCCTCGTAGCCCTCTTGAGAGGCCATTAACAGCGACGTCACGCCGTCATCCATTGCCTTGTTGACATCCGCGCCCATCTCGATCAGCGCCCGCATTACCGCCTCGTGGCCCTCTTGAGCGGCCATTAACAGCGGCGTCACGCCGTCATCCATTGCCTTGTTGACATCCGCGCCCATCTCGATCAGCGCCCGCATTACCGCCTCGTGGCCCTCTTGAGCGGCCATTAACAGCGGCGTCACGCCGTCATCGCTTGCCTTGTTGACGTCCGCGCCCGACTCAATCAGCGCCCGCACCACCGTCTCGTGGCCGTGATAAGCGCTGGTGTACAGCGGCGTCGCGCCGATATCCTTCGCCTTTTCGATGTCTGCACCCAACTCGATCAGCGCCCGAAGCACCGTCTCGTGGCCGTTTTTAGTGGCGACGTACAGCCCTTTCTCGTCCCACGGGCAGCCGTTCGCCCGCGCCCAATGCAGTACCTCGAGATGCCCGCCCTCCGCCGCCGCCGAGCACGTATCCTCGTCCCACGGACAGCCGTTTGCGCGCGCCCATTGCAGTAGATCAAGATTCCCGCCCAACGCCGCGGAACAGCACGTCTTCTCGTCCCACGGACAGACATTTTCGCGCGCCCACTGCAGCACCTCGAGATGTCCGCTCCTTGCCGCCCCGCAACACGTGTATGTGTCCCACGGGCAGCCGCCCGCTCGCAGCCACTTTAGCACCTCGAGCTTTCCGCTCCTCGCCGCTGCCTCACATAGGTATTCTCGACGCGACAGGCGGCCTGCCAGTTGCAGGCGCAGCACCGCGCTTAAACTTTCGAACTCCGCAGCACGTTCTTCATCAATCTCCTCAAACGCAAGCCCCGTCGATGCCACCGCGGCGCGCATCGCGCGACTCACCGCTGGGAGCCGTGCGAGAACTGCGGGAAATCGTCGAAATGCTCAGATCTGAGGATGTGCTCGACGACGACGTGGTTGGGGAGGCCGGGGAAGGCTTCGCCCGCGATAGCCGGGTTAGCATCGCGGCGCCCGCGCTTTCTCTTGCGCGCGCGAGTTTCCGCACCGAGTGTCGCGACCGAAGACATCGCGGGTGGGTCGTGCGCGTCGTTGTGCGTCGAGGTTTCTTGGCTTCGAAATCTGTATGATTTTTGGAATTTTTTGACGATTCGTCCACAAGACACAAGTCGGTTCTTACCTTCTAGCGTACGACGTCCCCGCTAACCGATCGCGTGGTCCAGCCGGGTGCGTGTGTCTGGTTTTCTCAATATTAACTCGAAGTCGACTCGATGTAGGGGAAACAAGATTTTAGTAAAGAGTTATTACCCCTACTCAACGCAGCACTCACTCCAGCGTTTTTTCCATCTCCTTGCGGTACGCCAAAAAGCTCACTTGCTTCGTCACCGCTCGGTTCCCAACCACGTACACTTCCTTCGCCACTCGCTGTACGAAGAACTGGTCGTGCGACACTAACACCACGCCGCCTTCAAACGAACTCACCGCGTCCGCCAGCGCCGCGACGGCTTCCAAATCTAAATTGTTGGTGGGCTCGTCCAGGACTAACAAATGCGGCTTTGAGTAGGAAACCGCTGCTAGCGCGACTCGCGAGCGCTGCCCTCCGCTCAGCGCCCCCGCTGGGGTGCCTTGCTGCGCCGCGTTCACGCCCACGCTCGCGAAGTGCGAGCGCAGTTTCTGTTCGTGCTCCAGTGACCCATCCCCGGGATACAAATCAAGTAGGAAAGCAAGAGGCGTTTTGTGAAACGCGAGCTGGTCCGCGTGGTGCTGGTTCACCAGCGCCACTCGCGCGCCCCTGTTTACGTTAGCGATGCCTTTCGTAGGCGCCAGCTGCCCGAGCAACACCTTGACGAGCGTGGTTTTCCCTTGGCCGTTTTCGCCGAGCAAACACACGCGCGATTTGGAATCCAGGCTTAAATCCACGTTTTCGAACAAAACCTCATCAGGCGTCGTGGGGTACGCGAAGGACACGTTTTCGAGCTGCGCGATGAAGTTCCCGCGCAAATCGCCCCCCGCGGAAAGCGCGAGGGGGAGCTCGGCGTCCTCTGGAATAAATAAAAGAAAGTGTCAGTCTTGTATGGGCAAACAGGGAGGCGGGATTTGGGAAATAACAAACGTACCTGCTAAATCCGCCGTCTCCGCCGCTTCCTTCGCCGCCTCCTCGTCAAGCTTCGCCGCCTCGCCCGCTTTCCGTTGCATCATGTTTATCTGGGAACTGCTTCCGCCGTACTTAAACCCGTGCCCCGCGTACCCCTCCAGGAGTTTCTTCTTCTCCTCCCGCAGAGATCGCCGCTTTTCCAAACTCTTCTGCTGCTCCACCCTCTTCGCCACCCACGCGCTGTAGCACATCCTGTGCTGCGTGAGTCGCCGCGCGGCGCCGCTGATGTGCAGCGAGTCCGTGGTGGCGTCGTCCAGGAAGTGACGGTCGTGGGACACCACCACCACGGTTCGCGTTTGCCACGTTTTCGAGGTCGACAGCTCCTTCGCCAGCCAAAGCACCGCCGCGATTGAAAGGTGGTTCGTCGGTTCGTCGAGTAACAGCAAATCGCTGCGAGTGGGAAAGAAAAAGATCAGTCGCGAGTCTCGTGATGGGCGATTTATACAGTGCGCAAACAGTCCTGTACTGTGTTGCACGTATTGCAGTGGTAGTGCTGTCTGACTGCACTCCATACAGGGCATCAAACGTAGGTGTCAGGATTTGGGAAACGCGCAACACGTACGGCTTCGCGAACAAAGCGGCGGCGAGCGCCACGCGCACGCGCCACCCGCCTGAAAGGTCCTTAAGCTTGCGATTAGACAAAGACTCGTTGAAGCCCAGGTTCCGAAGAATCTGCGAAGCCCTCGCGGGGGCGCCGTTGGCGTCCATGGCGATCAAACGCTCGTGCGCGGCGGCTAGTTTTTTGCGTCGCGCCTCGGCGTCAAGCGGGTTTTCTTTTTTTAAACCGCCTTTACCCCCGCCGCCGCCCGTCTCGTCCTCTAAATCCAAATCAGCCCTGTCCTGCGCTTCCATTTTCACCACCTCCTGCAGCAAAATTACCCGCTCGATGTCAGCCGCGAGCACGACATCCGCCGGCAGCGCGTTTTCCTGCGTTTCAGTTAAACTCACCTCCTGCGTTACGTAGTGCACTGACACGCTCGGGTCGAGGCCGCCCACGCGGCGCGAGGCTAAAAACTTCAGCAACGTGGACTTTCCTTTGCCGTTTCTTCCGATCAAGCCGTACCTGTGCCCCGGTGTGAGGGTAAGCACCGCGTCGTCCAACAAGTCTGCGCCACCACCAGGATTAGGGAGCTGGAACGGCCCCAACTCGATCGCGGCGAGCCGTGACCCAGTCGCGTCGCCGTCGATGCGCATGCGCGCCGCTAGCTCGGACGCGCGATGCAAATCGGCGTTGAGCTCGGCGGCTTCAATTTGCGCTGTTTCATGGAGCAAAGCCCGCCGTTGCGCCGCCCTCGCCGCTTCCTTCGCAGCAGCCGCGCTTGTCGTGCCGTCGCCGTCGTTGGCGTACACCACCTTCGGCGCCGCGTACGCCGCGCGCGCGGCGGCTTCGTCCGCCACCGTTTTCGCCTCCAAAGCGCTCATCTCGCCGCCGCCGAGCGAGATGGGGGCTTTGCGTGTTACGTCTTTGGGCGTGTCTTTCGCAGTGCCCGCGTCACCCACAAGTCGCTCCCAAAGCGACGTCGCCATGGCGCGAGCCAAGGCCTCGTCGCCGCCGCACGTCTCGTCAAGCATCGGGGCGACGAACTCCACTAAATCATCACACGAAAGAACCGTGCCGACCTCGTCGTCCAGAAGACCGCCCGCCACGTATTCGAGCGTATCGTGGTCCAGACCCGTCAGGATATCAGCACACGCCACCGCGATCTCCGCCTCGCTCGGGGCCATGGTGTGCCCGGTCACCCGACGCGTCGCTCGCGCACCTCTTGAAGTGCGAGACGATCGGGCGAAGGCAGCTTTAAGTTTCGTCCAAGAAAAAGTCGGCGGGTTTTGTCGGCGGTCTTTGTCGTCCGTCTTCACTCCGACGCGCGCGATGGCCGACGACACCGCGGGTCGTGTTTCCGAGGCCGAGGCGTTGTTTAAGATCCACGGTGTGGACCAACGGTCACGGGAGTTGGTGTTCACGCACCCCGCGCTCGGCGGCGACGAGTCTCCCATTCGTTTGCGACAAGATGGGTCTGATTCGCACCAGTTCGTGCCAGGCACCAGCACCGTTATCTGGCCGTGCGCGTACTCCCTCGGGGACTTTCTGTGCGACGCCACGGCTTCGAATTTGAACTCGGACTCCACTAAACGTGGCGACCCACACCACGCCGCGTCTCTTGGCGCGATAACACCGCAAACCGTGGTGGTTGAAATAGGCGCGGGTCTCGGGTTAGCCGGGCTTTGCGCCGCGCGACTCGGCGCGAAACGCGTCGCCATCACGGATGCGACACCGCTCGCCGCGCAAAGAAACCTAGAAACCGCCTTGTTGAAAAACGCAACCGTGGACACGCTGTGGTGGCAGCGCGCTACGTGGCGCAGGGAGCGAGGCATCGCGAAGGCGAATAAAGCTTATGCTACTGGTGACAAAACACACGCCGCCGCGCCGGCGAGTACCGGTGAATCAATCGCAGACCAAGACGACTCCGAACCCGAATCCGACGACGAAGAACCGCCGAACACGCCGGACTCTGCTCAGACCGTTTCTGCGTTGCTAAAAACCCTGCCTGACGGAAACCAACCGCACATGGTAATAGCCTCGGATGTTTGCTACTCACAAGGCCGGCGAGAAATGCAGATGCTCGCGGTAAGTATTTCCCAATCACCACATTCCGCCGACTGATTGCCCATACTGTACGAGACTGACATTTTTTACAATCAGGACACAATCGGCGCGCTGTGCGGCGACGAAACTTTCGTGTACGTCGTGTTCGAGGATAGAGGGGATTGCTGTTGGGGAACTTTGCAGCACTTTTGGCGCGCCACGGAGTCGGCGGGGCTGGCGGGTGACCCGACGCCTTTGGAGGATGTTTTGATAGGGGGCAAGGCGAGACAAGGACCGGGGCGACCCAACGACTCGGAACGGCTGCTGCTGCGCCTGCGCAGGGTACGGGCGACGCCGGAGCGGTGACGCTTGTAACTTAGACCGTGTATTTCATAAACGTTTCGGTTCGGTTGATGTCTAGTTTCCTTTCCGTGATCCCTCGGCGGGGAAGTAGCCGCCTGGCTGACCCGGCGTCCCGAGGGCTGCACGCTGCAGCGCAAAAGTCGTCCAGTTTCGAGTTTCATCGTCAAATTCAAGTTTCGTCCAGTGCTCGTCATTCCCGTAGCGCGCGTCCGACAATGACGCCGCCTATGCTTCTGGACGGCGGGTCTACCGTCCCGGCCCCGTTCGGGCGGTGGGAGAACCTCGACATCGACGCGCTGCCGTACACGGATGTGCTTCCCGAGGGGTGGCGATCTGATGTGGATCAGCTGGTGCAGGAAGAGATGCGGCGCATGAAAAAGCGGCCGATTGATTACCTGGGGGCGATGGGGCCCGCATTTGAGATCGACTGGGGAGGGTGTCCTTTGCTTCAGAAGGAGTTCGAGCGCGTGCAAAAAGGCGGCGCTGGCGGCATGCCTGCCCCGGACACGGCGCGGTACGACCTGAATCCGCCGCCAAAAAGCAAGCGCGGAGACGAAGACGCGTGGTACGCCGCGGTGCGAAACGCGCGCTCTTCGTTGGAACACCAAACACTGCGCGTGCAGAACCTGGAGCTCGCTGCGAAGTTCGCGCCAAACGCCTGGCGCGCGCACAACGCATCCCTGGAAGCAGCAATCACGACGTACGTGTTAGTAGTTACTCTGGTTACCACACCGTTTCCACGGCTTTACCACACTGTTTACCCTACTGCTTCCACTGCCCATCTCGGACGGTACACGCATTACCCATGAAACCTCCCGCTTCGCTGACCTCCCATCCATGAACGTGTCTTCTTTTCAGGTACGAAACTCGGCTCGCCGCGGTGCGAGCGGAGACCGCGCTGATAAACACGGAGCGCAGTTTGCAGCAAGCCGCGGCAGGGCACAAGCTTGATAAATTGGAAACGGAGTGGTACGCCACCACGGCGAAGTGCATCGCGATTGACGGGGTGGTGATGGACTTGGAGGCGCGGGCGGACGCGATCAAGGGAGGCGAAGCGAGCGGTGAATAAATAAAGTTTACCTTCGGTACATACAACGGATCAAATAAACTCCAGGTACTCGCTGTGAAAGCTTGCATCCGTCTGCACCACGCGGTGCGATTGCCAGCACCTGTTGTACTTCCCGAAGCTGCGTTTGACCATGATGAACACCCAGAAGGTTGGTTTGTTCACGTCATCCGCGACCTCCACTTTCACCATCGTCCGGCCGTCGTCCATTTCCGAGACGTCGCAAAATTTAGTCACGCCTTTGTTGCGCACCAGCGGCCCGAAGAACTTCAACGACTTGCCGATGAAGTGGTCGTAGTGGTACATATCGCTAGCTGCGTTGTGGGTCGTGAAATACGAGCAGATGGGAGGGTGTCAGTGACGCATATCGAGATTGTGGATACTGTACGGTCGGAAGACGGTTTTCGTTTCCAGAGACTGTTTTCGGTTCAGAGATTTTTTTTGACCAGCTGGGCCGGGACCGGGCCGGTAACACTCGCGAAAACGTACTCATCCCGAAATACCTCGACCGTTCCATGTTGCCGCTCTCCACACTAAACTCCCACATCACCTGGACGCCGTGGTGTGACCGGGGTTCGTCGTTTTCCCTAAGCGCGTTGATTTGCAACCGCACCGCGTCGGTCACTTCTTGCATTTCGTGCGGAAATATCAACGGCCCGGGGACGTTTTGTGGGTTGCGACATATCCCCAAACACTTGCTTCCGTTTTCTTTAACAGGCGCGTCTCGGCAAAAAGGACACTCCTCCGAGGTGGGTTTGAACCGCTTAATCGGCACCTCCAGGAGCTGGTCCATGGTCAGCACACCAGAGCCTTTCACGAAGCCTTTGTTGCCCATGGAGTTCGTTTCGGGCTTTTCGTTTTTCCTCGATGGGTGTGTGTCATCAGCAGACGCGAACACGACGCATCCCCGCGTTCCCGACGGAAAAGAAAACCGTCGCGTCGAACAGGTGGTGGTTCGAGTGGTTCCTACGCCGCGACCGGACGGGGGGGTCGGCGTCAGTCGGCTCGCACCGAACGCCAACGCGGCCATCGGGGAGCGGATAAACTGTGACATGTGTTCGCGACGAATTTCGGTAGAAATACGAGTATTTTCTCGAAAAGAACAGAACGAAATTTTCGGGACCCGCCGACAGCCGCATCAGAGTGGACCGCGCCACCCCACACCATGGGGGACGCGCCTCCACCTCCGCCGGCTCCGCGGATACGCGTGCAAGTGACTAACGAAGATCGCGGTTTGGTGTGGAGCGCGGAAGGTGCGTTCGACGCGTTTTTGGTCTCGGAGCGCCCGTGCCAAAAGTTCCACCGAATTTTCCTCGCAACCGCCAACTCCATCTCTGACCGATCCCACTCACACCAACCATCGCAGAGTATTTCCGCCTGCGCACACAGCATCGCATCATCGGCGTGATGGTGGGCGGCCTTCCCGGGTACCGACAGCAAGACGCGGTGCACGGCTTACCCCTGCAGCTGTCACCTGAAGAGGTTACCCTTTGCGTGGCGCGAGGCTGGGCGGATTTGTATGCGGTGCGTGATAAAAAAATAACAGTCATGGCGAGTGCGAATGGCACGGGCGCTCGCCCGGGGTCACCGCCCGCGCAAAAAAACCCAAAGCCGCCCGCCCCTTCCAAAGCCTGGGGCGCGAAACCCAAAATTGCGCACAACGCGAAGCGAGTGAAAGGAAACGACGAAACCACGCACGAACCCTGGAGCGGCGTTTTGCGACAGAAACGAGTGCAAATCGTGTTGACGGATGATTGGGAGGAGGAAATAAACGAAGAGGGGAGGCGTGTCGCGACCACGGGAGCGGAGCTCTTTGAGACGAACACTGGTGGGACGAATCAAAACAGGGTCGGCATGGATGAGACTACTGTCACCATGGATACGACTACTCAAAAAGAAGAAAAAGAAGAGCAAGAAAAAGAAAAGCACGCGTCTTCTATCTGGACCTACCCCCGAACTCCTTCCCAGAGTTTGCGTTTCTGCGCGTTCGCGGCGCTGCACGCACGCGGCGTTACCTTGACCTCGGGGGCGAAGTTCGGCGCGGATTACCTGGCGTACCCGGGCGACCCCGCGGCGTACCACGCGAGCTTCACGGTGAGGGTGATGGACAGGAGCGGTGAGGAGGAGGCGAGTGGTGATGCGTACGGTGCTGCTTCTTCTATTGCAGGTACTGATGCTTCCATTGCAGCAGGTACGGACGGGGGTGTTTCTTCCGACACGGGTGCGTTCCGCGCCGACCGCGAAATCAGCCTCCTGTCGCTCGTCGCGGCGACCCGCATGGCGCACGGCGCGCGGAAACACTGCGTTTTGGCGGGCGGGGTGAAAAATACGGAGGGAACGGATTTGGCGGGAATCGAACCAGGGGCCACCGGTCACCAGGCGAACGCACAGCGAACGCTTCAAAAATGGAACGTCTCCTTCGTCACCGTCACCCCGGACGTCGAGCAAAGCTCGCAGCGACGCGGACGCGCGGGGAACTGATGGATTATTTTGATAAGTAGTAGTGTTGATAGCTTAATACACCGGATACAACCGCTCCGGATACAGTACATTCAAGGGCGAAGCGAATATCCTTGGTACATTCGCTACGTTTTCGGTAAATCGCCCCGCGTATACCCGTCCAACGCCGCAAGCTTCGCCGTGTCTTCGTTCGGTACGGGGTCGTCCCCGGCGCTCGCGGCGAGCGCGTCCATCGCGCGCAGACTCTTTTCCATCGCCTTGACGAGTTTTACGTTGTCGCTGTGCGTTCGTTTCGCAGCCGCTTCGCTTTCTTCACCGGCCTTCATCATCGCCTTGGCCGCGGCGATGCGCGCGTCGAGGTCGTTTAGCCCTTTCCCGGGGTCGGACACCGAGGCGGCGGTGGTCACGGAGCCCTCTATGCGCTTCGCGTACACCGCGACGCCTCCTCGAACCTCGTTGAGGTACGCTTCGTGGTTTTTCCGTCGGTCCAGACCCAAACGCACGTCGATCGCGTCCAAACAGTCCAGGCACTCCCGCGTGTCCATCGCGAGCGAGCTGACCATGGACTTGGCGCGCGCGCCGTCCGGGGACGGCGAGAACGCCGGGGCAGGCGTGTCACCCGGGGTGTCACTCATGCCGCGACACACGCAATGAGAACAGGCAAGGGTGAAGGATTCGGGATGCTGGTTTTTCATATTTTCAATCGTTTAATAGGGAAAAAATTAATTCGCGTCCGCGCCCTCGGCGTCAATCCACCGCCCTGACGACCACCACCGTTTCGGTTTCTCCCACTGCGTCTTTCCCGACACGCGGTTGACGTAGTACGGCGTTCGAGTTTCGTCTTCGGTGAGGTACTCGTCCCAGTTGCTTCCCCAGGTGCCGTCTCCTGAGACGGGCTCTTTGTACGAGTCCGTTAAGCCCGCGGCGGCTGCTTTCGCCCTCTTGGCGTTGATTTCCACGTCCATCGCTAGGGGTTCCAACGTAACATCAGCGTAGCTCACGATTCGACTGCGGTCGGGCTTCGGCCCCTTCGGCATCGGCGGGTACGTTTTGTTCTGGTCCAAGGGAACCACCGCGTCCACGCCTTTCGCGGCTTTGATGCGTTGCGCCGCCATGGATTCACTCGGCACAATGGGCTCACCGGTTTCCCCAGCGATGGACTCCCCGGTCTCACCATGCGTAGGCGGTGCCTTTCCCCAGTTCTCCTCGTACGCCGCGGCGACGCTCGGGTCCAAGGTCAGGCCCGATTTCAGGGACTCACCCCCCTTCCCGGTGCTGACCCACTTGCCCTGCGGCGGCCTCACGCGGCCGCAGGTCGTGTACACGGAACGCCAGCCGTTGTACCCGCCCTTGACGCAAATGACCTCGGTGAACCCGGCTTGGAAAAGCGCGTCCGCCGCGGCCTGGTTGCGCTCGCCGTCGAAATCAGCCACGAGCAGCTTGGCCAAAGGACGCAGCCCCACCAGCTCCACCCGTTTGATCAGCTTCGTCACATCCTCACCATCGCCCCAAGGCGCGTTCGTGGTGCACTGCGCGGGTTTGGTGAGGTGTTCCCGTTCGTACGCCTTGAACGGCCGGATGTCGAGCATCCGGTACCCCTCACGGTCCAGAAGCTCCTTGCACTCCTCCACGGTTTTGCACGGGGCGCCGGAAGCGGTGATGACGGAAAAAGCCCGCCCGGAAGCGCGTCGGCGGCTACCCCGGGACGAAACCCCGGCACGAAGGGGGCGCGCGTTGGATGACCTGCATTGCGTGAACGCCGCGGTGCACGGAACGCACGACGCGACAGACATCGCACCTAACGTGGGGAACGACTTCGAAGGCAAAGGCGTGGTGGCGGCTGGTGCGTCTCGTGATGGCGGGGCGGGGAGCGAGTAGTGGATAACACGGCGATTCCTGGAGCGCAGTGAAAAATAAAGTGTGCAAAACCAATAAATAAAAACAACTGCAGATTCTCCCTCCCCCACTCCTTCGAAGGGGCGTCCACATGGGGCGCCCCCTTCCTCGGATCCCCGGGCCCGCGGGCGCGCTTCAAGAAGCGCTTCGCCGAGGTCCTGATGCGGCGCGCATCGAGGGCGGAGGGGGTTTCGGCCCTGACGGCGAGGACTTAGCCGCTTGGCAAGATCCGACCGGACACGACGTGGGCACCCCGTCGAACTCGTACGATTCGCCATGGTTCACCATGGGGGCGTGGGGTCGTTTGCTTGAGACGCTTGACCTTTCATCCTTCGACCCTGACTCCCCGCTGCTGCGGACCAACATCGGGTGGATTTTGAACGGGGGCTGGAGGGGGCAACGCGTGCACCGGCTCGCGGCGGTGGTGGTGGAACTGTTCACGACCCCGTTTGGCGACCTGAAGGTGCGTATTTGTGTATTTCCCATTGAACACGTTCCGCCTCCCTGATTGCCCATACGATACCCCGACTGTTTACTCACTGTATGGAGTACAGGGCCTACCCTTTCCAATCCCTCAAACACATGGCCTTACAAGACTGACACTTTTTTTTTATCGTACCAGTGCGTTTTGATGGACCCGACGGGCGCGATTCGGTGTACGGTTTCGAAAGACGTCGTGGCCCTGTATCCAAAAGCCTTCAGAAAAGGCGCCGCGCTGTTGCTGAAAGAAGTCCCGGTGTTAACCGTGGCGGAGTACACGGAACACTACCTTTGCGTTACGCAACACGAGCTGATTCAGGCGTTCGCGCCTGATGAAACGGAAGTTACCGAAAGTGCCGAGGAGATCATGGAGCAGGAGGAAAGGATGGAGGGCGGCGGTATCTGTCCCAATATTAATCCGTCCCGTACCCAACCGAAAAGGATCGGAAATGTTCCCTCAACACACACAAACGAAACCGAACACGAGTGGTTCCCCGAGCCCAGGGGTTCCGGTCGACCTCCCGAAACGCTGGCCAGGGAGATGCACGACGCGATGCAGCGGGTGGAGGCGGCGGCGAAGGAGCTGGACGAAGTTCGCGCCGGGGAAATGGTTTCTCGACGCGGAAACGACGAGCGCGACAAAAATCAACAAGAAAACTTTGAACCCGCGCCTTTGGAACGCGCGCCTGACCCTGACCCGACCGAACCCCAGGACACAACAGGGGAGGTCAGCGCGTTCGCCCGGGCCGCGGCGAACTTACTACGACGGGATGATTAGCTTAGAAGAGATAACGGGTTTTAGAGAATAGACAACGATACGAGAACAGGCAGATATATGTTTCGCCTGGGTATTGCCAACTCTCATCGCGCGTTCCTTCTTCCCGGCGACAAAAATCGGTCCCCCCACATTCGTTTGCGTAACCGGAACCACGCCCCCGCCAGAAACAGAAACCGCCGCGCCACGTCCCCCAGCTCGTGTTCCACCATGCCGGCCCACTCGTTCAGCTTTTCAGGGGAAGCGCCGCGTGGAATCTCCGCGTCTTCGTCTTCTTGCGATGACCCCAAAGCCGCGTCGCTTTCGTTTTCGTAGTACCTCTCCGACGATGTCTTTCCACTCCTCTTCTGTCTGCTCGCGAATAAAACGCTCGCTAATAGTTTTCTCAACGTCGAGAGGAACAACGCTACGCCGAACCCGAACAGCGCGAACGGTGACATACTCGCAACCGCGTCGCCCACTACACTCGCCGGTCCAACACCCACCACGCCCACCAGCGCTCTTTCCACCGCGCCCGCGATTTCCATGGAAGGCGCCAAAGCGTCCATGGTGGTTTGTGCACTTTCAACAGACTGTTTCCCAGAAGAAGAAGCCGCCGTAGAAGGCGCGCCTTGTTTGAACGCTGCGTCCGCGAACGCGCGCAGCGTGGGCAACGTCCTGATTGTAAAAAAAGAAATGTCAGTCTCGTATGTGCAATCAGTCAGTGGAATGTGGTGATTGGGAAATACGTACCGGTCCGTGCCCACGAACTTGTACACCCCGCCTTTCGTAAAAAAGAAATTGTCAGTCTTGTATGCGCAAACAGTCATGGGATTTGGGAAAGGCCCAATACTTACCTTTCGTGGGCATGGCGATTACCGTGGGGAACGCGTTCGCGGCGAGGTAAGTGTCCGCCCAGGCCTTGTCTGTTTGCGAGGTCGTGGTGAAGACGCAGACGCGGGTATTGGGACCGGTGGTCTCCGCGAGTTGGCGCCACGTCGGCCGCAACTTAGCGCACCACTCGCACTCGGGCGTCTCCACCAACAGCATCACGTCCACGTCCCTTAATCCTTGGAGGTGCTCCAAGCCAGGAGGTACCGGGCCGTGCGCCCCTGGCATCATCTGCTCCACGTCAGCCCTGGTCAACGCGGTGACCTCCCGCGGTCGCATCAATCGGTACGGCGCGCGCCAGGTCGCGTTAGCGTCGTTCGTAAAAGTCTGCGACGACTTATCAGCGCCCAGCGACTTTGCGCCGTTTGCTTCCTTTTCCTTCTTCGCGGCGGCCTGCTTCTGATTGCCCTTGTTCTTGTTGCCGTCCCCGCGTTGCGCGGCGGCGAGTGTGCTCGCGGCCTGCTCGGCGGCGACGATTGCCTTGGCGTGAATCAGCTCGATTTTGCCCCGGTTCGCGTCGGTAACGGGCACCCTGATCTCCTGGCTTTCGTAAATCACATCGCCGGTGGCGTGCCGTAACCCGTTCGCCTGTCTAAGCGCGTCGACCGAAACGCCGTAGTCCATGCCGATGAAGTTCAAGTTCTCACCCGGTTTCGTGATGTGCGTCCAGAATTCGGGGGTGGAGACGTAGCCCGTCACAGGGGCGACGCGCGTGGTCACGTCGCGACCGGCGAAGGCGAGAAACCGCCCGCGATGTTTTCGTGCACCAAACACGACGCGACACGCGACGCGATCTGGAGTTGGCGCCACGGCGGGGACGGCGTCGGTGCGAATGCCGCGCCGAGACGCGAGACGCGGCACCGAAGCCAGTGCATTGGCGCCCGCGATGAGGGCGGGCATGTCGATCGCGCGCTCCAAGTGTGGACGCGAGCGCTCGTCGGAAGTGTGCCTACCGCGTTCCCGCTCTTTTCTTTTACTGTTGAAGCTGAAGGATAACAACGCGGTTTTTCAATAAAATTTCGTTCGCCTGGGCAACGCCAGGTGGTCGTCAACCGACTCCGCCACAGCTGAGCGCCCAGGCGCGCTCGTCGTGACGTCCAGGCACGCGTCGCGTGGGTGTGTTTCGTTAGGTGGACCATGCGGTGGCTCGGTAAAAACAACGCAGTCGTGGCGTTGCTGGGGTTTTTTTTGCGCGTAGGCACCTTGGATTTCGTCGAAGCGGTGAATTTCGACAAACTTGCGTCAGCGCAACCGGGGAAAGACACGTGGGGTGCTTCAGATCGCGTTGTGTGGACCACGGTCATCGGCGTGGTGGTCGTGTGGGTGATGTACCTGCGCGGTATGTTTCGGTGGTACGTCTGAGGGCGGGGTGCGCCTTGGACGGGGAGGGACGGGTGAGAAATCCAGCAATCCGCAAATGTTTTTTTTTGCATCAACGTGCCACGTGGGCAATGAAAGCAAACAACCCCCCTCCTGTCGACACATCCCGCGACGCACCCCACGAGAATGGCGACTGCGACGGCGTGTTCCGTGATTGCGACGCGCGCGTTCGCGCACCGCACCGTGCACAACCCCGGTGGTTTCGCCGCTGGACGTGTACCACGCCGCGCGCTTTCCCCGAGCGCGTCTCGTCTCGCGAAAACGACACGTGTTTCGTCGTCGCGACGCACCATCGCGACGCACGCCACGAGCGACCGCGACAGCAACGACGGTTTCCTCCCCAACTCGTTCGGCACCGTGGGCAGTGCGATTGAGCTCCGGTCGCGGTTGCAGGAGTTGGATTTGGAGCGCCGCGAGAAACGCGGTGGGCGGGACGGGGACGGGTGGGAACCGATTGGGGAGGCGTGGGTGAAGCTTCCGCGACAAAGAGCGTGGGGCGCCGTGCACTTCGTGGGCGGCGCCGTGTTGGGTTCGTATCCGCACATCGCGTACGACGCATTTTTGACGAGGTTGTGTGACGACGCGGGCGTGGTGGTTGTTGCTACGCCGTACGAACTCGGCACGGACCACGGCGCGATTTCCAAGGAGTGTTCGGTGAAATACAACGCCGCGTGGTCAGCGGTGTGCGCGCGCGAAGGATATACCTTTGGTCAAATGCCCGTGTTCGCCGCGGGGCACAGCCTGGGGTGTAAGCTGCAGCTCATCGCGGCGTGCAGCAGTGGTTCTGACGACACGGAGAACACAACTGATATTCAAAGCGCAAACCAGAAAAGAGCCGGGCACCTTTTCATCGCCTTCAACAACGCGACGGCGGCGGATTCGGTGCGCTTGCTTGAAAAGTTCGCCCGGGCGGTTTTGAAGAAACGCGCAGAGACCGCTTCTGGGGGCGACAAAACCATGAACGACACGTTCGAGGGGTTCGCCCGGAACCTGCCCAACTTGGCCGCGCTTGCGGAGAAAGCCGCGAGCGCGGCTGGTCTTGATTTCACGCCCTCGCCGGCTGCGACGATGGCGAACGCCCAGAAACAGTTCGACTCGCCAAAAGTCCGCCTGGTCAAATTCGACAAGGACGACTTGGACCAAAACGACGCCCTCGAGGTTGCGCTGCGGGCGAGGTATAAAACCGTGGTGCAAGGGGACGCGCCGATTTCGTCCATAACGCTGGAAGGCACGCACCTATCCCCGGTTTTCTTCCAGTTTGACGGCGCCGGTTTGTCCCCGGGGTTCGCGAAACTGGGGGGGGTCAAGGTTGGGGACGAGGACCAAGTCGCCGCGCTCGCCGAGGACGGGGTCAAGTTTCTGATGGGGAGGTAGGCGATTGAAAACATCTTTTGTAAGCTCACAACGCCAGAGGTAATTTGTATGCCGCTCACAACACTCGAGACATGCTTTCAAACACTCGATACACGCTTTCAGTCACCTCCGTGAGATAGTCTTTCAGTCACCGCCGTCCTCGTCGCCGAACCCGAAGTAGCCGCGAATGGTGAACGGCTCTTGCTTGATCTCGGGCTCGAGCTTGATATCGGGCTCGCGCTTGATCTCGGGCGGACTCTCCGGCTCGCGCTTGATCCGCTTTGAACTCGGCGGAGCCGCGCGTGCCGTTTTGCACGCCGTGCATTTGTCCTTCTGCTTGCCGTGAGGGCAGGGGTTGCAGTCCGCGCAGCTGTTTTTCACCTTGCCGTGAGGGCAGGGGGCGCACGCCGCGCACTTGCTTTTCACCTTGCCGTGCGGGCAGGGGTTGCAGTCCGCGCAGAAGCGTTTCAGCCTGCCGTGAGAGCATGGAGTACACACCACGCAGCTGTATTTATGTTTGCCGTGAGGGCACCCTTTGCACACCATGCAGTGCTGTTTCACCTTGCCGTGGGGGCAGGGGGTGCACTCCACGCAGCCGCTTTTCCGCTTCCCGTGGGGGCAGGGGTTGCACGCCGCGCAGTTGCTTTTCAGCTTCCCGTGCGGACAGGGGGTGCACGCAGCGCAGCTGCGTTTCAGCTTACCGTGCGGACAGGGTTTGCAGTCCGCGCAGTCGCCTTTACGCTTGCCGTGGGGGCAGGGGATGCACGCCGCGCAGTCGCTTTTCCGCCTGCCGTGCGGACAGGGGTTGCACTGCGCGCACAGATATTTCACCTTGCCGTGAGGGCACGGGCTGCACTCCTTGCACAAGTGTTTCTCCTTCCCGTGCGGGCACCGCTTCCTCTTCCGTTCCATGACTCCCGGTCAGTCGTCGCGTGCCGCGTGCCTCGACGAGTGCGGACACGCGAAGAAAGGTGTCGTAGCTTGAAGTGACGTTTCTTCCGTCTTCCGAGGAACTGCCGGTTTCGAGAATTTCTCACTTGCGGATTTGGAGGTGAAAAATCTTTTCCTCTTTTTTTCTAACGGCGGCGGCGGCGGGTGGCGCTCGCTCCTGTCTTCCCACATCGCGCGGCGCCGCTGGTCGTATCCACGCGCGCGAAGAGCGGCACCGACGACCCGTGTGTAACACCCCGTGCGTTTGACGTGAACAAACCTAAACAATTCGCAATGTTCAAGCGCCGGGACTGGCGGTTGTTTAACCGCGACGATGGGCACTCCAGCAGCGACGATAGCGATTCGGATGTGGACAACGACGGAAGGGGCGCGCTTGACAAGCTTGGTGCGGACGGAAGCGGCTCTGGCTCGGAGGGCACGAGCTCGGGTGACACGTCTGGGGACGAATCAAACTCGGACGGCGAGAAGAAAGAACACAAAGGAAACGACAGCGGCGATGACGACAGCGACAGCGACGGGGATGCTTCTGATGAATCGAACGACGAATCTGAAGAAACGCCGACTGCGTTGACACACAAAATTGATGACCCCATGGAAGACCCCGCCCCGAAGAAACAAACCGACCCGTCCAAAGGCATCGCGGTGAAGTGCTCCGTGTGCCCTGGCGTGCTTTGCCTTTCCGAAAAGTCCCTGCAGCAGCACCTGGATTCCAAGAAACACAAAAAGGCGATGTCTACGCAGGGCGTGGGGATCGACGACGAGGACGTGCTCGTGGACGCCGCGGCGGCGGGACGCAAAGCGTTGGCACGTGAGGCCGCGAACCGAGCGGCGAACGGCGACGACAGTGACAGCCTAGAAGCGTACAGCGACGGTGAAGCGGAGACGCACGCGGAGCGGTCGCAACGGCTGCGGGCGCAGAAAGTGCTGGCCCGAGACGCGCCGGTTTTCGACAGCGACGACGAAGACGGCGACGCCGCGAAGGGTGGCAAGATGAAGCCCGGGGGGCGCCAGCGCCAGCGGAAACGCGCGAGGAAGGGGGACAAGAAGGGGGACGAGAAAGGGGGCGAGAAGGGTGACAAAGATGGTGAGAAGAAGGGGGTCGAGAAGGCTGACAAAAAGGGTGGCGAGAAGGCTGACAAAAAGGGTGCCAAAACCGCTGACGCCAAAGCCTCTGAGCTCACCGCGAAGCCAGAGAAGAAGGGCAAGCCTGGCAAGCGCCAGCGCGAGGCGCAGAAGGCGCTTATGGCGGCGGAGGCGGCGAAGACCGCCAGCACTTGGGTTCCGAGAAACACGAAAAAACGAGAAGCAGCGGCGGGCGCGGCGGGCGGCGGCGACGCGGCCGACACGGGCGACGACGAGTACCGCGCACCGGGTGACACGCGTCCTAGGAAGAGCAGGGCGAAGCGGGCTGCTGAAGCAGCTGCTGCTACAAGCGCGCTGCCCGTGAAGAGAGGCGCGTACGACTTCTCGGCGGAGGATCTGAACGTCAAAGCGCCGGGCGCGGAGAAAACAAAAGGGGACTTGAAGATGATGCGGAGCGGCGGCGGACGCGGAGGGGGACGAGGTCGGGGGGGGGCGGGGAGGGGACGAGGTAGAGGACGGTACTGATACTTCGTGTTGACGACGACGAGTGTCAAGTTGACAAGGGTGTTGTGATCATTTTTGTCCTTCTCACAACGCCATGATGCGTTTCTTTAATCGATTTGTTCGGACTCGTTTTCTGCTGCTCGAAACGTCTGACGTCTGAAGAGCTCATTTCAAAAGTGTTGACTCACTGAGTCGACACTTAACGCCCGGCACAAGGCGAGGCCCGGACCACGGCGTGCCTTTAGTCGGTTTTAGTGTGTTCGGCGTGGGCTTGGCGTGCGGGTCGCGTCTGGGCGTGAGGAGCGCGAGCGCGCGCGTTGGTGCACGCGGACATCGCGGTGTTACCTCGGATCTCAAAAAAAAGGGTGCCTGCTTTTTTAGCGCGTGCTGCGAGTCCTGCGAGTCCGTACGACCGGCCCCCGATGAAGCAGCTCTTCGAAGTCGTTCTCGGGTCCGGCCCTACGTTGTTCCAGTGGTCCCCTACCGGGCAGTACCTCGCCGTGAGCGGCACCTCGTTGCGTGTCCAGATCTTGGACCGGCACGGCACGGTGCACGATGAGATTTCGTTAGGCGGCAAGGAGTGGGTTTCGCAAACCGCCGTTACTAACTTCGCGTGGGACCCAAAAGGCGAAACCCTCGCGGTGCTTCACCGGTCGCAGATCAATAAGTTCGAGAGCAGCGCGAACACCGCGGACGCGGCGATGGTGTACCGGCCGCGACAAAAAGAATGTGTGCGGCTTGACTTTGGCGGGCAACGACACGAATTCACGCACTGCGTTTGGGACGGCGGCGGTCGGGTGTTAGCGCTCGGTACCGGGAAGGGCAACGTGTTATCCTACGACGCAAAGTCCACGAAGATCACGTCAGTTCTCGGGAAGCACACAAAGGCGATCCGGTGCGGGGCGTGGACAACCGACGGGCGGCTGGTTTTGGGTGGGGATGACAACTGCGTTACGGTTTCCTCCGCGTCGGGGGACACGGAGCTGCAGCTCGAGATTAAGCGCGAAGCGCGCGAACTTCGGTTCGCCCCCGAGCCGGATCGAACCGGGTCTGGCATCGGGATAAACGGGTCACGTGTTACCAATCAAACCCAGCGGGTCAACCAGTTTTCCGTGGACGTGGGGGGCAGCTCTTTACTGGTGTACCGACTCGGGGACGGCGACTCGAAAGTTGGGAAATACGAAACCGAACAAACCCAGGCGGTTTCCGGCCTGCGTCTTTCGGGGAAACACCACCCGCCCGACGAGTTGACGTTTCCGCAAAAGTACGGCAAACTCAACTCGCACGTCTGGTTGGCGCACACGTTGCTGTTGATCGGGTTCGATTCCGGGTACCTACTTTTAATGAGCACGGAAAGCGCGGAAGAGTTGCGAGAGGAGAAGTTCGCGGTGAAGGCGTTCGAGGCGGTCCAGGTAAATCAAAATCTCGTCGGGAAGCCTGGGTTACATTTGAGTTGGTGTTCCGAAACCAACCGTGTCGCGGCGAGCGTGGGCGCTGTGGTGAAGCTGTTCGAGCTGACACGGGATTTGCGCTTGGTGGAGTTAAAGGAACTATCAACGCACTTCGACAAAAACGTCACCGTGTGCGGCGTGCAGTGGTCAATGGCGGGCCGCGTGGTCACCGTGGGCGCGAACGACGGTAAGGACCTTTCCCAATCACCACACACCGCCTCTGCGATTGCCCATACGAAACTGACACGTTACTTCTTTTTTATCGCATCAGGCGTGGCGCGGACGTTTCTCGCGGCGTTGCCCGCGTTGGCGTCCGGGTAAGTATTTCCCAATTACCACATTCCGCCGACTGAATGCCCATACAAGACTGACATTTCTTTTATTTCAATCAGGACGGCCACGCAAGTCGCCTACCTCTCGTCGCTGATGGAACTCTCGGTGCTTGATTTGGGTAGTAATTTGGTAACTGCCGTGCCGTTACAGGCGGAGCCTTTGTTTTTAGCCCTGGGCGAAACCCACGTCGCGTGCGGCATGAACAACCAGGCGTGGTTTTACGACTTATCGGTCGTGAGTGACGAAACACAAGCGCCTCGCCTTGTTAACCAAAGAGAGTACCTGGGTGTCGTGACCGCCGTCGCGATGGGCGCGGTTTACGCGATCGCGCTGAGCGAGGGTACGGCCTTGCGCCTTTCCAAATCCCGCCTCCACGTTTGCCCGTACTCGTACCAGAAGGGACTATTACCTCTGCCGATTGTCCGCCCGTAATTACTCAGGCCACGTTACGAAAGACTGACACTTTGTTTTACCCATCCTAAAGGCCGGGCGTTTATTCACGCCGTCGACCCGAACGACGACCCCGACGAAACCAGGGAGTTTTCGTTGCCTGAGCGGGGAGGGGAACAGCGGCAAGGGTACGTGACTTGCGTCGCGGCGACCCCACAAATCGCGGTCTACGGCACGGCGACCGGGTACGTGCGTTTGGTGTCCGCGCTGGACCGCGTGATGGTCGGCGAGCTGCTTCACCCCGACGGCGGTATCGCGAACGTGTTTCCCAACGCACACGGAACGAGAGTGGTTTGCGTGGATGACGAAAACGTGGTGTTTCTGTACGACGCGCGAGACGAGCGCGTGCTGGATGTTCCGCAGCACGAAAACAATTCGTCCACTTCGCGTGGTGGGGAAACAAACCAAAACCAGGTCGTGTTGTGGGACGCGTTCGACCCGGACGTGTTTTTGGTTGCGAACGGGGTAACGTTTTCGGTTTACTTGTACACACCGATAACAATCGACGGCGCTTCCGTACAGTGTGTGGGAACGCATGACATATCGCAAACCGGAAGTAAACCCGTGAGCCTGATCAACGGCGTGGTGTATTGGCAAGCCCCCTCCGGTTCGATTGACTTTGCGACGTTGGTAACGCACGACCCGGTCAACTCGAAGGACGATTTCTTCGTCAACGGCGCCGGTACGTATGTCACGGCTTTCCCAAATCCGACCGCACTGTTTTACCTCTAACGCTGGTGACTGTTCGGACCGATTACCCCTCCCTGTTGTCCATACATCGCCCAATACACGCCCAACATGGGACTGACCCTTTTCTTTCCCAATCGCAGGCGTCACCGAGCGGTTCCACTGCGCTCTGAAGCTCGGCAAGCTTCAGCCCGCGTGGGAAGTCGCGGTGCGAGCAAGGGAGCCCGAGATGTGGGAACAACTCGCGCACGCCGCGATGAGTAGTTTGGAAATCGAGTTCGCGATCAGGGTGTACCGCATTGTGGGCGACGCGAGCATGGTGCTGTCCCTGGAACGCCTGCGGAACGTGGAGGACGTACACGAGCTCGCCGCCAACGTGCTGATGCTGTTTGAAAAACCCGAGTGCTACGACATGGCGGAACGGCTGTTCATCAAAAGCAACAAGCCCAACGAGGCGCTTCAAATGAGGGTGGATTTGAAACACTGGGACGCCGCTGCGGCGTTGGCGCGGAAGTACGACGCGAAAAAGCTGGACGAAATCAAGCGCGAACACGCGTCGGCGTGCGAAACGCGCGGGGACGTGGAGATGGCACTTACTCTTTTTGAAGAAAGTCTGACCGCTGCAGACCAGAGTCGGGGGGGAATTAACAACGCAAAAGCGGGCGTAGCGCGGTGTTCCTTCCGGCTAGGTGATGTGGAAACCGGGTTGCGAATTGTTGGCCAGTTGAACGACAAAAATACATACGGCGAGTGCGCTTTTCTGTGTGAGCAGTTCGGCGACGCGAACGACGCCGCCGCTTTGTTCGAAAAAGCGGGCTTGTTTGAAAACGCGGTTTCCATTTATTTGGACGCCAAACAATACGACCTCGCCAAGCCGCTTCTCGCCCGGATACCCACCGGGTCGGGGTCGAGCTCCTGCCGAGCGCTACGTGTGTCGTACGCCAACGCGATGGAGTTTTCGGGAAACTTCGAAGAAGCCGCGAACGAGTACGAGCTCGCGCGAGTATGGGAACACGCCGTGCGCATTCGCCTTACCCTGCTCAAGCCGTGCGATACCGAGAAAGCGTTCGCGATATGCCGGCAATCGCGCTCGCAAGAAGCCGCATCCGTCGCGGCAGGGTATTGCCGGCAAGTCGGCGATGTCGACCGCGCCGTGGAGTTTTTACTGCTGGCGCGCAAAAGCGACGACGCCTTCGCGCTCGCGGGGGAGAGCGGACCATCGGCGATGGACAAGCTGTGTCGTTTGGTATCAAACGACGCCACCGCCACCGCGCGTGAGTACCGAAAATTAGCCACGTACTTCGAAACCTCCCTGTCCTGGAGGAAAGCGGGAGACGCACACGCCCAGTGCGGCAACAACGAACACGCGGTGCGGTGTTACTTGAAGGAAACAAGCGACGACTCGGTCGGGGCGGCGATCGCGTTGGTTGGGAGTTTACGGGACGACGGGTTGACGTCGGTTGTCGTTGAGTTTTTGTCGTCGGCGACCGGCGCGTCATTGAGTGTTGGTGACCCTTCCAACAAGAACAACACCTCATCACTACACACCGCTTGGCTGTTCAAGCTGTACGTCGCGCTCGGCGATTACGACGCCGCGTCCACCACAAGCGCGCTGCTGGCGCGGCAGGAGCAGGAGATGGGCAACTACAAAGTCGCGCACGCCGCGCTTTTCGAGTCGTCGCGGGAGTTGCTTCGCGACGGGAAAACGGAAACGCGGCTCGCGATCGGCGTACAGAAGCAACTCAACTTGTTACACTCGTACGTGTTGGTGAAGTCTTTTGTTCGGCAGCAGGACCACGAGGGGTGCGCGCGACTGCTGCACCGGATCGCAAAGAACATCACAAAGTTCCCCGCGCACGTCGTTCCCATTTTGACCAGTACCGTGGTGGAGTGTACCAGGGGCGGGATGAAGCGAACCGCGGTTCACTTTGCGCAAAAGCTGATGGCGCCAACCCTGAGGGCGGAAATAGGCGACGCGTACAAACGCAAAGTCGAAACGATCGCGCGTAAGCCCGATCCGAACGCGGAGGACACGACAGAGCCGGTGTCCGCGTGTCCGTTCTGCGACACAACCGGGGGGGCGTACGACCTGACCTGCAACACGTGCCAAGCCGACGTGCCCATGTGCGTGGCGAGTGGCCGGCGCGTGGTGGCGGAGGAATGGGCGAATTGTCCGTCCTGCGCCTTTCCGTGCAACAAAGCCGCGTTTGTGAAAACCGTAGACGCGGAGGGGGGGGAGTGCCCGCTGTGTCGCGCGCGAGTCGACGCAAGTGCCGTGGTCGCGGGAAGCGGGGGGGGGGGGACAAGGCGAAGCCCTGGTGGTGCATGAGACGAGATGAAATGTCATTTATTCAAAAAGCGTTCCTCGCAGGCCTTTCGGAACAAATCAGATGTGAGCACTTTCTGCCTGCAACTGCAGCAACCCTGTTGGCGCAAGAGATGCATCTTCCCGCGCGAATCTTCCGCCGCTGGAGGCCATTATTTCGACCTTTCAACGGCCCTTTGAAATTATATGAACACGAAGTTTTCAAACTCGATGAGCGATGTGTCATGCTCATTGACCGGACCAATGTGCGACAAGCGAATCCCATTTCGCTTTTGCTTGTCGAGTCATGGCGCTCTTTTCTGCCGCGTGGAACTGTGACTCGACTTTTCCCGTGTTTTTTCGAACGTCCCCGCTCCCTCTTGTCGGACAACGCGCCGCGCGACGGCACGTGCGCGCGTTTATAGTCACGGGCGCGCCCAGTGTGTCTTCGCGAGTACACGCCGAGTGCGTTTCCTCGTAACTCCGTGTCGTTTCCCTGCTCCAACACGTTCCCGTGTGTCGCGAACCGTCGGAAAGAACGAGCAACAGGTGGAGGGAAACCAACACGCGTCGTTCGGGATCCATCGGGGACGGAAACGCGCGCGTGCGTGTGCGACGACCGAGAGATGGCACCTCAACTGTTTCCGGTGGTTGTGCCTTCCACTGTACCTACGACGGCACCTGGGTTCCCCGCGTTTAGCCCTGTGGTTGTCACCCCAGGCGTGCCACCGATGGCCATCGCGACGACGACGGCCAATAACGCGATGTTTACGCACGCGATTGAAAATGTGGATGTGAAGAAGACACGCGTGGAGACCGTTACTGGCGCGTCCGAAGCCGCGGCAATCGACGGTTTGGCCGCGCTCGCGCCGAGAGCGGTGGTTTTGTCGATGCCGGGCACCGAACAGACGAAATTACCGCTCGCATCAACCGCGTTGCCGTCGAACCCGTTCGCGTTGTTTCCGGCAAATATCCCGGGGACACAGACTTCGGGGACGCTTGCTCAAAATCAAAATGCATCACTTCCCCAAAACGCGACGCAGTGGAACGCGACGTTGCAGTACTACGCGTACTACTCGTACATGCTGGCTAACGGGGGGGGGATGGGCGCGATGGCGGGCGCATACACGCCGTCGTCGGGTGCGCCTGGTGCGCCGCACATGGCTGGCCTTGGCCACAGAACGGTGGCGTCGGGGGGCACCGCCGCGACGGCGCTCCCCGCGCTGGTACCAAAAACAGACCACGTCCCTCACAACGCCTGGAGCCACGGCGCGCCAACGTCGGCGCCGCACCAGTTTCCCGGGATGAACATGCGCCTACCCGGAGCGCTTCCCACGATTGCGATGATGACCCAGACGCATGCGCAGTGCATGGCGCACGTCGCGAAACACGCGCGGGGGATGGCGCCGCCGCCGTTGATTTCCGTGGGGACGGGAGGGACCGCGACGCAAAATCAAAAACAAAAACAGAAACGAAAACGCGACGAAACGCAAACCCCGAGTGCGAATCTGGGAGACGACGGAAACGGAGGAGGAGTCGGTGTCACGAATGGAAACGGAGTCGCTGTGACACACAAACAACGGAAGCGACGCGGCAGCGGTGACGACCAAAACGCACATGGCACGAAAACCTGCGTCAACTGTGGGTCGTCGAAAACGCCGTTCTGGAGGAAAGAACGCGGCGCGGGGGGCGGAGCGCTTTGCAACGCGTGCGGGTTGTACGTCGCGAAAAACGAGACGCCGCGGCCGGCGATGTTGTGGCGACGCGCGGAAGTTGGATTCGGGAAATCGACCGGTGCCGGTATCCATGGCGGGTGCTACTCGTCCGGATCCGACGAAGGCTCCCCGACACAAATTGACACGCCTCCGCCGCCAAGCGTGGAGCCTGTGTTCGTGTATCGGGGGGGGGGGACGCCGCCGGAGACGGAGACGGAGTGATGGAAACGGTGGCGTTGGTCTGCATGTTACGAAACGTCTGTATTATCCCGTGTGAAAAGAGTCGCGTAAGCTAGACCATATGTCTCTGTGTTTGTTTATCACACATGTTGTTTAATTAATTGCGGGTCGGCCGAGTTACGTGTCTTTGTACCGACTTTTTTCGCCTCGCCAAATCGACCCCGCTCACGTGGTCCATCGCACGCGCAAATACGCGGACACGAGCTCGGCGACGCCATCAGTCGGTACTATCAGCTTTTTCAATTGGGCTTCCCACGCCGGCATGCGCGCGGCGTCTTGCTTCCTGAGGAACACGGGATGAAGGTCTTCATGTTTCATTATATATCCCGCCCCAAGTGCTGCGCTCGCGTAGAACTCGTACGTGCGCATCTGGGACTTGAAATACGTGACGCACGTGCCAGCTCGCGGCGACGAGGACGACTCCGCGCGTTTCACCAACTTTCCGAATAACTCAACGAGGGTGTTGAAATAAGCCTGCATACGCGACAAAGCGGCAATCTCAATCTCAAGTTCGTGCGCGTTCACGACCGCGTCGTCGTCCTCGTCGTCCCCTGAGCCATACATCAACGCCGCGCACGCGTCATCGTCGTCGTCGTCGTCTTCGAAATCGTTCCCCAGGAAGTCCTCTTTTGTTTCGTCAACCGCGGTTTTCTCCGTCTCTGTCTCGGTTTCTTTGCCTTTTCGCGCGCGCGCTCGGAACAAGTCCAACACCTTGGCGAACGGCGCGTACGTATACGCCGGTTTCGTGGCGATGCGTAGCGGAATCGCGTCTTCTTGGCGGTTGGAAAGGTCCCACGGGTCTCGAAAATAAACCACGTCGTTGGATGACCCGTCCGGCTCGGAGTTGTCCTCCACGCAAAACCCGTACTTCGTCAACAGCTCTTCGTTGGACCGGGCACCGTAGGCGATACGTACGGGTTCGTGTTTTTTAAACACCTTCAACGCGGTGACAACAATGAATTCAGTTCCAGCAGCATCGTCCCGCGTGACTTCCCAGGAAGACTCCCTCGGCTTTCGGAAATGGTTCGCGCAATCCAGCAACGGCACCATCGCGCCGCCGGCGGCTTCGCGTTCCAGCGCTTGCTTACGTTTGTCGCCTTCGCACGCCCGTTCCACGGGGTAAGGCACTTTCGTGTCCCCGCCTTCCAGGTGGAACGACCGGCTGTGCACCGCGGCGAGAAATCGTTTGAATCGGTGAATCGCCACCGTGTCGGGCAAAGGCAAACGTTGCGCGCGCCGACGCGCGCGAGCCAACGGCGCGCGCACCACCAACTCAAAAGCGCTTTCGATTTCCTCAGCCAGGGTTTTGGAGTGTTTGAAGGCGTGTGATTTGTAACCCGATTCTCGATCTTCTCCAGTTTCTCCATAGTAATTAATGAGGCCGCACCCCGTCGTCAGAAGCGCCATGCGCTCTGAATGGCTCCAAAACGCGGGGGCGTCGTCGAGGGATTCGGCTTCCAGAATCGCGTGATACGGCGACCACGGCGAATTCGCATCGTCCGAGTCGAAATCGTCGGCGAGAAACGCGGCGAGCACGATATCGCCCAGAGGAAGTTGTGACGAAGACGGATCGTAAGGAACAGGAAGTGGTGGACTGTAAGGAAGAGGAGACGGATTGTAAGGAATGGGTTGTTCTTTGTTCCTTTGTTCCGGCGCCGCACGCGTCGTTTCCCTCGTCGCGTTTTCCTGCGCCGCCGCTTTCGAGTTTCGTTGCGCTTCAATCAAATTGGCCTGGGCCAAAATGTCCGTCCCGAGCTTCGACGAAAGCGCCTCCGCGGCGGTGATGGCACAAGCGCGCGGGATGCGGAACAGCGTGGTGCCTTTCGCGATGTCACACACCGCGACGAGCCCGCGCACGCCGTCCACGTCGTTCCCGACGTGCACGCCCTTGTGCACCACCCCGCCGTGTCCTCGGACGCGCGCGGCGAGTTTCGTCCACGCATCGGAGGTGCCGTTTCTGACCATGGCCGCCCCGGCGCCACCGTCCTGGTGTGCGTTCACGAAAGCGGACGAGCACATAGAAGCGCAGGGGGTTGCTTTGCGTTTCGGGCGCATCGCCGACGCGTGCGGCCGGACGGGCGCCCGTCGCAGTGCCCAGCCGAAACCTTTCGCGGCGCGGCTGGGCGAAAAAGCGCCCCAAAGCCAATAAAAAGTTTCACCACTTTCACGGCAAGGTGTCATAGTGAAAAACCCACCTCGCGATCCACAACCCGTCGCGCGCGCCCGCACGATGGCGTCCGCGTTGGACAACGCCGCGGATCCCCCCCGGGAGTTCGTCAAGCACACCAGGGCGTGTTTCCGGTGTAAGCTCGTGAAGACGTTCGACCAGGTACGGTTCGGGAGACGTAGCGCACACCGCCAACGTTGGCGCGGGCGGCATTCATTTCATTCCCGCCGCAGCGTTCTGAAGAGAGGGGCGCACCCACGTCGGGTGGCGGATCAACACACCGTAACAGCACGACGCGCTGTTGTTACGTGATACCCCCGCGTGGTACTGACCCAACCCTGAACCCCAAACCCTAAACCCCAGTTCGTGGAAGCCGGGTGCGACAACTGCGAGTTTTTCCAGATGACCGACGATCGCGGCCGCGTGGTGGAGTGCACCGCGGCGCACTACTCGGGTGTGTGCGCGGTGATTGACCCGAAATCGAGCTGGACCGCGAAGTGGCTGCGGCTGGGGAAGCTGGTGCCCGGGTGCTACGCCCTGGAAATCAACGACGACGTGCCGGATGCGGTGGCCACGGAAATCGAAGAAAGGATGGACGCGGGGCGGTAGTTTGATTAAAAGCGAATGGTCTCCCCACTTCCCAGAACGAAACTTTCTCTGGCACATCTTATGATCTTAATTACGCAGCTTCTTTCGCCGCCTCCGCCGCCATGAACGCCTCTAGGGTTTTCTTTTGCATCAAACGAAGCATGTTCATGAACCCGTTCGTTCTGCTGGGTGTGAGGCTTTGTCCTAAACCTAAAAGCTCCACGAAGTCCGGCTCCACCGCGAGAATTTCCTTGGGCGAAGCGCCCGACAAGCCTTCGCAAAGAAGGGCGGCCAGCCCTTTCGTGAGTTGCGAATCCGAATCCGCGACGAAGTACACCTTGCCGTCCTCGATTCGCGGCAACACCCAGACCTGGGAAACACACCCTTGCACTTTGTTCTCCTCCACTCGGGCATCGTCCGGGAACTCCTTCAGCTTCGCCGCGTAAAACAAAAGCTGCTTGTACCGAGACATGGGGTCGGGGACTAACTGAAACATGCCGATAATCTGCTTGAGTTTGGCGGGGATGGGAAGGGACTCGAGGTCCGCCGCGGCACACGTCGCGTGACGTGGAACCGCGGAAACGCGGACCGAGGTTCGCTTTCGGCGCAACACCGCGCGGCAAGAAACCGCGGCGCGCGCGGAAATCGCATGCGCTGTGAGGCCCGACATCACCTCTGCAGCGCGCGCGGATAACTGGATGACGTAAGACCCGAGTTTTTGTTAAAAAAGAACGAAGAGTGGAGATCGCGATTTGAGGGAAAACTGCAGCGATTGAGGTAGACGCAGCACTCTCTGTGGAAGAACGTTATATTACCTCCAAGTGAGTGGTCTCAAATAATTTCTTTACAACGGAGTCCTTGCCCAGCCATAATACGCTCACGCCGTTGGCGTCGTCGCGGACGCAGCCGTGGTACCCGTCGTAGCCGCCGCGGTCGCCAACGCTCGCGTGGTCGTCGCAATCGTCGCGGGAGCCGGCCGAGTCGCCGCCGTCGTCGTTGCCGCGGTCGCCGCCGCGGGCTGAGTTGTCGCCGCAGTCGCCGCAGTCGCTGGCGCCGCCGGCCGCGTCGCAGTCGCCGCCGCCGCCACAGGCACCACCGACTGCGCCACCGCCGCCACGGCTTGTGTTTGCATCGCCACGCGGTGCGACGACGAGGACATGAACCCGGAGCTGACTTGTTCCGAAAGCGCCTTCATCATCTCCATCCTGTCGTCTCCGCCTCCAGCGTCGCCCACGTCCACGCCGGCGGACGCGCTTCCCCTGGCGACCGTGGCTTGTCGTGCCAGCCCGGGCGGGACGTGGCCGTTGAACACGACCTCGCCGAACGAGCACGCCTTTGAGTCCGGGTCCATCACCAGCTCGCTGGTGGCCACCGACGCGTCCACTCCAAGTTTTAGTTTGTGCAGCGCGTGTTGCGAAACCCCGACCGCCGACGCGTGGTCTCGGATGTTCTCCGACGTCCACAAACCCGCTATGGCGGCGCCCATCTTGTCCGGGTCCGTGAGTCTCGAAACGCGGGGCATGTCAAAGCGGACGGTCATGGTTTGCGTTTCGCGGTGGTCGTCGTGACTCACGTGTTTGGCGCCGTTCGCGACGCACTCCGAGACGGTCAGGGAATCGGGAACCACCAGCGGCGGGTCGTGAAGCGCCGCGTACTTGTACGCGAAGTTCGCGTACTGCTCGCCGAAGGCGCCGTGTTGCGCGGCGTCGCCTGAGGGGCACCCGAACCCTAGCACGGTGACATCGAACGTAACGCGGTAATCGAAAGGGCACGACGCGATGTTCAGGTTTTTTATGTTATCGGACGGCATGCCGCGGTTCACCGCGGTTTGCGCCAGCGCGTTTTTGATTTGTTCGTCGCTCTGGGCTCCGCCAACCGCGAACACCCCGCGGTGTCCTTTGCTTAACGGGAACGGCTCCAGAAGCGACGCCGGGTCAGGGGACGGGGCCTGGAACCGGACGCGCTGGTCAAACCGAACCTTTGAGGTGTCGATTGAAAACCCCTTGTTCGCGACGCGGTCCCTCGCCTCGGCCTCGCCCAAGCCGTTCTTCGCCAGCATCGCACGCACGACATCCGTGGTGAACAGCGTGACGAGCGTCTTGGCCTGCGCGCTCGCGGCTTGCTTCTGGACCTCAAACACATCCCCTAGTTCGAAATCGACGTCGTAGGTTCGGGATGTAGAGGTCGGGTTCGCGCACGCCCCGACGTGCATCACGCGCGGGACGACTTTTCCGTGCGCTGCGAGCTGCCCGACGAACTCCTCAATTGCGGCGCCGTGGTTCGGCTCGCATTGTATGTCTTGCTTTTCCACGTGTTTCACTTGGAAGGAAACGAACCACTCCTTGGACCCGTCCTTCGTGGCCACGCGCTCGCGCTCCACGGGAATCATCGCCGCTTTCTCTTGCTCTTCCTTTTCAATTGTTTCCTCCTCCTTTTCCTTGATTGCACGCTCCTTTTCCTGCACCGCTTCTTCCTTTTCCTTCACCGAGCGCTGCTGCTCGAACCAACGTTCGCGCGTTGAATCAGACGCGTCCGCGGCGAGGACGTCTGAACGTTTTGCTGGAGGAGACGCGTCCGCGTCCGCGGCGCGCGGTTCGGTTGTTGAAGATTTCGACGAGAACGACTTGGACCCGGAAGGTTCATCATCCGTCTTCGCGTCAGTCCCCGACTTCGTACCCGACTCCTTTGTAGGTTCCGGGGTGGAAGAAGACATTTTAGAGTCATCGTCCCCCACGAACTTCCTCAACAAATCCGCCTTGAAATCCGCCCCACTCGTGCCGCGCGTTTCGTCGCGCGCCTTCTCTTCCCTGAACTCCTCCAGCGCGTCGACGTGCGTTTGCTTTTTATCCGCCTCCGCCGCCGCGCGTTCCTCCGCGAGCTCCTCGGGGTCGACGTGCGTTCTGGCGATGTCCATCGCTCGCTCGTCCTCCTCGGTGCTCACCCCGAACTGGTCCCCGAAAAGTCGAGTCAACATGTCCTGGGACTTGTCCGAGGAAGCCACGTTTGGTTGTTTTTCGGTTGCAGCGCTCGCGGTCGCGGTCATCTCCTCAACACTCTTTTCGTGGGGGGTGATTTGCCCCGTGGGGTGGGGCTCCGCTGGGCTGGATGCTTCAGCAGAGTCCGTTTTAGTGGTTGATTTCTTAGCCGAGGACTTCTTAACACCGGACTTCTTGGAAGAGGGAGAGTCGTCTTTGGAAGAGGAGGACTCCTCGTCGTTGCCAACCTCGGCTTCCCACCACTTTCCGCCCGATTTGTGTGTCGACGAGACGTGCGCCACGTGCTTCGCCCCGAGCGGGCGGAACCCTCTGGCATTTTGGACAACCGCGGTGCCTTGTAACAAACCGGATCCAGCCAAGCCGGCGATCGCGAGGCCTGCGACGAGGGACCCGGCCACGGCGAGCCGCGTGAAGGAACCGCGCGTGGGATCGGACCCGCGGTGCTTCCCCTCGGGCAAATGTTGCAGAAGCGATTGCGTATCCTCAGGGCCGCGCGTCGCGGCGACCATGGTGGGAAGTTGTTTACGTCCGACAGCAACGTGCACGCGTGGAAGACGAACTTGCCGATGCGCGGCGTCCGGAACACGGTGACGAGCGCTGGGTGGCGCGCGTCGGTGTGCGAACGCGTCGGCCGCGTCCGCTTCTCTTGGTTTGTAACCACCCTCCCAATTTTTTTTTGCCCAAAAAAAAATTGGGGACGGAAATTCTTGGTCGCATCGAGATCTTTTCGTCGCGACCAGACCACGTTGCAAAAGCCACAACACGGGAAGAGACGACGTCCCGGTCTCTTCGTCAGCACAACAGACACGCGCGTACCACGCACCCTGACCAAACACCCGCGCCATGCTCGTCCGACTCGCTCCCCGCGTCATCCTCGTCTACGCGCTTCACCTGCTTCTCCTGACCGTCACCGTGTCGGCGCAGTACATAGGCAACGCCGACCCGGAAAAGCGGGCGGACCGAAGGGAGAACAGGAGAGACGCGCGATCCACGCGAACCAGGTACCGAAGCAGCCGCACGAACCGGTACCGCGGCCGCGACCGGCGTTTGGCGGCGCGTCGTTTGTTACAGGCCGCGGATTCACCCGCCTGGGCCCCGGTCGGCGCTTCCTCGCCTGACGACGACGCGTACTTTGCGAAAGCACCAAACTGGCCTTTTCCAAACGACGAAGTTCCCGACGAAGAAACCGGCGAGTGTTTGACGCTTCTCGAGATTATCGATACGCACCCGGATTTGTCTCTTTTGAGTAACGTGACGAGCACGTTACCTATCGTGCGTCAAGCCCTTGGCGCGCGTGACTCGCAAGACACGTTCTTCGCGCCAAACAACGACGCCATTAACGGGTTGCGCGACTGGGCCGGATTCGAGGAGTTTGAAGATGCGTTGGTGGCTTTGCTTGGCGACATTAACACCGCAAAAGGCGTGTTGCTGGCGTACCACGCCGTGCCGGACGTGGCGCTCACGGTTGATGACTTACTCGCACTCATCGGTGACGACCGGTACCTGGAAGATGCGCTTGAAGCGGAGATGCCGCTGTTCGTAGATAACGCCGACGGCGACGTAACAATCATCGGCCTCGGGTCGAAAACAAAATTGGTCGGCTCCGAAATCGTCGCCTGCAACGGCGTGCTGCACATGGTCCAGCACTGCTTGCTTCCCTTCGACGGAGACAACGAGCTGGACATCGCACAGAAACAAAGGTTAGTGGATGCGAAACGCGCGCTTGAGCTGCGGTACCCGGACCGACCGACGCTCATCGACCCGGACGCGTACGACGACGACGACGACGACGACGATGACGACTCGGATGACAACGCAGATGACTCAGATGACGAAGATTCAGACTCAGACGACTCAGATGACGACGCAGATGACTCTGATGACGAAGATTTAGATTCAGATTCAGACGACTCGGGTGACGAAGACCGCGCTGAGCCTTAATCGTGCGACATACATGCCGACATGCTACGATGCTCCAAAGACAAAAAGTAGAGCATTCGAGCGAACAAAAAATAGAAATACAAGACATGCCTTTAGCTCGATGTTCGAAAGAAAAAAAAAGAAATACAAGACATGCCAGAAGCTCCAAAGACAAAGAATAGAGCATCGCAATACAAAGAAAAACCCGAACCCTTAACCCCTAACCCTAAAGCTCACGCCGCTGGCAGCCCCCCGCGCGCGCGCAACAACACGCTTGTGAACCCCGCCACTACGGGTTCGCTCAGCCCGGGCGGCAACATCGTGATGGCCAGCATCACGCCGTACTGCATCGACCTGAACGTCCATATTCGAAGCCACACCTGGGAGGTTTTCAAGGACCAGTTTAGTCTGGTGGTAAGGGGAAGCGCGGCGAGGCCGCCTTTGGCGGAGCCGCACTCGGTCAGCGCCTCTGGAAGGGACACGCCCAAGCACGCGTACTTGGCCATCGCCCATTGCCGCCTGCGGTCCATCCGTCTGCCCACGTCCCCGCCCACGAACCCGCCCGCGCTGAGACCAAACCTGCCTCTTCCCTTGAACGACCTTCTTCGAAACCAGGACGTTTTTCGAGTCTCGCCTTCACGGGCGACGTCCGCGGCGTCAACCGCGAGCCGCCGCGTGATGTTCCGAATCAGCGCGTTTGAACGCATGACGATCATCATCTCCGGCGGTAAGGATTTGCCAAACTCGCTCACCTGGTCAAACGTCATGGGCGGTTTGCCGCCTCTTATCAAGCCGTCCACTCTGGCGGACGCGGCTTGCGAACTCCGCGGGTCCACCACGTCACCCAATCGTTCCTTCTCCGTGCCAACCGGCGCGACGTGGCTTTGCTGTCGCGCCATGAGCTGCGGCAGGACCCAGCGCAGCGACGGCGGGACGCCCATTTCCTCGCTCGTTTTCAACACGGCCCCGGGGTCGCGCATCGCCACCGCGTGCCACAGTCGGCACATCCGCTTGCGCGCCTGTTCGTCCAGCTCGGTGTACAAGCCGTGGTCCAGCAAAACGATCTGCACGCCGTGGTTTGGGGTTCGTGTTGAAAAGGTCATCAAAAGGTTCGATACCCACCCTCTCTTTTTTTTCGTACCACTCGCCTTCGCGATGGCGTCGCTTTGTCGTCGCACCAGCATGTTCCCCGGGTGCGGGTCCCCGTGCACGAACCCGTGGCACAGCAGGGTCCGCGCGAAGGTATCCGCGAGGGCCTCCGCGGCGGCTTTGGGGTCTATCCCGGCGGCCCTTAGACCCGGCCCATCGTCGATTTTCGCGCCGCGGATAAACTCCATCGTTAACACTTTATCCGTGGTGAGGTTCCAGTGAATTCGCGGCGTCACCATGCGCGGGTCATCCGCCAACGCCCGGCCGGTGCGGTCGCACATGCGGCCTTCCTTTTCGAAATCAAGCTCCCGAGTTAACCGCTCCGCGAACTCGGGTACCAGAAACTGAAAATCGAAACTAACAAACAAACACGTTATCCCGAAAGTTATGTACCGCATCGTGGTGAGGTCCACGTCGAACTGCGCGCGCAAACCGGGCCTTTGCACCTTCACCGCGACCTCGTCGCCCCCCAACGTCACCGCGCGGTGCACTTGCGCCAGGGAAGCGGCGGCGATTGGCTCGCGTTCGAAAACCTTGAACGCGCGTTTGCTTTTTTGCGATTGAATGTTTGAGTTTGTGTTTCCAGAAGTGGGTGTTGATGATGTAACGTCATCGTCTCCGTCGACGTCTCCGTCAACCGCGCCCTCCCCAAACGCCTGCTCCACGACTTTCTTGACGTCGCCAAAACAAAGCGGCGTCGCGTGGTCCTGCAGTTTCGAGAGCTCGCGCTGGAACGGAACAGGCATGCCGCTCGCGGTGCCGATGAACTGCCCGGCTTTGGTGTACAAACCCCCGTTGCGTTGGCACAGGCGTAGCAGACGAACCGCCGAGCGCTCGTGGAGCGCCGCGCGGGCGTCGTAAAACGCGGGCGAGTCCTTCGCTAACCCGAACAAACTCAGTTTGTAATCCGTCGCGATCACCGTAGCGGCGGACACCGCGGCGAACGCGCGGGTCATGCCAACGCCGCCTTTGGCGTCATGGGCGTCCCACCGAACGAACGCGGCGAAGCCAGCCGCGGACGCCAGCGCGAACGGCGCGCGACGCGCGAGCGACATTTTGGTTTTCTAAAATATTATGACTACTGCAACCGACGCGCTTTGTTCACTCGGGGCGCGACGGGCGCTCGGGGACGGGCCTGGGGAGGGAAGGCACGAATTTAGGAGGTGGTGAGTCACCTGAGACACAAGGTGGAAACGGTCGCACGTCACGAAATGCACGCGGCGAGGCGTGTATGGGCATTCAGGCACGCGAGAAACGCGATCGGCGGCGGTGGAGATCAAAAGCATTTAGTGCCGTCTCGCAGATCGGCGACGTTTGCAGATCGGGTCCACGTACTCCATCGCGCTCTTGATCATGCGGGCACCGAAGGCGACGAAAGGCGCGGCCGCGCACATGTACATGATGTTCTTAGCCGCGGTTGGGTCGAGTTTCGCCTGCAGAAAGCCCATGCGCGTGGCGGTGCGACCGGGCGCGCGGAGGTTGTGGAGGGGTGTGTGGAAGATGCCACGTGAGAAGCGTTTTACACATTTGCTACTGGAAATCGAAAATTGTTTTACAACTCAGCAGCATCCCGGTCTCTCCGCGCCCCTGGTTTGCGCCGTTCCGCCTAGCCCTAACCCCACGGTGGCGGCCGCCCCCCCCCCGTCCCGCCCCCCCGCGCCGTACCCCACCTTGATGCCGTAGCTCTCGTTGGAGACATCAAGCCCGCCGGCGATTTTTTCGCATATTTTCGACGCCGTACCGATGAACGCCTCCTCCACGTTTTCCGACGTTTTCGCGCTCGTTTCCAGAAAAATCAACCCGTGCGTCTCCGCGAACTGCGCGCCTTCTTCCTTGCTCACTTGTCGCCTGTGGTTCATGTCGCTTTTGTTGCCAATCAGCATAATGGTCATATTAGGGTTGGCGTGTTGTTTCGCGTCTTCAAGCCAGCTCGCTAGGTGCTCGAACGTGTCCCGTCGAGTGATGTCGTACACAAGCAGCGCACCCGCGGCGCCTCTGTAGTACGACCGCGTGATTGATCGGAAACTCTCCTGCCCTGCGGTGTCCCAAATCTGGAGCTTGATCTGCTTCTCCTCGATGCTCACCATCCGGCTGCCGAACTCAACACCGATAGTCAAGTCGTGCACGTGCTGGAACCGCTTGTCCGTGAACTGCAAAAGAAGGCAGGACTTGCCGACGCCTGGGTGATTAAATGATGAGCGGGGAGGTCAGACGACGCGTCGAGACTGAAAGAAAAAGCACCTCGAAAAGATGAATGAGATTTGGCCCTCCCGAGTAAAAGTTGGGGACCCGGTGGGGTCACCCACGCGTTGGTGTGACGTCGATTGTGCGTCGTGGTGCGTTTGTTTTACGTCTCCCGGTGGGAGCTCGCGTTCCGTGGCCTCCGGAGACGCCGGGTACCACACGCGTGTTTCGGGAGACCACCGGCCTCGTCGCCTCGAAAAGCCGCGGGACAAAACATTTAGGCCGGGGAGCCACGACGCGGTCCGCCCCCGGGTGCGCGGCGAGCCGGACTGGACGTACCCGTGTCACCGATGATGATGTACTTGAACAGGTACGAGTAGCTCATCTCGCGTGATGACGTCGCCGACCGTGCGTGCGGTCAGGACTGCACAGGTGCTTGACGTCAACGTAACCTTGGGGGACGTGACGAGGATACATCTTTTGGCCAAGTGTCATTTTAATTTACAATGGAGTTGATGAACCCCTCGATCTGACACTTCGTCGTGCGCTTCGCGGACGCGTTTTCCGGAAAACGAACGCTCGGCCCGCGGTTCCCCCTGTGCGGTGTGGTCACAAGCACCTAAACCTAAACGTACTAACTTCGTTTCCGGATTCGGAACCGCGCGTCCGCGTGACAAAACTAACTACGACGTAACAACGGCACGAAACACGAAACACCCTCCATCTTTTCGCCATGCCGTACGCGGACGACGAGTCCACCTACCGCCGCTGGTTCCCCCTGGCGGACGATGACCACGACGGCCGGGTTACGGGCGGGGACGCGGTTAAGTTCTTCGCCAAATCTGGCTTGCCCCAGCCCGTTTTGTCCCGGGCGTGGCAGCTCGCGGACAGCAACCGGGCGGGATTTTTGGGACCCACCGAGTTCGTCCGGGCGCTGCGAGTCGTCGCGTTCGCGCAGTCCGGCGCGGAAGCGGGTGATATCACCGCCGTGTCGCTTGACCAACAAATCGCAAACAACACCCTGCCCATTGCACAGCTACAGGGCATCGACAACGAAAGCGGAGAGGGGAACAACCCGTTTGATACGAGCTCTTCGCCGCTTGGAAACAACCTGCCCGGCGCGCCGGCGCCGGCAGCGACCGGCGGTTCCAAAAAAGGCGGGAAGACCCAAATCGACGCGAAAGCCGCGACGAGCATTATCGACAGCCTGAAAGCAATTTACAAAGCCAAGGTCCGGCCGATCGAGGAGAGTTTGCGGTTCGGATCCTTCTACTCGCCGTTGCTCACGGATGGCGATTTCGAGGGAAAGCCCACTGTGCTGTTGTTGGGGCAATACAGCACGGGGAAAACCACGTTTATTAAACACTTGCTTGGCCGGGAGTACCCTGGTTCGCACATCGGCCCCGAACCAACCACGGACCGGTTCGTGGTGGTGATGCACGGCCCCGAAAACAGAACCACACCAGGGCAAACCCTGGCGGTGCAAACGGACAAGGTACGGTGATGCGCGTTTCCCAAATCCGGGGACACGGCGTTTTACCGCCCCTCTTTTACGTACGGTAGGAAAGTAACGGCCACGTGTTTGCGCAGCACAAGTAACGAACGTGGCCTTACAAGACGTTAACCCCTTTTCTTTCCCAAGCACAGCCCTTCACCGGGCTCACCGCGTTTGGTAGTTCGTTCCTGTCAAAGTTCGAAGCCTCGCAGTGCGACGCACCGTTGTTGAAGGAAATCTCTATCATAGACACCCCCGGGGTGCTCTCCGGCGAAAAGCAACGCATCAACCGAGGGTACAACTTCGAACACGTCTGCGAGTGGTTCGCCGCGCGTTCGGATGTTATTCTCCTGCTGTTCGACCCGTACAAGCTGGATATCTCGGACGAGTTCAAGACGGTCATTTCTAGCTTACGAGGACACGATGACAAGGTGCGCGTGGTGTTAAACAAAGCGGACGGCGTGAGCTCGCAGCAACTACTGCGCGTGTACGGCGCGCTGATGTGGAGTTTGGGGAAGGTGTTCATGACCCCCGAGGTGTGCAAAGTGTACGTCGGGAGCTTCAACACGGAACCCGTGCGGACGGACAACAACCAGTTGGGGGAGGAGATTTTCGAAAAGGAACAGAGCGATTTGAAAAAGGACCTGCTGGACGTTCCCCGCCGGTCATGTGACCGCAAAGTAAACGAGTTCGTGAAAAGAGTCCGCGCGTGCGTCACGCACGCCAAGCTCATCGCGCATTTGCGGAAACAAATGCCCCTCATGGCCGGCCACGCGGAGAAACAAAAGAAACTGCTGGACAACATCGAAAACGAGTTTCAGCAGTGCGTGCACGAACACGCCATACCGCGCGGCGACATGCCGAACCCAAAGGTACGTGTTTGTATTTCTCTCCCCCCAAAGACTGTGTTCCCATACAACACTGACACTTTCTTTTATTTATCTCCAGCGGTTCAAGGAAATAATGAAAGGCATTCAGATTTGGAAACTCCCCAAGATTGATAAAAAGGCGATGCAGGCGCTGGAGGAGGTGCTGACAACGGACCTACCCAGGGTCATGAGGGAGTTCGATAACCCGTTTTGAGGCTGTTGTATGGTGCAAGTTGTAGTTTAGGGAAAGGAAAGGTCTGGTCTTGAGTTACGATATCATAGCAGTTGTGCATCGCCCCATCTATCTCGACCAAGCACCCCACAACGCCATGCGCGCGTCTCGCCGAGTGACGCGCGACCTCGGCATCGCGGCGTATTTCGAAAATTAACAACACTTTCGTTCCGAACGAGGACCAGAGATCTCCGCGCATGCGATGGATCCGCACGACCCGGCGTGGCACGCGGAGTCGTGGTTTCTTGACGCGGCGCGACGCGCGAAGCAGTTGAACGTGCGGCGGGTGAGTGTGATCGAGGGTCGTCTGAAACGCGATGAGTCATGCACATCCCCGTTCGGGGAATTCGGAAACGCCGCGTCCCCGCACCGAAACACGTTCGGTTCGCTTGACGACCAGAGTCTCACAGGTAACAGTCCCTTAGCTACCACCTCTGATAGCTTAGTCGACGCGTTCCTGGAGGGTCGACTGGACCCTGGTGGTTTCGAGTGCACCACGGCCACGTCCCTCCGCGACGCTAAACCGCGCGAAGCCGGTTTGTACGCCGCTGCGCGAAGCGAGGACAAACTGGGGGTCGTCCCGAGCGCAGCGCCAAAAAGTTGGAACGAACAATGGCCGAAAACGCGGGTTCCCGGTCGTCGCGTCGTCGCCGTGTTCCACGACGACCAGGCCGCGAGCGAGTTCCCGAAAGTACAGGTGTCGGAAGATGAACCGTCGAGGGAACACGCCGCGGCGACGGCGAGGGCGTTCAGAGGTACCGAGGATCGCGGTGAGGTATCTCCGATTGAAAAAGTGTTTTCGAACGCCAGTTTTAAAAAAAACGCCCCGTTCGCGTTCGCGGCGAAAAATTGCTCGGACCGCACCGCGTTTCTCTCGGAAACTGCCTCGCCGCACGTCATGTCACGATTCGAGACGAAAGGCGAAACCGCGGAGGAGGCGTTTGTACGGTTCAGAAATGACCCGAACGCGAATCACAAGGAAACGGCACCGGAAGAGATGCGATTCGCGCGCGAACTCGCGATCGCGAAAACAAAGGTGCAGATTGAAAAAGTCAAACGCGCGACGAAAGCGCGGGCGCAGGAGAAGTAGTCACGCGTATAGTCTTTAATACCTTCAAGGTAGTATTTAATCGTGTAGTCTTTAGTACATTCTTAGTAGTAAGTCTTGGTAGTAAGTCTTGGTGGTAAAACCCTTTCAATCCTTTCAAGTCCCTTACCCGAACACGTACTGCGGCGCTTTGCAGGTAAACTCGGGCGACGTCGCTACGAACTCCACTTCGCGAGCGCCACCCCCGGGGAGCGCGGCGAACGTGAACCCGCCGGACATCACGCCGCGCACGGAAGCTTCCCATACGCATTCAGGGCCGCTAAACGAATCTAAGATTTTTTCGGGCGCATGTCGAGAAAACGTCGTCATCGAACGATACCTAAACGAATCGCCCCCCGCCGTTAACGTCGGGGTCAGTCCGATGACCCCCTCGCCTTCCACGATTTCCGGTTCAGACCACACCTCTGCATCCAAGTCTCCGTTTCGGAAGGGTTTGTTGAGATTATTTATTTCCAACGCCTTAGCAGTGACCGCTTCCTTACAGACCCATCGCCTGGATTTAAGTCGCGCTTTTGGTACGGGCGTGAATGACGAGGACGACCCCAAAACAGTCGAAGCGCTGTTTTCCCACGCCGTCCTTTGGTCATCCTCCGACAACAGCGTGAAGGTAACCTCGTACGCAAAGATGTTCCGACCATCCACTGGTTCGTTGTAGGTATCTGGTGCGTCTATGGGTTGAAGGCCCGTATATGTCACACCAACGGTCACGCGAAGCGCGCCGAATGACGTGTGTTCGTACAGCGTCGTCTCACCTTCGTTGGCTCTCGGCTGTGTCGCTTCAAGCGTCGCGCGAGGCATGCGCCACATCATCGGCCCATCCAGGACCATGTCTGGTGGCGCACTAGGGTCCATATCCGCCAAGCGGAACGGCGGAACGTCGTGCACGACTCGGTACACTCCCAACTCAACGCGCTTCGCGTACTCGGCGAACCAGTCGCAGACGTCCCCGTGCGCGGCGTTTTCTGGCGCCCACGGGTAGTCGGGCGCGGCGGATCCGAGCGGCGGGACGTGCGCGTGAATGGTGCCGTGTGCGACATCCACGCACAACGAGTTGTGCATGGAGTCGTGCCACGACCCCGCGAACGGTACCATGCGAAACATGTCGTTGAGTTGGTCGTATTCCGCTAGCCCAGGCGACGATACTAATGTGGCCTCTTCATCGTGGAGAAGGTACCGGCGCGTCCACACCACGGCGTGGTCAAAGGAAAGCATGGATACGCACCGGTTGTCGTCGTACACGGACAAGCCGCCGAGCAAACCGAGACGACACGACCTCGCGTCGAATACATCGGGGTGCGTCAGCCTCCCACCGCCGGCGCCGCACGTCGCGGCGTGCGGCGAGAACACCATCTGGCCTCCCCTCAGGCGGTACATCAGCGCCAGCGAGGGGTGCATTTGATTTTTTGCCGCCGTTTGTGTTCGAAAATAGTCGGCAAACGCGTCGCACCGCGTTTTGGTTTCACCGGGAAGTATCGTGGAAAGCACGGAAGCCATGCCTTGCTCTGTGAAGGCGTTTTCCACGACGCGCCAGGCGCGGTTAGTTCTTCGAAAAAGCCCAGGCTCGACGTCGCCGAAGTCGCTGAACCATTCGTGGAAACACTCAGTTGCGTTTTTGGCTTTCTGGGCGCGACGGGCGAGCATGGCGTTCTGCGATTTCGGCGACGGGACGAACCGCTCGGTTCGCGTCTCCGTGAAGCGAGGTACCCTGTCGCGCCCCAGGTCTCCCATGAGTTCCGCGCGCATCTCGCCGACGGTCCACAAATCAGTGGGCGTTCTGAAATCGAAAGCGCCGAAATCCAGGTCGTCCCGGTGAAACGTCTCTTCCGTCGCCTCAGCGATCTTCGCAGGGTCGAACGCGGCGTGTGTACGATTGGGAGGCCGGTTCAATGTGGCGCCACCTTTGCCCCAATCGACCCGGTGCCTCGTGAACGGCACGCTGAGGTCATCGATGCCAAACCGGTGAAGCAACAACGCGGCGTACGTCGCGTCCGTGTCCGCGGCGCGTTTCCACGTCTTAGACACCAGAGCGGTTTCGCGAATCACCCGGACGTCGCCCTCCGTGGACCGTGACAAGAACCACAAAATACGCTCCACACACTCGAACGGGAGCTCGACCGTGGGAAGCGGAGACATCGCGCGCCGAGCAGAAATGATTTCACGAAGTCGTACAGCGCCGTAACGGTTGGGCTCGCGCGGCAGTCAGCTCCTCTTGAATCGTATTGTGCTTCTCCAGCGCGGCGCCCACCGCGGCGTCGAAGTGATTCAGATGTGTCGTGGCTTTATGATTTTTTTCGTTTCGTGAGTCGAGGCAAAAAAAAGCGTCTGACTCAGCAAAAAGCGCACGTCGCGTCCAGTGGACCTCACTCCGGACACGCCCCCCACCCGTCGAGCACCCCAACCCGTTCGCCCCGACCACTTGCGTTGTCCCCATTCGCGTCCCGGCGATGCCCGGCGCGTACGGCGTCGTGGACCAAGGCTCGCGCCCATCCGTTTCTCCAATCGCCGTTTCGGAAAAAGGTACCACTGGCGATATTATCGAAGCCGAAAACGACCGCGCGTCATGGCGCGACGCGTGGCGTTCAAAGCTCTCGGCGGTGTTGGCGACGCCCGCGGCGTCGTGTGACGACTCCGCGTCCCGGCTTTCCGTGTTAGTAAAAACCGGTTTGCTTAGATTCGAGGACCTCATGGAGAACCCGGGGAGGTTCTTCGAAGCACATCGGTTGTTAGCGCAAGGTAAGTATTTCCCTCCACATTCCGCCACTGATCCCCATACCGCCATACGAGACTGACACTTTCTTTTTTATCTCTAAGCCGGTTTTCAACACGGCCCCGGGTTCTCCATCCGCTTCACGGTCCAGTACAACCTGTTCGCCGGGACCATTTTGGAGCTGGGAAGTGCGAGGCAGTTGAATCAGTTACGAGAAATGCAACGAACTGGCCGGCTCGGGTGTTTCGCACTCACCGAACGACTGGCGGGTGTGAATTCGGGCTTGGTGGTGCACACCACCGCGTGTTGGGTGTGCGACGACAAAGACAAAGCAGGCGGGTACTTTTTACTAAACACCCCTCACCCCGGCGCGAAGAAGAACTGGATCTCGCAAGGTCTCACCGCGAGCCTGGGCGTGGTGGTGGCTGATTTGATCGTCAATGGTGAAACTGTCGGTCCGCAGTACGTATTGGGCCTTTCCCGAATCCCAATACTGTTTGCCCGTGCAAGACTGACACTTTCTTTTATTTATCGTAAGCGCGTTTCTCGTGCCTCTGCGCGACAAGAACAACCGGCCTGGGAAAGGCGTGACGCTGACTGACATGGGCGCGAAAACCACGGGGAACGACTTGGACAACGCGTCGATTGAGTTTAACTCGGTGCGAATGGACAGAACGGCTTTGCTGGATAAACACTGCGACGTTTTTACCGTCAGGGAGGGAAAACAAGGCAAAGGCGTGTACGTCGAACGCGGAGGTGATGCTTCGGAAGGGGCTACGAGCGGTACTAAAAAACACAGACTGACCAACATGGACCGCATCGGGCAGCGGCTGTTCACCGGCAGGATAGCGGTGGCGCAGGGCGCGCACGAGTTTCGGAGTTTACTTTTTCAGAGAACCAAAGAAGCGACGGATAACAAACCTTGCTGGGTCCCGAGCGCGGGTAAAAGCGACTCAACAGCGACACCGGCGGCGCGCGCTTTGAGTGACGTCCCGCAGCTCAAATCGCTGTACTTGGAAGAGACGCGACGACACGAGCGCACGGGGCGGTTTTTGAGGGTAGTGGAGTCCGCTCTTTGCGCGTCGCTCTTGTCAAAAACGCGCCCGGACTCGGTGTTAGTGGAAGCCGTCGCGGCGGCGAAGGGTACGTATTGTGTTTCCCAAATCTCAACGCTGTTTGCCCATACAAGATTGACACTTTTCTTTTACATTCGCAGTTAGGGCCGTCGACGAGGCGATTGAAATGACGCACAGGCTGCGACAGGAGGTTGGCGCGTACGCCCTCATGGCGAAAACCGGGTTCGAGCACACTGACTTCCTGCAGTGCTGCAAGTTCGCGGAAGGGGACAGTCGGGTTTTGATGATGAAAATGGCCAGGGACCGGGTTTGGCGGCTGGCGAAAATGAAAACAAAAGGAAACACGGGAGGAAGAGGAACGCTCGTCGATACGACGTCCAAACGAGAAGCTTCCGCTACGGCGAGTTTAGCGGCGCAGATTCAAGACGCCGCGGCCCGAGGTTTATCGCCAACGGAGGCGTGGGATGAAGCGTCTGAAGCCGCGTATTTGCTGGCGGAAATCGCCATCGAGGATATAGTCACGACCTGGTTGGACCCGGTTGCCAAGCTGTGAGACTCACGGCGCACAGCTGTGCGTTTTGTAAAATCAGTTGAGCCAATTTTTTCTCGAACCCCTCAAAAAACGACGGAACGGTTCCGGGTTCTTCCCCCACTCCAAGCTGCGCGTGAGGTGTCGTGCGCGACGCGTGCGATATCGTCATGCAGCTCGCCGTCATGGCATCGCGCCCGACCTCTACTAAGAGGTACACGTACACGCCGGTGCACCTCCTTCGCCAACCTCCGCCTCCGCTTCTAGGAGCGCGCGAAGCGCTTCCCGTGTTTCTTTCTTTCGCCGAGTTCCTAGCGGCGACGCCGGCACACACCACGCAGCGGTCTCCCACGCGCCTTCGCGCGGACGAGCTCTGGCCAGCCGCGCGCGTCGTGCCCCCGCCCGCGTTCTTCTCGTCGCTGCCCGACCCGGGCGTCGCGGGCGCGGCGACCGCGCTGCGATACCTCGCCGAAGCTGCGTCTCTCCCGAACGGCGAGACCGCGACGACCGCGATACGCACCACGACGACCGCGCCGACGTCTCGGCGCCGCAAGCGCCCGCGCGCGGAAGGCGCGGCTACGCCTGTGAAACCAACGACCGTGATGCGCGACTTCGTTGTTGATCGTGAAAACGCTCCTGCGTTGCCATTGGCGTTGCCTTTCCCTGTGCCGAGGGCGAACGCGGGCGCGGGCGACGCGCCAGTCGTCAACGTCAACGCGAAGCCCCCCGCCGTGAAACCCCTGGAAAAAATGGAGTATCGCGAGCTCAAAAACCTGTTCCCCGTGGTGATCGGCACGGCGACCACTTCAAACAACAAAGGCTGGATCTACAAACGACTGAAGGACCACTTCGATTTGCACGGAGACCCGCGCGTGGAGGGCGGGGTGAAATCGAAGGTACTGAAAACGAAGCAACGAAAGAGTCAAAAAACATCTCAAAACCCACAAACGCAAAAGCCCCTGGAAGACGCGAAGACGAACGAGGCTTCGTTTTCGCGCGTCGCGTGAGTTACGCGTTTCGGGGAGACGCGGAGGGACGCGGCACGTGTGACTACATGTGTGTAACATTGAGACGAAACATCAAGACGAGCATACTTGTAACATTTTCCGACTTTTCCGACGCTTTCGATTGTGATTCAACATGTGTTCGGGTCCTTTTTCTTTCTAACACGTCGCGTCTCCTCGTCCCTCCGGAGTCACTCCGAAAGCAAAAGCACGCGCGTTCTTTTCCATCCGCGTCCACCGAACAACCTCCTTTCCTTAGCAGCACTGGCTCTTCGCCGCGACGGGCCTGCCCTCGCCAGGCCGTACCGTGGCACCTTTCGGGCCCTGGTTCAGCGCCGGCTGCGACGCCATTCTCGTTTTTATCTCAGCCGCCATGGTCATGAACGCGTTTTCGACGTTTGTCGCGTTTTTCGCGCTGGTTTCCAAAAACGGAACCCCGATTTCGTCCGCGAACGCCTTCGCGGTTTGGTAATCCACGACCTTCTTTTCCGTCAGGTCGCTTTTGTTTCCCACGAGAAGCTTGTTCACGTTTTCGTTCGCGTACCGGTCGATTTCGTTGAGCCAGGTCTTCACGTTTTGAAACGACTCCGCGTCCGTCACGTCGTACACCACGATGATGCCGTGCGCGCCCCTGGAATAAAAGAATGTGTCAGTGTTTCGTAATGTGTATGAGGGATTGGTATGAGTAAACAGTCAGGGTTATGGGCAGAGGGAATATTCCCTTCTGGTCGTAATAGTCTCTTCTGGTACGAGTATGGGTAAACAGTCGTAGGATTTGGGAAAGGCCCGGTACGTACCGGTAGTACGAACTCGTGATCGTCCGGAACCGCTCCTGCCCCGCGGTGTCCCAGATCTGCAGCTTCACGGTTTTGCCTTCAAGCTCCACGGTGCGGATTTTCTGTGGGGGGGGGGGGGGGTATTTAGGGTCAGGCGTGTCATTCGTGTCATTCGAGGCAATCGTGGCAGTCGAGTCGAACCGCGGCGCGAAAAAAGATAAGATGCGGAAAAAAAGCTTCTCGGCCCTCTTCGTCGTTCTCTGCTTGCGCCCTCGAGCCGCGTGGTGAGATCTGGTGCCTCGAGGCGGTCGCGAGACGTGCGTCGGTGTTCGGGACACGAGTTCTTTTGGGCCGTGTTCCTCAGGACCCCCGAGTGTGGTGCCTTTGTTCCAGTCCGGTAGTGCTACCCCTTTTGTTCCAGTCCGCGCGCGCTCGTGGTCGGGTGGTGGGAAAGGAAAGACGCGACGGGCACGCACGAAGTCCACGCCGATTGTGGAGATGTAGCTGTCGGTGTAGGTGTCATCCTGTGAAACGAGGGGGAGGGTCAGCACGTAGTCAGCACACGCCGGCCACGTCTCGTGACGAAGAGCGCTGTCGCGCCGTGGGGAAACACGCACCGCGAAGCGCAGCAACAGGCACGACTTGCCGACACCGGAGTCACCGATCAACTGCGGGAGAGAAGGGGGTTGAGGCAAAGTGAGTGACCGAACGAGCGCGAGTTGAGATTTCGGTCGAGACGCGGGTGTGGGATCGTGACGTGAGGCTCCTGAACATGCGGAACCGCGAACGCGCGAACAAGGGGGAGACGCACCAGGAGCTTGAAGAGGTAGTCACTGCGGATGAGGGGGAGGTTTGGATGACAGCGCGGGACAGGTGGTGGTCAGCGTGGAGAAAAAAAGATGTGTGGTGCAGGGAAATGCCCCGAACGTTGGAGCGCGCGATTTGGCCGTGCGCACTGGCAGACACGAGGGCTGCTAAGAGACGCGGAGACACGCGGTTCGCAGACCGGGCGGGAGCACGCACTACTCGGGGTTCATCGTCGCGTGGAGGCACCGAGGGGTGCGCGACAACGAGTGCGAAGGCACGTCTGGTCGGGCCGAGGGCACAATGTCTCTTCATGGTTCGTGACGATTTCTCGAGGCCGCGGAAGCGACAGACACAAACATACACACGCCAAAAATAATGAAAAAAGAGTGCCAGGTGGAGAGATTTTTGCAGAAGAAGGCGAAGCAAAGTGTATCCCTCCGTCTAAATAGCATAAATACCTCCCCTACCCCCCCCTCTTCCCCTCCCGCTCTCCGTCCGGGACGTACTCCGGCGCCGCGTCTATTCCTCCACCAGGCTCCACCCACTCCAGGTACCGCCAGTACAAATAATCCACGGCGGCGACGGCGGCGAAGAGAGGCCCGGCGCACCCGCCGCAATTTTTCAGTCGTACAAACCGGCCAAACCTCGAGTCCCTCGTTCCGCGCGCCCGTCCGTAAACAACCTCCACCCGCTCCGCGACGTCGTCCCAGCTGTACATGGCGCGCACGCGTTCGTGGATTGAAATGGGGGACAGGTTGTTTGTTTGCGCAGAACAAGGGACACCATGTTGTGTCTTTTCCTTTCCCCTGGAACCCTTTGCTTTGGACCTGCTTTTAGAAAGGACCTCCTTCTTCTCCTCGCCCCGCGCGCCGTTCAGCGCTTTAATCGCGCCCGCCAGCGCCTCCACCAGCGACCGTGGGTCCGGTTCCGCTAGGAACAGCAGGTCGGGCGGGAGCACCTCGGGCACCCCACCCACCTTGGTCGCCACGACAAGGCACCCAGCGCACGCGGCTTCCAAAATGGCGATACAGAAGGATTCGGTCAAGGAACAGTTTAGGAAAATCCGCGCGCGTTTCAACACGCTCGCGATGTTTCCGTGCGGCTTGCGGTCCGGAAAACAAAGCGTCAGTCCATTTTTTGGGCGTGTATTGGACGTGTATTGGACGATGGCCTGGTCAACAGGGAGGGTAATCGGTCGGAACAGTCCCTACGCGAAAGGTCCGAACCGTCACAGGCGCGTTAGAGGTAAAACAGTGTGTCGGATTTGGGAAATTATGCACGTACCACCGCGCCCAACAGCGTGACCCTTTTTGTCAAGCCGTGCTCCTTCACGATTGTCTCCAGCACGCCGCGCATCGGTCCGTCCCCCGCGATTAGGAAATCCACCTCGGGAAACGCGGCGCACGCATTTGGAATCACTGTGGTTGTTACACGAAAAGTGGTTAACGTCGCGTATATCGCGCCGTGTGGACAACAGTCACCAGCGTTAGAGATAAAAAGTGTCAGTCCTTGTATGGGCAAACATCGTGTGGCGGATTTGGGAAACGCGCGACGCGTACCCGCGGCTAACAAGTGCACGCCCTTGCGGCGCGCCAGCCGAGCGGTCACCGCGACGACCACGCGGTTGGAGTTGGATCCCGGCGGCACGTCATCCGGCTTGAATCGTACATGGTCCACCGCGTTGGGCACCACGGAGACGCGTTTCGGCGGGATCCCCGACCGCAGCACCGTGTTTTCCTTGGCGACGTGCGACACGCAGATCACGTGGTTGCAATCCGCGAGCGTGAGCACCAGCAGTTTATTCATGTGAATCGCGCTCGTGTCGCTGAACCCGAAAAGCGAGTGGTCCGTGAACACGCACTTGTACCCCATCGTTCGGGCGTGGAATATCGCTTCGTGGCCCATCACGGAAAAAGTCTGGTGCGCATGCACCAGGGTTATTTTCTCACGGAGCATTATTTGTCTCTGTAACTTGAAATTACCGAAAAGGTCCGGACACGTACACCCGGCGTACACCGGCACGCGAAAGGCGTAGTACACTTTCAAGCCGTTGGTCATGTACCGCACGCCGCACCGGTTTCCGTACGCGTGCGTTAACACGGTGACCCGATGGCCGCGTTCCAACAGACGCTGCGCCAAGGAAAACATGTGAACCTCCACTCCACCAAGGTTGGGGAGGAAAAAGTCGGAAACCATCAAGATGGAGTGGCGGTTTTTTTGGGTTTCGGTTTGTTTTCGCGCAGAAACGGACGGACCGTTCGGAGCGCCGTCTTTTGCCGTTGTATTCATGGCTTCCTCCTCAAAGAGCCCCTCAAATTCGTCATCGCCGCCACAATTCTCCTTGCCGTCCCGTCCCCTCCACCAGCCGTGCCCGCTCGCGGGGCCGGGGAGGCACCTAAAGGAGTCGCTATTGTCGTCGGTTTGGCTTTTTGAATTTTCGTCGTCGTCGTCCCCGTCCTCCTCCGAAAACAGCGCGGCGTGGGCGCTTCGGTACACTTGTTTAATAATCGGCAAGCCCGGCCGCAACGCGGGAAACACGAGTGCGACGCGACGGTTTTGGGGGGTTGTCAACGAGTTGCTTTGCTTTTCCGTAGGCGTCGTACAGCCCTTTTCTGTATGCATCGTATCACCAAAACTGTTCGCCGAAACGTGTTCGCCGTGGTCGTCGCCGTCGCCAAAAAACCGAAAACACAGAACCACGCAAACGCCCTTCGCCCCGAGCGCTTCGTTCACCACGATTGACTTCAGTCGGTCCACGTCGAGGAACTTTGTTTTTCTTTTTTTGCGAAGCGGCACAAGGGAATGGCTTGACAAGCGCACGCCCACGTGTCGCATCACCACAAGGGACTCGGCGACCACGGTGTTGGCCATGATGCGCGTCGCGATTGCGAACGCGGCAACTGCGAACCACGCTAATTTCGTTTCGCGAAATTTTCCAATCCACCCATCGCCGGCGCCGTCTCGTTTCGTCGCGACCGTCCACTCGGTTGCTGCTAAAGCTACTGCGAGGACGCACCACGCGGGTGCGTATGAGCTCAAAACAACAGCTCGTACACTGCGCGTCACTCTGTACTCCGTGGTGTAAGCGTCCACGACGCGCTCGGTTAACGTCGCGCCGCGATGGGTGACGACGAGGATTTTTTTTCTTGAAATCTCTTTTTTGCCATCCCCCGCATCGTGTTCGCCGGGGAGGCCACCACCTTTATCCTCGGAGTCGTCCGCCCGCGAGGGTGCGGCGTCGTGCGCGCGCGATGCACGCGCAGAACGCGAAGACGCCATCGCGGACCCGCAGACCGCACGCGCACGCGCCCCCGCGCAACACAGACTGTCTCGACGAGAGCTTTTTCTTAACGAAAATCGGCGGACGAAACGAAAAGCAGAAGCAGCAGACACCATCTTCCTCCTTCGCCAGATCTTCCATCGCCTTCGGGTGTGGACTCACGCGCGGCGGCATGGCGTCTGACCCCGAGCCCTCGCTCGCCTCCCTTGCGATGGAGGCTTTCGTGGACGACGACTTCGCTTGTGCTTTCGAGTTGTACACCAAGGTCGTGGAGGCATCCCCCGAAAACGCGTCGTCCTGGATCCACCGGTCCGCGACGCTTCTGAAACTTGCGCGACCCACTGAAGCGTTGGAAGACGCCAAACAAGCCGTGGCGCTGGCGCCTGGCAACGCAAAAGCGCACATGCGGAAAGGCATGGCGTTGTTCGAGCTAGGCAGGACAAACGATGCCAGGCAGAGCTTTTTGAAAGCACGGGAACTAGACCCGATGCCAAGACAGCTGCTGCAGTGGCTCGGGAAATGCGGGGAGGGCGAAATTTCCGCGAGTGACGATGACGAAAAGAAACCAGACGCGAGCGACACGAAACCGGTCACGTACGCGCACCAGTGGTACCAGTCCACGACACACGTCACGTTGGAGATCATGGCCCGTAACATCGACGCGAAGGATTGCTTGTTTGACGTGACGAAAGATTCCGTTTCTGTGAAAATCGCGTCGTCGCGATTCGCGCTTTCGTTGACCCTTTTCGGCGAAATCGATCCAGCGCGGTGTACGTTTTCCGCGGCGCCGTCAAAGCTGGAGTGCAGGTTAATGAAAAGCGAACCTGTTCAGTGGACGGGTTTGACGATTGGTGAACGGAACGGGGCGACACAGCCTTTGAACTTTTCCGATCCATCGAAACCAGGGGGCGACGCGTACCCGTCCTCGAAAGCGGGATACGCGACCAAAAAAACCACGGATTGGGACAAGCTTGAAAGCGAATTAACGAAAGAGGAGGAGGAGGAGAAACCGGAAGGGGATGCCGCGTTGAACAAGCTTTTCCGTGACATTTACGGCAAAGCGGACGAGGAAACAAGACGCGCGATGAACAAGTCGTTCCAGGAAAGCGGCGGGACGGTTTTGAGCACGAACTGGTCGGAAATCGGCGCCAAGAAAACGGAAGTGCAAGCGCCGACCGGGATGGAGGAGAAGAAGTACGAGCTGTGATGAAACTTTTCGTGGAGCAGCGTGTGGTAGTTGTATGTGTCCGCAGTTAGTAGTATACTGTGTCCGCAGCAGTGATGTATTGGCATCACAAGTCAACTGGTAATGTGCAGCAGTAGTGATACGTTGCTGTCACACGTCAACGTAAGTCATCTTAACTCGGCAAACACTGGGAGTAGTATTCGTCCACCTCGACGCAGGTATCTTCCGCCTCCGCGCAACAGCTTCCACCCGCCGCGAACTCGGCGCCGCCGCACTGGCCGTAAGTATCGGCGCAAACTGAACACGCCGCGTACCACTTGTTTTTGCGAACGCACTGAGTGCGCGCGCCGCAGCACGTCGCGGTTACGTAGGGTTTCGATTCGTCGTCCCCGACGAACCCGCCGCACTGCTCGTGAACTGAAACGCACTCGCCCTTGCGCTCGGCTTTCCAGAAATTGTCCCCGTTCGCCGCGTCCGCGCGTTTGAGTTTGCCGGTTTGCGAAACCCGGGCGAAGGAATCGGAAAGCAAACTGATTGGTTCAAGTTTCGAAAACGGCACGCACTCGTGGTACCCAGCAGTACGTATGACGCACTCGGAACCGGCGCGGCAGCAGTCTGGATTTCCAGCTGTGTCGCTGTTGCCGTCGAACTCGCCGCCGCACTGTTTTCCAAACGCCGCGCATTCCGAAGGATCGCACTGCGCGAAGTATTCGTTTGTGCGAACGCAAGGCGCGTTGCCTTCGCAGCACGTTGGCCCGGTCCACCCGACCGTGCCGCCGCACTGCGCGAACGCGGGTGCGCATACAATATTTTGCGCGTCCTTTCCTTGATTGATTTCAGTGCGCCACTCCTGGATAACTTCGGGCGGCACTTTCGTTTTCGGGGGTACCTTGGCGCCGTCGATTGGGGTGCACTGAAGAAAAGCACAAGCGTTCGATCCGTTTTTGCACGGCGACGTGACGGGAATTTCGGCGCAGTAGTTTCCTCGGCGGCAACACTTGGACCCGTTAAACGGTACGTCCACGACAATGGAGTTCGTGTCATCCAGTTTTTCACTTGAAACGCTGTTCCACTCGGAACGGGTAGCAAGCCGCGCCGCCACGGTGCCTCCGCACTGGTCGAAAGCCTTGCCACACCCGAAGCTTTCGCCTCGGGAAGACGGGGACGCCTCGGCGTACATCCCAGGACACGCAGTGCCGACTTGTGTCCCACCCAGCACGAACACCCCGCACGGGTCTTTCTCGCAGAACGCGAACCAGTCCCGGACCTGGTCTTGCTGGTTGTCCAGGTGCCACCGCCAATCCACGGCAACGGCCGGAACCGGGCCGCACAGTTTCGGGTTGTCCTCCGCGTTGAACGAGAGCAACCTTGTTAGGCGCTGGCCTAGCTCAGGGGGAATTGGGCCGTAAAAGTCGTTATCGTCCAGCCAAAGCACGCGTAAATTGGGTAAATACGACAGCTCAGGTGGTATCAAACCAGTCAGCCGGTTATCCTCGAGTTTCACTTGAAGCAACTCGCTCATGAGCGCCCACGGCTTCGTCGGTAAAACGCCGCCCAAATTGTTGTGCGACAAATCCAGCTCGGTGAGTTTCGGGAAACAGTCCCCGAGCCATTCCGGCAGTGGGCCGGTCATCCGCCCGCCGTCGATGTCGAGCTCGCGTAAGTGCGACAACGGACACAGAAACGTGAGCAACGACTCGAACGTTCCTTCGATGTTCAAATCACTGAGGTGGATGTTTGTCACGGCGTAGTAGGTTTCCTTTTTTTCTTTTCTTTTGCGTCTGTTCGGAGAGGTGTCTAAACTCCCGTCGTCAAACGCAGACACCGCCGCGTTCTCAGGCCGTGACGCCTCGGCGTCGCGCTCGCGTTTGGGTAAAACGCGACACGCGACGTAGTGCCACGCGCCCCACGAGTCGGACGCGCCTGCGGTGGGGCCGCACGGGTCGCACTGTGTGTCGTCGCAAACCCAAGTGTCCAGGAGGTAGCCCAGCCCTCGCTCGGTCAACTCGCGCTTCAGCGCGAGCAACTTCCGCGTTTCCGACGGGAACGTCAGGGCTGTGGCGGGGGAGAGGAAGGCGAGCGCGCTTGTTACCGCTAACGCGAGCGCGAGTAGCCGCGCGCGCGGAGAACGGGAGGCGCGCATGGTGCGATGACGACCTGCAGTTCCTACGCAGGCGCTAAAACGCGGAACCGTGACGTCGACCCGAAAACGCAAGGTTCGACGGCTCCCAGGTGTGCGTCCAAGGGAACGCCCACCCTCGGTTTTCCACGGGGATATTTCAAACAGACGTGAGGCGGCGGCAGGCGCGGTTCGTCGTGTCAAGGAACGTCCGAGAAAAAGCACTTGGGACCACGGGACGAAAGAACGATACGATAACTACGAAAAAAGAAAGAGGAGACGAAAGTTGGAATTTATGAGAAAGTTTCACCTGCGTCTCCTTCACGTGGATCCCGAAAAGGTCGCGCCCTCGCCTCCTGCTCCCTCGCCACACACCACCGCACGTTTAGAAACAAATCGTATCCAGCATCGTCCCCAGCGTCTGCACGATGTTGTCGCTCATGAGTTTCCGCACGTTTTCGGAAAGGTGTTTCTTGGCGTCTTGGCGTCCCACGTTCTTCACCATCAGTTCCTTCGCGGTGAGTTGGTCCTCTTCGATGACTGCTTTTTCGTACCGGTCCGCCAGGCGTTTCAGCTCCAGCACCACCTTCTCGTTTTCCTTGTCGTGCTTCCCAAAGTCCGTGACTCTCAGCCCCTGCGACCACTTGTTTTTGTTCAGGTTGAGTAACATTTTCTCCTCCAGCGTGTTTTTGCGATACGAAATGTTGATGCTGTAGTAATGCCGGTTCAGCCCGTGAATCAAGGCTTGAATCGAGGGTTTGTTCAGGTGACCCAAGTTACTCGTCGTCTGTCTCGGTTCCTGGCCAAGCATGATCGTCTGCGGGTTGATTAACCGAAACGCGTCGATCACGACCTTGCCTTTCACGCTCTGCACCGGGTCGATCACGATCGACACTAACCGCGGATTGAGCTGCTCAAACGCCTGCTGCGTGTTGATATCAACCCCCGAAAGCCAGCACCCGAACCCGGGGTGTGAGTGGTACCACCCCACCACCATCTCTTCTCGTCCAGTTTGCTTCAGCATATCCAGCATCTTGGTCTGGAAAACAGGGTCAACGGCCTCGACGCTGACCCCCGTGCCGCTTTGCGGCATCGCGAAAACGTCAACCACCTTCACCGTGTACTCGTCCACGAAACTCCCGAGCATCAACCCCATGACCTCCATGGGGACGCCGGCGCGGCCTGGTTCAGAAAGAGGAAGGGAAGGAAAGCGGAGAGAAGGTCAGAGAGATGGAGATGGAGACTGGAGAAGGAGATGGAAAATCAATCCAGATTCTTTTTGCTTTTGAGAAAAAATCCGGCGACAAACCCGAACGTTTAAAAACCCGACGTGACGTCCCGATCGGGGCTTCCTTTGGACGGGGTTGGTACCGAGACACGTCGGTTGTTTCGAAGCGTCCAACGTTCGCGGGTCGGGCTTTGCGTTTCCAAGTTTCTTCGTGTCCGATCGCGCGGGTTCGTCGCACGCGGTCCTCGAACCGCACACCTGCTGTCAAGAACACGTACCGTGCTTCAACATCTTGAGCAACGCCAACGAAGAGATCTGGACGTTCTCCGCGGTATCAACCTGGGGTGTGTCCCCGGATGAAGCCGGAGGGCCACCTCCCATCATGCCCCCACGGCCCATCATGCCGGGCATGTTCATCGTTGCCGAAACACCAACGCGACGTCAAGGGGTGCGCCGCGAAGTGTGCATTGCCCAGATCTGGGCGGTGAAAAAACTCTGTGGGTGGGAAAAAAAGACGGTGCCCAAAAGCAAGATTCGTCCCCACTTGCTCTTTCTCTCAAACGGTCCGAAACGCCATCTTCGTGGCACAACCGCGCGCCCACTTCACGATGTCTCGCCGCGCCGGCCTCGGCGTGCTTGAGCCAGATATGGGTGCCGCCGCTCGAGAGGTGCGGCCGACTTGTACCCCGCTTGCCGTGCCCCGCCGATGAAGAGTCTCGGCACGCGAGCATTTCTTTTCTCGTGACATTTGTGTCGCAAATCTCGACACGACGTTGACCACCCTTCCCCCCCACATCGACCTTTCCTCCTTTTCCTCCCCCCCCCCAGAACGAACGCCGCGAGCGCAGACGTCGCGAGTATCGCCCTCCCATGTGGGACACGGATGCGCACGGCAAACCCGCGGGAAGGTTCGCGAGGGTTCCTGAAGCGATGGGTGGTGGTAAGTATTTCCCATTTAACACATTCCGCAGACTGATTGCGCATACAGGACTGACTTTTCTTTTTAAAATCTCAGATACGGAAACGAGACGCGTGTTGGTTTCGAGCAACGCCAACGCCCGGTCTGTTTCTGACTCGCACCTGACAGACGCGTGGCGCAAGATGCGCGTGGCGTGTGCGATGAAGCGCGCGCACCACCAACAGGAAGGCGCCGCGGTGCTTGATGCGTTCGTTGCGGTTGAGCGCGCTAGGGAAACATCGGGTGAGGCGAAGAAACCTGGAACGATGGGAAAGTGTTCAGTGACCCCCGCTGAATTCAAAAAAGTGTGGTGGGCGTTGGGGGTGCGGGACATGACCGATGCGGAAGTCAAGGCGGTTTTCGGAAAAGTGGGCTTCGATAACCACGGGCAAATGCCGTACGAGGTGTTCGTGAAGTGGTTGATTTTGAAACAAAGCCGAGTTTTGGGGAAGGAGGAGGTAAAAAAAGGCCCGTTCGCGGACGCCGACGACGCGCAATTTTTCGGGAAAATAACAACCCCGCGAAGCGTCGGCGCAACGCAGACGCCGAGCGACTGGCTCGAAAAAGGCGGTGCCATCGCGGTCCGGTCGATGCAGGCACCTAGAATTTCCCTGGAATTGAACCACGCGCACGGGTTCCCGGGCGCCAAGGTTCTGGGAAACTCGGTGCACGCCACGAAGCGCAAAACGCTGGTTTACTTTGCGGGCGCGCTCGGCGTGGTGTATGACCCGAAGACGCACAAACAGGTGCGTATTGTATTTCCCAAATCCCGGACGACTGATTACATCCCCTAGTCGAGTGCACTACTTGTGATGTATGTAGCATTGCCAGTACTAGTAACATTTACCAGTAATGGCAACAACTACATACAGCACAAGTAGACTGTTCGGCCCGATTACTATACCCAATCCCCCATACAGTACACCCATAGACTCGAGACTGACGTTTTCTTTTTCATCGTCCAGCGTTTTTTTCGCGGCCACGCCCGCGACATACGCGCCATCGCCGCGCACCCCGACGGCGTCACCTTCGCCACCGGCGACGGCGGCGCCAATCCGTCTGCGTGTGTGTGGTCAAGCGAGGTACAACCCGGTTGTGCTTCCACGTCGCAATGTGTGGAATTGGCCAGGTAAGTATTGGGCCTTTCTCAAATCCCAACGCTGTTTGCACATACAAGACTGACACTTTCTTTTATTGGTATCAGGGTGACCGACCGCCTCGGGTACGCGCGGTCGTTCGTCGCGCTTGCGTTTTCGCCAAACGGCGAACATTTGTTAACAGTGGGGAGCGACGACAAGCACACCGTGTTCCTGTGGGACTGGCGGAAACACACTGGGGGCACAAATAACGTAAAAAACACAAATAACAACGGGCCGTTGGTGTCTTTTCCAAGCGCACAAGCCGCGGTGCCCGCCGTTTGGGGCGCGTTGTTCAACCCGTTTCGCGTTTTCGTGGAGCAGAAAAGAAAAAACGCACCGAAAAAGTCCTCGCAAAAGCCGTTCGCGTCCGGGCTCGCCGCGTTCGGGGACGCAGGCCGTGCCATCTCCCAAAAAGAAAAGCCTGAGAGGTCGTTCGAGTTCGTCACGTACGGCGCGAAGCACGTCAAGCTGTGGCGCAAGGACGGTGATGGGCGGTGGGTGGGGCGGCCTTTGTGTTTCGGGAAACAAAAAACCTTTTCCATTCACGCCGCGTGTTTCCTTCCCGGGGGCACTTTATTGGTGGGCGCGGACGACGGAAGTTTGGCGGTTTTCTGCTCAGAAAAAAGAGCACTTAAAAGGATCGTCCGAAGTGCGCATGGCCACCGAAACCAAGGCAACGCACCTTCGGTACAAAATCCGCAAAAAGAAAACACCAAAGGCGTGCGCTGTTTGGTGTTTCTGGAAACCGAAAACGCGGTCGTATCGGCGGGCGCAGATGGGCGCGTTTTGGCCTGGCGCTTGCGCGACACAAAAGACGACATCCACGACGACCCGTTCGAGGAAATTTCCTTGACGCACCCGTTGGGGGACGGCCACGCCCCGCCGCGAATCAGGTCGCTCGCGGTGATGCCGGAGGACAGAACGGAGGCGACGACACGGAAGGGGACGGGTAACGAAAACGACGGCGTTTCGCGAAGGTCGGAGACTCGACCGGTTTCTGATGCGTGTTTACCGGTTCAAACTGTTCAAACCGAGACGACAAAAAACGCCGCACCTTCGCGCGCCGCGGACCGGCCTTGGGGGGTTGAGAGTGACCCTGCTGTTTCTCATCCCGGCCGTTTCCCCATGAAACCGCTTGGCGTCGCGCCGTGGGCGGTAGCGGACTGCGACGCGCTGGGTGACACGGGCAACACAAGTGTGGTACCCAATTCCTCAGACGCAAAAACGTCGTCCGACTCTTCTAGCCTTTTTTCTCGCGTCGCGTGCTTCGCTGGCACCGCCGGGTGTGACCTTTGGGAGGTGACATCCAGTCTCGCGAGAGTGCGCATCGCGGGCGCGACTGGTACCGTGGAGTCAGTGAGCTGGCACCCGAAATTCAGTGTGTGCGCCACCGTGGGGAGTGACGGGTGGGTGCGTTTGTGCGACGCGGAGACGCGAGCGCAAATCGCGGCCAAGGACGTCGGCGACGGCGCGCGCGGTCTTTGCGTCGCGTTTTCGCCCGACGGACAGCTGTTAGCGACCGGTTTCGAGAACGGACGCCTCGTCGTGCTCAACGCGCGAACGCTGGTGCTGGTCGCAGAGACCACGCCGGTCGCGCGCGAGCGAAGCACACGGCCGTTCCCCGGATGGTCCGAGGCCTGCATCAAAAACCAAAACAGAATCTCCGCCGTTTCGTTTTCGCCGGACGCGTCGTATCTCGCCGCGACCGGCGGCGACCGAACCGTGCGAGTCTACGCCAACGTCCACGGCGCATTCGCGCTGGTGGCAAAGGGCAAAGGCCACAGCGCGACCGTGCGCGCGCTTGACTGGAGCGAGGACGGAACTCTTTTGCGATCGCAGTGCGTGGGAAACGAGCTGCTGCACTGGCTTTTTCGGGAAGACGGAGGTAGGGACGACGGACGAAAAGAAACGAGGTGTTCAAAAAAGACCCCGTGGGTCGGCGAGACGCGCGACGTGAAATGGTGCACGCACTGCAGCACCGCGGGTTTCCCGGTGATGGGTGTTTCTTCAAATGTACACTCCATCGACGTGTCTTCGGATAGAAAGCACCTCGTCGCGGGCGACGCATCCGGGGGGGTTTCCGTTTTGAACCACCCGTGCGTTTGCGAAAACGCGGGTGAGAAGAAACACCAAGCGCACGGCGGGCGCGTTAAGGACGTCCAGTTTTCCGGCGACAACGCGTGGGTCGCCTCGGTGGGTGGTGGGGACGGGACGCTGCTGGTGTGGAAGGTGGTGGGTGCGTGAACGTCGTGGTGTAAGTGTTTTTCTTATGGATTAAGTTGAGGTGTTTGTATTGTCTTTATCTTTCGCGTCCATTAAATCCGCGTCGACTAGCAATCCATCCATAAATCCATCCAAAACTTAGTAAACTCAAAACGGCCCTCCTATTTGCGCGCACAAACCAATTGACAGCTTGCTTTCCTCGGTGACCCTCTCCAGCTCGCTCTTCAGAATCCCGTTCAGCCTTCGCGCCAGCTCCAGTTCCTCCTGTAACACCGCGCCTGTTTGTTCCGTGCGAAGAAGCTCCTGCGTTTTCTGCCGCACCTCCAGCTCCTTCAAATCCAACTCCACCCGCAGTTCGTTCAGCTCCTTCAACCGCCCGGCGGTGCGTTCGCCTCTTGACTCCTTTTGTTGTTTCTCACCACCAACAGTCGCACTCGCCTTTCCCAAGGTCAGCGCCGCCTTTTCCAAAGCTTTCACCTCGGAGGGCAGGGGCGCGGACGCGGAAAGGGGTAAAGGGGCCCCGCCGCTCGCCCAGACGGAAGATTCATCCGTAGTTTTCGTTTGCGAATCAGCTGACGTGTCCTGCCCTGACCGGACCTCGGACGTTTCGGTTTGGACGGTTGGTTCCGCGAACGACGGCGCGGTTGCGAAGAAAGAGATCGGACTGAGTGACAGCACCCCCGCCGCGAACACAGACGCAAGCGCGACCCGCGTGCATCGCACCACGGCCTCCACGTCCACGAGCGCGTGCTCCGTACTGGAAACACCGTTCACGCGCTTTGCGCATCTCGTCGACGTCGACGGCCTCGACATCGATGTCGACGCGACGCGACGCGGGGTGTCGCTGTCGCGGCAACCACGCGCCGCGCAACGCGGCGCGTGGCGGACCCATCCCGCGGTCACGAGCGTGTGCGCGTGCATCATGGAGTGGAGCACCGGACTTGTCGATGGGCGGTGATGACCTGGCTACTCCGAGTGATAGATAATAATTTTATGCAGCTCCAAATAATTTCGATCGCGCGAGCTTTCACAAATCGCGCGCGCGGTGCTTGCACGATGCGCGGCTCGCACATGCCGATGTACCACGGCGGCCACGACCGATCCCGGCGTAAGAAAGGCCCGAGTGTCGCGGAGATCGTCGCGGGGGTGCTCGGGGTCGTGACCCTGATCTTGCTGCTCGGTGCGTAGCGTCACCCCTGTTTTCGGCTTTTCGCGATCCAAGGTGCCCACACCCTCTCTTTTAGCGCGCGACGTTCTACACTCTGCTGCGTGTACTCGTACACGTTGAATCCGCTGCTGGCGCCCCAGGGCTTGATCGTGGTCAAAATGGTCTCGCCGTCTGACGTTCCCCAACCCCACCTCTCCCTAACACGATCCGCAGTGAACCGGTCTTCGTCACGCCAACGGTCGTTGCTTCAAAGGCAGCTGGATGAGCGGGCAATCAGCGCGCGCACGGCGGAGAACAAGCACAAGACTTCATCCACGAGCAAGGATGCATCGATTGCTGATCTTCGGTCAAAAATCGAAACGTTAAACTCGGAGGTGCGTTTGCACGGGACCGGGAAAACTTCTTGCGACGACGCGCTGGCTTTGGCGGAAGGCTCGTTGCGGGCGGAGGTTATTAAATCCACGTTGCTGCGACGAAAAGTGGAACTAGCGCAGGCGGCGGAGCATAACCAGAAATCCGCGCTTGGGAAGTGCGAACTGGCGCTGGAGCGGGCGAAGGCGGGGGCGGCGTTGCCCGAAAACGTTCACAAATTCAGCGAAGCCGTCGCGGATGCGGATCCACTGGAATGGGACGACTCGTTCGTCGCGCACATTTCGCACCCGAAGGACAAATACGACCACCCGCTACGCGACGGCACGTCGCACCACCTCGCACAAGACACGCTTGAAATGGAAGGGTTGGAGGAGGAGGAGACGCTTGAGTTTGAGACGGCTGAGTTGGAGGTTGACGCGCCCGAGCCGGAACCAGAGCGGGTTGACGAGCCGGCGCCGGAACCGGCGGAAAAAGAACCGCCGCGATTTCCGGCGAAGCAAACCCCCCCGTTGCCCGCGAAACAAACCCAACAGAAACCGGATCCCAAAAGAAACACCCTGAACCGGAAACCGGTGGCGAAGTCCACGAAAACGCGCGGGAAACCACCCCCCACCGCCGCGGATTTAAGCAAAAGGCGAAGGCAAGCCAGGCAAAGTCTGTTCGCGTCCGCGGAGATGTAGTTTATTTGTGTTTGGAAAGAGTTTCTTATTTTCAAGCTTCCGAAGATTGTCACTTATCGATATCCGTATATTCGAGTGTTTCTACTTCGCCTTGAGCGTAACAAGCACCCCGAAGTGATCCGAGGGCAGCACGGGTTTCGTTGTGCGTTTTCCTTTCCACTCGTTTACGTGCGTCGCGGTGGACCCGTCTTTGCGAAGCACCGGCGTCGTGCCGACGATTTCGATTGTCTCAATTTCGAAACTCTCCAGGCTTTGCGATCAAAAGAAAAAGGTCAGTCTTCCCGTAACTTGTATGAGTAATTACGGGCGGACAATCGGCAGTACTTCGTGACGTGTATCCGGGATTGGGCAGTTCCGCCCGTGGTGTGACTTTCAACCTGGACTCCATAAAACGCAGGTAACGCAGGCGTATGTGATGTATGCAGTAAACAGTGAATAGTCACGAACGGGGCGGTAAACGTCGTGCCTGGATTTGGGAAAGCCCCGTCCGGCCGTACCGGCAAAAAACCCTGTCCAGCCGTTTCTGTAACCACCCGCTCATCATCTGGTTTCTTCGTAGGTCGTACGTGTACCCCGGCCCGCCGTCGCCTTTCTCGCACCACGCATCCACCCACCCGTTTTTCCTATCCAAAGGTACCTCCCCGTCGCTTTTTTCGTCCCAGTTCGTGTCCCCCGCGAAGAGCGCGTTTTGCACACCGGTTGGGAAAACGTCGCCCGATGCTTTTTTTCGATCGTTAACCCTCCGCTCCACGATCCCGTCCAAAGTTCTGAACACGTCCTGCATCTGCGCCACCCGTTCACCACTAGACGTGTCGTCCTTGCCAATGAAGCTCTCTAAATGCGAGCTCATCACGCACAACTCAACACCGCCGCCGCAGTGCAACCCGCTGACGCCGTCGGCGTACCGGCCCATGCGCTGTGATTGGGAACGAAACGTGTCAGTCTCGTGTTGGGCGATGTACGGGGTACGGGTGTACTGTATGGGGAAACAGTGCGCTTGTGATGTATTTCTTGGAATTACCAGTACGGCAGTAACTGTCACTGTACTGGCAACGCTACATACGTCACGAGTAGTGCACTCGACCAGGGGCGGTAAACAGTGTGCCTGGATTTGGGAAAGGCCCAATACGTACCGAGTTGGGAAACACTCTTCGCACCAACCGAGTGGTTTTGTTCGCCGCTTGTAAATGCCGCTTGAACAACACCAGGGTGAAGTACGGCTGCGTCGGCGGGGGGGTGCACTTGTACGTTTCGAACCAGCTCTGCGCGTGCAGGAGCATTAGAGTGTTGGGGGTGACTTCTTGTAAGCAAAGCACGTGCGGGTCGGATTCGCGAACGACGTCGCTCAAACCCTGCACACGGTCCGCAAGCGCCACGTGCTCCGCGAACCAGACGTTGTAGGTTAGGACTTTTATGAACGGCAAAGGTTCGGAGGTATCGACGCCGGTGTCGTTGGCGAGAACAGAGTCGATAGCCCCAGACCCGCCGAAAGCCACGTTACCAGCTCCTCTTGAAGCAGCTGCCCCCAACGCCGCGCGCGCGGCGGCGCCGGTCAAGCCGGACCCCGACCCTCCGGCGCCGCTGCCGCTCGCTCCGCCGCCGAACAAAGACGGTTCCCGGTTCGTGCTTCTCGGCGTCGCGGCGAACTTGCCAGGTTCTCGTTCGGCGCCTCCCCTCGCGGTGTCCCTGGCCCGGCGCTCCGCCGCGAGCTGGCGCATCAAATCGTTTCCGTTCCCTCCCAGTGTTGCGGATACGCGTTTCGTTTGATCGGTTTCTGAAGGTTTCGTTTGATCGGTTTCTGCGTCCTCCAAAGCGATGACCGGCGTTTTGTTTGCGTTTCCTTCGTTCGTGTCAACTGCCTCCCGTTCGTGTGTTTTTCGTTTCTTCGGCGGCTTCGCCTCGGGCGACTCAGTCAGGTCGATGGCGCCGTCCCCTGAGTTTAACGTTGCCTCATTTTCATTTTCACTCGCCGCCAACCCTTTCGTTTCCCGTAAAAGCGCGTTGTCCGCGTATTTTGTGGGCATCGTTTTCGGTAACGCGAACGCGCGCGCGCCGCCGTGCGCGTTCCGCAAAAGCGCGTCAACCACAAGTTCCTCCACGTTTTGTCGTCCTGGGAATTCGGTGATTACGCGTTTCGCGGCTTGGGTCGCGTCTTCCCTAAGGAAGCCCATCGCCACCGCGCTTTCCACCGCGGGCGCGATGCGGTCGTCATCGCCGCGATGTACGGCGTCCTCGTCGACTGGGTAGTCCTGCATCGATAGGGGCCTCGTGCAGAGAAACGAACCCGGGCGGTGACCAGCAGATGCGCGCGAGTGGGCACACTCCGTTTTCGACGCAGAGCTCGTGCGGATCGGGGAACGCGAGAAACGCGGTGTCGCACTGCCAGGGCGAAAACGCGGAAACGCCACCGGGTGAGCTCGGGCGTGACAAGCGCGGAGGACGCGGGAAAAACACGCGGTCGCCAGGCGCATCCAAAGCGCGGCGTGGGTGTGGCGGAGGGGATGCGCTCTGTTCAAAAGGCTTTCGTTCTGGCACCCTAAAAAGTCCTGACGGAAAATAAAATATACCTTTCACGAATCTGAAAGCTTGCTTGGCACTGTTCCCCTCGCAGGGCACGTCATGCGTTCCCGCGGCGTTCTCCGCGCGCTCGCGCTCGCTGCTCTGGCGGTCGCGGCGCGCGCGGGGTGCAAGCCCGTCTACACGTGCGACCCGGCCGGGTCCGGGTTCGGTGCGGTGTGCCACGCTACGTACGCGTGCGTGTTCAACACACCGTGTTTGATGGGCGCGGTGTGCCAGCAAACTTTCGACGTAGGCGACGGCGTGGACGCGAGGTCTGGTTTGGCGTTCAACTACTCCACCGGCAGCGACGGGAGCGTGATTGGGGGTACCCTTGGCGGGCAATCCTACTGCGGCCCGGCCGGGTGCGACGACAACGCGATAACGTTGACGTTCCAAAGCGCAGATCTGGACACCAAGTGGGTCAGCAACTCGTGCGAAACGAAAGAAACCCCCGAGCAGTGCCGGCTCGGCACGAAGACCCCGATTCCGCAATCCAAGGCGCTGACCTTAATAACCGCGCAGCAGCACTGCCTGAACCAGTTCACGCCGTGCACTTTTTTCAAAGCCACAGCGGTGATTGACTTCCACGCGAACGTGGCGTGGCCGGAACTGCCGGCGCCGCCGCCCGCGGCGAGCCCGCCGCCGCCGCCGCCGCCGTCGCCGCCGTCGCCGCCGGCGCCGCCGCCCGCGCCTGGCGCGTTCGCCAAAGGAGGCATCGGCCGCAAATCACTAGGAGCTTGCCTATTAGCGTTTTACATCATAGCAATGTTGTACGCCATCGGCGGGTACGTATTCGTCCGGGCGCGGGCGCGACGCGGTGACTCTATAGAAACTTGGCCGGCGTTTTGGGTGCGGTGCTTCCCTTTTCGGTGCTCTTCGGAAATAGCGGGTGGAACAGTGACGTCCGCGCGCAGCGAGTGCGAGCTGCTTTGGTGCTGGTGCGTCCCGCAGTACTGGAGACATAGCGAACGGGACGTCATGGACGCGTACTGGGCGTACCACGGGGTGGACGGGGGAGAGTAGTTTGTGGGGGGGATATATGTAGACACTGTCAGACCGTGGTCGTGTTGTAAAACGTTTTTTAGGTTTCTTTTTGCTTTTTTGAGTTTCTGTGAATTGACTTGATATCCTCCCCAGGTCCCAACGCCAGCACAACGACTCGCGCGGTGTGCGTGGCAGCCACGATGACCGACCACGCGGCGCGCGCGCTCAAACGCACGCGCGAAAAAGGCGGTGATACCGTCGATGCGCGCGAGTTCGACGCGCGCGAAACCTTCCCCGGGCTTCCCTTCGATGTCGTTGTTACGCACGTTCTCCGAGAAAAGAATTTGCCCGATCCAGCGGACCTCGCGACACTTCGCGCGGTGAGTCGTGGGATGCGCGACGCGGTGGATACAACGGAGCGTCAGTTGAAGGAGATGAGTAATGACGAAGCCAGGAATCAGCAATTGTTAAGCGCGTTGCTACGTCTGCATCGGCGTGGTCTTCTGGCTCATAAAGAGTACCTCTGCGAGGCAGCGGCGAGTAGAGGCTTGTTTGCGGAGTTGAAGTTGTTTCACCAGCTTGGCTTCCCGTGGGACAAGTGGACGTGCGGTCGAGCGGCGTTTGGTGGACACTTCGAGTTGCTCAAGTGGTTGCGCGATAAGGGTTGTCCGTGGGACGCGTGGACGTGTAGGGGCGCGGCGACTAGTGGGAACCTCGAGAAGCTGCAATGGGCGCGCGCGAACAGCTGCCCGTGGGACGCGTGGACGTGCGCCGAGGCGGCGAGGGGTGGGAACTTCGAAGTAATGAACTGGGCGCGCGCGAATGGTTGCCCATGGGATCACAAATCCTGCGACTTAGCAGCAATGGGTGGGCAGCTCGAAATGCTCAAATGGTTGCGCGAGAAAGGGTGTCCGCCCTGCGGGAACACGTTCATGAATGCGGTGTGTTACGGTAATCTCGAGATTTTGAGGTGGTTAGTCGCGAATGGCTGTCCGTCAATGGACCCCAGTGACAGCGACGTTGTCGCGAACGCGGCGCTTAATGGTCACTTCGAGGTGCTGAAGTGGTTGCGCGAGAATGGGTACATCTTTGATGAGAGTGCGTGCTCATGTGCAGCGTGGGGCGGCCAACTCGAGGTACTGATATGGCTTCGAGCGAACGGCTGCCCGTGGGACGAAGACACGTGCTTGGATGCGGCGAGGTTCGGACAACTCGGGACCCTGAAGCGGGCGCACGCGGACGGGTGCCCATGGGATAAGGAGGAGTGCGCGACAGAAGCGGAAGATAATGGTTACGTGAAAATAGCGGAGTGGATACGAGCGCGTGAATAGAGAACGTTCGAAGAGTGAGGTTTTTCATTCTTCTTTTTCGGTGATTTCGTTGCCTCGCTCTCACAAGTCAGGCGCACGCTGGCTCGCGTTGTCAGCCTCGCCATGGCCAGCTTGGTGCGCGTGTTACCCGTGTCGGCGGTTGTGTCGCGCGTCCCGAGACGCGCGCGCGCGCCCGTGGTTTCCTCGCATCTGCGTCGCGCTCGGCACCCTTTCGGGGCGCGGGTTTCGTCAGGTCGAAAGCATCTGTCGCGAACAACATTCGCTTCCGTGCCGCGTCCGGGGAGCGTGTGCCTCCCCGCCAACCGCGTGGTGTTGGTCAAAGCATCGTCGGGTTCCGACGGAGAGGTGTTGGGTGACGACGACCAACAACCAGAAGCGCGTTCCCTGCTCACGAAAGTGGCGGATTCCAAGCTCTTCAACACGTACCTGCATTTATTGGTTTTCGTCCTCATCCTGGGTTTCGTGGACGCCGGGTATTCAAGGGACTGGACGCGGATAGGCGCCATTTCGCCCGAGCTTGAGCAACAATTAAGGGACCTAGCCGTGGTGTTGGGCGAGGTGCACGTAGCGTGTGCTTTAGTCGCAGGCGCGGTGGCGACGAAAAGAAACCTGCCGGTCGCGCCGGCGGTTGCGAAGACGGCGCTCGTTGGGTTTTTAGCGCTGTGCGAAGTCTGCTTCAAAAGCGTCCCCGCTGATAAAAAAACAGAATGAGGACCCCGAGGGACTTGGGACTTGGTAGTACTTGTCAAGCTTGATTCATTTCAGCGCGATGCAGTAGTATGGTAGTTACGGTAGTAGCAATACTCAAGTAGTAGCGATCCATTACTCGAGTAGTAACAAATACCTTCGGTACATAACAAAGCCGTGAATACGTCTCTCGGCCCGCGCGATGGGTCACAAATCCGCGCGCGTCGAGTCTACATCCTCATCCTCCTCCTTCTTTTCCACAACCTCCTCGTCTCGCTCCACGACGATTTCCGCGAGCTCAACGGAGTCGTCCGGCTGCGCCACCGCGACGAAGTGCCTTCCGCTGTGGCTTTCCCGAGCTTTTTTCTCTTCCGCTAAGCGCGCCGCCAAAGCTCGCTCGCGGTCCTCGCGCCTCACCCGGCGCCAGATGCGCCCCACCCAGAGGAAGAAAAAAACAATCCCGCAAAGCAACACGGCGTCTAACACGCGGTCCTTTTCCGTTTTCGCGACCCGGCGGTCCTCCGGGGGGAAGTTGTCGAAGGTCAGGTACGCACACCCCGGTTCCTGGTTCTCCGCCAGAGGGTCGAGAGCGCACGGACACCGGGCGAGCCACTCGGTTTCGTTTGCGGGGGGTGACGTGGCTTGATGCGATGCGTAGTACCGCGCACATCTCTTCACGTATCTGTTTTCCTCTTCCTCGCGAGCTTCTTTCCACCGTTCGTAACGCCAGGTGCTCATGGTGCCTGACCCCATGGCGACGAACAGCCGGGGACCGCCGGCGGGTCCCCCCGCGAACCCTCGAGTGAAACGTGGGCCGGAGTGTTCAACACGAATTATTCCATTTCGTCGAGAAAACAGAAAGTCGGAGCAAGTTTTGTTTTTTTGTGGCCAGTCGGCGCCATATTTGAACGCGCGCGCGTGTCGCGCGGTTCGGTCTCCAGGGACGCCATGAGCGCTGAGGTGCGCGCGCCATCCCCCGGTGCTTGTTTCGGTTAGCAACGTAAACCTACGTCACACACGTGGTCCACACTTACGAGCGTGATATCTGGGGATTGACCGGGGACCCCCAGATTCAACCCCAGATCGGCATCCCCAAAAACTCGCCCGCCCGAAAACTCACCATGGCCCATCCCCACGCCTCCCTCCCCTCCCCAGGCCCCCAAAACCGACCCCGTCGCCCCCGTGGAGCAGAAGGTGGTAACAACCGAGCTGATTCAGAAGTACTTGAACGAAAACGAGCAGCTCATCCTGGCCATCCTGGAGAACCAGAACGTGGGGAAGCTGCAGGAGTGCGTGCAGTACCAAGCCCGGTTGCAGCAGAACCTCATGTACCTCGCCGCCGTGGCGGACGCGACGCCCAAGTAAGTATCTGAGTGAGCGAGATCGCGGGGCGTGAAATAAAATGCCGCCCGAAACGTGATAACCGGTAGCACATAGTCTTTGCGAATCATGGAACACATGCGAAGCGTCATCAGAGTCGCGGCGGAACCCGCGTTGAAACACGCGATTGCCCACATTTCACCTGCCGCTTGAAATTTGGGCCACGCCTTTTCACCTCCTCCCTCGGCTTTTCGTCACGTCGTTGTCGGTTCCGACGAAACCACGTTCGTCACGTCGCCATACTCACGCGCGCGTCAACGCGTAAGCGTGTTTCCCAACGCCCAACTCTCTGCCTTCGTGCCACGCCCTGACTACTCCGCCATCGCGCTCCTCACCCGGCTCCGCACCCAAGACCGTCCGCGGCCGTTTTTTTAACGCGCGTGAGGCACGCGATCCCGAAGAGCTCTCGTGTCTGACCCGACCCGTCGCCAGTCGTGACGCGCCCTGCCGCCTCCAATGCCTTTCGGCTCCAAAAGCACACACAACGCCCCGGACGACGGCTTGGCGTGGCGCGTGTCTCCTGATGTCACCGAGAACCTTGAGCGCATCGGCGCGCTGGGGCTGGACGACCTGGCGGATGTCACGTCGGTTCGTAGTGATGCTTTGAACGCGGCCGCTGCAGCGGGTCGCGACGAGGAAGATCTTTCGGAAGAGGATGAAGAGCACCCGGAAGATGCTTTGCAAAATCAATCAGCAGCGAAAGATACTCGCGACGATGGCAAAGAGGACGAAGATGAAGTTACGGAAGATGCTGAAGACTGTGAAGCCGACGCTTCCGCGAACTTCGCGAACAACACGCAACCGTCGCCACACGAAAAAGACTCCCAGTCTGAAACAAACGCCGGCGCCGAGGACAAGACTTACGCTGAGTCAGAGAGCGCGTTTGGTGATGACGAGTCAACGACCGGTCAAGACGGCCGGTCAAAGTCATCCGAGTCCGAGCACGCGCGGAAAACGCGCACGCGCCTGACCCTGATTCGCGTGCGGGACGAGATGTTCAAAGCCGACCCGCTGTTCAAAAAGAAATCCATCGCCGAGTTGAACTCAGAAGCGGTTGCGTTTTTGAAACGCGACGACGACTTGCGTTGCGTCGGCGCCTTCGCGAAGCTGTTCCGCAAGCTCATGGACAACCACCTCGTGCACAAGGACCTGCACGTATGCCACAGCAACCGAGCGGCGGCGTATTTGAATTTAGGGCTTCACGAGGAAGCGCTGTGGGACGCGCGGCGGTGCCAGGAACTGGCGGAGCAGGTACGTATTGGGGCTTTCCCAAATCCAGGCACACCGTTTTATCTCTCAGCTGGTGACTGTTCGGACCGATTACGGTGACTGTTGTCCATACATCGTCCAATACACGCCCAACACGGGACTGACACTTTTCGGTTACAATCGCAGCGGTACCACAAAACGCACGACGTCCAGGAAGTGGCGCCTATTTTCCGCAAGGCGTACGCCCGTAAGGGGTTCGCGCTGATGGGGCTGCAAAGGTACAGGCTGGCGAAAACGGAGTTCGAGCACGGTTTGCGCATGGGTCCGGACTGTCCGGAGTGCAAGCGGGGCCTGGAACAAGCCGTGAGGTCAATCGCGAAGGTACGTATTGGGCCTTTCCCAAATTCCAACACTGTTTCAAGCCCCGTTCGCGACTGTTTACACGCACTACGGCCGTAACATTTACCAGTATTGGCAACTGTTACGTACAGCACAAACGCACTGTTTTACCTCTAACGCTGGTGACTGTTCAGACCGATGGCCAGTGACTGTTGTCCATACATCGTCCAATACATCGCGATACACAGTACACCAACACCCGCCGACTCGACACTGACCAGCTCTTTTACGTATCGGACAGGACCTTACGGACGGGCGGGGTTTGGAAACCCTGGCGCTGCCTTCGTCGGCGGCGCCCGTGACCGGGCGCATCGCGAACCTTCCCCACGCCGCGCCGATGCACCACGTGCACGCACGGGATGCGCTTCCCATTCGCCTTTTGACTCCGTTCCAAGCCGACAACGAGTACCACATCAAAGACACGTACAACTACATGACCGTGCAGGCTGATATCCGTGTTCCGCGGCGGCACTTCCGGTACCTGGAGGACGACGAACGCTTGACCGCGTTTTCATTCGCGGTGAAACACGCGATCGAAAAGCTCACCGCGGACGCAAAAGATGTACGCGTGCTGCACCTCGGGTGCGGCGCCGGGTACCTCACCATGCAGGTAAGTATTTCCCATTTGCCACATTCCGCCGTCTGATTGCCCATACAAGACTGACACTTTTTTTTACAATCATGCAGGCGCTGCGAAACGGCGCGCACCACGTCGTGGCGAGCGACCGGTGGCTGTACCACGCCATGGCGTGCAAGGAGAGTTTACTGGCGAACGGGTACGGGGACGACCAAGTCAAGGTTGTGTACAAGCGACCCACGGACATCGCCATGTTGCGCGACGTCCCGGTGTCGTGCAACCTGTGTATCAACGAGATCTTCGACGACGGCCTGTTGTCCACCGGGCTGTTACCCGCATTCAAGCACGCGCATCAGCACCTGTTGCTTCCGGACGCCACACTGATTCCCGCCGCCGCCACGGTGTTTGTGATGCCGGTGGAGATGAGAGTAGACTCCGTGCAAGGCCTTGATGTCTCAGCGATGAACCTTTACAGGCACGCGCCGTCGCACACCAGCGCGTGCGAGTTCGGGAGCGACGCGTTTAAACCCCTGGCGCCGCCGAAGGAAGCATGGCACTTTGACTTTGAGAACCCGCCGGACGTGTCGGAGACGAAGACGGTTGATTTTTCCTTCGCGCGCGACGGGACGTGGAATGCGGTGGTGTTCTGGTACGAGCTAAGGCTGTGCGAGGGCGTGGTGCTTTCCACGGCGCCGGAGCAAGTAAGGAAACTTACTACCTATGACTCCGCAAACAGTCATGACGTGAAGTACTACCACCCCACCTCGATACATGCGTCGGCGCAGTACCTGCTCGGTGAGATTTTGGTCAAGGACGGCGACGTCGCGCCGGTCACGTGCGCGCACAACACCGTGGCGATGCAGTTCACCGTGGCCTCCGCGGAGTACGCGCACTTGCACAAGAAGGTGGCTAGTTTTCCTCAGTACCATTTCGACTTGTTGCGTGACACCGAACGCGCGCGGGCGTACGACGACGCTATATCGCGGCGCGTCAAGAAACTCGTCAAGAAAAAGGCAAAGCTGAACCTCGCGGAAAAAGGGACTTCTAACAGCAGCACCAAAAAACACGTCGTGAGCGTCCTCGACATCGGCGCCGGGTCCGGCTTGCTGTCCATGATGGCCGCCCGAGCGGGGGCGGACAAGGTCGTCGCCGCGGAGTGGCACGGCGACCTCGCGACCGCGGCGCGAAGGAACATCGCGGCGAACGGCTTGAGCAACAAAGTAACCGTCGCGTCCGGCGACGTGGCGAAGCTTCAGCGGGGAAAGCAGGGCGTCCCGATCGACGGCTTCGACGTCGCCGTTGTTGATTTGTTCGACGCCGGGTTCACCGGCGACCACGCGCTTTGGATGCTGGAACAGGCACGTAAAAACGTCCTCGGCACGGACGCCGCGGTCATACCAGCCGCCGCGACGATGTACGTCATGGGAATAGAGCAGTACACCGCCGAGGTCGGCGGGTTCGACTTCAGCGCGTTCAACAAGTACCGGTGGTGCGTTTTGTGTTTCACAAATCCCACGACTGTTTTACCTCTAATGCTGGTGAATGTTGTCCATACATCGCGATATACAAGACTGACTTCTTCTTTTTCCATATCACAGGGACAGCTCGTACCGCGCGACGCGCTTGTCGGACGAAAAGCACCGCGTGTTAACAAAGCCGAAACGGGTTTTCGAGTTCTTTTTGCAGGAGAAACAGGGCAAACACTCGGTACAGCTGAGCGGTAACAACAACGCGTCGTCGCGGGAAACCGTGGTGCGTTTGGAAACCGTCGCGTCCGGGTACCTCAACGCCGTGGTTTTTTGGTTCGATTTACACCTGGACGAAAAAGGTGCGTATTGTACGCAGTACATTTGGTATAGCTTGTGTCTGTGAAGAGTCTTTGACAAGTCGTTTGAGTAATCACTCTTTCCCAAATCCCCCACACACTGTTTTATCTCCAACGCTGGTGACTGTTCAGACCGATTACGGTGACTGTTGTCCATACATCGCCCAACACACGCCCAACACACGACGTTAACCACTTTATTGTTACTTTATCGTAAAAAGAAACAATCACCACCGCGCCGGTCGGCATCGGGAAGGGCGGTATCGTGTTGGTGGAAGAGCTGTTAAGGGACGATCAGGAAGGCCTGCAAGCGTTGCGGGAAAAAAACGACCAAGACGCGGAGACGCAAATGAGCGAAGCCGCGATGCGGCACGCGGAGACCCTAGCGTCGAACCCGCGGTGAGGGCCTTTCCCACTCACCACGTTCCGCCTACGCGATTGCGCATACTCGTCCTGACGAAGGGACGGTTATTCCCTACGACTGTTTACGTAATACACGTTACGACCCATTACGACCGACTGACACTTTCGGCTTTTACGATCAGCACGCACCTCGGGGCGGAGCGGGAACAAATGGCGAAAAGGGAGCGAGAGGCGAAGGAAAACTTCGCGCGGCGCGACGTGGAAACCGACGGCGACGTTAACGGTTCCATTGACACGGCCACGGATACGGAAAAAGCCGTGGTGCCCGCGTGCGGAACCCCTCATGTTGACGGTTCGAATCCTGGCACAGAGGATCTCGGGACAAACAAAGACGGTGACCAAACAGTCCACAAAAACACCAAACAAACCAAAAACCAAAACGAACACTACTGGGGCCAAGCCGTGCAGTACCTGGAGCGCGGCGTGCAGGTCCGAGGTTCAAAAAAAGTAACCCTGCTCGCGCGACGCGAGGCGGACCGGGTCAAGTTCACCCTGAAAGAAGGCGTCGGGGCTTTCGTGGGGAAACCGCCTTGGAAAATCGAGTGGGGCGGCGGCGCGAGCGTGGAGTCCCCGCACTTCCAGCGCGTGCATTACTGCGAGCTCCTGGTGGGCGATTTCCTGATGCGCCTGCGAAGTCGCCGGTTCCCGCCGATTGAAAAGGAAATGAGAATGATCTTGGCGCACTGCGGTAATTTGTTCCTAGACCCCGCGGTCATCGCGGAGGTAACACACTGGTTCGCGTGCCTGGAGCTGGTGCACGGCCAGCAAGACTTCTCCCCGGGCGCGTCAATGGAGGCGCTGACGAAGATGCCGCTGCGGCTGGGGTAAAAATCCTTTTAAAAGTAACGTGAAGAAGGAAGGTAAAGTGAAGTAACCATTACGTGAAGTGACCATTATCAGACGGTCCATACGGTACATCATAGGTTCTTTCAAGTCTTCATAATAACACCACCTACACTATCAACAGCTTCTGTGTATCGTGCCACTTCACCACGTCGTCGTACGCCAACGTCCCCCCGAAGCAGTCCAGCGCGCTTCCCACAGTGATGTCCACCGCGCCGCCGCCCGCGCCTCGGACAAGCTCAAGATCCGCAAGCGACCGCGCGCCCCCCGCGTACGTGACCGGGATCGGTGAGTATTTACCCAGCCTTCGTACCAGCTCCTCGTCAATACCTAGTTTCATGCCCTCCACGTCAACGCCGTGCACCAGGAACTCGTCGCAGCTATTCGCTAGCTTTCGCATACCGACGGCGTCGACGGCGACGTCCGTCCAGCGTTGCCACCTGTCCGTCACGACCAAGTAGTCGTCGCCGCGTTTGCGACAGGAAAGGTCCAACACCAGCCTGTTTTTCCCCACGGTTTTCACTAATTCCGCTAGCCGTTCCTCGTCCACAAGCCCGTCACGGAACACGTAGCTGGTGACGATCACGTGAGACGCGCCCGCGTCTATCAGAGCCATCGCCGTCCCGGCGGTCACGCCGCCGCCGACTTGCAGTCCCCCCGGGAATGCGTTCACCGCCGCGATCGCCGCCTGCAAGGTCGCTTCGTCCCGAGACAGCATAATGACGTGTCCTCCGAAGATGCCATCTCTCTGGTACATCTTGGCGAACTCCGCTGAGGAGGTTTCCGTCTCGAAATTCACCTCCGGGGTCTCGGTCTCAGGCGTCCCATCCGCCGAATCCTTCAGCGTCCCGCCAACGATCTGCTTCACGCGGCCTTGGTGAATGTCGATGCACGGGCGGAAACGCACGGCTCGGTTGAACTTCGTTGGTTCATCCGAGGAGGACGACGTGGCGCGAAGTGGAGCACGGCCGCGAAGGGAACGGCCGCGGCAAGGCGCGGCCAGAGCGCTTGGCACGGCGTGACACGCCATCGCGCGACGAAGAGTGGCGCGACCGAAACCCTCTCATTTCGTTTCGAGTGCTGATTTCGAGAAGCTGCTTGCGAGCGCCTTCGTCGGTGTTACCGATGTTGCCATCAGATCTCTCTGCGCGGGTCTCGCCGGCTCCGGCCCGGACCGACCGCGATGTCGGTCTTCGACAGCCTCAGGGGCTCGCCGAAGCGCAGCAGCAAGGTCGCGGCGTTAGGGCAAAACCCGACCAATCACAACACGAACCCGGCCAGCATCTACACGGCCGCGCCGGATCCTCTCATCCAGCACCTTCCATTCCCGGACAAGTTTTACATCGTAGCGGCGTTTTGCGAGGACCCGCCTGTTGGCGGGGGCGTGCGCGCGATTGACGACGACACCGTGTTGTTACTACACGCGCTGCACGAGCAAGCCACGAAAGGCCCAAACACGAAACCGCGGCCGTGGAGTTTGTGGGAAACGGACACGCAGCTGCGGTGGGACGCGTGGAAGGCGCTGGAGCAGATGCCCGCGTTGGAAGCCATGTCGCTGTACTGCGCTACGGTGGAGGAAGACAACCCTGGGTGGTGGCGTTTGCTCACACGGAACCTTTCGGAAAAGGAAAAGAAAGACATCGTGCAGACCGCGGCGGCGTGCGCGAAGGAGTACAGGAGGTTCGTGGACGCGGGGGTGTTGGTCGGGCCGTCCGGAGACAGACAAGCGGCGTTTCTCTCCGCCGAGCCGGCCTCGACGGCGCGCGAAAGCTCAGATTGGAGCGACGCCGCTACGGCGCTCAAAGGCTTCGGCCTTGGTGGTTTGGCGGACACCATCGACTACCTATCAACGCAAAGACCAGTGAGGCCGCGGTCCAATGGCGAGAACTCCATCAACCACCCGAAGTACTTACCAACGGACCAAAGCGACACGATCAGCGCGAGCGCCATGCGGAACCGTTTGAAAAACACGCAAAACTTGCCGGCGCAGAAAAGCACGGACGCGCTGGCTGATCAATTAGTCACGACTTCCGGAGCGCTTGACGCAATCACGCAGATGTTCACCTGGAGGGTAATGGAGACGAAAGGCGGCCCCGCCACAAAGCCCGAGCCGCGGTACCACCACGTCTGCTGGCTCGTGGACGGGAGGTCGATGTGGGTGGCGTTTGGCTCGAAGGATGGGAAAAAACTGACGGGGGAAAAGGTGTGGGTGCTTGATTTGCAAACCACGACGTGGTAAGGGCCTTTCCCAATCACCACGTTCCGCCTCCCTGTTTACTGCGCTGTCTGACTGTATGGAGTACAGTATACCCTTTCCAATCCCTCATACACATTACGAGAGACTGACACTTTCTTTTTTATCGTATCAGGACCACGCGGGTCGCTGTTTCTGAAAACGGGAAAGACGACGTCGCGGTCATGGGCGCCGCAGCTTTGGTCGCTCCGAACGAAGCCGCGTACGTGTTCGGGGGGGCGGGGCGACGGAAAAATGCCGGTAACAAAAAAGCCTTCGGCGGGTTCTTCGGAAGCGACGAAAATGGAAAACGGGACGACTCCGACTCCGACGACGAAACCATCGCCGTGCGGTGTTTGGACTTGACCACCGACCCGGGGCTGGCGGACGGGGTTCGCGAGCGCGTTTCCGGGAAACACAAACACAGGGGAAAGAAACGCGGGCACATGGAGTGGATCGACTTGAGTGATGCGAGTGACACGACGGCTGTGGTGTCTTGTTCGGTGGAGAATGAAATCGCCAACCGGTTGAACGAAACCGGGTTGGGTGACGAAAACGGTTCGCAAATGGACGTCGATGCCGTCGTCGTGATCGACAACGAAATCTTACAACAGGGGGATTCACCCTCCGCACCCGGTGTACCTGGTGATGGAGACGTGAGTGGTTCCATCACAAGTTCAGAGCACTCGCAACGGACACTCGCGTTCCCGTGCGCCAGAGCGCACCACTCCGCGACGCTGGTGGGCGGTGAGGTGTACGTGTTTGGCGGGTCGAGGGTCGGCGGGTCAACCGGTGCAAGCGATTCGGGAAAAGTGTTGGGCGACTTGTGGGCGTTCGACGGCGCGGAAGGGACGTGGAGGGAGTGCCACGGCGAGCGGGAAGATGCAGACGGCGCGGCAGGGGCGGGCGGGAAGGGGACAACAGTCCCAAGCACTCGCAAGACCAAACCCGTGGCGGACACCAAGTGGCGCGGCGTAAAGGCGCCGTGTCCGCGAAGCGGGCACGTCGCCGGCGCGGTTGACGACCGGTTTTTGGTTGTTTTCGGAGGAGACGGGTGCGACCCGGGTGCTTCTGGTAGCGGCTTGGCGGACCAACACGTACACGTGTTCGACACGTTCGCGCAGGCTTGGGTCGAAACTAAGGTCGGTGGCAAGCCCCCGGCGCCGCGCTCGGGGCACGCCGCGTGCGTGCTTGGCAACAGCCTGTTCATCACGGGCGGCGGCGACGGCACCGAGGCGCGGCCCGAGACGCACAAACTGGACTGCGCCTCGGCAAAGGAGGGTGTTTACGTTTGGTCCGTGGTGAACTCTGGGGTCGGGGAGGGCCAGAAAAGCGCGGCTGGGTTGGAGGGCGCGAGCTTGGTGCCGTTCAAAAGCGCGACGGGGGAGTTCTTGGTGGCCTTCGGGGGGTCGGACGGGACCTGCGTTGGCGACGTACGCGTGATGCGGGTTTCGTACTTGGGGAAGTGAAAAGGATATAGGTAGCTCGAAAAAGATTTGCGATTTGGCCAAATTATTCAAAGTACGCTAATCTCGGAAGCCCCGACGCACAACGACACGCGCACACCCCTTCACACGTCCTCCCACGCAGCGCATACCGCCATGCCTGCCGTGAGCGGTGATATCGCCACCGGCACAACTCCCGCCAGCCTTGCCGACGCGCAAGAAGCCTTCCCCGGCCTCCCCAACCACGTCGTCATCACTCACATCCTCAGAACTGAGCATTTCGACGACCCCGCAGATCTCGCACGGCTCCCAGCGGTGAGCCGCGCGATGCGCGACGCGGTGGCGGCGACGGGGCTGAGGTTTGAGGAGCTTGATGAAGAGCAAGCCGTGATGGTCGGATGTTTAAACGCGGTGCGGCGCCTGCACCTGGCAGGTCGCCTGACGAGTAAAGTGCTCCTATGCAAGGCAGCGGCGAGGAGCGGACAGCTCAAGGAGTTGAAGTTGTTGCGAGCGGTCGGCTGCCCGTGGGATGCAGGCACGTGTTGGGCAGCGGTGGAGGGCGGACACCTCGAGGTGCTACAGTATGCGCGCGCAAAAGGCTGCACGTGGAACGTGTATACGTGCCTTGAGGCGGCGGAGGGCGGACACCTCGAGGTGCTGCAGTGGTCGCACGCGAACGGCTACCCGTGGGACACGCCGCTTTGCAACGCCGCTAAAAGGGGCCACGAGGCAGTAGTACGGGCGCTGATCGAGGCGGGCGCGGATGTTAATCAAACAAGGGATAACAGCTCGACGCCGCTGTACATCGCCGCATATAACGGCCACGAGGCGGTGGTGCGGGCGCTGATCGAGTTGGGTGCGGACATCAACAAGGCAAACGATAACGGCGCGACGCCGCTGTACGTTGGCGCTCAAGAGGGCCACGAGACGGTGCTGCGGGCGCTGATCGAGTTGGGTGAGGACATCAACAAGCCGTGGGATAACGGCGCGACGCCGTTGTATATCGCCGCTCAAGTGGGCCACGAGGTAATGGTGCGAGCGCTGATGGAGGCGGGCGCAGACGTCAACAAAGCAAGGAATGACGGCTCTACGCCAAAGTTTATCGCTGCTGCAATTGGCCACGAGGCGGTGGTACGGGCGCTGGTGGAAGCGGGCGCGGATGTCAAGAAGACGATGAATAACGGCGTGACGCCACTGTACATCGGCGCTGAAAAGGGCCACGAGGCGGCAGTGCGGGCCCTGATCGAGGCGGGCGCAGATGTCAACAAGGTGGGGGATAATGGCTTGACGCCGCTGTACATCGCCGCTGAGAAGGGTGATGAGGCGGTGGTGCTGGCGTTGATCGAGGCGAGCGCGGACATCAACAAGGTGGGGGATGACAGCTGGACGCAGCTGTACATCGCCGCTCAATTTGGAAACGAGGCGGTAGTGCGGGCGCTAATCGAAGCGGGCGCCGATGTCAACAAGGCGGGGGGTCGCGGCGTGACGCCGCTACACATCGCCGCATATACTGGCCACAAGACGATTGTGCGTGAGCTGATAGAGGCGGACGCAGACGTCAACAAGGCAGACGATAACGGCGCGACGCCGCTTTGCATCGCCGCTCAAAAGGGCCACGAAGCTCTGGTGCGGGCGCTGATCGAAGCGAGCGCGGATGTCAACAAGGCGGGGAATCACGGCTTGACGCCGTTTTGCATCGCCGCTCAAGAGGGCCCGGAGGCGGTAGTGCGAGCGCTGATCGAAGCGGGCGCGGATCTCAACCAATCAGTGGATAACGGCTTGACGCCGCTGTTAGTCGGCGCTCGTAAGAGGGTCACGAGGCGGTAGTGCGAGCGCTGATCGATGCGGGTGCGGACGTCAACAAGGCGACAGTTGACCGGAAGACGCCGTTGTCCAAATCAATGACACCCGCTTTTAACATCGCTCGAGGGAATCACGCGACGATTTTTCAACCTATCAGAGATGCCGGCGCGATGTGAATACGAAAATGACGCGACGCGCACGTGTAGCGATGAGCGACTTGAGCGCGCGATTGAACTGTCTGCAACGAAATTTTTGTTCTAAAAGCGCCTGTTCATTCTTACATTTTCCTTTCCGAAAACAACGCGTCCGGTCCTTCCACAAACTCGCCCAGGGGATCCTTTTTTTCCGGGAATCCTATTATGAGATCGTTCTTCAGCCCAGCGCCGATGTGCGTCATCTTCATCACCCGCACGCCGTACCCCGCCTCTGCCGCAGCAGTGGCGCGGTCGCACTCCACGGCGGCTTTCGCGATTCGCGGAAGCCTCCCGAGTTCCTCCGACTCGGACGACTGTTTCGTCGGGTCCACGCCCTGGTGCCCGCTCCAGTCCGCGCACGCGGCGATTGTTAGGTACGCGGGCCGCTGCACACTGCCGCGCATCCACTCCGAGCGCGGGTGGATGACGCGCATCGGGGGCAAGACGCCGCCGGGGCGCACGACCACGCCGGCGGCGTCGTCACCGGCGCGCGCATCATCGCCCGAAACGTCCTTCTTCATGGCGGATATGCTACTCAGCCCTCCGTCCTTGAGCTTGCCGACGCAGCACGGCGCGACGATAAACACCGCGTTTCGCGCTTGCGCCTGCAACAGCACCGCGTCCGTGCCGCCGCCGCACACGTGCAACGCCAGGGCGACGTCGCACGGTCCGTCGTAAGTCTCCGCCAGACCGACCACGCCCTGGACGTTTTTGAGCCCCGCGCGTTCCGCGCGCGCCAGCAGAAGCTCCACCGATGTTTCGTTCAAGTCAATTCCGATGAACCGCGCATTGGGCTCCGCATATGCCAGGGGGAGTAAAAGGTTACCGGTGCCGCACCCGAAATCAACAACCACTAATTTGTTTTTTAGATTTTGAGTCGCTTCGTTTATATTGTTAGAGCGCGTTTCATCGGAAGTATGCCCTCTGGTTTCATCGCGATCCACACAAAACCCAACGTCCACCCGACTTTCCTTCGCCGCGTTTAGAATGGCCAGGAACGATTCCACCTGGAGGCGTTTCCGCGCGCCTCGCTGTTCGCCTCCTTTTTTGTTGCTACCTTTGGGGTCAATCCCGGGAGGACAGGACGGCCAGTCCATGAAACCCAGCCGTTTCGCAAACTCCACATCGACCCACCGGCTGTACAAAACGCCCCACCCAGAACGCCACTCGTGGTCGTCCCACCACTCGCGTGTTGGGTTCACGAAACCGTCGGAGCGTTTGGTCGATGGTTCGTTTGTTTCTGAGTTACGCGTATTCGCAGTAACGCAATGCTTATTCGCAGCCACGGTATTTATATTCCCCTTCCCATCCCACCATGGGTGACTGCACAGCACCTCCCCGAGTGCTCCCTCTATCGCCCCCATCTCAACCGCTTTCTTTCGTTTCTTTTGCCGAAAGCCGTGCGCCCGGCGTTCGCGGCGCAAAACCTCCGCCGCTTCGGCGTCGAGGTCCATCCGTTCTTCTTCTTCTTCCGTTTCCGAGTTCTTCTTTCTTGTTTCTGGAACTCCACGCACGTCCGCGCGTACCCCCGGGCTTGCTCTAAGCTCTCTTTGTTCGAAACAGGTGCCGTGCAGTTTTTCCGCCGCTTCTCGACCGGCGCGTTCCGTGTCAAACTCCACAACCGCGAAACCGCGAGTTTGTTTTCCCTCGTCGCGTGTTTTTCGAGGAATCAATCTGCCATCCTCCAACCTTTTGTCCCTCCACCCGGGAACCGCCACGGTGTTTACCCGCGCGGACAGCACGACGCCCAGCAAATCGTGCACCGCGCTCTCAATCACAGCACGGGGCGTGAAAAAGTCGAAGTTACCAACGTACACGAACCGATCGTCGTCGGTATCCGCGACGCCGTGTTTCGCTTTGTCCAAAAACACCAAATCCGAGGAACCCGCGGTCGTCGTCTCGCCGGCGGCGCACCAAACCGCGTGCGCTCGCGAAACACACCGCCGCGGCGTCGCCGTCCCACCAAACGCACGTGTTGCGCCGCCACCGAGGCGCCGGATCGCCGCGGCGGACACGGAAAAGCCCAACGCAGACATCGCCCACTGCGCGCGCGAGGATGAAGAGATGGAGAAACTGCCGACACTTAGTTTGATTTCAACAAACATTCCTAGCTACTGTAAAATAACAGAAGGTACACCTCCCAAACCAACCTACTCCGCTTTCCTCCCCACCCTCCTGTTTTCCATCGCGAGCTCGTCCGCCCCGGTGGCGATTGCGAACGCGCACACGGCGAGGGCGTATATTGTGACCGCGACGTAGGCCACTTGGTCGCTCTTTTCGAACAAGTTTTCGTACAAAAAATTAACGGCGCCCGTCAAAACGTTCGCGAAGAGGAAAATCGGAAGCAGGTTCCTGTTCACCGCTTGGCACAGCTTCGGCGAGGGCAGTGAGCCGGGAAACACAAGGGACCCAGCGACGATAAGCACCAAGGTTTGCATGTTGAACCCTACGATCCACAAACAGTACGCACCGTTCGCGCTTCGCCGCGACACGGGTTCCACGAGCACGTGGCACGCAAGCGCGGCGGCCCAGAAGAAAGCACACACGCCTGCGAGTGGGAAAGAAAAGTGTCAGTCTTTGTGTATATCGCGATGTATGGACAACAGTCACCAGCTGAGAGATAAAACAGTGTGCCTGGATTTGAAAGTGCAGAAGCACGGAGAAGACTTGGGAAGAGACAATACACACTGACACTGTGCCAAATGTACGCTCATGACTGTTTGCCCATACGTACCGACCAGCTTCGCCAGCCACCGCCAGGCCCAAACCCACCCGCCCTCGGCGGTTTCATGCGGGTCCGCCCGGCCCCCAGGCGCGGTGGTGACAACCGAAATCAGGTTTTCGTTGTCGAACCTCTCAACCGCTTGTCGCGAGCGGTGTCGCTTCGTCGCGGTCACCGCCTGCGCCTCGGCGGCGGTTGCGTCTTTGTGTTTCAGCGAAGCCCTGGCCCGGAACTCGCCTCCTGACGGGAAATCCTTCGCCTGTTGCGCCGCCGCAAGCGCCATTTCCCGCGCGCGCGTCGCTTTCTGTACAAGCGACTCGAGCTCGGCGTTCACCGCTTTCCTCGCGTCTCGCCCCGCGTTCACCAAACTCGTCTCCATCCAAACCCCAATCCCCACGCCTAGGAAGAACAAACCCACGTACCCGGGAAGGGAAAAAATTCCCTCCTTGTTTTGGCTCACGAAGGAATCGCCCCGGGGGTCCGCCAAAACCCAATGGCCCAGGGTCTCGTGCGCCCACGGGCTCGCATTGCCCTCACCACCCCCAACCTCTTTTCGGAACTCGGTGAGATAACTCGCGCCTGCTAAGATGCTCCACATTCTTTTACTGGAAAGCGCCCACTGGTGCGCCAGCAACACGGCGAACCCGAACGCCGCCGACGTACCGGGCGGCACCGGCGCCACGTCCACCAAAACGAGCACCGCGGCGAGCGTGGCGAAGAAGTTCCAGCGCTTTCCGTACTCGCCTACTGGTACGTGGTAGTCCGTTGATGTCACGGACACGGCTCGCGCGAGCGCAAGCGCAAGCAGCGGCGCGACTCGTTTCGCCAGCCGCCGCGCCGCGCGCGTCGCGCCCTGGTTTGCGAAGAAGTCCTTCTCCGCCCGGCCGCCCCTTCTTCGGCTCACCAGCGCGTTCGCGAACAAAAAGCTCCCCGCGCCTAAATCCATCAGCCCAACCCCATGCGCGTGCGTCTTTCCCAGCCGCCTCGGGAACGCGGCGAAGTCCACCGCCAAAATCGCAACCGAGGTCGCGATGGTCATGGACGCGCGGTACGTGGTGAGGTACGGCCGGCTGGCGCCGACGCGCGACACGGCGCCCATCGGCGCCGGCGCCGAGTCGGTGACGTGTGGGGTGGGATACGGCGCGCGTTTGGACCGCGTCTTCACCGCGTGTTGCGCGAACGCATAGCTCACAATCGCCAGCAACACCAACGCAGGCACCACGTGAAGTGGGTGGAACATCGCCGCGCCCACGGGAAGCACGCACCACAAAAAATCCTTACCCACGACGTGCACCGCGTCCAGGGGCTTGCCCCGGTCGTTCGCCACGATGCCTCCGAAGGTCACGCGCACGCCTTTGTTGACGTCAACGGCGCGGCGAATGAACACCCCTACGGGTCCGGCGAGCACCACAAGGGAAACCTCCGAAAAGGTCGTGCCCGTGTTCCCGCTGTGGAACGCGACCTTGCGCGCTCTTTGAAGCGCGCGCTGCGCATCTCGATCGGCAATCGCGTTTGACGCATCCGCGAAGACGTGGGGAAGGGAAAGGCACAAACAGAAAAGAACCAGCGCGCCTGGTGCAAGTGCGTGACAAACGCCGTGGAAACCACGCGAGTGTTTACCCGCCATCGTGGCGAAGAACCTCCCGTCCGCGACAGGAGGTGTGGCGTGTAGCGTCGGGGGCAGTTTGGGAAATGCAGGTGCAGGGGCATACATGGGTACACATGGGGTTGATGAGTGACCACCCAAATTTTCCCGGGAGATTCTACGCCGCTACGCGGCCCTCATGAGAGCACTTTCGCGAACGCGTCCAACGAGGCCCGGGTCGTTCACAACACGCGACGCGCGCGCTTTGACGCACGTTCGCCGGTTTCCTCGTTGGGGCAGTTAGGGGCACGCGCCACGCGAGCTCACGGAAAGTCGCGTCTTTGGTCACGTCGCGTCGTCCGCTTCCCGTACCCACCGTCGCGACAATCTCGCTTCCGGGAATTCCACGACTCGCGTCTTTTCACGGGACGAGGCCGCGATGAGCACGAACGCCACAGCGGCGATTGCCAGCGCCACGGAAGGCGGGAAGGCCGGGGTCGGGGGCAACGGGGTGTCTGATAGCGCGTCAGTGGCGCGGAGGTACGAAATCGCGCTCGGAACGTCCAGACACGCCGCACATGCGGCGTCCGACAACGACGAAAGCCACGGGGCTTCAATCTGACCACCACCCACGGACTTTCTTCCCCGCAACGCAGGCTGCAAAGCGAGCTCATGGGGTTAATGGTGCGTCTTATTTTCTCCCCGGTCCCTGGAAAGTGCGGTGGAAACTCAACACGCCACTTCCACCGCGTCGTTCCACCCGAACCGAACGCAATTGCCCCCCACGCGACGTGCGTTTGCCCTTTCTGCAAACCCATGCTTTCCGGTTACTGACCCCCCACCCCCCCATTCGTACCCCCGCGCCCACCCCTCGCCCCGCAGACCAAAGCGGACGCGGGCATCAGCGCGTTTCCGGACGGGGATAACATCTTCAACTGGGTCGGGACCATCGAGGGAGCCTCGGGGACGGTGCGTGTTTAGGACGAGGCTCCACGCGCCACCCCGCCCCACCGTCTCCTCCCCCCGCGACGCGACCGATGCCCGGTTTCGGGAAAGAATTTTGGCAAAACAATCGCAAGTGACGATTTTTTTGAGTCCTTCTTGCGTCTTCCGACTGACCACCCGACCCTCCCACTCGCATTCACCCCCATCCAACAGGTGTACGAGGGCCTGACCTACAAGCTCTCCCTGAACTTCCCCAACGACTACCCGTTCAAAGCCCCCACGGTGAAGTTTGAAACCCCGTGCTTCCACCCGAACGTCGACCAGTTTGGCAACATCTGTTTGGACATTTTGAAGGAAAAGTGGTCCAGCGTGTACGACGTGCGCGCGGTGCTTCTTTCCATTCAATCGCTTCTCGGTGAGCCGAACAACGCGTCGCCCCTCAACGCGCAGGCCGCGCAGCTGTGGGACAATCAGGAGGAGTACCGGAAGAGCCTGCACAAGAGGTACGTGGACGAGGCGAAGTGATGAAACGAGCGTTTGCGGACCGGCCAAGCGTTTGAGTGCACGAGAGACAAAGCGCGCCGGGTATGCGGATATAGCGGAAAATGGCGTTTCCCCGACGGCTTGATAGACCATAGATTGTGTTGAGAAAAATCACTTCCTGTATAAACACTTGGCCGTTCCCCGGACGGACGGACTTAAACCAGGAGTCAGTCCGTGTTTGGAGTTTCTTTGCGTCGACTAGTCGCCTCCGAAACCGCGACGCGTCACCGGTGAATCGTTCGCGGCGACGACAACCCGCCCGCGTTCGCGTCCCACGAAAAATCGACAGGTCTCTGAGGTTTTTCAACCTTTACTGGAGCCCCTCCCGCCCCGCTCCGCGCCCTCATCGTCGGCACCGCCGGCACCTCCCCACGCGCGCAGAGCTTCCCGAACCGCTCCTGCAGGTCTCTTTGGTTGTCCATGCTTATGTCGAGCTTCTCCTGGTACGAAACCATCGGCGTGACGACCATCATGTTTTGGAAACTCTGAAGCACGTCGTAATCCACCACCCCGCCCTGTAGTCGGTGCGTGAAGTCGGCGAACGCGTTCCGGTTCACCAGGTACGCCTCCGAGGACCGCAAATCGCACCCGGCGTTTCGCACCAAGCACGTGTTTTGGGAGGTCCTTTCGCAACGGCACTGTGACGGGCAGGTGGTTGGTTTCTTTTCTGTACCATCCACTTTCTTTTCTTCACCACCCACGTTCGCCGCGTCAATCCCAAACGCCGCGTCAATCTCCTCGGATTCAATCGCGAACGGCCGGTACCCGAACCGCACAAAGCTCCAGGTCCATTTCTTTTCCTCCATCGGGGACGCATTCATTGCTTTCTTTTCGTATGGGACACCTCGTACCTGTTCCAAATCTTCCGGGGAAGCGATACCTTGTACCAAGTCGGCATTCATTCCATTCACGTCGTCCAGTGACCCTGTCACCCCATTCAAACCAGGTGCCCCTAACCGAGGCTTGTCCGGTCGAATCAAACGCTGCAGGTTTTCGTACTCGTGGTCGGAAAATTTCACGGTGAAATCACTCCGCGCGTCATCCTCGATCACGGCCACCACGTCGTGGCCGTGTTCGTTGGCGTGCGCCACGGCTACGGCGTGCGAAAAGCTCGCCCGGTGCCAGTGGTCCAAGTCTGTGTCCTTGACGCACTCGTCGATCACACGGCCGTTGACTAGCAAAACTTTGCCCCGCCACGCCTCGGGGGCCACCACGTTTTCGCACTCCACGCACAGGAGGTAGATTTGATCCGCGAAGTTCGCCAGGCTTACGAACGGCCACGAAAACCGGTCGCTACTCGCTTCGGGTGGCACGGAAAACGCGTTGTCGCACTGCAACGCCCCGAGAAGAGGCAAATCACCTGGGCGACCGGTTGTTTTCCACGACCCGTGTAACGCGGTAACCGTGCCCAGAGTCGCCGCGAACGAGAAAATGGCGACCGCGACGAGCCAGAAAAGCCAAGCCGCTCTTGATACATCCCGAAAGCCCTGCTTGGACGCACCACCGAGCCCATCCCCGCGCGTCCCCAAGCCGGGGGGAGACACCACGTGCGTTTTCTCCATGAAAGCAGGGCCGAGCAGAACGGCGGCCTCCCCGCCACCCACCTCGGGTGCTTCCCGACCGCGAGCCATCACTGAGGGTGTTGGAAGAATTCGTTTCGTTTTTCCCTCTCTTTTGGAGTTCGCATATTCTTTTCGCGCGTGTGACACACGTACTGTCTACATGCCGAAGGTTCGACGATGACGAAGCCTCAGGCACTCCGCTGACGCGCGTAGACTCACCGGAAGGGACGTCGCGGGGAAGCAGATGATGAAAATCGAATCGAGAAGACGCTCGATATCGATGGACCTCGGCGAGCGGACACCCCTCAAGCCGCCGTTGCTACGCGCGTCTTCGGACCGCGATGGGCTGATGAATCTGGCGCCCGGATCGCCCGTCGCGACACGATCAATCTCGAACGCGAGTGTCGCGCTGCTTCGCGCGGAGAACGCAGCGCACAGACTGAACAACCACGCGATGCGTGAGGTGCTGGCTGAGGTGGCGGCTTTGCCTGCTGAGTCGGAAACCGAGTCGGGCGAAACCTCCGCGCTACACATCCTTCAAAACGCGGTCGTGGTCCTTGACCAGGCGGACCGCATGCTTTCGGACGTGGCGGTGGCCAAAAAAAAATATCCGCTTCAAAACAGCAATTCCGGACGTTTATCGCCGTTCATCAACGCCGACATCGGTGACGCCGCCAGAGGCTTGCTACGGCAGTACGATCCCAGCGGTGTGGGGGACCCAAGCTCGTTCCAAGATAGCGCGCGACTCGCAGCGGTGGCGTACGACGCCCTGGTCGTCCGCCGAGCCGCCACGGCGTTCGCACGGACGTCGAAAAAAACGCGTTTTGAGCAAGAACGTCCTTCGTCGCCGGCACTCGCGCAGTCGCCGTCGCCGTCGAAGAAAAACGTAAACGCGCTGTGCTTCGATCTAGCGCGGACGGACTTGGGGAACGCGATTTGCAGTTGGCGAGACTTCGACGCCATAGCGCTGGACACCGCGATGCGAGGCGCGATTAGAAAGGAGCCGGTCGCGGACGCCGACGCCGACGCGACAAAAGAAACACCAGCGCCTCGCGTTTCGGGGATTCTTCGCGAAACCACTTTAGCCGCGATGGAGCACTTGGGCTTGTTCGAAAAGGTGCCTTTGATCAAGAAAGAGAACGTCGCAAAATTTCTGAAAGCCCTGGAAAAGCAATACGCCTCCCCCGAGTACCACAGCGCCGTGCACGCCGCCGACGTGGTGCAGGCTGTTTTGTTTATTCTCGCTCCGACGGGTTTGGAATCGGATTTAGTACACCGAATCGACCCCAACGCCGTGTTCGCGCTGCTCATCGCCGCGTCCGCGCACGACGTCGGGCACCCCGGGTTGAACAACGCGTTTCTGTGCAACACGGAAGACCCGAGAGCGGCGCGGTGGAACGACGTGAGCGTGAACGAAAACGGCCATTTGCACGTGTGCCTTGCTCTTTTGAAGATGCACGAGGTTTTCGACGGGTTACCCGAGAACCTGCGGAAACAGTGCAAAGCGACGATCGGCCGCCTAATACTGTCAACGGACATGGCGCACCACACACGGCTGGTGGAGGAGTTCGTTGATGTCGCGGCGAACGCGATTGAGGCGGCGAACGTGGGTGACGAGTGGGACGAGCGGGGCGGGGGCGGTTCTTTGGCCAATCACAATCGCGACGACGGGTCGCGCGTCTCGAACTGGCAAGATCCAACCCTGGCGTTGTGCTTCGTGCTGCACTGCGCTGATATTTCCAACCCCGCGCGGCCGTGGAGCACCGCTCGTGAGTGGGGGCGGAGGGTCACGGAGGAGTTTCACAAGCAAGGCGACTGCGAGCGCGCGCGCGGCGTGCCAGTCGCGGCGCTGAACGACCGAAACGCGAGCGGCGACGTCGACAAAACAACCGCCGCGAACCAAGCCGCGTTTTTGGAGTACGTCGTGGAACCCACGCTTTCTGGGCTGGCCACCATCGCGCCAAACGCAGTAGAGGTGATGATGAAACACCTGTGCGAAAACAGATACGAATACCAACGCGTCGTCGCGGGGAGCTTCGAAGAGTACAAGAATTAATGTCAAAATAGTAAGATGAAAAGAACCTCACTGCAGATTTGCAATATTTTTCTCCACGAACAACACGCTCTCTCGGAAGCCACGACGCACAACGACGCGCACACGACCCCCGGTCCGCGATGTCTTCCAACGCGACGCTTGGTGTGGAAAATCGCGCGCACAAGCGAAAGCGCGAGCGCAGCGATGCTATCGCGTCGAACGCGGGCGAGGCCATCCCCGGCCTTCTCAACGACATCGTCGTCACTCACGTTCTCAGAACTGAGCATTTCGACGATCCAGCCAATCTCGCACGGCTCCCAGCGGTGAGCCGTGCGATGCGCGACACGTTGGCGGCGACGGGGCTTCGGTTTGAGGAGGCGTACGTGCTTGAAGCCGTGGAGCTTGGATGTTTAAGCGCGTTGAAGCGCCTGCACCGGGGAGGTCACCTGCCGCATCAAGAACTCCTTTGTGGGGCAGCGGCGAGCAGCGGACAGCTCGAGGAGTTGAAGGTTTTGCGCGCGGACGGCTGGCCGTGGGACAAATACACGTGCTCGGCGGCGGCGAAGGGCGGGCACCTCGAGGTGTTGCAGTGGGAGCGCACGAATGGGTGCCCGTGGGACGAGGTGACGTGCAGGGCGGCGGCGATGGGCGGGCAGCTCGAGGTGCTGCAGTGGGCGCGCGCGAACGGCTGCCCGTGGAACGCAGACACGTGCTACTGGGCGGCGGAGGGCGGGCACCTCGAGAGGCTGCAGTGGGCGCGCGCGAACGGCTGCCCGTGGGACGAGACATGCACGTGCTCGAGCGCGGCAAGGGGCGGGCATCTCGAGGTGCTGCAGTGGGCGCGCGCGAACGACGCGCCGTGGAACGAGTGGACGTGCGCGTACGCGGCGAGTGAAGGGCACCTCGAGGTGCTGAAGTGGGCGCGCGCGAACGGATGCCCGTGGGACGCGAACACGTGCCATGGGGCGGCGAGTGAAGGGCAACTCGAGGTGCTACAGTGGGCGCGCGCAAATGGGTGCCCGTGGGACGAATACACGTGCTACTGGGCAGCGGAGGGAGGACACCTCGAGACGCTGCAGTGGGCGCGCGCGAACGGCGCGCCGTGGGACGAGACAACGTGCGCGTACGCGGCGAGTGAAGGGCATCTCGAGGTGCTGCAGTGGGCGCGCGCGAATGGGTGCCCGTGGAACGAGGACACGATCGCGAACGCGGGTCATAATGTGTACGATGATGTGGTTATCCGGGCAAAAGCGAACGGCGCGCCTGAATAGACTACATAGCGACTTTTGGGGGTTGGGGGTTGTTGAAAAATATTTTATTGCCCTCAAGCCACTTCACGCTCCCATGGAAGTAGCAGAGGCTTCCGGCCGCGGGTCTTTCCCCGGGTGATTCCGTACCTTCCGCACGCGCGTTTCCCCCGGGTCGAACCCGCCTTCCTCGGCGCCCCACACGGACCAGGACGGCGTGGGGAGCATGTACTCGTCGCTCGTGAATGTTTTCCCCGACGAAACGAGCGTTTGGAACTTTTCGTAATCGATCCACGTGTGCCACTGTCCGTGCACCAAGTACGGGTCCTTCCTGGCGAGCAAAATGCAACACGAATGCGCGTGTTCGCACGCCAAGCCGTACTCCGCGGACGAAGGGGTTCCGCCTGTCAATTCTTCCTGCGTTTCACTCGAAGCGCCACTCGAAGCGCCACTCAAAGCGCTCGACGCGTTTGAAGCGCCCTGCCCAACCGTACCGGCGGATCTTCCCATAACCAACCCGTGCCTCGCCACGCAAAGCGACTCCCCGAACTTCTTCACGTCCTCGTGGTACGGCACGTTCTTCATGGTTAAGCTGGACGCGCCTGACGTGGCGCCGCAGTACGTCATGCCTTTGATTTCAATAAGGTCGGGTTTCCCGAGGTCAATCAACTTGGCGTACTCCACGGTGTCTGCTACGTTCCAGCCCGCGACGAGAGTAAGGCGGTACACCGTGCGCTGGTTCTTGTCGCGAAGCGCGGTGAGGGACCCCATGAAACGGTCCTGAGGCATGGAAAAGAAAAGGCAAGGAAAGGTCAGCGACTCTCGGGTGTGTATTTCGGATTGATGAACAAGAACTCAAAGACCTTTCCGGACAGAAGCGTATGTCCGGGTAAAAAGAAAAGCAAAAAATAAAGAAGACTCGTTGTGGTCGCGTCGCATCCCGCGCGGCGAAGGAAACACCCCGCGCGTTTTGCGGCGCGACTAAAAGTTTTTGTCGGCGCCTCGCGGCAGTCGAGAGCCCATCGCAGGAGCAGTCGCTGTTTGACAAAGAGGCGCCCAGTCGTGAATGATGGGTGAACTGTGGGTGGTGGGGGGGTTCTTTTTTAACCAAAAAGGTAATACACCTAAAAGGTTATACGCCGAAAAGGAATACACCTAAAAGGTAATACACCGAAAAGGTTATACCCCAAAAAGGTTATACACCTGAAGGTTAATACACCAAAAAGGTATAAATACACCGAAAAGGTAATACACCCGAAAAGAAAAGAAAACGAAACGTACCCAGTAGTCTCCGAACAGCGGTCGGTCGATCGCTTTCAGCGTTTCCGGCGTCGCGGCGTCGACGGATACGTAGAGCTGGGTTATCGCGGGGAGGTTGGTAATGGCGTCGGGGAACTGGGCGTTCGTCACAAGGAACGTGGAGATTTTCTTTTCGTGCAGCAAAGAAACGAACTTGTCGATTTCGGGGTACATGATTGGTTCGCCGACCAGCGAAAGCGCGCAGTGCTTCGGGTCCATCCCCTCCGCTAGCCGTTCGGGTAACACCCCGGGGACGCCTTTCATTTGCTTGATCATGCCTTTGTGCTCTTTTATCGCGCCGTTTACCAGGGTCACCGCGTCGTCCATTTTCCAACGCCACGTTCGGCCGACCGGGTTGGTGTGGTGTCGCCAACAGAACACGCACCTGGTTTCGGAAAAGAAAAGGGTCAGTCGCGAATGGCACCAAGTGCCGTGTATGCCGCGATGTATGGACAAACAGTCCCCAGCTTCGGTAAAACAGTCTAATTGTGCCGTGTGTAGTGACTACGTAGCTATGGGCTCCCCAACCGGCAAACAACCGGTGTCCCCGGATTTGGGAAATAAAACGCACTTGTTCGCGCACGCCAAACTCGGCGTGGTTTCCATGCACCGGTGGCTCTCGATTCCGTAAAACGAGTGCTTGTAGCACCCGCCCCGCCCCCTGAGCTGCGCCTTGGTCCACCGGCACAGCTTCACGCCTGAGTGCGAGCCGATTATTTTGTACCCCTGTTTCGTTAAATTCGCCCGGAGCTGGTCCGTGACCATCTCTTTCTTCTCACCGACAACCCCGCCGGCGCCGATGTCCTCCATGTCAAGGTCATCTTCGCTCCCGGCTTCGGGTTCGGCTTGCGTTTCTTCGTCGTCGTCGTCACCACCCGAGCCCTCCTCTTCCTCGGTGTCGTACTCCACAGCTGCGGGGGTTTCCGCAGTGTCCTGTCCCACAGTCGCCGCGGACGCTATCTTGGATTTCACCGTGACCCTCCCCTTGGCTTTCTCCTTCTGTTTCTTGTCCCCCCCCGGCACCAAGCGTTCGGCCAAGCGGTCGGCCCAGTCGTGGAACTGCGTTTCCATGCGCCCGTTCGATTCGTCCCCATCCGCGCGTCTCAACACCCGCTCGCCTCCTAGCCGGGCCATGTCCTGGTCAAGCGCCCTCGCGGCCGAGTTGAACCGGTCCGCGCCGTACTCCCTGTTCCCGCACCCGAAAACCGCGAACTTGGTGTCCTTTAGAAACAAAGCCCCAAACCTCTCGTCCGTGGCGCTTTCGTGAAGCCACTGGACGAACCACTTGGCGCTTTCAGGCGGCACCGCACCGGACGCGTCCTCGTACGTCGCAAGCACTATGAGCACCACTGGGGTGTTCACCAGGTCCTCGGGGTCGAAATACTTCATATCCGTGGTCTCCAGGTCCAGGCCGTGCCGCGTTTTGAGCGAGTTACAAAGTTTATGCGCCAACCGCCGCGCTGTGCCGGTCTGCGAGCCAAACAAAATGCGACCCCCGAGTGACCCAACACCGGGTTCGGGGGGGGTGCGCAGCGCGTCCGCGATGTCCCTCACCGCGCCGTCGAAACCAGCCGCCGGCGTGTCACTCACGTGCGTCGTCGCCTGGCCATTGTCAGGGGATGCGGAACTAGAACCAGCCACCACGGGGGCGTGCGGCGTCGACGACACGAAATCGCCGCCACCGGCAGTGCCGTGCGATTTGGAAGACTGGGACGCGCCCATCTCGGTGGTAAGTGGTCACGCGCCGCGCGCGGTTTCCGCACTTCTCTTTTCGGCACGAGTTCGCCCCTAACGCGATCGCGGGAGTGCGCCGCGCGTCGACGTTCGTGCCTCCTCGAACGGGGCGCGCGCGCGCGTGTGCGGGACGGAGAGAAGGTGCGTGTCACGTCGGGACGCAAAACCTGGCGGCGGTGTGGCGCGAGGCGCTCATCAAATCTCACAATAACATTCGAAACCCCGTCTGTTGGCTTTTTTTGGGGGCACTGGTCAACCTTCGTCAGTCTTCCCCGAACGCCTGTGGACACGTTTCGGTCCGTAGACGGTTCGCGGCACGATGAACATGGCGTCGCAGGACTTGATGGCGGGCGAGCGCCAGAGCGGACAGGATGTCCGCTCCTCGAACGGTGCGTACGGAAGCTCCCCGAACGCGACTTGAAGTCGGTCTTGCCGCAAAAGCGCGCGGCGATCGATCTGGGGCTCGATCGCGAGCGCTGGACCGGTGGATCAAGCGCGCGGACGCGTCAACGGCGGTTCCCGTCGTGCCGTGTGTCTCCGCGCGTAACTCCACAACTCGACGCCTCGCTGCGACTCCACCATCCCCATCTGCACCGCGTCAACCCACAAACACTGACGCTGATCTTTCTTCCCGCCCCTCCTCGCCCTTTTGTTCCTCGCAACAACAGTCATGGCCGTGCAAGCGGTGGCGAACATCGTCAAGACGTCACTTGGCCCTGTCGGTTTGGATAAAATGCTCGTGGACGACATCGGGGACGTCACGATCACCAACGACGGCGCGACGATTCTCAAGCTCCTGGAGGTGGAGCACCCCGCGGCGAAGGTACGGCCGGCCGCGATCGGAAAAGAAAAACGGACTCGCGTCCCTTTGTTTGACTTTCGAAGACTTCTTGGATTCAAAAAAAGCGACCCGCCGAGAACAAGCGGCGTGTCTCGCGGACAGGCGTATCTTCCACCTTCCGCGCGTTTTCCCAGGATCGACCCTGAGCCCTTGCACACCGGGCGACACGTACTAACCAACCCCCCCCCCTTCCCACCCTCAAAAAAACCCACACGCGCAGATTCTCGTCGAGCTCGCGGATCTGCAGGATCGCGAAGTCGGCGACGGCACGACTTCGGTTGTTATTTTGGCGGGTGAGCTGTTGAAGCGCGCGAACGACTTGGTGCGTAACAAGATCCACCCCACGTCTATTATCGCCGGGTACAGGCTCGCGATGAGGGAGTCGGTGAAGTTTCTTGAAAACACCCTGGCGACGGACATCGCTACTCTGGGCGAGGACGTCATTCTGAACTGCGCCAAAACGGCGATGAGCAGTAAGATCGTCGGCTCGGATGCTGATTTCTTTGGGAAGATGGTCGTGGACGCGGTGATGGCGGTGAAGACGTACAACGACTACGGGGATCCTAAATACCCTATCAAATCCATCAACGTCCTGAAAGCGCACGGCAAGTCCGTCAAGGAAAGCCGCGTGATTAACGGCTACGCCCTGAACCTCGGGCGAGCGGCGCAAGGCATGGTGAAGAGCGTGAAGAACGCCAAAGTCGCGTGCATCGACTTCAACCTGCAAAAGACCAAGATGCAGATGGGGGTCCAAGTGTTGGTTACGGACCCGCGAGAGCTGGAAAAGATTCGACAAGAAGAGTTCAACATCACCGGACGAAGAGTAAAGATGATGCTCGACGCGGGCGCGAACGTGATTCTGTGCAGCAAAGGTATCGACGACATGGCGCTCAAGTACTTCGTCTCCGCGGGTGCGATCGCGTGCCGAAGAGTGCCGAAGGATGACCTAAGAAGGGTCGCCAAAGCCACGGGCGCGCAGATCCTCCTGACGCTCGCGGACATGGAGGGCAACGAGAGCTTCGACGCGGCGAGCCTTGGGACGTGCGGCGAAGTGTGCGAGGACCGCGTTTCCGACGACGACATGATCATCCTGAAGGATTGCGCAAACACTCAAGCGTGCACGTTGTTGATTCGCGGCGCGAACGACTACATGCTGGACGAGGTGGACAGGTCCCTTCATGACGCGCTTTGCATCGTGAAACGGGCGCTGGAATCGGAAAAGGTTGTGGCGGGCGGCGGCGCCGTGGAAGCGGCGCTTTCCGTGTACCTCGAGACCCTCGCCACGACCCTCGGGTCGCGGGAACAGCTCGCCATCGCCGAGTTCGCCGAGGCGCTTCTCGTGATTCCCAAAGTTCTCGCGGTCAACGCAGCGAAGGACAGCACGGAACTGGTCGCTAAATTAAGAGCCTACCACCACGCCGCGCAAACCAAGCCGGACAAGAAACACCTCGCCGGGTACGGCCTGGACTTGGTCAAGGGCGAGCTGAAGGATAACCTGAACTCGGGCGTTTTGGAACCGGCGCTGTCAAAAGTGAAGAGCATCCAGTTCGCCACGGAAGCCGCCATCACGATCCTACGAATCGACGACCTGATCAAGCTGCACCCGGAGGAGCAGGGGCAGTAAAGCGCAGCGAGAAGAGCGTAAAGGGATTCATTCGATTTCGAGCAAAGGGAGTGGGGAACACAAAACATTTAAACAGAGAGCGACTTGTGAATACGGCGATTTTGCGAGCGTCGTTTCATCGGATTAAATGCAGCGTACGCCTGCTACTACACAAGCGTTTGGCGCGCGAAGCGCGGCAGCCGGGGCGCCCCGGTAACTACCGCCGCGGTTTTTAAGCGCGCCGACGTTTTTGTCTTGTTTTTCACGGAATTTTTTGAAAGTCTCGTCCGCTTCCGATCGCCGCGCCGCGTCGGGACCGACGTTACCCGTCGACTCGGAAACGCTTCCGATCAAAGGCCCGATTCCTCGTCTCCGTGAGCTAGTGGTTCTGTGTGCTAGGCAAACACCCTCCGTCTTTCATGACCATCCAAAAATGACCCGCGTCGCGTTGCGTCTTCGCGCGAAGAGTCGGCGGCGCCGGCGCCAGATTGAATCGATTTTTTTTTCGAGTTTTAAAAAAAACTCACCGTCACGCCGCGGTGCCTTCCACCCCTCCGTCTTTTCCTTTCCCTTTGGTTTTCCCCTTATGCTTTTGCTTCGCGACGACCTCGACTCCGAGCTCGTCGTTTTTCTCGCCAGTCTCCGAAACCTCGTCGTCCTTTCTCGCCTCGCCCTTTTCCGCGCCGCCCGCCTCCCCGCCGGGCACGCCCAACTCCAACAGCTTGCCGTTCAGCATCGAGTTGTCGTCACTCAAGGCATCGCACGCCTGTTTCAACCTTCCCAGCTCCGCCCGCAGGGTTGCGTTTTCGGTGGACAGCGCATCCACCCTCCCTCCCAAATCCTCGCACTCGGACTGCTTTCGCAACCGCGACCGCCGCGCCGATTCCCGGTTGGACTGCTTCCGGCGCTGGCGCTTGTGCTCGCGCTCGTCCATCCACACCTCGCCGTTGCCGTTGCCGTGGCCGTGGCCGTTGCCAGCGTTCGTAACAGCGACGGACTGGCCGTTCGCCGCCGCCGCAGCAGCAGCAGCAGCCGCCGCGTGCTGCTGCTGCCACATCGCCGCGGCTTCTCCGGAGAAGCCGCCGTTCGCGTCCAGGAGACCCGCTCCGGGAGTTCCCTGAGCCCCGGCGGACGACTCCTTGCCCTCGGCACTTGAACCCGCGTGGGCGTAGTTACCCATGTACCCGGGGTACATCACCTGCCCTTGTCCGTACGGGTTCATCATGGCCTGTTGATGAGAGAGGGGGCTGGAGGTTAGCGGACGCGCGAGTTTACACTCGACAAAAGAAAAGGAACCTCCATGAGGACGACTCGAGACGTGGAGACACGCGGGGCGACGGAACCGAACCAGCCGCCGGTACGCACCTGAGGCCACATGGCATACGGGTTGTGCGCCATCTGTTGTTGCTGCTGCTGCTGCTGCTGCCCGTAGAACCCGGCCTGGGTCTGCGGAGGCGCCTTTTGGGGAGCACGGGAGTTCGCGAGCGGTCAGCGCGTGATTCCGAGGGAGCACCTCGAAGCGTCGTTTGGTAATATCGGCAGGCTTGCTTCGCGCGTGCAAAGTTCGTGGTACGTCGGTTCACAGGATGGAAGGCGCGACAAAAACCGGCTGTTGCTACGTAGCATCGCGCACCTGCATGTGACACCTCTTGTGATTCGCCTTCCCAATGTCGGCGCCGCCGCGAACCTCGCTTCACCGGCGCTCGGAGTCGTCGCCAAAAAGCACTTCGGCGGACTCGTCGAGATTTCCCGCACACGCGAACGCTTCCGCAACACGCGCGTGAGCCCCTTCGGGGGTCGCGCGTGGTTTCGCGACGGAGGCGACTTGGGGGGGGACGACGACCGGCCGACACGACGTCTGTCCGCTCGGTACGTCTCGTTGTGGTGCAACAGACGGAAGGATGGCGGTGAGACCGGCAAATTGAAAGTGCACGACTCCCGGCTCGCACGTTTTCACGCCAACTGCGAAACGCCACACGTTTCCCGTGAGTGTCGACGTTTGATTGGCCCGTTCTGGACAGGCGTAACCAACTTTCCTTTCGCCGTGCTCGGTCGATTTCTGCACGCACTCGGTGCGAAAGAAGACGTCGGTTTCAATTTCACCGAGGCAACACGGAACGCCCGCGGCGACGTGGAGGGCTGAAATTGCGTTTTGCGTGGCCAAAGCGCTTTTTGGGTGTCGGCTTCAGTTGGTTATCATCGTCGTCACCCACATTCGCGAACGCGTCAGGCATCATGTCTGCGTGCCGCGCGATGAGCTGGCGCGCCACGCACGTTCTCCCCGAGGGCTTGCGTGCGTCGTCTACTGCCGCCCGTGTGTCAGGTTCGCGCGGTGAGCCCCTGGTGGTGTACGCGAACCGGGGGAACCGCAGCCGCAGCAAAAAAAGCGCGTCTCCGATTGTGCGGAAAAAGGGGCTCAAGAGTAAAAACGCGCCGGGCGGCGCCGCGGTGAGCACCGCCCCCCCCCCCGTGAAGCACCCCAACGCGGGCCCTGTGATGGAAATCGAGGCGAAACAGACGTTGGCTGAAATCCTGGCGCAAGACCAGCCCATGCGGATCATCAAGCCGCCCAGCGGGGACCGGGGCGGGTCGTTACCCGGCGGCGGCGGCGGGCTTCGGTACGGCGAGGCGAAAGATTCCAAACCCGGATCCTGGGCGGATGCGTTGGCGGACTTCCGGTCGGAAGGCGCTTCCTTCGAGACGAACCGCAACGCCGCGAAAAGGACGGTACTTGATGAAGAAGAGTCCTTCTTCGTGGTGGGCAGCGGCAAGAACTTCGTGGCGTACGGCCGCGGCGAAGCGGCGAACGACGACGAGTGGGTCGAGGACGACGATGATGAGGAGATGGAGGACGACCCGGATGTTTTCGAAAGAGACGAGAAAAAACCAGGAATGAGCGCCTTGGAAAAGCGGTACAAGCAAGGCCAGGCCGCTGGGGCGGTCGAGTTCGAGCTAGGTGAGGAGGTCGAGGATGATGACGACGGGTGGGATGACGAGGAGAATTCCGGAACCGAAATCAAAGAGCGCGGCATCCCATTCGCGATGCGGTGTTTTGACACGGCGAAGGTTTTCGTGAAGGCTGGGGATGGTGGGCGGGGGATGGTTGCGTTTCGCAGGGAGGCTTTCGTGGCACAAGGGGGGCCTTATGGCGGCAACGGCGGGAACGGCGGTGCCGTTTTTTTCGAAGCCAACGACGGCATAAACTCGCTCGTCGGGTTCAGGAAGAAAGTGCACCACAGAGCGGAGCCCGGCGGGAACGGGGGCGGGAAGCGCATGCAAGGCCAGAACGGCAACGACCGCGTGGTTTTGGTACCACCCGGGACCGTGATCCGGGACTCCAAGAACGGCGCCGTGCTGGCGGAGATGTTCCAGCACGGCCACAGGGAGATGGTGATTCCGGGCGGCAGGGGCGGCCGGGGGAACGCGTCGTTCAAAACGAGCAAAAACAAGGCGCCGCAAATTGCGGAAAACGGCGAAGAGGGAATTCAGTACTGGATCGAAATGGAACTCAAACTTGTTGCTGATGTTGGTATAATAGGCGTGCCTAACGCGGGTAAGAGCACGCTGCTGGCGAACGTATCAAACGCGAAACCCAAAATCGCGGATTACCCGTTCACCACCATCGTACCCAACCTCGGCGTGGTGGAGCGCGACTTTGAGCGGATGGTGTTCGCGGATATTCCCGGTTTGTTGGAAGGCGCGTCCGAAGGCATCGGGCTGGGGTTCGAGTTCCTGCGACACGTCAAGCGAACGCGAGTGTTGGTGCACGTGTTGGATTGCACATCAAAAGACGTGTTGGAAGAATACGACGCTATTCGCAACGAGATCTTCCTGTTTGACCCCGAAGTCGGGGACAAACCCGAACTCATCGCACTGAACAAAGTGGACGTCTCGTCCGAGGCCTCGGAGCGCGCGCTTGAGCTGCAGCACTACTTCAAAACCGAACGCGGAATTGGCGCGCACGTTATTTCCGCAGCGCAAGGCCAAGGCGTGGAGGCGCTGGTCATGGCGATCAAGGAAGTGTGGCAAACCCTGCCCTCGCCCGATTACGCGGCGGAGGCGCTCGCGGCGGCGGAGCGGCGAATCGCGCGCCCCGCGGATGGCAAGTCCCTGGACGACTTCTCAATCAAAGACACCCCCTACGCCTTCGTCGTGGAAGGCGCCGCCATCGAGCGGTTCGTGCAGATGACCAACTGGGACTACTTCGAAAGCTTCAAGCGGTTCGCGCAGGTGCTTACGATGAGCGGCGTGGAGAAAGCGCTGAACGAAGCCGGCGCCGGCGAAGGCGACCGCGTGGTGATTGGGAAGTACGAGTTCGAGTGGAGTGACGACAGAAGGGAGTCGAACTTGTTCGAATCGTGGAAAGCGAAACAGGACGAGAAACCGGCGGGCACGACGTTACAGGGAACCAGGCACTGGCCGCATTAACGCGAGAACTGTTTTATGGTGTGTAATATATCTGTGGGGACTACTTTTGGTGATCTTTTTAGAATTCAATCGAGCACTCATCTCTATTCGCTCATCGCTACACGTGCGCATCACGTACTCTATGTCATCAAACCGCGCCAGCATCCTTGAGAAACTGAACAATCGCCGGGTGTCCCCCTTGTGCGACGTTAACAAAAGGTGTCATTGATTCGGACAGCGGCGTCATCCCGTTATCCGTCGCCTTGTTGACGTCCGCGCCCGCATCGATCAGCGCCTGTAGAACCACTTTTTGGCCCTTTTGAGCCGCGATGAATAGCGGCGTCACGCCGTTATCACCCGCCTTGTTGACATCCGCGCCCGTATCAATCAGCGCAAGCACCACCGCCTCATGGCCGTTTCGAGTGGCGTTGTACAGCGGCGTCCAGCCTTCCTCGTCCGCCTTGTTGACGTCCGCGCCCGCATCGATCAGCGCCCAAACCACCACCTCATGGCCATTTGCAGCGGCCATGAACAGCGGCGTCGCGCTGATAATCGTTGCCTTGTTGACGTCCGCGCCCGCCTCGATCAGAGCCCGCACCAAACTCTCGTAGCCCGCTTGAGCGGCGAAGTAAAGCGGCGTCCTGCCATTATCCGTCGCCTTGTTGATATCTGCGTCCGCCTCGATCAGCGCCAGTACCACCGCCACATGTCCCTCTTGAGTGGCCTTGACCAGCGGTGTCACGCCGTCAAACGACGCCTTGTTGATGTCCGCACCCAAGTCGATCAGCGCTCGCACCACCGACTCGTGGCCTTTTCCAGCAGCGATAAACAGCGGCGTCGAGCCGGCAGCCGTCGCCGTGTTGACGTCCGCGCCCGCCTCGATCAGCGCTCGCATTACCGCCTCGTGACCCTTTCCAGCTGCGATGTAAAGCGACTTGTCCCATTGGCAGCCGTTCGCGTGCGCCCACTGCAGCACCTCGAGGTGCCCGCCCTCCGCCGCTGCCCAACACGTGCCTGCGTCCCATGGGCAGCCGCCCGCTCGCAACCACTTTAGCACCTCGAGCTGTCCGCTCCTCGCCGCTGCCTTGCATAGGAGTTCTTGACGCGTCAGGTGACCTGCCAGTTGCAGGCGCCGCACCGCGCTTACACATCCGAGCTTTACGGCTTGATCCTCACCAAGATCTTCACATTCAAGCCCCGTCGCCGCCACCGCGTCGCGCATCGCGCGGCTCACCGCTGGGAGCCGTGCGAGATCGGCGGGATCGTCGAAATGCTCAGTTCTGAGGATGTGAGTGATGACGACGTGCTTGGGGAGGCCCGGGAAGGCTTCTTGCGCGTCGGCAAGGCTCGCGGGAGCAGTGGCCGTCGCGATATCACCGCTCACGGCAGTCATGGCTGTATGCGCTGCGTTGGAGAATACGTGAAGGGAGTCGGGTGTGCGTCGTGTGCGCGTCGTTGTGCGTCGAGGCTTCCGAGGAAAGCGTTATATTGAAAGGGCGGTTTTTTTTTCGGCCCCCAATCCCAATGGAGCAAACCACTTTACTCCACTCTCCTCCTGCTCCCCCGGTGCGGCGTGATGATCGAGACGTTCCCCCTACCTTTCGCCGCCCCCGCGCCCCCCCCCTTCCGCGGCTGTAGCGGGACTTCCATCAGTTTCGGCGAGTGCCCTATGGCTTCGTGCCACCCGAACGACGGCATGACTTCCCACCACCCGCCGTCCCCGTCTTGCCACTCGTCCCAGTGCTGGCTCCCATCAGACGAGTTCCCGTACTTGTGCAACCGTCCGTCCGGGTAGTGTTCCTCTCCCCAGGTCTTGTTAACGTGCCCGCCACCCATCTCGTCCCACGTGATGCCTTGCCGCGCCCCAGCTCTGCCGTCCTCGTTGTACGCCACACCCCACTTTTCTTCCCACTTCTCACCCCAGCTCCGGCCGGGCGCGTCCTGCGATAAATAAAAGAAAGTGTCAGTAAGCGTATGGGAACACAGTCGGCGGGATTTGGGAAAGGCCCAATACGTACCTGCAAACCGCCCTCCGCGTGGTCCCTACTCGCCCACGTGTCCGTCCACTTAATGCAGCTCCCCCCCCCGTCCCACTTCTCCCCCCACTTCTCCGTCCACCGGTTCGCGTGGCCGTCGTCGGGTGAGGCGTGGTCCTCGAGGGACCCGGTTTTCTCGCAATACCGGTCCACCGAGCCGTCGCTCCGGTAATCCTCCGTCCACCCCTCGCTCCAGCACTGCCCGGCCGGGGTGTGGCTCCACTTACTCGCTTCGCGGTGAATAAAAGGCGTACCATTCACGTCGTGCTGGTAAATTTCTTTCCAGCTCTCTTGCCACGCCTGGCCTTTCGAGTCCCTTCCACTCTTCACCGCCCCCAACTCGCGGTACGTAAACGCGTCGCTGGTTTCCCAGAACTTCTCCTCCCACTCCACCGCGCCGTCCGCGCTTGTTCCCCGTATAACGGTCCAGGACATCACCTTACCGTCCTCAAGCAACTCCTTGCCTTCCTCACGCCACCACCGCGCGCCTGACGACAACGTCCCGTCCATAGCCCCGCCCTCCGCGCCGAGCTCGCGCACGGCGCTGGAAAGCGCGTCCTCCAGCGACGCCTCCACGGCGGGCGCTCTTTCGACCTTCGCCGCTTGCTTGGGCGGTGCCAAATCAACGACGCTCCGCGCCTCGACTTCCACGGACCGGGCGACTTCCCTTTGGAAGGTCAACGAGGAAACCACCGGGGTGGTGCTTGCAACCACCGGAATCGCAGGAGCGGCTTCTGCTTCAACGGCACCCGCGGATGTTTCCGTTTCCGTCGCGCTCTGGTACGCCAAGTCCAGGGTTTGCTCCGGCGCGCGCTCCATCGTGGTCACCGCGGCTTCCACCCGCCGCGTGTACTCGGGGGCTTTCTGACGCATCGGTTCGGGCGGGGCGTAGTACGGGCTCCCGGGCGCTTGGCCCGGGGCGTCCGGAGGCGCCCATTTCCAGAAGTCAGAAGCTTTCGTGGAAGAGCTTCCGTCGTCACCGCTCGCAGAAGAGTCACCGGACGACCCCCCTTCGCTGCCGAACATCGCGCGCACTTTCTCGTCCTTCTGCCCGCCGCCGCCGTAAAAGGATGACGCGTTTTGGTATTTCTTCTGGTTACGCAACCGCTCCGCCGCGACGATGCGCTCGCGCGCCATTTGCTCCTCGGAGTTGGCCTTGGCCACCGCTTTCACCCGCGCCGCAGGGTCGTTGGCTTTACTCAACACGTTACCCTCCGCGTTTCGCTGCGCGAACGGCTTGGCGAAGTTGACCGGGCTTTGGAGGTTGAGGATGTTTTTCCCGATGGAATCGTTCGCCTCGCGCACGCTCGCGTCGCCGACAAATGTCGGGCGCTCGCGCCGCACGGTGCTTCCCGGGTTGACTTTGATGATGCCGGGTGACGAAATCGCCCGCGCCGCTGCTAATGCGGCTTCCGCCCTTTCGAACGCGCCCATCGGTGCGGCGGCCCTGGCGAACAAGTCAACCGCGTTCGCGGAGCGCGCGGCGGTTATTGTTGTCGAGCCCGAGCCCGACGACGTTCGCCCCGAACCGTCCGGACCTCCCGACGTCGCCGTTCTTTCCCCAGTCGCCACGCCTGTTCCCACCACGCCTGTTCCCACCGCTGCTCCGGTTGCGGCATCCGCCGCCGCCGAGAGCGCCGCCGCCGAGAGCGCCGCCGCCGCGAGCGACTCCGCCGCGAGCAGCGCCGCGTATTCAGGTGACTGCGCCCACACCGCAGCGGCTTGGTCGGACTGGGTGGGGTACTTGCGCGTCACGGACAGAAGCGCCGTCATGTCATCCCCATCCAGCTCCTGCTCCTGCGTCTGGTCGCTCTGGAAGGGTGGCAAACCGGAGACTCGCGTGTTGCGGGTTCGTTTGGAACGTGCAACACGCAAAACCCAACCTTTGCGTGCTACGGGGGTGGCACCGCCGGTCGCACGCGTAATGGAACTGGACGTCGAGCAACGGGGCTTGCGAAACGCACCCGCGGGCCGCAGTGTCGGTGCGGAACACGACGAAGCGCTCATCCTCGGAAGATCGTCACCGGAAGAAGATCTTAACGTCTTTCTTGCTCTTGCTCCTCTTGCTTCGGGCGACGCCGGGGAACGCGGGGCGGGGAGTGGTCAAGCCGCACGCCAAGCGCAACCGCCGCGTCGCGAACGGGTCGCGGGGTCGCCGTGGACGGTGCGTGCGTAACTGCTAGCTTTGCCCGGCAACGGACCTCGAGTGATGAGCGGGCCAGCGTGGCATATCGTAAAAAAGGGAAATTGTGGCGCTTGGTTCTTTCGTCAGTTTTTCTGGCACGTGGCATCCGCGCGGAGGCTCATCACTCTGTGGCCGCGCCCCGGATTCTTGGCATGCGCGCGCTTTCTTTCCTGTTCGGACCCGGCGCATTCGGCTTCGGCGGTGACAGACACAGACAGGTTTCACGGGACAAGCGGCCGTCGAACCTTCGACGCAACACGCCCACCCCCCAATCGTCCACGTCGCTTTGTCTCGGAGGCCGCTCGCCGAGCCCCTACTTCGCGCCTAAGCCTTGTTTCCGCCGGAACACCCGCGTTAACCAAACGCACCACAAATCCGTCACCGCAACGTCGTCCAAAATGAACGCCATCGTCCTGAACGCGCCGTTAATGGCGCAGTCCCTGGGCGGCGCGTTCGTGCTTGACATGGCGATTCAGTTCGTAGGCTGGGCGGGTTCCGCGACAATGCAGACGGAGAAGTTCTACGATTTGTTCGGCTCGCTGGCGTTCATGAGCTGCGCGGTGACTAGTTTCATGTCGTCACCTCAAGCCCCACGGCAGGGCTTGATTACCGGGATGGTGTGCGCGTGGACGGCGCGGCTGGGTGCGTTTTTAGTCACGCGCGTGTTTCGCGACGGCGGCGATTCGCGCTTCGACGCCGTGAAAAAAATCCCAGGCCAGTTCGCCGTGTACTGGTTCATGCAAGGCTTGTGGGTCTGGATCACGGCGCTGCCGTGCTTTCTGGTAAACGGCTTGGCCACCCAATCTGCGCTACACGCGGGTGACTACGTGTGCCTGGCCGTCTGGCTGTTCGGCGTCGTCTTCGAAACCACCGCGGATTTCCAGAAATACAAGTTCAAAAAAGACCCGGCGAACAAAGGCAAGTTCATCGACGTCGGTCTGTGGTCGGTTTCCAGGCACCCCAACTATTTCGGAGAGATTGCCGTGTGGCTCGGGGTGTGCGGGGTCGCCATGTCGTCCGCGTCTGTTGGAGTGAGCTTAGCATCCGTCGCATCGCCTTTGTTCGTCACGTTCCTGTTGACAAAAGTTTCGGGGATCCCGATTTTGGAAAAGAGCGCGGACGAGCGCTGGGGCGACGAGGCGAAATACGCCGAGTATAAAAAAAACACCCCCTGCTTGGTGCCGAGGCTGCCGGGAATGAGGAAGGAACTGTGAAAGGAATACACAGCATCAGGAATACACAGTATCAAGTCGTCTACAAACATTGTAATCATCAAATCAAACAACCTGTATCCAAGGGATTTTTCTTTTAAAACAACCGTCCTGAAAACACGGAAACCCCACCCTACGTCTACGCTAGGTACACGAACAGCTTCCGGTCGTTCCGGTCGCGTTCGATGAACTCGCGTTCGATTAGGTTTTCCAGGTGTTTTTTGATATCGGCTGGAGAGGGGGTGAACCGGTCTTTGAGTTGTTTCGTGACCTCTGTCACGACGCCGTTGTTATCCAGAATTCTTCGCGCTTTCATGACCCGCACGATCGCGGCTTCGATTTGGGGTTTGCGGTCGTTTTCCACCACCACCCGGGTAGCCTTGGCGTCCAAGTCGGTTTCCTTGCCACAAGCGCCGCCAATCACGGTGCCGATTTTCACCTTCAACAACTTGCTCGTGAACTTTTCGTTGAATTGAAAAACATCGCGCGCCCCGACCTCGCGCGTCGTCGGTTCTTTCCGCAAAACGTTCCGCCCCTTGACTAGGGACAGGCTCTGGAGGCTGCGCTTCAAGTCATCCTCCGGGATACCCGTCGCGGCTTGGATCTCTAAATACGACAAGCAGTCGGCGTCGTTGAACAGCAAAAGCACGCACATCTGGTGCGTGCTCACCACGAAGTCTCGCCGCACTTGGTTCGCGAACCGCCCGCGCAACTCCGCGGTGCCCATCGAGGTGAGCCAGTTCAGGTTGCGGCCGGTGTGGTTGGTCAGGTAGAAGTTTGTGTACGCTGTGACGTTCGCTTGAAGCACGGGCGACAAAACGCACTGTGTTGACGAAACAACTGGCCACGACCCGGTGGTCAACACGGTGACGCTCAAATCCACGCCGGACAGGGAAAGGCGCGACGATTTTTCTTTTTCCTCGCGCCGCGAACCCGACGAGCCGGTATCCATCAAACTCTCGCCGGTGGAACACGTGGTGAGCTGCGTGTACGTGTCCTCCGCGAGGGCGAGGTCGGCCGCGGGAGTGGCTGGGACACGGCTGTGTAGGGCCCCGGGTCCCACAGGTACCGGCCCCGACGGGCGGACTTCGTCATGATCTTTCTGGACGACGTCTTTCAGGAACTCGCGGAACGCCCGGTTGTTGTCCGCGGAAACCCTCACGTCGTTCACCATCCCCTCTATTTTTGAAGTGTACTGGTACCCGCACTCGTGCTTCAAACGCTGCACGAACGCCTTCTCCGCGTCATCCGACGAGCTCCGGTTGAAAAGCAAACGCTTTGATAGGTGCTGATACGATAAAAAAGAAAGTGTCAGTCGGTCGTAACGTGTATTACGTAAACAGTCAGAGGGAATAACCGTCCTTTCTGGTACGACTATGGGCAATCGCAGAGGCGGAATGTGGTAATGGGAAATACGCACCTGCTTGTAGTACCGCTCGAACACGTCTTTTTCGGAAAGGAACCGAAACAGCGACATGGCGCCGTCCAAGGTAGCGTCGGTTTCCTCGTCGCTGCGACCTTTCATTCCTTTGCGTAGCTTGTCATCCACGTAAAGCGAGATGAACTCCGGGCTTCTGCTGTTAAGGTTGACGAACTTCTCGAAAGAAGTGTGCAGGGCGTTTTGAAACGACCGGTCGCCGCCGAAAGACTCGGCCACGGTTTCGTCCAGCTTCTTTTTCAAAACAAGCAGCTCCTCGACGTACGCCACCGGGTTGTTTTTCAGCTCAGGGTCCGTCACGAGCTTCTCCCCAGCCTCGCACGCGAACTCTACGAACGTGCGTTTCACGAACTGCAAACCGCCGTCCAGGCGTTTGTACAAACGATACACCAACCCGGCTTGGTCGCTCCGGCCGCGCGCTAACATGCTTTGAAGTTTTGCCAGAAAAGTGTCAGGGCCTTGTATGGTCAAACAGGGAGGCCGGGATTTGGGAAATGCAAAACGTACCTTTTCAACCCAGAGTTGGGCAAACCCAACACGACGTGCGCCGGTTTCTCAAGCAACTCGGTTTCGCATCGCTTGACTAAGAACCGCTCGGTTCTTTTGTGCAGGTAGGTTCCGCACCGATTGACTTCCTCCGCTAAGCGTTTCTCCACCGCCGTGAGGTACGAAAAGCAATCCCCCGAACTTAGTAAACTTTCGCTTTCGTTTTTGTAAAACTCGCTCGTCGACGCCAGCACGTGCGTTTCAACGTCGGACACGTACACGTCCTCGCCCACGTCCATGGTCATTCGGGTTACGTCCGTGACGGCCGCGACGTCAAAGGAATCGCCTCTTCGCTCTGTGTCGATGGCGTCCAACACAAACGCGCGCATGCGCGAATTCACGGAAGGATCCCGCAACACCACGTCTCGCCACAGCGAGAGCCCGAGGTCGTACACCGGCTCCAGCTCGTTGGGCGGGACGTAGATGCGGTCCATGTACATCAGGATGTCCCTGATCATTGTCATGCTTCGCGCATGTTCGCGCCACTTTTTTTCAAGCTCCGCGGCGAACAAATCGGGGTGCGCTTTCTTTGTTATTTGCGACTGATACCAACAAAGAAAGTGTCAGTGTTGACCTGGGAACGCAGGGAGTCTATGATTCGGGAAACGCGCAATGCGTACCTTCACGTGTAACAAGTGTTCCGTCGTCACGCCGACTAAACCCTGGTACAAAACTCCCCCGTGGCGGTGCAACACCATGTTGTACGCGTTCCGGTAAAGCTCCTCGAAGGAAAGACCGGACGCATCGCGGTTGTTGATTTGCGCAATCGCGGCGCGAAGCGCGCTCCAGGTCTTTTCGGCGTACTGTCGTTAAAAAGTTTTGATGTGGGAGGGAAGGGAAGGTTGGGGAGTGTCGGTGTGAGTGACTTTGACGACTAGGTAGGAAGCGGCATCAATTAAATGCCAGGAGAAGCCGAAAGTGATATGCTTGATCTTGTTTGGGAGCGCATGCGCGCCCGGAGTGAGTGGGTGTCCCCGCAAAAGAATTCCGATAACTCTAAAGCCTCTCGACCGAGCGCCCAAAAACGCCCCGAAGTCGGGTGGTGCGTTCGAGGCGCCGGGTTGGGTAGGGTGCCCGTGGGTTTGCACCGCGCGGTGGTCGGTCATTCGCGGTCCGTGAAACGATCGTCCGTCCCGCGCTCGTACCTGTCCATCAAGCTCCACCCGGTGTTTAAAGGGCTCGATGCGGAACTTCCCGCGGTTACTCATGGTGAGTGTCTCAGTCCCTTCGAATCACGCGGGAGACGAAAACAGGCACCACACCACACCTAAACCCCCAATCTGAACCCACGCGGGTTACCCGGGTTGGTTCGCGTAAGCACGTCGCCCACGCGTCACGTCCGAACACCGCGCGCCGGCCACGGAAAGGACGCCCGCGAACGCGCAGCTCGCGACGCAAGTCCCGTCGAGGTTGCACGCCCCGCGCGCACGTATGGCGAAGAGGTTTTTGGGGCACACTCTTTCCAAGTTTCCGGACAGTCTGCCAGTATTTGTCTTTTGCCAAATTGTTGACCAGCAGACCAGGCAGCTGGTTCCGAGACCGCATACCGCGTCGCGCCTGCCGGGCCCGCGCGCGTACGGTCGGTGCCCGACGCGTCCGAACCTTTGGAACACGCGTTACAGCTTTTCTTGGAGCCGCCAGGTAGTCTTCCCGCGTGCTCTGGGAAGTGCAGGGACGACCGGACGCGAGGTGCCGTCGTAGTACCCCTTGCTACGAGATGTCGAGTGATACGGCGTCAACAGGCGCGGTCACGGAACCCGTGACAGCGGCGGCCGCCCTTGTTGCGGCGGACCCGGCCGCGGCGATGGTGTCAGGAGCCCTTTCCAACGTAATGAGCGACACCGCCCCCGCCCCACACCCCGCCCCCGAGCCTGAGGCGAGCGCAGAGGTACGCATTTCAGACCATTCTTCCTTCCGCGTCCCGTGTTTCTCTCGGACGTACCTACATTCACTCTGTCCCGATACACCGGCCTCTGACCCGGCACACCTCGTGCTTTACTGTCACAGCTCCCGCAACCTCCTGCTGCGGAACAGCCGCCTGCCGCGGTGGCTGCTCCCGCCGAGCAGGCGCCAGAGGGATCCGCGAGCGCGGAGGGAAGCGCCCACGCGGAGGAAACCAATCAGACCGAGACACCGAAGGAGGATGTCGTCGCGGATGTCAAATCACACGACGCGGCGGCGGAACCCGCGGCGTCTGCCGCAGCGGTTGCGGAAACACCGCCGGATCCGGTGGGGGATACACACCCAGTCGCTGCGTACGACCCGGTCGCAGCTTTGGTGGGTGGAGCGCTGGAAAAAGCTACTGCTGACGTCGCGACGGCGCAGCCCGTTGCGCCCGTCGAAGAGACGGCGCCGACGGCGCTGGAGGAACCTGTTGTCGCGGCAACGGCACCGCCGCCTACAACCCCCCCGTTCGACCCCGTCGCGGCCCTGGTGGGCGGTGCGCTTTTGAAAGCAGGTGCGAAGGGTGTGCCGAGTGCGGAGACGACGACTTCTGTTGGTGAGCCTACACCTGAAGTGGTGGGGGAACCCGCGCGACCCGCGGCGACGCCGACCCCGACGTCGCCTCCCGAGGAGAAGGAGCGGAAGAAATCCTCCGGCGGTTTCTTCGGCCGCCTTTGGAACGGGGGCGGGTCCAAGGATCTGAAAATAGAAGACGGCAGCGGGGCGATTGGCGCGGCCGCCGACCCTGTCGCGCCCATTGACGACACAGTCGGGGCGTTCGCACTTGGAAACGCAAAGGACGGGTTCGGGTCGCCCGTCGCGACGTCCGGGCCGGGCAGCCCGGTGGAGGTGGGGAGCCCGGAGGGGGAACGGGAAGAGGAGGGTGGTGAGGGAACACAGGCGGGAACGGTGGTGTACACGGCGGCGCCGAGTGCAACAGAAGCGACTGCGGTGCCAGAGGCACCAGAGGCAACCGCGGTACCGGCCGTCCCGGAAGTCGCGCCCGCGGCGGCGGGGGAGGCACAACCCGTCGCGGAGGTTCCCGTCCCGGCAACACCGGCGTCTGCCTCCGCGAATGGCGTTGTTGCGTTCCCTGCCGCGGCTCCAGCGTCCAACCCCGACCCCACAACGTCGTCCCCGCCGCCTCCTGCGCGCGCGATGTCCCCCGCTGAGATCGCGAAGTCCGCGAACGTCCTGGAGCTGCTCCAGGCGCGGATGGCGAGTCCCGAAAAGCCGATGGCCCCGCGGCTGCTGTCGCGCGCGGACGCGCTTTCCGTGTGTGTGCACGCGTCCTCCGCGTTAGTTCCCGACTCGTCAATAGTGTCGCCCGTGGTGCGCATGCACCTGGTGGACCCCGAGATGGGCGCCCCCGTGCGTCCCTCAGGGGAAGCCAGCACGCCCATTCAGACCGCGCCGTTTGACCTGAGCGCGCGAAGAAACGCCACCTTCGCCGCGGAGTGGGAAGAAACCCTGGAGGTCGAAGAAGCGCTCGGGGATATCATGGCTGTCGGGGCGATCGTGCTTTTCGAAGTACTGCAGCCCCCGCCGAGCTTCCAGTATTTCGAGGAAAGAGCCGCGTCGTTCCCGGGAGGACAACCCATGAGGCTGGCGTGGGGTTTCTTGAAACTGCTGCGCGGCGCCGACGGCAAGCCGAACATGGGACGGCTGAAAGTGCAGCTGTACAAGTGGGAGGACCGCCCGGCGCAAGCGGGCGTGATGGGCGCCGTGGCCGCTGTTGTCGGAGGGGGAGGTGTTTCCGGAGTAAGCGCCGCACCCAACGCCCCTGACGTGTTCCGGGTGTGGAAAAAAGCATCCATCCTCACCCCCGCGCTGAGGCACCTGTACCCGGCGCACCTCAACGTGACAATCGGGTCGTCCCCCAGGGGCGACGTCGTCGCGGCTCTTCTGTCGGCGGCGCGCCCCGGCGTGGAGACCCCGAGGCTCGCCATCGCCCCCCCCCCCGTGCCCCGAATGGCGTCGCTTTCCGGGCTCGGCGATGACGAGAACTCGGCCTTCACGCAAAGGCCGTCAAGGCGCGAGCGCATAGACCGCGAGCGCGCGCTGGGCGGGGGCTGGCGCAACGCGCAGGCGCGTTTGCAACGCGCGCCGCAGGGTGACCAATCGGAAATCGTAACCCGCCTAGGCAGGTTGCCTCACGAAACGCTTTGCTACGGGATGGACCCGGTCTCGGCGGTCGCGGCGGCCGCGGCACAAGCCGTGGCGGACGCGGAAACGGCCACACCCGGTTTGTCAGGCTCGACGAGCTGGAAAACGTTACCCGGGATGAAGCGAACAATCGTGAGGTTGCCGCACGCTCGGTCGAAACAGGAAGCGTGTTTGCTGCCAAACACGGTCAGTATTTCCCATTTACCACATTTCGCCGACTGATTGCCCATACGAGACTGACATTTATTTTATTTCAATCAGGACGCGCGCACGCAGCCGCACCTTCCAACAAGCACAACCGAAGCCACGCTCGTGTGCTTCGACCCCATGGGACGGCGAGTCGCGGTGGTGACACGGGAGGGGGGGATGTACGTCGTACGCGTGTTCGACACAACATCGGGAGTTGCCCTTGTAACGTTTCCGGGACACGCGTCTTGCGTGTACGACGTCGCGTGGGCGCCCCAGGGCGTCAAGGACGGCGCCGGCGACGCGCTCGGAACGGTTGACTTCGCCGCGCCTGCGACGCGCGTAGTCACCGCGTCCGCGGACGGCGCGTGCGTCGCGTGGCGCGTCCCCGGGATGGGAGCAGACTCATCGGCATCGTATGCATCGGCGTCGTCCTTGGACATCGTCGTCGCGCAGCACGCGTGCGAGGTGTACGCCGCGGCGTGGCACCCCGCGCTAAACGGCGTGCTCGCCACCGGCGCGCGGGACGGGGCGGTTCGGCTGTGGCTTGTTGAGGACGGCGTTGCGGGTGCGCAACTGCTCGCCGCGGTCGCGTCCGCGCCAGGCACCGCCGCCACGGCGATGGGTTTTGACCACACCGGCATGCGGCTCTGGGTGGGCTTCGCGGACGGCGTGCTCCGGGAGCACCGGGTGGAAGGGACCAACGGCGCGGGCGCTTCCGTCCGGCCGACCAGGGAGTGCCAGGACTTGCTCGGCGAGCCAATCACGTGCCTCAGGGTCTCGCCCACCGACCGAAGGGTGTTCGCCAGGACAACCGCCGACCGCATCGCCGCCATCGACGTGTCGTTCTTCGCCGCGACGCACACGTTCGACGTGAGCGTCGGGCGCGGCTCCACGATGCGGCGGCTGCGAGGCGACAGCGTCGGGGTCGGCGCCCAGAGTCTCGGAGGCGCCGGCCGGTCCTTGGCCGGGACAGGGGATGGCGCCTTCGCCTCGGCGGGCGCGAGTGGGGCGGCGTCCGCGGGACGACCGTTGGCGCGATTCGCGGTGTCCCCAGACGGCAGGTGGCTACTCGCCGGGACCGCGGACGGCACCGCCCGTTTGTTCGACGTGGACGTCAAGGGCGTCGGCGTGGTGTTGGCCGCCGCGTCCGTGCCGCCGGGCGTGCGCGTAAACGACATGGACTGGTCACCAGGCGCGCACTGCGTCGCAATATGCGCCGCGCACGGCACTCGGCCGGTCCGGCTCATGGCGAACACGGAACACGCACCGCAGGTCGACCCACCCCCCCGGCCGCAGCGCTTGCTGGAGCTCAGTGCACCGGACACGGGAGCCGGACGCGGAGGTCCGCCTTCGCAGAAAGCGCGCGCGGCGATGTCGGCGGCGCGCGACGCCTCCGGGTTTGGCCCGGCGACGGCCCGGGAACGCGTGTTGTTGCCTGACAAGCTCACCCCCGAAACCGTGAGGGCGATGCTAGCCGAGGTAAGAGTGCGGAGCACCGAGGACCGGCAGGCGACCCTCGACTACGTCCAGAGGTCGCGGCGCGCGTCGCCGCACGGCACGCCGGGTCGAGGCGCCAGTCCGGGCGGGGGGGGTGTTTCGACGGCGACAGTCGCGCCCGTCGCGAGCGCCGCGCCCGTCGCACCCGCCGCGCGCCGGGAAATCGCGAAGGACTGGACGCAAAAGGAAAATATTCAAGCTCAAGCACAAGCGCCCGTGTCTGTTCCGCAACAGGAACAGGTGCAAACGCAACCCTTGAATAACGCTTCTTTCGATCCGTACAGAGGGAGTTTGGGGCCCGCGCAGGATTTGGGGAAACCGCCGCCTGCCGCGTTTGCGATCGCGGGCGGCGCGTTTTAGTTTTAGGTACCGAGTCACAGTACGCGTAGCGAAGTTGTACATATTTATCAGTGATATCTGTGTTGGGGCCTGAAACAAGTCGTTACCGCCCTTCTCTGGCTGTTGTACGGAGTACCACAGCGGTCACCGGGACATCGAGCGACTTTAACCCTGTTACCTCTGCGCGCCCTTCGCAAAGAGCGAGAAATTTTGCAAGAGGCACCTTTACTCGTTTTTTTCGTTGAACGTTGGCCCGGCCCCATCGTCGCCATTGCGGGCTTCGCGGTGCACGCGTGATGGGGGGTTCGCCTCCTCTCGCGCGCGTGTTCACGCACGACGCGGACGACGGCGAATCCGCGGCCGCGGGTATGCCCGTTGATGCTTTCAACGACCCGTACGCGCGCAAAGCGGCCATCTTGGCTGGCCTCGGCCTTGGCGAAACGCGCTTCCGACGCGCTTCGGGGGCCCCGAACTGCGAGCTCGTATCCGTCGCCGTGCCACGAACGCGCGTCCAGGCGAGCCTCGCGGTGAGTGGCAACACTGTCCAGGTACAACTCCAGTACCTGCCTCACGGGAACTTAGACCTCGCCCTCGCGGTGCATGGCGCCGCGTACGTGCGGTACGTCGCCACGGCGTGGGACCGATGGTGTCGCTTGGCGCCTGAAAAGCGGTGCCGGTTTTTCCGACGCGAAACGGAAAGTTCAGGTTCCAAAAAGAACACGAACACGCACTGGTCCGCCGGCGTCCCCGCGTTGGTCCCTCCGAACTTCACATCCCACAACACCCCGAACGCGCAGCCCGGGGTTGACGTACACGCGCAGACGTGCTGGTACCACACGGATACCGAGACGCCGATGTTTGCCGGTTTGGTGGACTCGTTGGCTGGGGACATGCGCGTGCTTGCGGAAATCGTGCGCTCCCTGGAGTTTGACTTAAAAAACGACCTGCGGAACATGCACAACAAGTTTTACTACGCCCTCACCACGCACCCCGGGCACCACGCCGCGAAGGACAACGCGGGCGGGTACTGTTACCTGAACAACGCCGCGGTTTTGGCCAAAGCGCTGACGAAAAGTTCCTTAAACTTAACCAGGGTCGCGATTCTTGACGTGGACTACCACGCCGGGAACGGCACCTGTTCACTATTCTACCACGACCCGGACGTGCTGGTCGTGTCAATCCACGCCTCCCCGGAGGGCGAGTACCCGTGGAACTCAGGGTACGCCACGGAACAGGGAAGCGGCAGGGGGTTACATAAAACAATAAACGTGCCCCTACCGCCCGCCTCGACCTGGGCGGAGTACGAGCCGGCGCTAGTTGCCACAATCAGGGCGATTAAAAAGCACGACGCGCAGGTTTTAGTCGTGTCGCTAGGCCTGGATACGCACGAGTTTGACCCGGTACAGGAACGGGAAACTGCGGGGATGAGTTTAAACTACGACGACTATGAGAAGATGGGCGCGCTCATTGCGGGTTGTGGCGTGGCCACGGTTTTCGTGCAGGAGGGTGGGTACAACCTGGAGGCCGCGGGTTCAATCGTGGCGAGCGTTTTCAGGGGGATGGAAAGCGGGTTCTGTTCCGCAAATCCCGAACGCGGTGAGTCCGCGGAAACAATCGCGACAAACGTGCTCGCCGAGATAACGAAAAGCTTTCCGAAAAGGTTCGTGGACCAAACCAAGCCGGACCGGGGGGCGCCGGCGGTGACGTACGACGACGAGTTGGAATCGGACGACGGCGATTCGGATGGCGATTCGGAGGGTGAAAAAACGGTTTCCCCGGTTCCCGCGTCTCCGTTGAAATCGCCCAAGGATCCGCCGAAAAAACACCCAGGAAACACACCAGGACCTGCCGTCTCCGCGACCCCCACAAAACCGACGGAACCCACGAAGCCGGAACCGAAGCAAAAAACAAAGGGAGGGTGGTTCGGGTTTTGAGCGGAGCGATCTCTGCGGCAATATTGGTCTTGCTATTAAGTATAGTCTATTGCTATCGTTCTTGTTGGTTGCGTTGCCCGATCTCCACAAAGTTCTTGTTGATTTCGTCGTGGAGGCCTTGTAAACTACCCGCCTGGGTAGCTTGCCGTATTTCGGCGTCTGTCTCTTCCTGTCTGCGTTTCGCTGGCTAGTCTAGTGGACTATCGGTCTTGTTGGTTGCGCCGCACGATCTCCATAAAGTTCTTGTTGATTTCGTCGTGCAGGCCTTGTAGTCTACCCGCCTGGGTGGCTTGCCGTACCTCTTCGTCTTCCGTTTCCTGTCTTGTCTTCGCTCTCGCCGGGTCCTCTTCGTCTTCGAGATCGTCCCTCAGAAGACTCTCCCGCGACTCGATCCTGCGGCTCTTTTTGGCATTCGTCTTCGTCGCCGTGCTTTTGCTGTGCGTGATTTGCGACGGCCCGGGCGACTCCGGTAACGTCCGCATCTGCGCGTTGAGGATCATATTTTCAATCGTCTCGATTGACGCGGTTATTCTTGCGAGCGCCGCAACTCTTGTTTCTTCGTCATCCACGATTTTCTTGTGCCTGGAAACCGCGAGGAACTCCTCCTCCGCGATCAGATCCAACTCCTCCTTGTTGTTTTTGTTGAAATCCACCCTCGTTTTCGGGGTTCGCTTCGTGGTCACGTACGCGGCTTCGTACAGCGCTTTGCCGCGAGCGAGAATGCTCATCCTCGCGCCGACCACCTTGCCGCGCGCTTGATCGTAATCGCGACCCGATGGGAGGTTCGTCTGCAGCGTCAGTTGCGTCGATCGCCGATCGTGAAGAGTTTTCTTGAGTTCCGCGATCAGAGCATGTGTTTCCGTGTGTTTGGTTTGCTGAGACGCGCTGGGAGCGCCTGCTGAATCATGCTCGTCCTCACCCATCGCCAAGGGCAAGACAGGCAGATTCACACGAGTTCCCTCCCAGCGGCTGCAGCGACGAAGCGCGTCTCCAACTGTTTGGTCCCACCCGATCGCACGCTTTACTTTTTTAAACGTCGAACAAATTCTTTTTTTTGAATGGCAACCTTGCTTCCGATCCGCCGATCGTCCCTAGCGCGTACCGCTCAACCTCGACTGTGACTTCCCGAAAAGGCACGAACATCGGTTTCCTGAGCGCCGTTGCTGATTATCGGTGTTCCCTGAAAGGCTTGCGGACGGCCACCGCGCGAACGTCACGGACAGGGCGCCGACCCCTTGGTTCAGCGTTGTCTACAAAAAAGACAACAAAAAAGACAAACGTCCTTTTCTTTTTATGGGAATTCTTCTAGTCGAACCCGCACTCTGGCTTCCAAGGAAAAACGATTTTTCCAAAAAAGTACCCAGTTTACAACGTTCTTTGGGGTACCTAAACCCATCCCCTAAACCCAACCCCCACCCCCCACCCTAAAATCCCGGTTGTGGTGGACATCCTCCGGTGGCCCACCCTAAAAAATCGCGGTGATGGCCCCTATTTCGATGGACGCCAGTACCCAACCTAACAGTGTACTGGCGAAAGTAAACTGCTGTACTTGGGAAGATTTTTTCCTTTTCAAAATCGACAGTCCACGCACGTGGCAGGAACGCGCTCCCGTGCCCACTTCGCGTCGCGCGGTTGCCCCCCCCGCACACCTCGCGTGCCTTTCCGTGCACGCGTGGGCCCATGATGGAAGACGCGGTTCGCGCGGTGAGTCGCGCGCGTGACCACTTGGCGCGGGAGGACAACACGAACACGACCCGCGTCGCGGTTGATCTTGATTTGAACACCGTGTTGTCAAGGGCCAAGTCCGGATCGTTGGCTTCCCCACACGACGTGCTGCTTGCGATACGAAGCGCGTGGGTTGCCGCGCACGCGGTGAACGTCGCGAAAAGCGATTTGCCAAACGCGGACCCGGATAACGCGGCTGACGCGGTGGCGTCGTACGGTCGTTTAGCGGACGCGCTGCAGTTCGTGAAACAGTGCTGGCTCGAAGAACACCTGGAAGGTGATTTACTCATCGACGAGGACTGGACCAACCACGTCGTGGCGGTGAACTACAAGGCGCTGAAGTCGTTGTTTGCGGGCATGGGTAACTGGTCACAGCGACACACCTGGGGAAGGTTCCAAGAGACCTGCCGGGAAATGCGGGACCTCGCGTCGCAGAAAACAGACGGACCGTACCGCACGTGCGTATTTCCTTTCCCATTCACAGACCGAGTTCTGACTCAGGTTGTCAGTCGCTCAGGTTGTCATAGACCGACTCTTTGGACACCAGATGTACGCAAAGTGCACTTCGACGCAAAGCGCACTTCGTACACTCCGCCTCTGCGATTGCGCATACGGGACTGACACTTTTTCTTTCTCAATGACCAGGTACGCGCGCGTCACTTCGGCGCTGACGCGTTTCACGAGCGCCGCCGTGGCCGCGGTCATGGCCGCGAACTCCGAGTGCGAAGACCCCGAGCTGTTTCTCAATGATTTGAACCGGTGGATTCTGGAGAAGTGGAGGGAAAACGGGTTACCCGACGTTAGTGGGTTGCGAAACGGGTTGATAGGGTTGATAGGGAAGGACACGGACGCCAACGGCGGGTTGATAGGGAAGGAGACCGAGACCAACGGCGGGCGGCACCGGGATAAGCGGGCGAAGGTTTACGAAGACGAAAGCGGTTCGGATTCCGAGTTTGACGACGCGCCGGATTCGCGGGATGGCGGGAAGAGGTTGATCACCGACGGCGGCGGCGGTGGTGGCGGTGGTAATTCACCCGTCGGAAACAAGGGTAACGCACGGCTCTCAATGCAACGCGACGCACGTACCACCACCGTGCCAATCGGCAACCCAATCGGCGGTCCCCTTCCCGCCGGCGCATCGGTGAGCACGTCGCGCGCAAACGCGGTGGTCGCGAAAGTGACGGTGCACAAACTGCAAGCCACGGTTTTGGTGGTACGACCCGCGGGGGTTTCCGTTGATGAAACAATGTTCGCACCCTTGCCGCCGCCGCCGCCGCGAGACGCGCCCACCACGCCACACACAGCTGTCCCGGACGAAGGGTCTTGCGGCGCGAAGTCGCCTCGCGGCGATTTCGACACGAGCGCGGCGTGCCCCCCCCCCCCCCCCCCCCCCCCCCCCCCCCCCCGCCCCCCCCCCCCCCCCCCGGAACCATGTACGTCGGGCCGCCCACCCAAATTCGCGTGTTGACCATCGCTGGGGTCGCCGTGAACGAGGACACGGATTGTTCGCTCCGGTCGCCCGATGAGTTCGAAAGGCACGCGTTTGAAATCGCGACGCGCGAGTTCCGCGCCGGCGGGAAGGAAACCAAAAGAACTCCGCCTTTCCCCCGCGCTTCCGAAGAGCAAGGATCGACCTCAGCCCCCACTGAGACCCACGACTATTTCCGCGCCAACGCCCTGGTGTACGAGCGCGAGGGTGTTTGGGTTCGTTTCCTTGAGTTCGAAGCGAAGGTTGTGGGTGCTGCGACGGGTTATTTGGCCATCACGAGCGCCACGCCGAGTACCAAAATCGTGGACGGGCTTTCCATCCCCGGCATCCGATCAGGCGCGGTGGGCGGCTCCGTGGTTGGGTCATCATTGTCCGCCCGGGACCAAAGGGGGGACATGAGTGCCAAGTTCCACGATATGCGAACCAGGGCGTCGACTCCGGCTGGCTTCACGCGAGCGCTTGTGCTGAGGCAAACCATAAAAGCGCTACACGCCGCGCTCGTTGAGACGGAAAACGAAACGGCGAGGCTCGCCGACCACGGCGTGTCCTTCGGCGAACTCGGCCGCGCGGCGCGGCGACGGGCGGGGGCCCCAATCGACACCGACGGGGACACGTACAATTCGTACTGCGACGTGGTGGACAGAGGGATCGCGCTAGCGAGCAGGGCCGTGCTTCAGGGGCAGGGGGAGGTGTAGTGGAACGGGGGCGGACGGCGGACAGCGCGTGGACATCGTTTGCACTAGATGTGTCTTAATTTATTTCCATTTCGCCATGTTCGGCTTCGATAAGCAGTCAAACACGGTTCGACCGTGTCTGAGCGTCGCGTTGGCGTTTTCCAAAAGCCGATCTGCCCACTGCAGTCGATTTCGAGTTTCGCGATTCGCCCGACTATTTGCTGCGTTACATTTTCAGGGGGTGCCGAGGTGGACGCGTTTTTTCGCGCGGCCTGTCGCGTTTCGCAACGTTACCGAGTCAGCTTTTGGCCACACCCGCGCGCGCGCCTCCCCTCGGACTTCCCCGAGGTCGTGCCCCCGCCACCATCTCGTCTCTGTTCCGCGCGGTGCGACGCCTACGCACCAGCGTCCGCCTCACCCCCCCGCCCGTGCTCTTCGTGAGCGGCGTAGAAACGCGCGTCGCCTCGAAAACCTCGTTCGGAACGATCCGCACCATGTCGTCCATCACCATCGACACCATCAACCAGAACGTGAAGGACATGCAGTACGCGGTGCGCGGCGCGATCGTGGCGAAGGCGGGGCTTATCGAGCTCGACCTGGCGAGCAACCCAACCAAGTACCCGTTCGACAAAATCGTCATGTGCAACATCGGCAACCCCCAGAGCCTGGGGCAGAAGCCCATCACGTTTTACCGGCAAGTCCTGGCGCTTTGCGATTTCCCCGAGATGCTGGACACCCCCGAGGCCGCGAGCCTTTTCCCGGACGACGTGCGGCGAAAGGCCCGGGACATCTTGGCGAACATGAAGGGCGGGACGGGGGCGTACTCCGAGAGTAAGGGGGTGGCGTTTTTGCGGAAAATGGTCGCCGACGGGATCGAAAAAAGGGACGGCCACCCTTGTGATATCGAAGACCTGTGGCTCACGGATGGCGCCAGCGTGGGGTGTCATTACTTGATGAAAACTTTGATTCGCGACATGAACGACGCGGTGCTTGTGCCTATTCCGCAGTACCCCCTGTACAGCGCCACCCTGGCGCTTTACGGCGGGACGTTGTTGCCGTACTACCTCCAGGAAGACAAAGAGTGGGGCCTCGACGTTGCTGAGCTGAAGTCGCAAACGGACAAAGGTGCGGGGCTTTCCCACCCAACACGTTCCGCCGTTCGCGATTGCCCATACGTGACTGATAACTGACACTTTCTTGTTAATCCCACAAGCCCGTTCCGAGGGGAAGTGCGTGCGTGCGCTCGTGGTGATCAACCCCGGGAACCCCACTGGCGCTGCCTTGGACCTGGCGAACCAGCAGGCGGTGGTCAAATTCTGCGAGCGCGAGGGCTTGCTGCTCGTGGCGGACGAGGTGTACCAGGAGAACTTGTACGCGGAGGGCAAGGCGTTCACTTCGTTCAAAAAAGTGATGAGGGACATGGGGGCGAACATTGCTCTGGCGAGCCTGCAGTCCACCTCGAAAGGGTTTTACGGCGAGTGCGGCCGAAGGGGCGGGTACATGGAGTTGAACGGGTTCGACAAGGACGTCATGGCCGAGCTGTACAAGCTCGCCTCCGTGGGGCTATGTCCCAACTTATCCGGGCAAATCGTCATGGGCCTCGTGATGCAGCCGCCCGTGGAAGGCGACGCGAGCTTCGCAAAATTCAAACAGGAGAAAGATGACATCTTGGCGTCCCTGAAACGCCGCGCCGCAACTTTGGTGGACGGCCTGAACACGTTAGAGGGCGTGAGCTGCAACCCGGCGCAGGGAAGCATGTACGCGTTCCCGAAAATCACGCTCCCTGCGAAGCACATTTTGGAAGCCGTCACGGCAGGGATGGCCCCCGACGCGCTTTACTGCATGAAGCTTCTTGAAAACACCGGGATCGTGGTGGTGCCGGGATCGGGGTTCGGACAACGCGAAAACACGTGGCACTTTCGAACCACGTTCCTTCCCGCGGAGGCCGACATCGCAGACGTGGTGCAGAAAATCACGAAGTTCCACGGCGAGTTCATGATGGGCTATAGGTGAATGGAAGGCGGGCGCGGCGTACCCGTCGTGCGTAACGCCGATTGAACGATACTCAACCGAGAAATAAAAATATGCGTTATTTTTTAGGCGAGGGAGCGCGCTTCCCGGACGCAAGCGCGACACCGCAAAACCAGGGACGAGTTGCGAACGAGTGATGAAATCTTTTGTTGAATTGCGTAAACTTTGTTGAAATTCTTGCTCTTTCTCTTGCTCGGTCCCCGTCCCCAGGCCGACGCTTCTCGCGCGCCCAGGCAAGCGCTTGGACGAGTCAAGTCTCATCACCTCTTTCTTTCCAAGTTGGCGGCACATTTCGCGAAACGGTCGATTTTCGTGTCGCGGAAAACTAACGGCAGGTCCCGTGTTTTTCCGTCTCGGATGCTTCGGGACGATGGCTCATCACAACTCGCGCGCCACGCTTTCGTCCCCGCGACGTACGCTCCTTGCGCAGCGAGCCACGATGTCGGACCCTTGGGCCGAGCCCGTGGGGTCGCAGGGGGGCTGGGGTGCCGGAGTGACGCAGGTGCGTCGCCGTGTGTGCCGCGTCGACGCATTTCACATTCCGAGATGGGTCCTTTTCCGAGACCGGCGCTTTTCTTTTCCCCCCGACGCCGTGCCACGTACGACACCGCCGCGGCCGCTCCGTGGCTCCGCACTACGGCGCGTGTCTTTCGCTCGTCCTAACCCCCCCCCCCCCCCCCCCCCCCCCCCCGCACCCCCCCCCCCCCCCCCCCCGGTTCACCTCCACAGGGAACCACCCCCCGTCGCACCAGCATCCGCGCGTCAATGCAGAACCTCGCGGGAGACACCGAGAACGTCCCCCTTTCCGCGCTCGCGGGCATGTCAGGCAGGGCGCCTAATAAACGTATGACCATGGGTGGCCCGACGATGGTGCCGTACCGCGGCGGGCCGGGCAGCCCGCAAGGCTCCCCGTTAGCGAACCGGAGCAACTACCCCGGGGCTCCTAACTCACCGCCGAGCGCGCCGCCGAGCCACACGTACGGCGAGCCCGCGAACTCGGGCGTCCGGACGCGCAGCATGGGCCCGCCTGCTGCCGTGACCCGCGGCCACGGCGCGCCACCTCGGGGCGAAGTCAGCGACGGCGGGGGGGACCCGTGGGGCCAGGGAACGAACTGGCAGTTAGATTCCAACGCCGCGAAAGCGCAGGCGCAGAGACGGCGGCAAACCAGCTTCGTGCCGGGCACCGGGTCGACGGCGCAAGCGCCGATGACAAATCAGTACGGTCAGTACGCCCAAGGACGCCCCAGCACGGGTTCCACGCGAACGGAAGACGAGTTTCACAACACACAAGAGGAGTTTCACTCCGTGCCGTCGTCACCGTGGGGCTCGCCCGCGAAAGCGAACGGCCAGGCGCTGCACAACAACTCGGACAACGGGGTGTACAACGACGGACGGGGAATCGGGTCGCCGCCCTCGGCGCCGCCGCCGCCGGGGGGCTCGCCGATGCGCGCGTGGCCGGGCGCCGGCGCGACGCACGGGTACGGCACGCCCGCGAGGTTGGGGGACCAGGGAAACGCTCGGAGTGGACACCCCGAGAGGGAAAGGTCGGTATCCGCTCCTGTTACGAGGGTCGGGTCACCGGACAAGCACGGCAACCCTGGGCAGGAGGGGTATGGCGACGAGGACGGGCGGCGCGAACACGGGTCGTATCAGCGGGACGACGATGCGTACCGCGGGAACCAGCCGTACCCCACCCACCACCAAGTGCGTCCTCGCCACAACCGCGTTGACTCGGGAAGCGGCGAGTACCCTGATGCGCGGGATGCGAGCAGGGTAACCCCGGTGGCGGCTTCGAAAGTTAAAGTCACCGCGCCGCCGATGTCCCCGACGCGCCCGGTCTACGCGAAGCAGCAGCAGCACGCCTCCCTGAAAACCAACGCGAAGTCGCAGTCGCTGTACGCCGGCCCTAACGCGCTCATCGGGGTTCCTGTGATGAACCAAGTAGCACTCGCTGGTGCCGCCCCTGACGGGTGTTACCTCGGCGGGTGGCGCGGAGACGAGCGCGCGCGCATCTTGGCCTACGAAGCCTGCCTCCAGGCTTGCCTGGAGGGAAGCCTCGGGTCAAACGCGCCGCAGCACAAGGTTGACATGGCCGTGCACTTCCTGGCGGACCGGTGCGCGGAGCTGAGGCGCGGGTTCGGGATGGACGGCATTCTCGTTGGGTCGCGTGGAAACGCGGGGACGCTTCTTGGCGGCGCCAAGGACAAGGACGGCGGCAAAGCGCAGGGCGCGAGCGGAAGAGACAAAGCCGGGAACGGGATGGACGTTGGGGTAGGGGGACAGCGGTGGGCGGGGGTTACGGTGGACGTCACGGAGGTTTCAATCACCACGAGGGGGTGGAAGCGGTTCACGGGGGGCGTGGACCCAAGGGATGTGTACGCCGCCGCGAAAGAACGCGGCGCGCGCGCCGCAGCGGCGGTGGCCACGGCGACGCCGCACGCGCGCGGGGACATCTGCCACGTACGCGCGTGCGCTGACGGCGACGGTAAGCGCCACAGCTCGTTCGCCGCCTCCCCGTCTTCAGGCGGCGGCGGCGATTCCGCGACGCTTCACGTTGGATGCGGCGACGCGCGCATCCGTCTCGCCACGGGGGACGACGCGTTGGCGTTCGAGGTTGACCTGGGGCAAGGCAAGATCGCGTTCTGCAAGCCCAGCCTTGAAGACGTGTCGCGCATGGCCGGCGAGGGGCGGAACATCGTGGAGTTGCCGTTGCGGTACGCCAACGGCAAGGAAAAGGGTTACCTTCGATTCACCGCGCACCTCGAGCCGATCGGCGGGTACGACTGGGGTGCGCCTTTGACGACGTTGGACTACGGTAATCAGGGAGAAAGCAGGGGGGACGTGGGAGGGGCTGGGTTCGGAAGCGCCGTGGAAGGCAACGGCTGGAGCGCCGCCGGTAACGGCCCGCTTCCCCCGAGCGCCGCGTACGACGTTGCGCTCAACGCGTCTTTGCGCGCGCTCGGGTTCCACCGCCGGCGGTTGGCGCTGCACGGCCCGTGGGCGTGGCTTCTAAGGGAGCTCAGCGAGCTGCAAGGCGTGTCTCCCAATCACACCTCTTTGCGGTACGTGCGGCACGTCCTGGCCGTCGCCACGCCCACCGCGGATTGCTTAGCGTCGATTCTCGACCACTTGGCGCCGTGTTTGCGCGAACACGCCTCAGGCGGCCTCACCGCGACGGAGATGAACGCGCTCGACGGCATCAGAACGGCGGTGGAGCAGCTCGTCGGGGTTTGTTTCCAGAACTACAAGAACCTAAGCGAAGACGAACCCAGGGGGATCGCCAAGGCGCTGCCGGAAACGCAACCCGCGCCGGCGCTCGCGATCGCGGTGGAGCTCAGCCGGATCCTGCAGCGGGACCCGACCTCGCCGGAGGCGCTGCGGCAGTTGCAGACGCACCTGCAAACCGCGGCAAGGGCGTGTTACCGACGACACCACTCCGTGTTTCTTGGTGACCGGAACAGGAACGAAAACGACGTCTCGGACCCTAGCGACCCCGGGCACGCGCGGCTCTTCGCGGGTTTGTCGCAGATGTGTCTGGGGCTTTGCCGCGAACTAGGCGTGGATCACCAGATCCAGGACGCCGAGGTGCTTCCGGGCCGAACCCTGCTTCCCCAAATCGCTGCAGGCGTGTACTGCGTCGAGGCGAGCGCGTGCGTGAGCAAGATGCTCAGCAGCAACCCTCCTCCCGCCCCCCCCGGTGCGGAAGCCATCGACCTAGTGGACGCCCTGTGCGAGCTTCAGGAAGCGGCGGTCGCGGCGGACGTGAGCGACGAGTACGACGGCGCCGGTAAGAAACCGGGCGGGCACCACCCGCCGTACCCCGGCGCGAACGGCTCACCAGCCGCGGTGGCGCTCGACCCGAAACAAATTTTCGCACCGCACGTCGCGTCCTGGATCGAAGCCGCGAGGGAAACTCTGCTGCACGCCTGTGTAAGCGCGCTGGGGAAGCACGGCGTGGGCGGCGTGGCGATGGAGGAGGCGTACGGGGAGGCGCGGTGCGCGCTGGAGGGGTTCGAGCGCGTGGTGGGGCGGTGGCCGGACGCGGCGGTTAACTTGGAGGAAGTGCTGGCTGATGCGGACCGTTTGCTGCTTCACCGCATCGGCGCCGCGGCGGATGAAACCAAGCAAGCCACATCCGCGGGGGGGCTGTTCCGAGGGTACGTCCCGAGTGGGAACAACGGACACGCAAACGATAACGGGAACAGGGACCCGAGGAGTACGTTCACCAACGCCAACCGGGCCGGGTTCAACCGCGTGTCGGTGGCGTCCGCGTTTGCGGCGAACTCGCGACACCCCGGAACCGTGAGGGAGAGCGTCCGGTTCACAGGGCACACGTTGAGACGGGCGCCCGCGTTCGGCGCCGGCACCGGAAACGGCGCGCACGGCAACGACACCGGGATTTGTGAGGAAACACAAATCGGGTCGCCGTCGTCGAAAGCAACCAACTCAAACGCGGCAAACGGGGCGTTGCACCGTTTGCGCGCCGGGAAGGCGGCGGCGGCGTCGGCGCTTCTCAAGGCAGCCCGGGGGAAGTTCACCGACCGCGGGGGCGGGGACAGGGCGTCTGAAAAGCGGCACGGCTCGCCCGGAACCGTCGAGGAAGGCTACGTCCCCCCCGAGCTCGCGGCTGCGCTGACCGCGCTGAAAGCCATGGAGGTGCTTCGCCCGGAGGTTGGCCAAAGACTGGTCACGTGGGTCGCCGCGGCGGGCGGCGGCCAGCGCGCAGCGGGCGATACCTTCGGCCGGCGAAGCGCGGAGGTCTTGGGAGAGTTGAGGGCGCAATACGCGGGTCACCTGCGACGTGCTGTGGGCTTGGTCACGAACGCAGGCCCGTCACTGCTGGAAGCCTTAAGGCAAAGCGCCACGAGGCCGGCACCGAGCGCGCGTCCCGTACGACGCCCCACGGGGGGCACGTTTGGGAGAGGCGACGGTACCGCCGCGACCTCGCCAATGCGCTCGCCGCGTAAAGAGTGCGACGGCGACGACCTGGTTTTATCGGACGCCGAGGATGCCGAGATGAACAACGGCAATGACCTGGAGGCCAGCGCGGAAGCGGCTTCGCGGGACGAGCTCGACCTCGTCGTCGCCCCCGTGCTTCACCACGTCGAGTGCGTCGTGGACGGACTGCTCAACGCGATTCCGCAGCGCCGGGCACTGGTGGGCGTGCTCAGGGGGCTGTGGTCCAACTACGGCCAGCAGAGTTTGAAGTTCGTGGAAGAAGACTTGCGCCAGCGGTCGAGCTGGAGGCTTCGTTTGATGGCCACCGGTGCGAGTGACCGGGTAAGCGTCGCGATTTCAGGCGCCATTCGCGACGCCCTGGGCCACGACGTGAAGGAAAAGGATCTAGAGCCGCCGCAGTCCATGAAGAAACTGGCGGATTTCATGTCCGAAGGAAGCGCCCAGGAAAGCGTGTCCGTGTACTGAGCCGCATAACTTGTGGGTTAACCTTACGCACATTTATAATAAGGTATTAATTACATTCATCATCAAGGTTAGGTACACCGCACACGTGACTTGGTCACGGTTACACTCGCGACGGGGAGAGGAGGTGCCTTCCTTCGCTCACGAAGACGACCTCTCCGCGCGGTTTCTGCGATGTACATTTCGAACGTTTCGTTCAAACCGTTCCGGTTTCGGGCTTTTCGTGAAGTCTCACCAGCCCCCCTCGTGCGTCACCCCCGCCTTTTCGATCACGAACTTGCCTTCCTTGTACTTCTGGCTCGGCTCGTACGCGCGCTCGTACTTCCACCCCATCAAGCTGTTGCATGAAAGGCAGTGCGCGTCGCGTACGGAGTGCAGCCCGGTGAGCAACCACCGGTCCTCCGCCACGCCCAGGGACACATTCGCGACGTCGTGAAACAGATACGCGCGACCTCGGCGGCCGCGGAACTCCTTGGCGATGATGTCGTCGTGGTACGCCGCGTGCGTGCGACAAGTGGAGCAGCTGTACACCCTGTGGCGGTTTTGGGGAAGAAGAACGACGCGGTGGCGGTGCGCCGAGGCGAGGAAGGGGGAGGGTCAGGGTCGTTCGGTGGGGATTGGCAACGCTTTTTTTGACCCTTCCGGTTGTTACGCAAAGACGAAAGGTTTGGGAACGAAAAACCGGAACCGTGAGGGCGCGGTTGCTGTCCGTGGTCGGCGGGTACTTACCTGGCGCCGAGGAGTTTCTTGGACTCGGGAGAACTCATGGCGGGTGGTGGAGCGGAGGGGCGGGAGGGCTGTCTTGCTGGCCGCGATGGCCGCAGTGATTCCCCGCACCCGCGATTTTGATATTTTGGTGAGTCACAGGTGACATCTTGGAGATACCGTTGGCCTCGGCACGTCCCAAAAGCCAAAACCGCCGACTTCGATCGTTTTCACTCGCTTCTCTGTCGTCCTCGGCAGCGCGGTCGTTCAGCCTGCATAGTCGCGGACGCGTTCGGCGGTCCTTCGGTGCGGCTGGCGGGATGGCGGACCCCGCGGAGGCGGGTGGGAAGCCGGATGGGAAGGCGCCGCCCCCACGCGATCCTTCCAAAGATGGACATGCGAAACAAAGAACGCGTGCTGCCGAGAAGAAATTGACAGTGATGGCTTCCTCGAAACCGATACCACACGCGATAGGACGCGTGCCGCTGAAGACGACTCACGCAGGCAAGGAACATGTGTTCGCGGACGGCCCGCTTGGTGACCCGCTGCACATCCCCAACATCAGGACCCGGGGCATGCCTATTATGAACCTGGCGCGCACGGTGGTTGATTGGGAAGAGGAGTGGGAGAAATCATTCGTGCGCCGAAACGTGACGTACGTCCAGGGATCGGTGGAGTTCCAGTCCCTGATTTTCGCCACGGTTCTGTTGGAAGCAGCGCTGGTGGTGTCTTCTTTAGTCGCAGGCGCCAACGACACGTTCCCTGAAACGGACAAGACTATTATTTCCGAGGGCGTTTTGTACCTGCTGTGTCTTGACTTCCTGATGCGCGTCGTGGGGTACGGCAAACGCTCGTTCACGCAACCGCGGTTTTACTTCGACGGGTTCATTGTTGGGTTAGCGCTGGTCCTGACTTATTTACCAGTGTCAACCTTCGACAGCATCGAAAGCGAGTACGGCATAAAAGCAGCGAGTCTTGCTGTTTCCCTACGCTTAGGCGCGCGAGTGCTTCGCTTCGCGCTGCTGTTACGCATTCTTTACAAAACCGCGATGGACTCGTACAAACAGAAACCCACGGCTTCGGATTTGGAACTCGAAGCCAAGCGCTTGAAACAAGAACGTCTACAGCGAGGTAAGCTGCCGACTCCAAAGGTAAAGCTCACCGCTATCGTGGCATTCGCGGTTGGGTACTTGTGGAAGTTTGAGCGTAGGAACATGATGCGCATGATCGTCGAGATGTTTCTAGTCGCCGGGTGTTCAATAGCGCAGCCGTTTTTGCTGTCGCTGATTTTCGACGAGTACATCCCGGCGAAGGATTACGCCAAGTGTACGTACTGCGTGGTCGGGGTCGTGGCGGTGATGCTTTTGAAGGCGCAGATGCACTACCGGCTAGGGAACGATAACCCGAGCGGCGGCGATTTCATTCCGCTGATGACGAAAAACCTAACCCGGAAAGCGGTGCGCCTACCGTGGACGATATTTTCGTCAATGCACAGCGACTTTCTGATCAACGCCTTGGGCACGGATTTAACGGACGCGAACCTTAACCTGGACTTAATGGTCAACGGCTTCGCCGCCGGGCTCGATTTAATCGCCGTGCTGCTAACAATGACCCTGTTTTCGTGGCAAATGAGTTTGCTAATCGCCACGTCCCTACCCCTGGTGGTAAGGGCCTTTCCCAATCACCACACACCGCCTCCCTGATTACTGCACTGTATGAAGTACAGTATACCCTTCCCAATCCCTCATACACATCACGAGAGACTGACACTTTCGGCTTTTATCGGGCCAGGTGCTTTACAACAAACACAAAAGCGCGCAAGTCTCGCTTTGGGCGGAGAAGCTGAACAAAACGCGCAAGCGGTCAGAAACGCACGTCCAGGAGATCGTGCACCACGTGCAGCACATCAAGCTGTTGGGGATTGGGCCGAACATGTGGAGGCAGCTTCTTCAAATCACGGACGACTTGGGCGAGGCGTTTGATACGTTCGACGAACGCAAGTACGGGAACATTCGAGGACTCGCGTTCCTGTCAATGTTCACCACCCTGGTAACAATCGCGTACGGCACGGTACAGGTGATTCTGGGTGAGCTCACGATGGGCAAGTTGCTTGGGTTTTTGCAACTAGCACAGGGAATCGACTCGCCTATCCAAGCCCTGACGGTTGGTTTACTGGGCGTCACCGCGTCGAGGCCCGCGATGGCGCACATCATGGGCTTGCTTGACGCCCCCGAAGACGCGCCCGGCAAGAAACCGCCGTCGGGCGGGACTTTGTCCGTAAAAGACGTGCATTTTGATTACGACTACGACAACTTCGCGCAAAGCATGGGGCCGTACACGTTCGAGGTTGAGTCCGGGGTGTCCCTGGCGATCGTGGGGGCGTCGGGGTGTGGGAAATCCACTATGTTGAAACTGGTTGCCGGACTGTTCAAACCGAAAACCGGAACGGTAACCTACGCGGGGATCGATTTACACGAGTACGACACCACTAACTTGATTTCGTGGATGGAACAGGAGTGCGTTTTGCATACGGGGACGTTGCGGGAGAACTTGGTGGCGGGGAGTAAACGCGCGATCGCGGAAACCGAGCTGATGCGCGCGTGCGACTTGGCGCGGTTCGACTGGGGAAAACTGGCGGAGGGGATGGACACTTATCTCGGGCAGAACGGGAGTAACTTGAGTTCTGGGGACCGACAGCGGATCGCAGTCGCGCGGACTATTTTGCTACGAAGGCCGTTCATCATGTGCGACGAACCCACCTCAGCGCAGGACCCCGCAACGGCCGGGCCGGTGATGGCGAGCTTGTTGGCATCCGAGTTTGACCCCGCGCCGGGCCGGCCGGCGAGGAAGGTGCGGGGCTTTCCCATTCACCACACACCGCCTCTGCGATTGCCCATAATCGTCCTGCGAAGGGCGCATTCCCTCGGACTGTTACCACGACTGTTTACGTAATACAAATCCCGGATATACACATGTCCCGACCGACTGACACTTTCTTGTTCATCGGGCCAAGTGCACGATGTTAGCGGTGACGCACTCGATATCGAACGCGATGCGGTTCGACAAGGTGTGCGTTGTGTCCCAAGGCGCGGTGGTGGAAATCGGGGACACCAAGCGGCTGTTGAAACTCAACGGCCACTTCGCGCAGATGGTGCGTAACCTGACCGGCATAACGGTTTTGCCATCCGGCATCGCCATGATCAGCGCAGAGCGGTTGATGGACCTTTGGATTTTTTCGCGGGTTCGCGAGAGCCAGCTGCTTGTGGAGTTTACCGTTATTTTCATCAGCAAGCAGTTGCGAGCTGGTGAGCAGGCGGCGGTGGGGGGAACCCCCGCGGACTGCGCGTTCATCGTGGCGCGAGGAGCTTTGGCGGTGAAGGATGATTTGGAGAACATCTTACGGACGTACGAAGAGGGGGAGATGGCGGGGGGGATCAATTTGCACGGCAAGGCCACGCGGGCGTGGGGGTTTTCGCTCGTCGCGTTGCGGCCTTCCGTGGTGTTGGTGCTTTCGAAAGAAGCCCTGGAAAGGGAGCTGGAGAAAACCGAACCCGCGGTGCGAGACGCGGTGAGGGAAACGCAAGCCGCCATGACCAGCGCCGTGCACCCGACGTCGCTGAGGCGAATCTGGGCCTTTGCCACCGTGCCGGCTACGTCGCTCGAGAGTTTAGTGGCGAGATTGGAGGTGGGTTTCTACAGCGAAAAAAAACGCCTGTTCATGCACCCGCAGGACCCGCCGCTAGACGCGATGGTCGTGGTGAACGGCGAGGTGAGCGTGCGGTACAAGCACAGCGAGTACGGCGAGTACGTCCAGAACATGGTAAGGGCCTTTACCAACCTCCACGTTCCGCCTACGCGATTGCGCATACCAGACTGACACTTTCTTTTCATCGTATCAGGGCGCCCGGTCGTGCTTCGCGGAGAGCAGCGCGTTTTCAGGAGGCGACAAAGGCACCGCGTTCGCGGGCGTCGCGCCCCGGACGAACAAAGGACAAAGCCTGACCGCGATTACCACCATGCCCACGGTGGTGCTCATCGCCACAAGAGCGCTGCTCACCGCGGGGGGCGAGCACTTGCAAGCGCTGGCGGCGAGAGCGCCGAAGCTCGTGAAACTCGCGGCGGATTCTGAGAAAAACGCTCCGAAACCGAAAGAATCCGGCTGGGCCGCGGCGCGGCGCTTGACCAAGCTCGACAAAAAAGGTAAGCCCGGTTTTGCCCTCGCGGCGATATCCTCGATGACAAGAGTGCAGGACAGAGCGATCGCGGCGCTCGCGGAGCAGGAGGCGCACCCACGGGTGTTTGTGCAGACGCTTGTTCGGGACGTGAAAAACGCCGCTACAGCAAAGTTTTTAAAGAAACACTGGTTACTAGGCGCGCTGCCGGTATCACTATTAACCAAAATAGCCAAAGCCCTGGTCGTCGTGTCCGTGGAGGAGGGCCAGGTTCTTTCCGGGTCGTACGGCTGGGGAAGCGATGCGACGGTTGTGGTGTCCGGGGAAGTTCGGGTAACCTACCCGGGGGTACACGGCGCGAAGCCGCGAGCCGTGAATTTAGGCGCCGGCGAGGTTGTGCATTTCGAAGCGCTGCTCAACGAAGCGCGGTTGTTTTTCGGAGTTGGAGGTACCACCGACACCGGTGTTGTACATACCACTGATGTCGGCGCGGTACAGCAGCCCCAAAACGTCGAGGTCGTGTCAGGGGGTTGCGTGGTGTTGCGTTTAACGCGAAGGGCGTTTTTGTCCGTGCTGCAAGAAGCGAGCGATGAGCAACGCTCTGCGGCGGTACCGAACGTCGTCGACGCGACGCGGGAAAACGCGAACAAGCAGAGCTCCAAGAAATCGCCCTCGCTCACGCCGAGTACCTCGGAAACGGAAGCGTCTGTCCCGAAAATCCCATCCACAACCTCTCTTGTTTCCGAAATAGGTAACAAAAAGAAGAAGCTCACTGTGGAAATAGCCAACGCGGTTGACAAGGCTCGTTCCATCGCGCACGCGCGGGACTTGCTGTTCACCCTCGGCGGCGTGGCGCGCGTGGCGCCGTTGGAAATGGCGGTCGCGACGAACGAATCCACGAAAGTCGCGCTCGCCGAGGCGCTTGTGGAATCCGCGTCGGTGCGGTGCGTTTTGCCTTTGGAGAGTTTCGCTCCGGGGCTGCCCAGCGGTGACACCAACTCACACAACACAAACGACACGTCCACGACGAGCACCATGTTTTCCATAGCCGTGCTCGCGGGCGAGGTCGTGGTGGAAACCAAACTTGGTTTGGTTCAATCGGGCGACGAGGAGAACGTTTCGCCGGCGGAAAACGCCGTCGCCGACGCGAGTGGGAAAAACCTCACGAAAGAAAAGCGTAAACCCACGAAAAAGAAGGACTTAAAGTCAGAACGCGAAGGCAGCGGCGGTACCCTGACGAAGGACTTAAAGTCAGAACACGAAGGCAGCCGCGGTACCCTAAACGCGGCCGCCACGGACGCGAAAACGTACACGCAGCACGATTTGTTCACCTTTGACTCGCGAACGGAAAGGCTGGTGGTTCACTCACGGGCCGAAAACGAAAACGCAGTCGTGTGTTTGTTCCAAACCGTGTCCGGCGACGGGCGATTGGAACAGGCGCAGCGGTCGTTGACCGCCGCGCGGTCGCTAGCCGATGCAGACGCCGCCACAAGGGCGCGACGCAAGCAGTTCGTGAGGCAGGTGAAACACAAAACCTCGCAGGTAAGTATTGCATTTCCCAAATCCAGGCACCTACGTTTGCCGGTTGTCCGCCCGTAATTACGTAATACACGTCACGAAAGGACTGACACTTTTCTTTTACAGGCTGAAATCGCGCTCGGGTTACGGAAAAACCGAAACGCGAGGGCGAACTGGCGGGTTTCGTTACAAAAACTGCGCGTGTTCCGCGCCACCTGCGGGGATACCGAAAACATGGTCATGAGCGAAGGCGCTGATTCTGGGGCGTGTGACCTTGAGGAACAGCTGGATATGCAGAACTCAGTTCTGGCGGAGGTCGCGGCTTCGTTGAAACCGCGGGAGGAACGGTTACGCGCGCTTCTTGAGCGCTGGGCGCTTGATTTTCCCGTGGTTTTTGACTCGTCCATGGAACCCGCACTCGACACGGAAGAGAGTGACCCTGTCGGCCCCGCACTAGGGGTGGGTGTCGGGGACGTCCTCGAGTTTGGGGAGAACCAAATTTGCGACCCCGAAAACGGCGATTTAAGCGCCTCGCGGTTAGACCGGCTGGAGGATTTGATTTTCGCACGCGAAACGCACCGGTTACGGCGGTTGCGGTCGTACAAAGTTACGGTCGGTAGGCTTCTTTCGGAAGAAACGGTTGCTGAGCGGGAGGAATCGAGTGAAGGGTTACTCGCGTCGCTGCGGGCTATCGATTTATCTGTCAAAGAGCTGCACCACGCCACAGAGCAACGCGCCGCGAAACAACGCGCGCAACAAGCGATTCCCCGGAACCTCCTTGAAGACAACCCGGCGCTGGTCAAGCTTTTCGGAATAAGAATCGACGCGCAGAACGCGCTTGCGCGACGTGAGGAAATTGAACGCGCGTCTAGGGCGCAAACCGCCTTTGCGGAGAGCGCCGCCGCCGCGAAGCGCGCGCGCGTCGCGCTTGAGGTTGAAGTGAACGCGAAGGAAAACTCTTTGCGAGAGTTGTACGTGGAGCTTGAGGTTGAGGCTGGTTCTTCGGAGGACGATTTGCGTGAGGACGGAGGACACCTTCACGTTTCGCGGTGGGGCGGGCGCGTGGAGCGCCGAGGCGCGGCGTTGACCGCCGCGCTTGCCAAGTTTGAAAAAACCGCCGTGCTCGTGCGCGCGGCTGTTCACCGGGAAAGGGAAGACCGACGAATCGAGTATGAAGCCGCGGAAGCGGCGAAAGCGAGCGCGCTGGCAGAAACCGAAGCGCGACTGCGGGCTGAAATCGCGAAGGATTTAGCATCAGCGCGAGTGCTCGCGATGAAGAACAAAGCAATCGGCGAGAAGAGCGTTGCGTTTGACGAGAAGACCTGGAGCACCGCGCCGTTCGCGAGGAAGGTGATGCACAAGTTCCGTGTGACGCTGGCGATAAAGCGACAGTTCGAGTCGCTGGTGGATGACGTGTCGCGCGAAATCGCAAGCGAGGCGATCCCAGAAGCCACGACGGAGATGCGACGGGAAATGCGCGAGGCGTTGCAGGGACTCGGCGGGTACGAATCCAGCGACGGTGCGGGGTCGGTGGCGTCCTCCGCGTTTGGGTCGTCGAGGGACGATTCTGGCGACGAAGGTACTAGTAGTCATCAAACCGGTGCTCCATCTGCGTCCGTCAATCCGTACATGGACTTTGACGATGACGACCCGGACGCGGCTGAGCCGTTTCAAGCCGCGCCGTCCGCGCGTTCGCCGGTAACGCGAGGCGCGACTTCCATCGCGGCGCGGCGCGCGTCGTCGCGAACAGGCGGGTTAAACTTGGAAACGCCGTTTGTGTATGCTCCGGTGTCGCCGGGGCAGGTGCAAATCGCGGAAGCCGCTGACCCCTACTCCACGGTCTCGGACTCGGACGACGCGGCGGCGTAGAGGTTTGGACAGGCGGGCAAAATTAGAAAACGCCTTTGGCGAAACGAGAGCGCTCCTTTTTTATTATTTATCACTCACGCGTATCACGCGTTTCGCGTCGTGGTCGTGGCTTTTTTGTTTCTTCAATCGTGGAGCGTTAATCCGTACCTAATCGTCTTCGACGTACCCGAGTCGCGCCGCCTCATCACGTGTCCGATCGTCCCACGGGCAGCCGTTCGCGTGCGCCCACTGCAGCACCTCGAGGTGCCCATTCTCCGCTGCCATCCAGCACGTCCGATCGTCCCACGGGCAGCCGTTCTCGCGCAACCACTTCAGTATCTCAAGGTTCCCGCCGAACGCCGCCCCACGACACGAGAACCCGTCCCAAGGGCAGCCGTTCTCACGCGCCCATTTCAGTATCTCGAAGTGCCCGCCCTCCGCCGCGTACATGCACGTCCACTTGTCCCACGGGCAGCCATTCTCGCGCAACAGCTTCAACTCTTCGAGCTGTCCGCTCAACGCCGCTGCCTGGCAAAGGCGTTCTTGACGCGACAGGCGACCTTGCCGTTGCAGGCGGTGCAACGCGCTTAAACATCCGACCTTCTGGGCTTCATCCTCAGCAAGCTCCTTAAACCGAAGCCCCGTCGCCGCCACCGTGTCGCGCATCGCGCGGCTCACCGCTGGGAGCCGTGCGAGATCGGCGGGGTCGTCGAAACACTCAGACCTGAGAACGTGCGTGATGACGATGTCGTCCCCGGCGGCACCAGCTGACGTACGACTACGTCGCCGGGTTGACGACGAGTAAACAGTTCCAAAAGGCGCTTGAGGTGGCGGACACGATCAACCCGCCCAGCGCGAGGGACGCGGCGGAAACCAAGGAACTCCGTCTGGAGGCTCTTTCCAACATCAGACGAGCCCTGAACGAGGACGACCCTTCCGGGATATGCGTCACCGAGCTTGGGGAGGCGGTTTGCAGGGCTTTTTTTGCGAGAGCGAGACGCCGCGATTGAGAATCTGAAGTTGGGCGCGAGGAAGGGATGCGCTTTTACAAAATCGGCCTCTCGAAAGCTGACGAGCCCGAATCAAAAGGAGGGCTATCGAGTGCGGCGAAGGCGAGGTTGCGTAAAAACATCGAAAATGGACAGGCGCAGCTGGATGGGAAAATGTCGCGAAACCGATCGATGAACGCAGCGCCGGTCGGGGTACAGATCCTGAGCGGCTCGGCGACGCGAATGGACTTCGCCGTGGACGGGTCGGTGCGCACGAGCATCATGAAGCCGCCGGCTGATGATTTAGACTAACGGAAAAATCGAACCAATCGCAACGATACGATGGACTTCGGGCGATGTAAGGTGTATATACTACGGTCGATGTACGATGCCACTACACGTACGTACGCGCGCAGCGCGAAAGACAAAGAGAAGATGTGTAGTCTACACACACACCACACACAGTAAAACGAACAAACCGAAAGCTTGATCTGCACGCTTCATCGTTGCTCCTTTGCCTGTTTGGGTTTCAAATTGTTTGTCACACGATCAACTTGATCGTGTCGACGCGCTGACAAAGCTACTGTAGTTTTTCGGCCTCGAGGGGGTCCGTAAGATTAAACTCCATAGACTACCATTCTCGCTAGCGCGCCCCTACGATGGCCGCTCAGCTCTCTTCCGTGAACCTCACCCGGGTCGCCTTGAAGGCGCCCCGCGTGAAGAAAACAAGGGTCGCGACGCGCGTCCAGGCGGTGCGTTTCCGATTGACCCTTGCGTCCGAGGTCGCGGAAAACCTCGTGCCTCATTTTCCACGATCCATCGAAATATCCGCGCCTGCTCCGACACCCAAAGCCTGACCCGTGCCCCACCGCGATCCTTCTTTTTCGTGTCATCGCTCCAACACCGTCACCCCACACAGATCGCCGCTCCCCAGCAAGTCAACATCGCGGTACGCGCCCCCACCGCAGATGGCCCGCCATTTTTCTTTTCCGTTTCGCCCCGACTCATCTCGTGTCGACGTCGCCCTTTTCTCCGGCAATCACGTCGTTTCGGGGGCGAACCCCGGAGACTTGGCACCGAGTCTCCCTCCCCTCTTCACGGTTCCCCCGTGCCTGCCTGACCCCACCCCCCCCACCTTTATAACACAACAGGACAACGTCACGCAGCTCGTGGGATGCACGCCGATGGTTTACCTGAACAAAGTCACTGAGGGGTGTGTTGGTGAGATCGCGGCGAAGCTTGAGATAATGGAACCGTGTTGTTCCGTGAAGGACCGGATTGGTTTCTCCATGATCGCGGATGCGGAGGAAAAAGGCGACATCACGCCCGGTAAGAGCGAGCTCGTGGAGCCCACTTCCGGTAACACCGGCATTGGACTCGCGTTCATCGCCGCGGCGAAGGGATACAAACTAACGCTCACGATGCCGGCGTCCATGTCCCTGGAGCGCCGCATCTTGTTGAAAGCCTTCGGCGCGAACCTGGTGTTAACCGACCCGGCGAAAGGCATGAAAGGCGCGGTGATGAAAGCCGAGGAGCTCGCCGCTGGGAACCCCGATGCGTTCGTGTTGCAGCAGTTCGAAAACCCGGCGAACCCAAAGGTTCACTTCGAAACCACGGGGCCGGAGATCTGGGAAGACACGGGTGGGCAGGTTGACATTTTGGTGTGCGGCGTGGGGTACGTGTTGCGCGTTTCCCAAATCCAAACACTGTTTTACCTCTAACGCTGGTGACTGTTCGGACCGATTACGGTGACTGTTGTCCATACATCGTCCAATACACGCCCAACACGCGGCTGACACTTTCGGTTATTTCTCTCAGCACGGGCGGCACCATCACCGGTGCCGGGCGGTACTTGAAATCCAAAAACCCCGACATCAAGGTCGTCGCGGTGGAGCCCAAGGAAAGCGCGGTGTTGTCCGGGTCGGGACCGGGGCCGCACAAAATCCAAGGCATCGGCGCCGGGTTCATTCCAGGCGTGCTTGATACCGATCTCCTGGACGAAGTCATGCAAGTCGGGAGCGACGAGTCCATCGAGATGGCCAAGTCGCTGGCGCTGAGGGAGGGGCTTATGGTGGGCATCTCGTCAGGCGCCGCCGCGCTCGCCGCGATCGAGCTCGCGAAAAGACCGGAAAACGCAGGCAAGCTCATCGTCACCGTGTTCCCTTCATTCGGCGAGCGGTACCTCTCCTCGGCGCTGTACTCCACGATTCGCGAAGAAGCGGAAAACATGACGTTTGAGTGAGGGTGAAGAAAATACGGAGAGCGCGCGCTGACGAGACGAGAGATGGATACGACGTACCTTCAAGGTAGTGTGGATGTCAAAAGTTTCCGATGTGTGCGATGTATATTGAGTTGAGAGAGAGAGACAGAGAGAGAGAAAGGGGATCCCTGAGGTCCGATCCCTGAGCTTGAAAGAAAATATTTGGGTTCGTTTCATTCAACACATTACAGGTACTTTCGTCGCCGCGAAGACCGGCTTCGCGAGTTTGCTTTTGCGGTTTGTCGAGACAGAAATTCTCGCGTGCGCCGCCCCGGGCACCCGCTTCGCTCGCCCCGACGCGCACGCGCGCGGCAACGGAACCCTATTGCAAGCCCCGGGGGTTATTCCCAGTCCCGTTCTTTTTCCGTCCGTCCGTCTGCTTTTAAGGAAAGGTGTTTGTTTTCTGAAGCCCAATCTCGAGGTGCCGCGCGATCCACTCGCCGCCGCCGCGCTCGGCCCC